>Ga0114976_10002121_pt1 | contig 12457 bp, 13 predicted proteins | sample S_130805_EF_Meta_FD_87319 | JGI IMG/M metagenome (GOLD analysis project Ga0114976, IMG submission 87319) | Freshwater microbial communities from Lake Simoncouche, Canada to study carbon cycling - S_130805_EF_MetaG | ecosystem: Environmental > Aquatic > Freshwater > Lake | place: Lake...
CAATTTGGCTGTGTTTGGTTATGCCAGCACCGGTCCCACGTATAGCTGGAGTCTGCCTGTTTATGAAACTATAGTATCAGATGGTAGTTCCACTGTTACTTTGACTGGCAGTATACAAGGTACCAATCAGGTCAATACTGTTGTCACTGTTAATGGCGAAAGAATTAGGCCGTACCAGGGTGGAGAATATCTAGGCAATGGCTCCACCACTACATTTGCTTTGCCTAATAATAATGGTTACGATCCTGCACTGGTGTCAGACAACGATGTATTTGTGTATGTTGATAATGTTAAATTAGTTCAAGGCACTGGATATAACATTGATCCATATGATGGTAGTTCAGCATCCAGCACCGTGACATTTACCACTGCTCCAGTAGCGGGTGCTAAAATACTGTTGTCAGTTGCTACCAATTCTGGATATCGAGTTTACAGTGGTTCTTTGACATTCCTGCCCGGAAGTGTGCCAACTTTGGGTGATATTATTAATATAATAACTTGGAATGATACCGCCGAACAAGGATTGTTAACTGAGGTGTTTGTTGGACCTAGTGTAAACAATAATAATACATTTGATCTTGGCCGCGTAGTTGAAAACCCAGAAAGAATTTTAGTAACAGTAGATGGTTATTGGCTGTTCAATGGATTTGGATTCACACTCGATGGAACTACAATAACCATTGCAGGTCCTACCATTGATGCTAATTCTGTTGTGGCCATCACTCTCTTCACCAATAGTGTAGTTCCGGGCCCATTGTCATTCCGTATATTCCAAGACATGCGTGGAGTACAAGCCACTTATCGTATTACACCAAGTAGCACAACTACATTGGTTCAACCAGTTGAACTGACTGACGATATCATTTATGTGGCAGATGCTTCTGCATTGGGCGATCCAAACCTGGCCGTTGCTTTTAATTATAATTTTGTATACAACATTGGCGATGTGGTCATGTATGATGGATCATTTTATCAAGCTACTGCAGCAACCACAGAAAATTTACCAACCAATATAACATATTGGGAAGCAATCACCGGCGCTGCCAACATCTGGGGAGTTCTTACCATCAATGGTGAACGTATTATGTATCGTCATAGAGACACTGTAACAAACACAGTCAGTGGACTACTACGCGGCACAGCCGGAACCGCAGTTGATTTACACTTGGTTGGCACAGACGTATATGACATGGGTCGTGGCAACCTAATGCCCGAATCTTGTCAAAATTATATATTGTCCAATGTAACATATCCATTGGTGTCTGGAGTAAATCTTGGTGATGGCACCACTACATCATTTACAGCCGAGATTGACATCAGTCAAGAGGACAGTGCCATACGTGATGAAACGGTTGAAGTGTACATAGGCGGTGCTAGACTACATTCTGGTTATACTATAACAGCTGACAATCCTGTAACAGTATTGTTTGATGATCCTCCCCCAGTTGGCGCAGAAGTTACTATTTTGGTTCGCAGAGCACATACTTGGTATAATATAGCAACTCCGTTGCGTCCACTGAGCGAAACTGATACTATTTGTGCAAGGTTTTTACAGGGGCAATAAACCAAGGTAAATAATATACATGGAAAAAAATACTCAACAACCTGCACAAACCAAACCTGTTGCTAAACCCAAACGGCCCAATGAAACTGGCGCTATTTCGGTTGAAGGTTTTGTAAAAATATTTGATCCTAAAACTAAAGAGACATTTGTGGAGAAACGAGCATGATTCAAGCAGGCCTGGCCAAAATTGAAGGTTTTGTCAAGATAACTGATCCAAATTCAGGTGAGGTGTTGATAGACAAAAAGAACGCAATTCATTATGAAAATATCAGTATTGCCATGGCTCAGACTTTGAGTAATCGTACAAGTGCCCAAGGTGGTGGTTGGATTTACGAAATGGCGTTTGGCAATGGCGGTAGTAGTGTAGATCCAACTGGAGTCATTACATATTTGCCACCCAACATTACCGGTCAAAATGCAGATTTATACAACGAAACTTATGCCAAGGTAGTAGATGACAACAGTGCAGCAAATTTAGATTCTGCTAATAACTATATGACAGTGTTGCACACTACTGGCAAGCCCTATACAGATATTTTAGTAACTTGTTTGTTGGATTATGGCGAGCCCGCCGGACAACAAGCATTTGATAATTCTACCAACTTTAATGGCGAATATGTGTTTGATGAGTTAGGGCTTAAAAGTTGGGCCGGCACACCGGATGATTTGATGTTGATTACCCATGTAATTTTTCATCCAGTGCAGAAAAGTTTAAATCGGCAAATACAAATAGAATATACCCTGCGTATCCAGACCCTTACTAACCTAAGTGCTGCATAAATATGAGTATATTAAGGTCGCATAAATAAGAATAGGACGGAGTGAACAAGAATGTCATACACAATTAATTTAACAGATGGCTCAGTATTAACTACTATTGCCGACGGTACGCTTAATACTACCGCTTGTAGCATGGCTTTGCCAGGCAAAAACTTTGCCGGCTACGGCATTTATTTAGACGATAATTTTGTTCATCTATTAGAAAACAGTTCAAATGGCTCAGCTCCAGGAACTCCGTTGATTGGTCAATTGTGGTGGGATTCTGCAAATAAAATTATGAATGTGTGGAACGGTACGGTTTGGAAAACAATCAGCTCGGCCACTTCTAGTTCGTCAGCACCCACATCAAATGTCCAAGGCGACCTATGGTATGATACTGTCAATCAACAGTTAAATGTTTATTCAGGAACAAGTTGGATCTTGGTAGGTCCAGCATTTACTTCGGCACAAGGTACTACCGGTGCCATTCCAGCCACTGTGTCAGATTCTACTTCTGCTACGCATACTATTTTACAACTTTATGTAGGCGGCGTCCTATTGGGCATTATGAGTAAAGATACCACAGCATTTACTCCTAGTCCTGCTATTGCTGGATTTGCTACTATTAAACCTGGCTTGCAACTTAGTTCAACCAGTGCGGCCTATTTGTTCCAGGGTTTAATTACCAATGCTCAACAATTAGATGGACTTACTGCCAGTCAATTCATGCGGGCCGATGCGGCAGCAACTACCACTGGCAAATTAACCACAACCAGCAATCTAGGGTTAGCTGTTGGCCCAAGCAATGATTTCACTGTTACTGTAGCAGGATCCGACATAAACATTGCCAACAATGACACCAACGGCAACATCAATTTTGGTGCCAATATAGCCGGCACACCAACAACAGTGATGAGTATCAATGGATCCACCGGTGTTATCAGTGGTTTACAAATTGACGCCAACTATGCTGACTTGGCAGAACGTTTTGCAGCCGATGAAGAATTGGCTCCAGGTACCGTGGTTGAACTAGGTGGCACAGCAGAGATCACACAAGTCAATGCGGATTTGAGCGAAAATGTGTTCGGAGTCATAAGTACACGAGCAGCATACATGATGAATAGTGCGGCTGGTACAAATGCTACACATCCCCCAGTTGCAATGACTGGACGAGTACCGGTTAGGACAATTGGTCAAGTACGCAAAGGCGACAGATTAGTCAGTGCAGGCAACGGATTAGCAAGAGCTGCTTTAGCAGGCGAATCCACAGCATTTAATGTAATCGGTCGTGCATTACGAGACAAGCTAGACAACAGTGAAGGCACTGTTGAAGCTATTGTAACAATTAAGTAAGGCTTAGTGAAAATTAAGCAAGGTTAAAATCACCCAGCGGCGAAAACCGCGTTGAAATTGATCAACTAATACAAAGGGAAATAAAATAAAATGACTTATTCAGTAGGCGGATTAATACAAGCAACAGACTACAATGGATTTGTTGCCGATACAGCAAGTGCCAATGTCAACGCAGTGTGGAATAGCACATATGGGCAACCAGCACTGGCAACAGCAAACGTTGGATCAACTGTGACTGCCACACAATGGGCATCACTAAACAACACATTAACATCTGTTGGTAATCATCAAGCCACTACCTTAACAAGTAGAACCAGTCCTGTGGCCGGCAACACCATTGCTATCTTGGCCAATGTCAACACTGACCTTACCACAGTCAACTCCAACAAGTATTATGCCTACGCATCTGGGTCACAGTTCACAGGTTGGACCGGGACAGCCAGTCAAACAGCCATAACTGGACACACCAACATTGCATGGACCATTACATTTACTGACACAGTGACATTTGCCAATGCCACAGCAGCCACCAACTTCTGGGGCGGTGGTGGTTACATGAAGATACAATTTAGCAAAACCAGCACCGGCAAGGATGCTGATCCAGACTGGAACAACTTTATCACCAATGTGTGTGGACAAGTATACTTTACATCAGACGCTAGTAGTAAGGTTATTGCTAACGTTACATATCTAGGCACCAAGGTAGTTGGCGGATCAGGTACTCCTAGTACCATTGCTACAGGTACTGGTTGGAATCAGTTGACAGGTAGTCCAACTACCATTTATCAACAGTTTGATACTGGTTACACGTACACCGGTGACTATGTTCAAGTTACTGCAACAAAAACATCATCAACTGTGTTAACTCTAATAACCACTTGGTTCTCAGCGGCTCGTGCAACTTCTGGATCCAGCCGTACTATTTCAGGCGGAACAGCTACCACAGGTATTACGTTTGGAACAGCACCAACCACAGTGGTCACATACTTCCCACCAGAAACAACGTATCTAGCCAATACCTGGGGCACGACCAGTGTAGCAAGTTCAGTAAGCGCACCTGTGTATTAATCGACACCCCTCAGTATTACCAAAAGGGGCTTTGGCCCCTTTACCTTATTGTCTTTTTATAGTATAATAAATCTATGGATACCAACGAACTTATTACCCACAGCCGCGCCCGCTTTGACCATTATCAAGCACGTATTGTTCTCAAAGAAAAATATCAAGCCAAATTGACTTTTGCTTACGCAGGAGGCATGTGGCGTGCCGATCCTGAATTGTTGGTGCTGTTGGCCACTGTGCCGCCAGGTGATGCAGTGATTCTAGATTTATACGAAACGCCGATTCAAGTTAATCCAGAGGAACTACGCGGATTAGCCATGACACGTTGGCAAGAACAAATGAATGCATGGCTAGTAGAACACCAAGAGTTGAATCGCAATCGATGACCAAAGGTGTAGTAATATTTGCGTTTAACAATGAGCGGATTGATTATCTGGCCATGGCCTCTTGGTCGGCTCGAAACATTCGCAGACATTTGGATTTGCCAGTCTGTGTAATTACCGACGTTACCGACATTGCTCGTACAGCTGATTTTGATCAAGTTGTTTTAACTGAACCACAACAAACACAACAACATAGATATTTTTATGATTATAAAGCCAGTGCCGTCTGGCATAACACAAATCGATCTAGTGTGCATGATCTAACGCCATGGAATCATACATTGGTATTAGACGCTGACTTTGTTGTAGCATCCAACCAGTTAAAACGATTATTTGATATTGATCAAGATTTTCTTGCACATAGACTAGCATATGATGTTACCGGGTTCAATGCATTTCACGAGAACAACTGGTTTGGCACATACAAAATGCCAATGAGTTGGGCTACTGTCATGTGTTTTCGTCGAAGTAAAAAGGCCCAACTAATATTTGATACCATGCAGATGATTAGAGACCATTGGACGCACTATCGACAGTTATATAGCGTAAGTGAAAATACCTTCCGCAATGATTTTGCATTAAGTATTGCTATGAACATAGTTGATGGCCACACCCTGGACACTCCGTCGATTCCGTGGGACTTGGCCAGCATTACGGCCAATACCAAGTTAACTCAACTTGAACCAGACACATATAAAATATCGTATGTTACCGGCGATGATAAACCTAGATGGATAGTATTAAAACAACAAGACTTTCATGCCATGGGCAAACAAGCATTAGGAGAAATAGTTGCCAATCCTTGCTGAACGTGGTTATCTCATACCGGCCATTGATACAGAATCAGTAGACTATTTGAGTTGTGCTGTACAACTTGCTAGATCTATTAGACAGTGGCATCCAGACGCTGACATCTCTGTGATCACCGTTAAACGATGCGACGATCCGGTGTTTGATCATGTAGTTCCTTTACCGTTTGGTGACCTAGGTGGCTTTGCCAACGACTGGCAGTGTTTTACCGCCAGTCCATACCGTCAAACTATCAAATTAGAAGCTGACATGTTTGTAGCAAGCCCAATTGATCATTGGTGGACCTTGTTTGAAAAACGAGATGTTGTGATTAGTCAAGGGTGTAAAGATTTAACAAATCAACCCAGCGATAATAGAACCTATCGAAAATTATTTGACAACAATGGTTTACCAGATGTATACAATGCTGTTACATATTGGAGGCTGAGTTCTCAAGCTAAAGAATTTTTTGAATTAGTAAAAAATATATTTGAAAATTGGGATCGGTTTAAAACCCTGCTTAAATTTCCAGATGAACAGGCAACAACAGATGTGGTTTATGCCATGGCTGCAGTAATCATGGGCATAGAAAACGTTACTTTGCCCAAGGGAATGGGACCCATGATCACGCACATGAAAAGATATATTATACCTACCCTGACAGAAGATTGGACTCAAGAATTGGTCTGGGAAGACACCAATCCTGGACTTAGAATACATACAGTGGCACAATCAGGATTTGTTCATTATCATATTAAAAATTGGAGGATTGCATGAGTAAAGACGAAGACAAAATTAAACATAGCAAGCGGTTATTAAAAGATGATAACGCTATCAAAAAACAAATTAAAATTGCCAAGTCACATGGTATGCCAATAGAAAACGCACACGGATTTGCTAAACATCATGTTATGGATTGCGGACAACCTGGGTGCGTAATATGTGGCAATCGCCGCAAGGTTTGGGGAGAAAAAACTGTGCAAGAACAAAAGTTTGACAAACAATACAAAGCAGATCAACGGGCCAACGATGACGACGCCAATGACTGAAGAAGAATTTTTCAGTATATGGCAAAACCAAGTACCAGCTGTACACGGTACTCCAGAATATCGATTATATTATGATGAAAACGGTTTTCCACTATTTTATAGTATGGAACAATTGCCAGGTAATTACATAGTTGTTGACCAAGAAACATATCTAAATAGTCCTACACACATTAGAATATTAAATGGAAAATTAGTAGTATATCAAACAAATTTTGCCAAGAAAATAGTGCCCTCGGGACACGGACAAGCATGTGATCCTAGGAATGTTTGTGTAGTTGTAGACATTGATCAGCCACACACCAAATGGAATTTAAAACATCAGGACCCACCACATGACCAAACAAATTGATATAGCAGACTTAGACTGCATTTACTTGACCTACGACGAACCACAAAAAGAAGAATTTTGGGTTCGAATACGCAACATGATTCCGTGGGCCAAACGGGTTGACGGAGTCAAAGGCAGTGATGCCGCACACAAAGCCGCGGCCGCGGCCAGTGACACTGAACGTTTTATCTTGATCGATGGCGACAACATGCCAGATGCAAAATTCTTCAATCTCACAATGGAGTTTCCAGATGGCGAGTGGGAAAATGCTGTGTTCCGTTGGCGGGCCCGCAATCATGTCAATGGACTAATGTATGGCAACGGTGGACTAAGCTCGTGGACCAGAGCGTTTGTTAACAATATGAAAACTCACGAAGCCACCAACGGCACATCAGAAACCGAAGTAGAGTTTTGTTTTGATCCACTGTATTGGCCCATGTATGATTGCTATTCAACCACTTACCCCAACGGGTCAGCATTCCACGCATGGCGTGCCGGATTCCGAGAAGGTGTCAAGATGTGCTTGAATCGTGGTACTAGACCCACTGTGTCGGAATTCCGTGACCGTGTACATCAACGTAACCTTGATCACCTGACCATATGGCACAATGTTGGACGTGATGTTGAACATGGCGTTTGGGCCATCGCTGGTAGTAGAATGGGCACTTATATGACCATGATCACACCCACGTGGGATCATCGTGTGGTACAAGACTTTGCTGAATTGGAAAAGCTCTGGGACACAGTAAAAGATTCAGATCCAGAATTACTTGCTGGCCGCGTTGCAGAAGACCTGGTCGCACAATTAGACTTGCCCATTAACATGATGCAGGAAAACGAAAGTGCATTCTTCAAACAACACTACCGTAGCAACTGGCATAATCGCGGTGTTATGACTCGTGAAATGGATGTAATAAGACAGCAAGAAGGTTGGTAAACTTTAATGCAAAATAAAGGCGATGAAGTTGTAACCGACTTTAAATCAAAGTTTTTAGGCGATGCAGAGTTCATGAAGGCAAACCTTGGACATGCCATGTGTTTGGCCAAGTGGAAACAAGTTAGCCTACACTTGCCAACAGGATTAAACAACTCCTGCTATCACCCACCACTACACCCAATTGATACTACACTATTAGCAGACAATCCTGGCGCACTACATAATACTCCTTACAAAAAAGAACAGCGCAAGATCATGCTCAAACAAGAGCGGCCCAGTGAATGCTCTTACTGTTGGGCAATGGAAGACAATGGTAAGTTAAGTGACAGACATTATCGGTCAGGTGAACCTTGGGCTGCCAAAGACTTTGAGGTTGTAGTAAATTCAACCGGAGATGAAGATGTCATACCTAGTTATGTCGAAGTTAACTTTAATCATGCTTGTAATTTGGCATGTAGCTACTGTAGTCCTCAATTTAGTTCAACTTGGCAACAAGAAATGGATCAGCATGGCGCTTATCCTACTAGCACTAGACACAATGATCCTAGTCATTTTGTTGGTCGCAATCGTCCTATCCCAGTTCGCGAGCATAATCCCTATGTAGAAGCTTTTTGGGATTGGTGGCCAACCTTATATCCAGAACTACAACACTTCCGCATGACCGGCGGCGAACCACTCTTAGACAAAAACACCTATCGTGTGTTTGACTACGTATTAGCCAACCCTAAACCCGACTTACACCTAAATGTAACATCAAATTTTAGCGTAGATGAAAAATCGTGGCAACGGTACAAGGGCTATGTTAAAGAACTGTGTGAAGGTGAAAAAATTGAACACTTTATGCAGTTTGTCAGTTTAGATTCATGGATGGAGCAGGCTGAATATATCCGCCACGGATTAGATTTTGCCTTGTTATGGGATCGTGTGAATCAATTCCTGGTCGACATCCCTGGACGTAACAGCGTTACCTTTATTGTTACTATGAACAATCTCAGTGTAACAGGGCTGGGTAAATTGTTTTCTGGTATCCTTGGACTTAGAAAAATTTACAGCAAGACCTATCAACGCATATGGTTTGATACTCCGGTGTTGCGCCAGCCCACATGGCAAAGTCTGCAATTGTTGCCAGAAAGTTATGTGGATCAACTTGAAACTGTTTGGGCTTTTATGCTTAAAAATATCGAAACAGAAGAAACACGCTTTCAGGGATTTAAAGATTATGAGATTGCTAGGCTAGATCGAGACATAGCATGGATGCGAGACGGACAAAAGTTAGACGCAGAACATCTTAATCGTAATAAAGCAGACTTCTTTAGATTTTTTAGCGAAGCGGACCGCAGACACAGCACTGACTTTTTGTCTGTATTTCCAGAAATGAGCTCCTGGTGGGCAGAATGTGAGTATCATGCTCGGCAATCATAAATTAATTGTTGATGAACACAGCGAAGTCTATAGAGAATTGTCTCCGTGGATTGATGGAGAATTTTGGAATTTAGATCAACATGAAATAGTTCCGGGTGCTATCTATATATTCTGCCGTGAGTCAGTTAATCAGTGGGGTGACCGAATAAAACAATTGGCACAAGATGGAATAATAAAAGTTGTTCTTGACAATGCAGCTGAGGGATCTGAAACAATAATAAATTGGGCCGCTAGAGAAGGAATTGCAGATTTAGTCCATCAGAAAAAAATATTCTTAATTGCTGGCGGGGATATGAGTCCAGACTGGAATTGTTTATTTTTTGAATATTTTTTACCTAAGATTTTAGACTTTGATGAGAATATAGAAACAGCAAAGCGTAGTGACGAGATATTTTCTCGAACAAACAAATCTTACAAGTTTCTATTTTTAAATGGTCGTATGCGTAATCATAGAAAATATTTAATAGAAAGATTTAAATTATCTGGCTTGTTAGACCAAAGTTTATGGACTTGTTTGGACACCAGTCTCCAATTAGTAGTTCATCGTAGTCACGGTAGGTGGTGGAATTATGAAAGTCAAATCGAACTAGAGCATAATGGTGAAAATCTAATGACCAAGGCTAGTGATATTCATGTATTGCCCGCTAAGTATGAAGCTGAACCGCATAGAGCACAACTTGATACACAACCAAATTCACAGGCTCCTTCGATCAAGTGGCAATTGTTTAATCAAACTTGGGGAGATGCTATTATAGATGGCGAAGCTTATCGCGATACTTATTTTAGCCTAGTGACTGAAACAGTGTTTAACTATCCTTATAGTTTTAGAACAGAAAAGATTTGGAAACCTATTGCTATTGGGCATCCATTTATTGTGGCAGCCAATGCTGGGTTCTATAGAGATTTACACCGCATGGGATTTAAAACATTTGGCCACGTGATTGACGAAAGTTTCGATTCGATAGAAAACAATCAAGACAGATTAGAACGTATTGCTCAAGTAGTTGAAGATTTATGTCAACAAGACCTTGCAAGTTTCCTAAGTGAATGTTATAATGTATGTAAATACAATCAAGAACTATATGCAGAAACTAGACATAAAGTTCCCAAAGAATTTCCAGAGCAGTTCCGTCAATTTATTAACAAATATCTCAATGAATGATTTAGAATTTAAACAAAAAGTCCTTGACACTAAAAGTGCCAGCTTTTGTGCGGCCAAATGGTATAACGCAACCATATGGTTAGGATCAGGTCAAAGTACCAGTTGCCACCATCCCCCGGCACACGCAATTGATACAGAAGCATTGAAAACAAATCCCAAAGCAATTCATAATACCACAAAGAAAAAAGATGATCGGCGCAAAATGCTAGCAGGCGAACGTCCCAGTGGGTGTGAATACTGCTGGAAGATCGAAGACATGGGTCGTGACGCTGTTAGTGACCGTGTGTATAAAAGTAAAATTTACCCTATAGAGGCCCTTAATGAAGCATACACTACTCCGCACCAAGATGACGTCAATCTACGCACACTTGAAATTGCATTCGATCGCACTTGCCAATTTGCTTGTAGCTATTGTAACCCTGCTTTCAGTAGCACATGGGTTCGAGACATACAACGCAATGGTGCCTATGAGCGCCTGGTGTCTGACGGGCGTAACCACTTTACTCATGATCACCCTAGCAGTCAACTATACAAGTTTGGTGAAACAAATCCCTACACTGAAGCGTTTTTTAAATGGTGGGAAACAGATCTACACAAGACTCTTCAAGAGCTAAGGATCACCGGCGGTGAGCCACTCATGTCGGGCGAAACTTGGAAGCTGTTAGATTGGTTTAAATCAAACAAAGGCAAGTCACAGACTCGGTTGGCTATCAACAGTAACCTGGGTGTAGACGTAGATGTAGACCGTTTGTTAGATAGTATTGATGGGTTAGAAGTAGACATATACACAAGTCAGGAAAGTGTATATGCTCAAGCCGAATACATTCGTGACGGATTAGATTATACAGCCTGGGTAGCCAACGTTCAAAAGTTACTCGATAGTGACCGCATAAGGGCAGTACATTGTATGGCAACCATTAACGCCCTGTGTCTTGACAGTTTACCCAGTCTATTATATCAATTGCTAGAGTTCAAGCAAATTTACGGGCGTGAACGTGTGAGCTTTACTTTAAACATCCTACGCTTTCCCAGCTTCCAATCAGCATTGGTATTACCCGATGACTTACGTACATATTACAAAGAAAAATTACAAGACTTTTTAGATCGCAATCAGTCTAATCCATACATGCACGAACACGAGCTTAATCATACACAACGGTTGATAGACTACCTAGATGTAGTTAAAACTCCGCACAGTGAAGCATTTGAAATGCCCAAATTGCACAACGATTTCAAACAATTTTATACTCAATATGATCAACGCCGCGGCAAGGATTTTGTTAATACGTTTCCTATAATAAAAGATTGGTATAACACACTATGACTGTATTGGCATTTGGATGCTCGATCACACACGGAACAGAAATAGCCGATCTTGGAAATTCTAAAGATAATATACCTTTTAGTTATCCTGCTCTAGTGGCTGACTATCTTGGGGTAGATTGTGTTAATCAAGCATTCTGCGGTAACAGCAATGAAAACATTTTTCATGAGGCTATAGATACTATACCGCAGTATGATAATATTACAGCAGTCATTGTTGGATGGACCAGCCTGGAAAGAGAAGTATGGCAGTGCGATGAACGCACATGGCAATTTATACCCTCGTGGTGTGCAACTACAAAAAATGTATGGAAACCGTTTATGCG
>Ga0114976_10002126_pt1 | contig 12446 bp, 11 predicted proteins | sample S_130805_EF_Meta_FD_87319 | JGI IMG/M metagenome (GOLD analysis project Ga0114976, IMG submission 87319) | Freshwater microbial communities from Lake Simoncouche, Canada to study carbon cycling - S_130805_EF_MetaG | ecosystem: Environmental > Aquatic > Freshwater > Lake | place: Lake...
GCTGGTGGAATCGGCCATGGGAAACCATCCCTTGGCGTAGGCCTGAATCCACCAGTGAATGGGCCAGTGTTCGGAGGGCTGGCGGGGATCCGCCCCAGCCGCTCCGCTTGGCCCTGCCATCGTCAGCCGGGTGAACCGCCTGAGGCGGCGATCACCAGCTGGACTTCACTACACCGGGCAGTTCACCCTTGTGGGCCCGTTCGCGCAGCTGGTTGCGGCAGAGGCCGAAATCGCTATACACACCCCGGGGCTTGCCGGTGGCCCAGCAGCGGTTGCGGAGGCGGACGCGGGCGCTGTTGCGGGGCAGGGCCTGGATCTTGCGGTGGATTTCGAGCCGCTCCATCGGGTCGGCGGCAGCCTCAAAGGCGGCCTTGAGGGCCGTGCGCTTGGCGGCGAAGCGATCCACCATTTTCTGGCGCTTGACATCGCGCGCGATCATCGACTTCTTCGCCATGCGGCCGGGTGCTCAGGTCTTAGAGATCTCTGAACTTTAGCGCGTGGTCAGGAAGCCCCCATGTGGATGCCGTGGAAGTGGAGCTGGGGTGCCGGCGGGTCGGGTGGAACGGCTTCTGGCGAGCAGCGTGGCGCTGGCGGGATCGCTGCGGGCTGGTTTCAGTGCCCGAGCAACTGCTGGATGGCCGGCAGCTGGCTGGTGTCTTTCACGATCAGCACCAGGCTGAGCCCCACCAGGAGCACAAATCCCGACTGCATGAAGGCCATCTGGAAACGCTGGGGCAGGGGCCGACCGCGCAGGCCCTCGATCAGCAGTAGGGCGAACTGGCCGCCATCCAGCATCGGTAGCGGCAGGGCGTTGAGCACCGCCAGGTTGATCGAGATCAGGGCCGTGTAGAGGAACAGGCTGGCGCCTCCCTGGTGGGCCAGGGACGCCCCCATCTCCACGATCTTCACCGGGCCTGACACCTGGCCGGCCGTTTCCCCGAAGTGGGTGATCAAGCTGCCAAAGCCCTCCAGCGTGCGGCGGGTGAGGGCCACCACGTCGTGGTTGGCCTGGCGGATCGGCTCAAGCGGTCCGCTGGCGCGGCGGAACACCTCGCTTCCATTGGGTTGGAGCTGGGCCCCCACCCGGCCGATGCCGCCGAGGTCGGCGGGGGTGAGGGTGAGGTTCAGCCGCTGGCCTTCCCGTTCGGCCTGGAGGGCCAGGCCCTGCCCGGCCGAGGAGCGGATCGTTTCCACCAGATCGACCACGGCCTGCTGGCCCCCCGCCAGCGGCGCAGCACCCACCTGCACGATCCGATCGCCCGCCTTCAGGCCGGCGAGGGCGGCGGGCTGGCCGGCCTGAACCCCAGCCACCAGCACACCGGGGCTGGTGCTGAAGCCCGCCGGGATCCCCACCACCACCCCCTGGGCCACGAGCACGGTCCAGGCCAGCAGCAGGTTGGCGATCACACCGGCGGCGATCACGAGGGCTCGCTGGCGCAGCGGACGGTTGCGCAGCAGGTCGGGATCATCGGCGGGGAAGGGACTGTCCTCATCGTCGTCGGGGAAGGCCACGTAGCCCCCCAGGGGGATGGCCCGCAGGGCGTACACCACACCGCGGCGGGTGCGCTGCAGCAGGGCCGGTCCGAAGCCCACCGAGAAGCCGCTCACCCGGATTCCCTGCCAGGTGGCCGCCAGGAAATGGCCCGCCTCATGGACCACGATCAGCCCCGCCAGGATCGCTAGTGCGGTGAGAACTCCCATCAGGCCTTCAGCCAGGTGGGTTCATTGTGGAGCCCGCCGGATCCTGGTGGCCGATTCGAAGGGCCGGGTTCCCGCGCTTGGGGCACGCCGATCGGGACCACGAGGGTGTGCAACACGCTGCCAACCTGCCAAGGGCGCTTCCGTTGGAAGTGTTGGGCGTCGATCACCGCACACCAGCAGCTTGAGCTTTTCTGGCTTGTTCAACAGCCCTTCCCATCATCGGCAAGGAATTTTTGATCGAGTTCGTCTCATTTGATCGAGTTCGTCTCAACCGTCAGGTATTGAGATCCGAAGTACCGCGTCAGGGCCTCGGGAAGGCGCACCCGTCCATCGTCCTGTTGCCCATGCTCCAGCAGGGCAGCCATGGTGCGGCCGATCGCCAGGCCGCTGCCGTTGAGGGTGTGCACCAGCCGGGTCTTCTTGCCGTCGCGAAAGCGGATGGAGGCACGGCGGGCCTGGAAATCGGCGCAGGTGCTGCAGCTGGAGATTTCGCGGTAGGCGCCGGCGCCGGCCAGCCAAACTTCGAGGTCGTAGGTGCGGGCGGCGGAGAAGCCGAGATCGCCACCGCAGAGTTCGATGCGCCGGTAGGGCAACTCCAGGGCCTCCAGCACGCCTTCGGCGTCGCGGGTGAGCTGCTCGTGGGCTGCGTCTGAGTCTTCAGGGCGGGTGAACCAATACATCTCCACCTTGTTGAACTGATGGAGGCGGATCAGGCCGCGGGTGTCTCGGCCGTAGGAGCCGGCCTCGCGGCGGAAGCAGGGGGTGTAAGCGGTGTAGCGCAACGGCAACTGCTCCGCCGGGAGCACTTCGTCGCGGTGCAGCGAGGTGAGCGGCACCTCGGCGGTGGGGGTGAGCCAGAGGTCGTCCTCGGCGCAGCGGAAGCTCTCCTCGGCAAATTTCGGCAGCTGGCCCGAGGCGGTGAGGCTGGCGCTGTTCACCAGGATCGGGGGCATCACCTCCCGGTAGCCGGCGTCGCTGTGGCGATCCAGCATGAAGTTGATCAGGGCCCGCTCCAGACGGGCGCCTTGGCCCAGCAGCGTCACGAAGCGGCTCTGGGCGATCCGCACGGAGCGCTCGGTGTCCACCAGGCCGAGGCGTTCGGCGATCTGCCAGTGCTCCTGCAGGGATGACCCGTCGGGGTGGGAGCCCTGGCGGGGGGTACCCCAGGTCTTCACCACCACGTTGTCGGCCTCCGAGCGGCCTTCGGGGGTCTGGGCGGAGGGCAGGTTCGGCAGCTCCAGCAGCTGCTGTCGCAGGCGGCGCTCCAGGGCCTTCTCCTCCTCCTCTAGGCCCGCCACCTGCTGCTTGATGCGGTTGCCCTGCTCTCGTAGTTCGGCCACTTCAGGTCCATCAGGGCGCGCACCGGCCTGGATCCGTTGCCCCACCTCCCGGCCGATGCGGTTGCCCTCGGCCTGCAGATCGCTGCGCTGCTCCTCCAGATCCCTCTCTTGCCGAGCGATCTGCTGGAGTCCGGTGAGGTCGACGTCCAGGCCCCGGCGGCTGAGCTGCCGGCGGATCAGCTCCGGGTCATCGCGGAGCAGGCGCTGGTCCAGCACGGAGGGAAGGCGGCTTGGCGGCAGCCTAGGGGTCGATAGTGTTTGTGCTGATCCAAGGCCCTCTGCAGGGCTTTATCCCACTCCTCTGCTTGTCCTCCGAGACGCACGCCGCCGACCTTCCCCCCGGGGCCGAGGAGCCCGTGAGGCAGCCGGATCAGGACCTGAGGGATCTGGTGCGGCGCTGCCGTGGCGACCGCTCCGGAGAGAGCCGGCTGCTTCTGGCGGATCGGCTGGCCGTGATGGGGCTGCAGCGGGCGGCGGCCCGCCAGGTGCGGCGAGCCGTGGCCGAGCTGGAGGCGCAGGGGGAGGCGCCGTCGGTGCGGGATCGCCTGATGCACTGGCTGGCCCGGTGGCCCGCTGATCGCGTTAGCCGGGTGGCCCTGGCGAAACGGCTGGCCGCCGAACAGGATTTCAAGGCCGCCATCCTCTGCCTCCAGGAAGGTCTGCAGCTCGCTCCCGGGGATGGGGAGCTCTGGAGCAAGCTCGCCAGGCTGTTGCAGGCGATGGGCCGCTACGGCGATGCGATTCCTTGTCTGATCCGGCAGGCCGAACTCGAACCTGCCAATGCCGCCTGCCGCACGGAACTGGGCCACCTGTTCCGCAACGTTGGCTATGTGGGCGATGCCATCCACTGGCATGGAGAGGCCTTGGCCGTGCAGCCCGATTCGCTGCTGCTGCACCTCAATTACCTCTTTGTGCTGCCGCTGGTGGCGGAATCGGATCATCAGATCGCGGAGTGCCGGAAGCGCTGCGAGGAGGGCCTCCAGGCTCTGGAGCAGGAGCAGCCGTTGTTGGGTTTTGACAGGGATGTTGCGGTGAATTGCCATCCCTACTACCTCATCTATCACGACCGCAACGATCGCGAGCTCCTGGAGCGCCATGGCCGCCTGATCACCCGGGCCTTGGGAAGCGGCCTGCTGCCGGAGCAACGCCCCCGCTTGCCACGGGCGATGCCCATGCCCGGCGATGCCCCGATTCCCCGGATCCGGATCGGTTTCCTCTCTGGTTTTTTCTACAACCACAGCAACGCCCGGGCCTTCGATGGCCTGATCCTTCACCTGGATCGCCACCGCTTCGAGGTGGTGCTGATCCACCTGGCCTCCTCCATCCGGGATGGCGTGTCCGCCGAGCTGGAGGCCTGCTGCCAGGAGGTGGTGGTGCTTCCCGCTCCCCTTGATGCCGCGAGCGAGAAGCTGGCGGAGCTGCGGCTCGATCTGCTCTTCTACACCGACCTGGGCATGCATCCCTTCCTCACGATGCTGGCCACCCGGCGATCGGCCCCGGTGCAGGCCACCGGCTGGGGGGTTCCCCAGACCTCGGGTCTGCCTGGCATCGACTACTACCTATCCGGCGATCTGGTGGAGCCGCCCGAGGCCCAGGAGCACTACAGCGAAACCCTGGTGCGGCTGCCGGGCCTTCCCTGCTGCTATCGCTCCGAGGCCATCGAGCCGCTCGAACGGGAGCGGGACTATTACCTACTGCCGCCCCAGATGCCCCTGTGGGGCTGCCTGCATCGCCTTGAGAAATTCCATCCCGACTTCGATCTGGCGCTGGAGGCCATCGCCAGGGCGGTTCCCGATTCGCTGTTCGTATTCGTGGAGGAGGATGTGCCTGCGCTTACCAGCCTTTACCTCGATCGCCTGGCCCGTACGGCCCCCATGGCTCGGGAGCGAGTGCTGATGCTCGCCCGCATGGATCGACTCGATTTTCTGGCCCTGGCGGGTTGCCTGGATGTGCTGCTGGATCCTTTCCATTTCGGCAGCGGCATCACCCTCTACGAAACGATCCATTCCGGCACTCCGGTGGTGACGCTGGAGGGCCGTTTCCTGCGTTCCCGCTTCGTGGCTGCCGCCTACCGGCTCATGGAGGTGGAGGATCCCCCAGTGGCGGCCACCCCTGCCGAGTATGTGGAGCGAGCCGTTGCCCTGATGAAGGATCCCCAACGCCGGGGGCTCCTGCGGCAGGAGATTGCCGCCAAGGCGAAGGCCCGCCTCTACGACCGGCGCGATTATGTGCGGGGATTCGAGGATTTCGCCACCAGCGCCGTAGCCCAGGCCCGCGGCCACAACGGCTGGGCGGGCTGATCAGGCGGCCCGCCTCCCCGCCCGGAACCGCGGCGGCCCCGGATCCAGCTCGTTCCTCAGAGCACCTGCACCACTTCGCTCACTTCGGGGATGGCTTCGCGCAGCTTGCGCTCGATGCCCATCTTCAGGGTCATGGTGCTGCTGGGGCAGGAACCGCAGGCCCCCTGCAGCCGCACCTTCACGATCGGCCCATCGATCTCCACGATCTCCACATTGCCGCCATCGGCCATCAGGTAGGGCCGCAGCTCATCGAGCACCCGCTCGACGTTGGGGATGGTGAGGGCGTGCGGATCGGAGACCTCGGGGGTGGTGGCGAGCTGCTGCGAGGTCTCCAGGGAGGTTTCCGTGCTCATGGGTGGGGCGAAGTAAGGGAATCAACAGAGCTTAGGGAGCCCTCCCGGTCGTGGGGCCGGCGGCTTTCCCCCTCTCCCCTGGAAGCATGCGCTGCCCTTCTGTGGGGGGCGGTCCCTAGGATCCTCCCTACCGCCTACTGCCTCCGCCCGGCCCCGCATGACCGACGTACCCGCCGCGCGGATCCGCAATTTCTGCATCATTGCCCATATCGACCACGGCAAATCGACCCTCGCTGACCGGTTATTGCAGGAAACGGGCACGGTGGCCGCCCGCGACATGCAGGCCCAATTCCTCGACAACATGGAGCTCGAGCGGGAGCGCGGCATCACAATCAAGTTGCAGGCGGCGCGGATGGAATACAAGGCCGCCGATGGTCTCACCTACATCCTCAACCTGATCGATACCCCCGGCCATGTGGATTTCTCCTATGAGGTGAGCCGCTCCCTGCAGGCCTGTGAGGGGGCCCTGCTGGTGGTGGATGCCAGCCAGGGCGTGGAAGCCCAGACCCTGGCCAATGTGTATCTGGCCCTGGCCAATGATCTCGAGATCATCCCGGTGCTCAACAAAATTGATCTGCCCGGTGCCGATCCGGCTCGCATCAGCGAGGAGATCGAGGCGATCATCGGGTTGGATACCAGCAACGCCATTGCCTGTTCCGCCAAGACCGGTCTGGGGGTGCCTGAGATTCTCCAAGCGGTGGTCGATCGGGTGCCGCCGCCGGCCGACAAGTTGGATGAACCGCTGCGGGCGCTGATCTTCGATTCCTATTACGACGCCTACCGCGGCGTGATCGTGTATTTCCGCGTCATCAGCGGCTCCATTGCCCGCCGCGACAAGGTGCTGCTGATGGCCAGCGGCAAGACCTATGAACTCGATGAGGTGGGGGTGATGGCGCCGGACCAGCGGCAGGTGGAGAGCCTCCATGCCGGCGAGGTGGGTTATTTGGCCGCCTCGATCAAGGCGGTGGCCGATGCCCGAGTGGGCGACACGATCACGCTATTGGCCAACCCCGCATCCGAGGCGTTGCCGGGCTACACCGAGGCCAAGCCGATGGTGTTTTGCGGCCTCTTCCCCACCGACGCCGACCAGTACCCGGATCTGCGCGAGGCCCTCGACAAGCTCAAGCTCTCCGACGCCGCCCTGAAGTACGAGCCAGAAACCAGTAGCGCCATGGGCTTCGGTTTCCGCTGCGGCTTCCTGGGGCTCTTGCACATGGAGATCGTGCAGGAACGCCTGGAGCGCGAGTACGACCTCGACCTGATCGTGACGGCGCCGTCGGTGATTTACAAGGTGAACATGCTCGATGGCAGCGAGATGCTGGTGGACAATCCGGCCACCTTGCCTGATCCCCAGAAGCGCGAATCGATCGAGGAGCCCTATGTGAAACTCGAGATCTACACCCCGAACACTTACAACGGCGCCCTGATGGAGCTCTGCCAGGAGCGCCGGGGTGAGTTCATCGATATGAAGTACATCACCACCGACCGGGTGACCCTGCACTACGAGATGCCCCTGGCCGAGGTGGTCACCGATTTCTTTGATCAGATGAAGAGCCGCACCAAGGGCTACGCCTCGATGGAATACAGCCTGATCGGCTATCGCAAAAACGAATTGGTGCGGCTCGATGTGCTGATCAATGCCGAAAAGGCCGATCCCCTCACCACGATCGTGCACCGCGACAAGGCCTACAACGTGGGCAAGGGCCTAGTCGAAAAACTCAAGGAGCTCATTCCCCGCCAGCAGTTCAAGATCCCCATTCAGGCCTCGATCGGCAGCCGCGTGATTGCTTCTGAGAGCATCAGCGCCATTCGCAAAGATGTGCTCGCCAAGTGCTACGGCGGCGACATCAGCCGCAAGAAGAAGCTGTTGCAGAAGCAGGCCAAGGGCAAGAAGCGCATGAAGGCCATGGGCAAGGTGGAGGTGCCCCAGGAAGCATTTATGGCGGTGCTGAAGCTGAATCAGTGAGGGGCCGGCCTCGCTGCCGGGCCGCCTGTCCGCCGGCGGGAACCTTCGGCTAGCGCTCACAACTCGGTGCCATGGGAGCCATCGTTCCCCGCAAATCCCCGCTCCCGCCTTCCCAGGAGAGCGGCTTCGTTCTGCCCCTGGCCCTGGGGGTTTCCATGCTGCTTCTGCTCGGGAGCCTCTCGCTTCAAACAGTGGCCCTGCAGGGCCACCTCGATCAGGTGAGCCAGGCTAGCCGGGGCCGCGATGAGGATGCCCTGGTGGGAGCTGCCCAGCGACTGGTGGGTGAGCTCAATCGGCGCCACCCCTGCCTCCTGCCGTTGCCCCTCAGCCGTTGGCCGCAGGATGGCCAGGCCTGTGCAGGCCTGCCCCAGCAGCAGGCCCTGCTGGGAGTGGGCGGGTCCTTCGGGGGGCGACTGATCGCCTGGCATCCAGATCTCCACCAAGCCGAAGCCCTGATTGAGGCCGATCCCACCGGTCCCGGGGGGATTGCCCGGCGGGCTGCGTTCAGCGTGGCCCTCCAGGCCGATCCGCCCCGGGCCCTGTCCCCTCGCCTGCTGGGCCTGCGGGGGGTGGCGCCATGAGCTTGGTGGAACTGCTGCTGGCCACGGGGCTACTGCTCGGCTCCAGCGCGGCTTCGCTGGGCGTGTGGAGCCAGGTTTCCGCCACCCTGGTCAAGGACCGGCAGACGCTGGAGCAGCTTGCGGGCCTGGAGGCGGAGGTCCAGGCGGTGGAGGCCCGGCTGCAGGATCCGAACCAGGATCCCCTCGGGCAGCATCTCTCCTGTCCGGAGCAGCTGCAGCGTCTGGTGGCACGGCTGGAGAACCAGCATCCCCAGGCCGGCGTGGTGCGGACTCTGGAGACGCCGGCGGGGTCCGAACTCTTATTGATCCGCCTGCGCTCTGGTGAACAGGAGCGGCGGCGGCTCTACAGCCCGGCGGCCTTTGGCGGGTGCGGCGAGCTTCCGGCGAACCTCCCCGCAGTGGATCCAGCCCTGGCGATGGCGAAGGGAGGCGGAGATGGCGCGATCTGAAGGCTTCACCCTCGTGGAACTGCTTCTGGTGGTGGCGATCCTGGGTCTGATGGGCCTGATCACCCTGGGGTTCGGATCGGAGCTCCTGGCCAGGCTTGAGGTGGAGACTGCGACCCGAAGGCTTCTGGTGGGGCTGGAGCGGGGCCGCAGCGCAGCGGAACGGCAGGGGCGCCCCTGCGCCCTCAGCCTCAACGCCGGCGGATGGTCTCAACCCAGCACTGGCGATCTTCCCGCCTGCGCTGGCGTGCCCCTGGCCCTGGGGGAGGGCCTGGGACCAGAGACGGCGCTGCGACTGGAGCACAACCTGCCCCCAGCCGTGCGCTTCAGCAGCAATGGCCTGGTCCTCGATGGCGGCACGGTGGTGGTGGCCCACCGTGCCACGGCTCTGAGTCGTTGCGTGGTCGTCTCCCTTCCCCTGGGGGTGACCAGGGTCGGGCTCCATGGGGACGGCACCTGTCGCCCGGATCCCAATCTCTGACCATGGCGAGGGTCTTCCCGGCGGGTGCTCTGGAGTTCCGCTCCGGCGGTGGGCAGCGCCGACCTGCTCGGGCCTTCACCCTGGTGGAGCTGATGCTGGCCCTGGGGATGGGGCTGGTGGTTAGCGCGATGGTGGTGCAATTGCTGTTGGCCGAGGGACGGCAGGGGGCCTTGCTGGTGCGTCAGTGGCGCGAGCGGACGTTCCAGCGCCGCACCCTTGATCTGGTGCGGGACGATCTACGGCGGGCTGTGGAGATCCGGGTGGGTTCCGCCGAGGGGTCTCCCTGCCCCGTGTCCGGCCGCGAGCCCGTGCTCCAGATCCGCACGGCCGAGGGACCCATCACCTATACGGTGGGCCTCCCCCCCAGCCCGATCTGGCGGGGCCGAGTGTTGATGCGCTGCGGGCCAGCCTTCGGACTGGATGGCGAGCCGAGCCGGGGGGCGAGCCAGAATCGTGTGGTGATCGACGCCCTGGTGCCGGCGGGATTCCGGGCGGAGATTCAGGGCTTTGGCCAGGTCCGCCTGGTGATGGCGCAGGAGTTTCTCCCGATCCACGGGGGCGTGAACAAGCTGGCCACGGCTGTTGTTGTGGCGGCTCCGGTGCCGACGCCAGATCCGTGATCGAGGCCAGGGAATTCCGCGGCTGTGTAGTCCGCAATTGCCTCATGGGAAAATGTAGTTTATTTTGATAATCTTTCCTCTGGATACGACTTTTGTGGGGATCTTGGCCCTGGCGACCGCGGCGCGCAAGTACACAACTTGCTTTGTGAAGCCGAAAAACACCGCTTGGAGGACGAGCTAATCAATGTTGATGCGTTGATCTTCACCGACCGATAGATTCGTCTGAGCACCTGTTCAGCACCGTTTTCGATGGATGTCAAGCAAACTGAAGCTGGCCCATCCGCAGGGCTTGGGGAGCTGGAAGCCAAGTTGACCGCAGCCCGCTCCGCCGCGGAGGCAGGGGATCGGGCCCTGGCGGAACGTCTCTACCGCGACATGGTGGCGGCCGGTGTGGGAGATGTGCGCGCCTACTGCAATCTCGGGGTGCTAGCCCTGCTGGAGAAGCGCGCCGTTGAGGCCTTGGGTTGGCTGGAGCAGGCCGTGGTGCTGGATCCTGATCACGCCCGATCCCATCTCAATCTCGGTATGGCCCTGCAGCTTGAGAAGCGCACCGCCGAGGCCATCCCGGTGCTGCAGCGGGCCGTAACACTTGATCCCAAACTGGAAGAGGCCTGGAACAACCTGGGCTTCGTGCTGGCGGAGCACGACCAGCCCCAGGAGGCGATGGCGGCCTATCAGCGCGCCCTCGATCTGCAGCCCGGCTATGCCGTGGCGGCCCAGAACCTGAGCGTGTTGCTGGCCAGTCGTGGCAACCCCCAGGAGGGGGAGCGGTTGTTGCGGCGGTTGCCGGCCGAGGTCGGTCGTGAGGCCTGGATTCTGTTTCATCTTGGCGAGATGCTCCGCCTGCAGGGGAGGCTGGACGAGGCCCAGGCCGCCTACGGCGAGTGCCTGGAGCGGGACCCGGAGGATGCCGATCTGCGTTTGGGGGTTGGTGTTGCCCTCCTGGGTGCCGGCCAGGCCGATCAGGCCCTCCCGTTGCTACTGCCCGTGCTGGCCATGCGCCCTGATGATTCGCTGGGCCTGGTGGCCGTGGGCTGGTGCTTGCAAGACTTGGGGGAGGTGGACCAGGCGATTCATCTCTATCAGCGCGCCATCGACCTCGATCCAACTAACATTCGAGCCCGTAATCTGCTGGGCATCTGTTATGGCGGCCAGGGCCGGCATGCTGAGGCCATCCGCGAATTCCGCGCCGGCCTAGAGAAGGAACCGATGGCTATCGAATTGCGCTGTAATCTCGCCGGATCGCTGCGCAGTCAGGGCTACCTGGAGGCCTCAATGGCCGAGATCGAGCATCTGCTGGCCGATGAGCCCGAGCACCTCAATTCTCTCGGGTTTCAGTTGTTCAGCTGCTCGATCGGCTCGGAGACCCTGGCGCCCCTGGCCCTGGAGCTGAGCCAACGGTTCTGGGGGTTGGTGCGCCGCAGATCCAACAACGTTTTGGTTCAGTCCCCAGCGATGGCCGGCGCCTCACCGGCCAAGCCCACACTTGCTTCCTCCCTGCCCCTTCAGCAGGGGCCAGTGCAACCCCTCGAGCTTCCTGAGCTTCGCCGTGACCAGCGGCTGAGGATCGGCTTTCTTTCGGCCGAGATCGGCAGCCACGTGGTGGCGTCGTTTCTGTTTTCGTTCCTGGCTCACTACGACCGTGATCGCTTTGCGGTGGAACTGTTTGCAGCCTCGCGCCGCTTTGATGAGAGGGCATCGGAGATGGCCCGGCTCGCTGATCATCACTGGTTGCTCGATGGCATGGACATGGGCCAGGCCCGGGATCTGATCCGCAGCCGCCAGCTCGACATCCTTGTGGAAACCTCCGGCTTCACCGCCGATTCCGCCATTGAGCTGCTGGCGGAACGCTGCGCCCCGGTTCAGTGCCATTACATCGGTTACCACGCCACCACGGGCCTCGACACGATCGATTGGTTCATCGGCGATGCCGAAACAGTTCCGGAGGTCTTCGCCCCTCAGTTCGTGGAGGGCCTCTGGCGCCTGCCGCGCCCCTGGCTGGCGCGCCGGCCCGAATCCACGTTGCCGCCCGCCTTCAGTGAGAGCCGGGATCCGGTGGCCGTGCTGGGATCCTTCAATCAGCTGGTCAAGGTTCGCGATGAGACCCTTCGCTACTGGGCCGCGGCCCTGAACGCCGTGCCCTCTAGCCGGCTGGTGATCAAGGATCGCTCCGTGGCCGATGGGGAGAGCCGTGAGCGGATTGCCCATACCCTCACGGGCCTGGGCGTGGATGCCGGCCGGATCAGCTTTCTTGCCCATGTCGGCAGCTGGGAGGACCACATGAACACCTACAACCAGTTGGACGTGGCCCTGGACACCACCCCATGGAGCAGTGCCACCACCGGTTTCGATGCCCTGGCGATGGGGGTGCCCTTGGTGGCGATCCGGGGGGGCTGCACGGCGGCCCGCATGAGCGCCTCCATCCTCAAGGGCTTGGGAAAGCCCGAGTGGATCGCTGAAACGCCGGAGCAGTTCGCCGCGATCGTGGCCCGGCTCTGCGCCGATCTGCCTGCCCTGCGGGCCTCCAAACAGGAACTGCGTAGCCGGGTGCAGGCCAGCCCGCTCTTTGATGGCGTGGATCTGAGTCGTCAGCTGGAGCAGGCCTTCCTCGCCATGCAGACGGTTGCTTCACCCGCCCTCTAAAGCCCCGACCAAGAA
>Ga0114976_10002127_pt1 | contig 12446 bp, 19 predicted proteins | sample S_130805_EF_Meta_FD_87319 | JGI IMG/M metagenome (GOLD analysis project Ga0114976, IMG submission 87319) | Freshwater microbial communities from Lake Simoncouche, Canada to study carbon cycling - S_130805_EF_MetaG | ecosystem: Environmental > Aquatic > Freshwater > Lake | place: Lake...
CAAAGAAATCTGGTGTGCTGCAAAACTCATAACAGCACCTCATAAATATGAACCTCAACCCTAGGCTGAAATGCAAATCTTTTTTCAACTGTGAGCTTGATGACGTTTTTATCGTCATCTATAACAATGCCTTGGACGGCATCTAATATCGACTTGGAAATGTTGTCCAAATCAGGCTTGCCAGGCACTATCTGGCCCAACATGGCTTGTTGGCGCTTCTTCTTTGACCAGCTAAGTGGCATGTAGTAAAAAGCAGTGATGCGTACAGCTGTAGGTGTCGTCAGCATCTCGGCAGCGCCCATTGCAGCCCTTGCTTGCACAGCAACTAACTCCTCATAGGTGCGAGTCTTTTCATCTGTGTAAAGCCTCACAAAGCCGCCTCTGGTGCTTGCTCTAGGTCTTCCCTTGCCATGCGGCTGGCCTTGGACAACAAAATAAATTGCTAGGCTCATATCAGACCCGCCTCGCGCATGGCCTGCACAAAGTTCTCAAGGACAGGCGAGGGGACATCGCAAATGATTGGGCCATCGCCACTCATATAAAGCGCCTCATCCACCACCTCGGCAGGCACTGGTTCACCAGAGCGAACCAAATCTAAAATGCGAATGGCTTCTACGTAGTTCAAGGGGTGTTGTCCTTGTAAGCCATCAAGGCAAAGCGCTCCATGTCGTCCATAAAGGCAGCTGAAATGATCGGAGAGATCTCCACATCAGTGCCCGCGATATAGACGCTGATCAGATCTAAGCTTTCATTCCTGCTTGGCTCATAAGGAGCACCATATGAGTCAACAGACCCATGCTCGGCAGGGAAATACTCCAAGTGGCAAACCAGATCGATGCCGCAGTATTCGCAGCGGTACTCGTAGATTCCTTTGGGGCAGGGTGGTGTCTTATGTTTCATCATTAACTCTAGCGGTCATCATTGCATCGGCAGCTATATAAGCCATATCAGCTATGTCTTGAAAACTACTGTTTTCATACTCTTTAATGGATAACAACGATGACAAAGCCTTGGCAGCAAAGTAGTCTCGTAAGGTCATGCCCGTGTCGCATTCGTTGTGGCTCTTAGGGTCAGTTGGAAAAGCTGGAAGTGTTTTCATGCTTGCACCTCAGTGTCTGTTTTAAGGCCATCTAGCGTCCCATATCTGTATCCAAGCTGGTTGCGTACAGACTCATCTATAAGGCTTGAAATTGACCTGCGCTGGTCTTCCTTGGCCTTCTCAAGCAGGTGCTTTGTAGAGGGCTTTAAGCGCATTAAAAAAGGCTTTGTTTTTGCTATTTTCATGATGTATGTCAAAAATATATATGCATAAATGTAGCATTTGGGAAGTGTACAAACAAGTCATGAGTGAAAATATTTTAAAAAAGATTGGTTTGGGGCTTGTACTAGTGATATACATCGGCTACATTTGGGGTGTTTACAAACAGAGCAGATAAAGCTCATAAGGAAAAAATGACATCCCAAGAGCGTAAGTTCGTTGCGTATTTCAGGCAGTTTGGCAAAGTGAAAGCCGCCAATAGCCTGGGGACGCAAAAGGCAAAAGTAGCCAAGTTCTTAGAAGAGAACAAAGGCAAGCTTATTGCTGACTACACCGAGAACGAGAGCAAATTTGCTAAGACTCGTCCCGCACTGGCTGCAGCCATCGCTGTATGCAAAAAGAACAAAGCCAAGCTACTGATAGCCACGCTAGACAAACTGAACCGAGACATGGCCTTTTCTGAGGTCTTACTGGACGACAAAAACGTGGATTTTTTGTGCGTAGAACTCCCAGTAGCTACCCGTGAAATGCTCAAGATGAGGATGGTATTTGCAGAGTGGGAATCACAAAAGATTGGTGTTCGCACTGCTGCCGCGTTGCAAAAACTCAAGAAGCAGGGCGTAAAGCTAGGCTCACCCAGACCAGAGATCGGCTCTGTTGCTGGCAACAAAGTGAACTCTGCCAAGGCCACAAGTTTTGCAGAACGTGTGGCTCCAACTGTGCGTCAGATTCTCAGGAAATCACGAGCCAGTACCCTCAGAGATATCGCAATTGCGTTTCAAAAGGATGGCCTCAAAACCCCAAGAGGCAACGATTCTTGGTCACCAACTCAGGTCAAACACCTGCTAGCGAGGATCAAATAGATGTCACTTAACAAGGTATATACATTTTGTCAAACGTCAAGGACTAAACCCTGCGACAACTTGGGAATTTATAGAAAGTTGTATATCAAACTTTCTAAATCGTATAAATTCTTTACTCAATATACATCGTATGAAGTGCCGTATATTGCCAATAGAAGTACCCCAAAATGAACGATTTGGAGACAAAAATGGCAGATCGAAACTCACCAGAGATGGTCAATTGGGCGCAATTTTTCCCGTCTGAGGATGGCAAACTGGGCGCGTATTTAGCAAAATCAGGCAGGCCAATTAACTGCCGCTTGGACTTTAGATTGACCAGGCTTGAAGAGCTTAAAAAAGCGGCTGTTGTCGTCTCAGAACTCAATCTTCAGCTTCAAAAATATGCGTATGAAGTTGAGGGCGATCCAGTGCTTCGTGTGATGCTTGCAAGAGGTTTATTCCACAAGGCACAGTTTGAATTGAAGTACGTTGACCCAGCCCATGTTTTAAAAGCTGCGGCTAAAAAGACTGCTGATGCGGCTCAGAAGCTGAAGAAAACCAAGAAAGGAGCAAAACTACCTATAGTGTTAGGTGACTTGATGGGGTTTGGGATTAGTACGGACTAACCCTTACCAATTATGTAATTAACCAAAAAGGATTAAATAATGAACAAAATCAATGTGCAATCAAATCTGTTTAAAGCTGGTTCTAACTTAAACTGGCCTGAAAACTACGTTTATAGAAATTGTAATTTATACGATGTATATAGTGTTTATGAAAGTGAAAAACACTACCCATGGTGTTCAGAGCAAACTGAAAGTATCTTAGAGAAACTAGCAGTAGGGGTTGCTTTTGCTGCTTGCGTTTTAGTTTTAAGTTTTTCTCTTTTGGTGATTTTCTAATATGCAGAAAATCACATACCCCACAAAAACTCTTGCTCAGGGTTTTGAGTATACGTGTGCAGCTGCCACAGATATTAAGACCACTTGGCGTAAATTTGGGTGGACTCCAAAATCAGAATTAGTCCAAGAGCAACCTTTAAAAGAGACGGCACAACGGGTTGAAAATGCCAAGGAGATTTGCCATGCGTGAGCAGACCCAAGGCCAACAGATCCGAAATTCACAACTTGATTTCTTTGAAATTCGTGACTCCGAATTCTTGACTCACTGCCGAAGCCTTGCTGTCCAGATTGCTAGACGGCAGGGTGAGGTAAGTATCAATGACATCAGGAAGCACATCCAAGTGCCATCTGGCACACACCCGTCAGTCTTGGGTGCTGTGTTTAGAACCAAACAATTCCGCAAGGTTGGTCTTTGTGAGGCTTCTCATCCAGAAGCCCATGCAAGGATCGTGCGGGTTTATGAATTAGCTGAATAACAAAGGAGATAAAAATGGCTGGGAAATTGACAGACGACAAGCAAATGAGTGCGAGCCGCCTGCCTGGATTATTGGGTTTCAGTAAGTATTCGACACCCAATGATGAACTGCAGTTCTCAATTAACGCAATTGATGGCAAAGAAAGGCCCGATATAGGCAACGAAGCTATGGGATGGGGGAATACCCTAGAGCCTGTAATTTTGAGTGAAGCAGCTAAAAGATTAGGTATTACTCAGTTTGATACCGAGATCAGAAAAGCCTTTACGCATGACTTGATCCCTCTTTCCTGCTCTTTGGACGGGACAGGCGAGGGTGATGGTCAGACTATCACGCATGATCCGTCAAACGGCATCTACGTGGTTGGCGCTGACAGCATCGTGTTGCGAGGCACAGGGGTGCTTGAAGCCAAGCTGACCAAGACCAACCCAGAAGACACACCTCACTTAGCAAGAGGGCCTATCCAGTTGCAAGGCCAGATGTTGGTCACTGGTCACAAGTGGGGCGCTGTGTGCGTCCTATATGGCGGCATTGAACTTAGGGTTTTCTTGTTTGATACGCACTATGAAACTCAGCAGAAGATTGTCAATTCGGTTTTGGAATTTGACAACAAGCTTGAGAAATATAAGAGAACACAAGAAATTGACTGGTATCCACCTGAGTCAAGCAAGGAAGTAGATCGGTTCTTTCCTGAAGCAAAAAAAGAAGAAATAGAGCTTGATGGCAATGCTTTAAAACTGGCGCAATCAATCGTGCGCAATAAGACTTTGATTCGCAAAGCAGAAGCTGAGATCGACTCAGATGAAAAAGAAATCAAGATGCTGCTTGGCACTGCTGAACGAGGCAGGGTTGGTAGTCTGCACATTTCATGGCCTATGAGGTCATATAAAGCTTCCCCTGAGAAAATTACCCCTGCCAAGCCAGCCTACTCGATTCGCCAATCCTCACTCAGCATCAAGGAGTGGACATGAACGTAAAAACAATTGAAAAAGCTTATGAGATGGCTGTTGAGGCCATGATGCAGGCAACCCCTGAGATGCCTCGGGAAGTCGCTGAAAAGGCTGTTGAGGCCATCGCTGAACTTGTGCTTGCCGTCATCAATTCAGAACTATCAGAAGAGGAGATTCAAAATGCAATTAAGCACTAATCGAGGTTTTGCGCCAACAAATTTGACTGAGGCCATCCAGTTTTCTGATATGTTGGCAAGCAGTTCAATGGTTCCAAAGGCTTATCAGGGCAAACCCCAAGACGTTCTTGTGTGTGTTCAATGGGGTTATGAGATGGGTCTAGCACCAATGCAAGCCCTGCAAAACATTGCGGTGATCAACGGCAAGCCTTCGGTCTATGGTGATGCAGCTATGGCACTTGTGCAGGCATCGAGCGTGTGCGAGGACGTAGAGGAGTTCTTTGAGAATGAGGGTTCACCTAATCCGATAGCAGTTTGCGTAGCCAAGAGAAAAGGGCGCAAGCCAGTGATAGCTAAGTTCTCAGTAGAAGACGCAAAGAGAGCTGGCCTTTGGGGCAAGCAAGGCCCTTGGAGCGCCTACCCAAAGCGCATGATGCAAATGAGGGCTAGAGGGTTTGCTTTGCGTGATGCCTTCCCAGACGTTCTTAAGGGCATGATCACGGCTGAAGAGGCTCAAGATTACCCAGAAGAGGCCAAGCCTGTACAAGCAAAGCCGGCTAACCCGTTGGATCTGGTTGCTCCCAAAAAGGTTGAAATCATTGAAGAGACTTTCAGCCAGGATCTGGATGTTGAAGAGTTGGCTGTTGAAGATGTTGAAGTTGCTACAGCTACAGTTGCTACGATTGCTACAGATGGCGCATTCAAGCTGTTTGTTCCTAAGAAGACTGAGCCTCACAGTGCTTATGAAACTCTAGAGGCTTGGCAAGCTGCCTACGAAGACTTAGCTGACAAGACTGCCAAAGCAGGCAACGCAGAGCCTCGATTAAGAATGACTGCTCTGCGTGAGTTCAAGCAGGCCAACGAAGCCACTCTCAAGGGCATAGATACTGTAGTGAGATCGGTTCACACAGCCGCCTATCAAAAGCGCATCAAGGCTCTTGGGGCGGCTCAATAACTAGGTTAACAAAACCCTGATTGCTTTTTCAATGTGGTGAATTCGGTCATCAAGGCCGATGAAGCCACCATTGATTTTCTTGGTCAAGGTTTTGTAATCAGCACTGTCTGCATATTGGTTTAGCTTGTGTGTCTGCCAAAACCAACCTGCTGTCATAGCCGCATACTTTGGGGTGCGAACAAGCTCTGGCTCCATCACAAAATCGACTCCTAAAGCTTGGCCTGCATGATAGAAGTTGCTGTGTCCAGTTAATTGGAGGAAGCCAGATCCTCTAAACCGATATCCATCTCCAGAAGCCTCATCTCGGTTGCCCATCCGATTGCCATAAATTCTGTTTGCTATGCGCTTTGGCTGCTTTTCATAATCTACGGTCTCTTCAGGCGTGAAGCCCCATTGACGTTTGGCAGTCTTGGGAAACAACTTCAGTAAGGTAGGCGCTCGGTAGTTGAGGTTCTCCTCCATGATTTTGAAGTTGCCACACTCATGCCCACATTGACCAATCCAGCAAGCCTTTTGCTCAACTGTTCGTAAGCCAAATTGGTCAAAGGTTTCATTGAATGCGTCAGCCAGGCTTGGATCAATGCTTAGTCTTTTGAGTTGCTCACTTGTTATCATTTAGAAGATTCCTCACGTTGTTATACGCATCGATGCAAGCATTTAACTGAGCTGTGTTCTTGTCACCTTGGGCGACTATTTCGGCAATGGCTTGGAGGGTTGCTCGCTCGGCATCAGAAGCTTCGTTAATCTGTCTGTCAGGTTTACTTCCTGCTTCTGCGCTATTTGCGGGGGCAGGGGAGGCACTTGCGGGGGCTTGTACACAACTTGGGGCGCTGATCCGCACCCTGCCAGCACGAATGGCAGAATCCAAGGCAGATTGTTTCTGATTGACAGCATTTGTAGTCTCCTGAAGTTTGGTTGCAGTAGTGTTAATTTCCTCGTTAAGCTTTTGTTCAGTCTTGCGAGACTCTTCATTTTTCTTGGCAATGGCGATCTGCATCTCGGCATCTCGGTCTGACCAACCAAAGTGATAGCCACCTCGGTATGTGCCAAACAAAGCAATGAAAAGCCCAACCAGTAGCCAAGGTAGTGGTATGCCAAACATTACTGAGCCTCTTTTCTAGCCAAAGCAATTTCTTCACGCACATGGTCATCCTCAAGATGTTCTGGTGGTGTGGTGGGTGGCGGTGGTGGTGTCCAAGATTCATCAAGGTCTGGGTTCTTGAAGTTCAGCCAATTTGGTGCTGCCGTTGAGGGACTCCATGAGGAGACTACTGGAGCGACAGGAGCAGAAGTTGGTGCAACAGCTGCTGGTGTTACAGGAGCAGGCTCTGGTGTACCTTTAAAAGCGTTTACAGCCGTTCCCACGCCCTTCTTGCCAATCACTCCACCAATGCCACCCACAATGAGAAGCACGATGTCGTTGAGCATCTTGGTATAGGCCATGTCAATGGGGGCCATGCTCTTAATTGGCTGGGTTACAAAGGTTACCGAGTACAGCAAAGCAATCACAATAAAGCACAAGATCAGTGTGACCATGACGACCACAAAGCCCCAGACGTAGGTTTCTACCTCTTCAATTGTTAGTCTTTTCTGGTGGTACATCGTTAACCTTCTTTTCAAGAATGGGTGCTACTAGATATTCAGGACAAGTCTGGGTAAACAAGCACTTTGGCTTTTGACATTGCTCCAAATGAAAGTTATCAGGGTCTTGGCACTTGTAGCGATAGACATCCTTGCAGCCAGTGAGTAGTAAAACAAGAATCAGATATCTCATTTGCCAAGCCCCACTTTGCCAAGCAATAAGTTCACGATCTTGTCGGATAAATCATTTGGCAGAAATTTAAGAAACCCAAGAAAATAAAGCGCCACACACCCATAAATAAAAATCTTGAGTGCGAGATCAAAAGTCTTTTGATACTCATTCATCGCCCACACCTGAATTTTTGGCAATACTCTTGGAACTCAGATAGTCCAATTGCCACACCTAACAACAAAAGAATCAAAGCAAATGCGCCAATGACAATAGCCATCTGTTCATCTTGTTCTTCTTTTTTCTTCTTAGCATCTGCTTTAGCTTGTCTGGCAGCGTGAGCATCCTCAACGTCCATCAATGCGGCTCGCTCTTTAATCTTGTTCCAAACGTCAATGCGACCAGCTTGCATAAAAAGCATCTGTAACTCGGCCTCAAAGCGTTTAGCCTCATCCAAGGCCATCTCAATCTGTAAGGCAGTACCCATGTTTGAGCCTTTGCCAGAACGCTTAGACTCCACCATAGCCTTGGTTGCGACACTACGGGCATCAAACATCTTCCCAATCATGGGAGCCAGCGAACCTACATCTTGGGCCGTTTGTGCAGCCTTCTTGACAAGCTTAATTGCCTTCTGGATGCCTTCCAATGCTGCAATTGGATCTATCATTTTCTTTCAACCTTTTGCCATTCAAGGCACACCACTTTTCGGTTAAAAACATCACCTGTCCAAGCCCACCGCACACAACGATATTCAGTCTTTTCTGTGGCGGCTAAAGTCGTAGATAAAAACATAACAATAAACCACTTAACATAATATTTCAATTGGTTCTAATGAGGTTTGTACAACTACTGACCTGACAACATTCCTGTTGCCATTTGGTTAAAGTTTGGAGCCACATTTCCACCAATTGATCCAATTGAATAGGGGCCAAGCAAGGCTCTGCCTAAAATTGGCAAGAGTTCTGGCGCTTCTTTACGCAGCACAGTACGAATATCACTACCCGCCAACTGTTTAGCAATTCTTTGCAGCTTGGCTGGGTCACTTGTTGTCAAAACTCTTGCAATTTCATTAGAAGTCGCTTGGAGTTGTTGATCAGTTAAGTTTGAAAAATCCCGTTGCAAAGCTCTAGTTACAAATTGAGGCAAAGACATAGCTGGCATTTCTCTTTGCGCGCCTTCCTTAATTGCCCTAATTGCCTCAGTACGTCCAGCAGTCTGTGATCCTTGCAAAACAACTTTAGAAGTTGTCTTCATTTCAACTTCACTCATTAAGTTACTCATAAACTTGTTATAAGCAACCTTGCCACCCTCATCACTGTCAAATGTTGATCGAATAATCCTGACATTCTTAGGATTCTTCAATATGTCCATTGCAGGGTTGCCAACTGCACTAACCATCGTGTCTGCTGTTTGAGCGCCACCAAGACGATCAAGCATACTTTGCATAGTTCCAAGTCTTAAAGCATCTTTTTCAGATTTAGACATGGTTTTTACATCGTTAAGAAGAGCATCCAAGTCAGCAGGTTTTTTGCTAAAGATTGTCCGACCTTCGTTCATGGCATCCATCACAGCAGTATCGTTTGCCCAATAATCTCTAGCTCTTTTATAAGAGGGATTTGAAGCGTCTAAAAGATCAATGAATGCACCCCTTGTTTGCTTGATTGCACCTAGTTGCGTACTGCCTATTCCTGACGTAGGTGATTTCCCTGTATATACCAAATCATCTAGTCCCATTTTCATGTAATGCATAAAAGTAGTGTCAATGCTTGTCACTGGCAAACCTTTGTCGGTTACTAGTTTTCCAGTTTCAGGATTGATTTGAACTTTAGGTAATTTGACACCTTGCTCTTGAGCCAAATTTACTGCTCGGTCATAGGCCTGCTTCATACTTGGACGCTGAAGTAACTCAGCAAAGTCAGATGTAATTTCAACTGGCTTTGGTAGGGCAGCACCATATAACTTTCCACCTAGAGAGGCTCGTGCGTCTTTTAACGCATTAAATTCATCAAAGTAAGCACCTTTGCTGCCAAACGCAACTTGCATATCGCTTGTTAAACGCTTGAGCAAGCCCTTGTCTCGGTCTTCTAGGAATGTTTTTGCTACTTGCTTGCCTGGCCCAGGCAGTTGGTTTACAGCATCCAGATATGCCCTAGTGTTTGGGCCAATATCTGCAAGGGTATAAGGTTTCCCAGCCTTGTCTAGGATCATCTTAATGGCCTCATCTACACCACCAGCATCTGATCCCAAAGCCTCTCTAATCATTGCTCTAGACTGATCTACACCCATTCTTTGAGGGTTGTCAAACATGGCACTGACTGCTGATCTGTAGCCCTTACCAACAACAAAGCCAAGACCTTTTGCCACAGGTACGGAAGCCATTGAAATGCCTGCGCCCATTGCGGCTTCTTTGCCTGTTTCAGGGCTAAACAATTCAGCCTCAGATTCGCCAATGCCAGATGTCGCACCAGCAAGTCCAGCCAAACCCATTTGACCAAGCATTGAAGACGGAGCTGGCCTTCTTGTTACAAGTGATGGAACCATTGCACCACCTACTTGATAAGCAGCAGATCTAATTGGATTTTCTTGTGAGTATTCTGATTGACCAACTCGCTCAAGAGCAATGCCAACATCCATTGGACTTGGTTGTGGCTCTTGTGGGTTAATCTTCTTAATTGCTTGGGCAATGTTTTTTGGATCAGAAGAGATAAATGACTTTAACGCACCAATGCCTTCATCAGAAAAATTCATAGTCATTCCTTTTAGGAACTGACCAAAGCCACCAGTTTGCCATTGACCACCTTGAATTTGATCTAACAACTTCACGCCCTCTGACGTTATTTTTCCTTCATCCTTAGCAACAAGGAGTTCATTTTGTAAGTCAGTTAGTTGGTCTTTTAGGGATGCCATTTTTTACTCCATTATGGGTTTGTAAAACCACCACGTTGCAATGTGCTTCGAGCAGGAGTTGGTGTTCTACCAGCACTCATTGTCTGCAACTGGATCATGCGCTGGCGCAACATTTCTGCTTGTGGCGCATATAGTGGGCTATTTGCTGAATAATTCGCAAACGCATCATTAAATTGCGTAGAGGCAACAATTGGATTTTTTTCAACTGTCTGAGCATTTTGACCAAGCCATTGATTTGTAAATCTTGCCAAGTCCTGCTCACGTTTAAGCTTAAGTTCCAAGGTATCAAGCAAAATCAAGTTTCCTTGAGGTGATTTGGCTAGATTTGCAGAACCCTGAACAATAAACTTCAAGTCAGTATCAGTTGGATTAGCACCAAGCTTTTTAACCTCTGGCAAGATGACTGAATTTGAAAGGCCTTGGAATGCTTCAGCACCTGCAATGCCAGCCACTTTAAAGTTAGGATCAAACGCTTGAGCTGCTCTACCAAGTTGCAACATTGTGTCTTGACCAAATCCAGTCTTAGTTCCTTCTTCAATCAAAGTTTTCATGCTTTGAACTGTTCCAAGCGTACTACCTGCAGTCCTTCCAGAACGTATGATTCCTGTCAAGTCTTCTGTTAGATTCTTACCAAACCCTTCACGCATATTGACTGTAACTGGGACATCAATCTTTGGACGTTTGTTTTCTGCCATTGATGATGCTTTTTGTTCAACAGCATCAATACCTTTTTGTCCATACAGAGCATAAATCTTTGCTGGATCATCGGTTCTAAACAAAGCATTTGCAGCATTTGCATATTCACCAGTAAATGGCCTTGGCTTTTCACCACCAGTTGCAATTTCTTTATAGGGCTGTCCAGCTACAGTTGGTACTGAATAAATCTTTTCACCCTCTTTGAGTGAGACAGTTTCTGGCCTCATTGCTTTTTCTACTGCTAATCCAGCAGTTAACTGAGCAAATCCAGGCGCTCCCATTTTTTGCAGTTGTGGCGCTACTCTTCGGATGTCATAACTTGGCGCTACTGCAGCAATGTTCTCGGGCATTGGAGTGCCTTGATCAGCCATCTGCTGATACTCTTGCGGATCCATCATTGACGCTCTTTCTGGAGTGCCTGGCTGATATGCTCCCTGCGCCACAGCTTGCGCTTCAAGTGTTTGTCTTTGAGCTTCTCTCTGTTGCGCTCTGACTGCCGTTGTATCTGCCAAATCAAACAACTTAAAGGCCAGTTGAGGAATACCCATCTGATTGGCCTGTATTGCCGCTGCTTCAATGGCCTTCGGATCACGCAAGTCCAAACCTTGCAACAACTGAGCTTGTTGCGTGATGCGTTGCAGAGTTGGATCTTGACCACCGAGGCCAAGACCAATAGCACCGCCAAGCATATTAGCGCCACGGCCAATGGAATAGCTTGCTCGCTCAAATGGATCTAGTTTGGCATATTGCAATGCCTGTGCATCAGCACGATCCTGTTGGTTCTGCCGATACATATCTGGCGTGATGCCGAATAAAGATTCAACTATTTTGTCATCCATGATTTACTCCTTATGTCCAATAGCCAGGATCAGCGTAAGCACCAGTTTGTAATGGATTGCCTGATGGATACATGAATTGATCATATTTATTAGCTAACCCACTCATAAGTGCTTTGTTCTGTGAAGCGCCCATCAAAGCATCTGCATAAGGGTTGTAAGCGTTTGCTTTATACATAGCATTTGCGGCATTTTGACCACCACCATATATAGCCTGAGCGCCTGCTGGGTTAGCAACCTTTGCACCAATACCAGAGCCAATATCTAAAGCATTTTGACCAAGAGACTCTAATTGCTTCATCTGTTGCAGATAAGCATCGTATGGGCCAAGTGCCGCTGCCTGACCTTGATAACCCTGAGTAAGCAAGTTGCCGCCAGTAGCAAACAAACCAGCACCAAAACGTGCTTGATCCATTCCTGCTTGTTTGGCATTAGCCGCCAATTGAGCATCTTGTTGAGCCATAGCGTTGTAGTACGCTTCTGTTTCAGGATTAGAAGCACCAAGACCTGCCGCACCACTAGGTCTTGCACCAGTAGCGCCCACGGATAAACCACCTCGGCCAGTGTTGAACAAGTTTGTTTGTAACTGCCCATATTGACGCTCTCGGCTAGGAGCTAATAAATCTTGTTGTTTAGCCATGTACTGCTGCGCAGCTTGCTCTGGTGATTGGGCAAGATACTGCTGACCCAAATTAAACAAA
>Ga0114976_10002133_pt1 | contig 12429 bp, 6 predicted proteins | sample S_130805_EF_Meta_FD_87319 | JGI IMG/M metagenome (GOLD analysis project Ga0114976, IMG submission 87319) | Freshwater microbial communities from Lake Simoncouche, Canada to study carbon cycling - S_130805_EF_MetaG | ecosystem: Environmental > Aquatic > Freshwater > Lake | place: Lake...
CAGGACACGCCGGTGCACGCATTGCCTGTGCTGTGATTGGTAGAATTAAGTGCTAACTCTTACTACGTTAATTTACTGCATTTATAGATTGGGTCAAACTAGATGGAACGACCTGCGACGTCTTCCGAGGGATCCCTCTTTGAACTGGTTGCGAGAGGCCAAAAGGACAAATATTTCATGAAGGACGACCCCACTGCAGTAACTCCCTTTTCCTACGACCTCAACACATGGCCTGCAACACTCGATGAGGTCAGAGACACCCAGCCCTTAAATATGGTTGATTTTGGTCGCTCAGTCGAGTGGGAGTTCGATTCCTTTGGAGATATTCTCATTGCAGCATCCTTTTCGATCACACTGCCTTCCTGGCTTCCTCCGCCCATTGTGCTAGTAAACGGTAAGTCGATTGTTCAAGACGCCTCTGGTACGAGATACGGCTATACACGGGGCATCGCTGCCTTTTTATTCGAGCAGATCCAGTTTTATCAGGATAATATCTTATTGCAGGAATTCTCAGGGGATTTCTTGTATGCGTGGACCCACTTGCAGGGATCTATCTCCTTTCAAACCCTAACCTTAAAGGAATTAGGAGATCATGGTGGGAGCGCCATAGACATTCAGCGCAATGCAGTGCCTGGGAAACTGAATCTAAGACTACCCTTGATTGGATGTGGCCGACCAGAAGAGGGTGGTCTGCCCTTCGTGGCCATGCCAGGACAGAAATTCAGACTCCGCTGTAAACTGAGAAAGTTGGAGGATCTCATTGAATCGTCGGCGGGCGATGTGAAGCCTGCTCCTTGGTTAAAGGCGCTTTCACAGATTGATAAGGAAGGAAATTCTGTAGCAGTGAAGCCGCTGGCGAGAGAACTCATTGGTAAACCTCTGATTACTCTGAAAACCATTCAGCGCTATGTCAGATCTGAGACTCAGAACTTACTGCGAAAGGCGCCCACTCAGATTCCCTTTCTGAGACCGTTTGAGAATGTGCTAAGTCTCGACCCTGCAGATTATGTAGGAGTCGGAGGTGGAACAACATCCTATGCTACTAAGAGGATAGATGGTAGACATCCGGCTGAAGGCCTCTTAGTCTTTTTCCAGTCGGATTACTGTCTAGAACGCAATCAGTTGTGGAATCTGTATAATCCACTGAATTCTGGAGATTACTATAATTCCATGAAACTGATTATTGCAGGAAAGGATCGTGAAAAGCAGTGGTCTTCTCTTATCTGGCAAGATATGTCTCCCTTTACAAAGTCTGAAGTGTGCCCTAGAATTCCCCTATCGTGGATTTCCTTTACCTATGGTCCCACCTTTGGATATAGGGCCCCTGAAATAAGAAGGCCTTCTGGCACAGTGAACTTTTCTAGTGCTGATCGTCCCACCCTGTGGCTAGATCTCATTGATACGGTGCCAGGTAGCGTAACTAATAAAAAAAGAGTTGTCATGCGCTGCATAACGATTGGGTGGGGACAGTATTCGATTGACGATACTCGTGGATATATTAAATTTCAGAACTAGCATGGAACACAGAATCTTAGACGCCCGCGGCGTGGATCATCATATTGAGAGTGTAGCATTGTAGTGCTACCTACCTCAATTACTGAAGGAATTTGCGTCTTTACTGCGACCTCAGGTTGTGCCTCAGTGGACTCAGGAGGCTCAGCCTTTACCTCAGTGGGCTCAGCCTTTACCTCAGGTTGTGCCTCAGGAGGCTCAGCCTTTGTCTCAGGGGGCTCAGGGGGCTCAGCCTTTGCCTCAGTAGACTCAGGAGGCTCAGGAGGCTTTACGCCATTAGCGCGTGTCTGCCACTCATAGAAGTGGGGATTATGCGCTACAGCCACTGCCTCAGTGGACTTAGGAGGCTTTTTTAGTAGTGGTGCTAGAGGAGGCTCTAGATGCTCTAGTGCTACCTGAAGTCCTTGCAGTGCATCTCGCACCTCTTGAATAAGAGGATCTACTGCCTGTGCCTCTACAAGAGTATTTACCTCTGGTACCTCTGGCTGTGCCTGTGGCTGTGCCTGTGGCTGTACCTCTGGCTGTACCTCTGCCTGTACCTCTGCCTGTGGCTCTGCCTGTGGCTGTGAGTCCAGTGAAAGGGGTCTCACTAGGATATGATCATCGGGATAAACGAGTGGGCACCCTCTGCACACGCACGAAGGAATAAATCGACTAATGCTAATCATAGGAATCTCAGACTTATCAGGAATCTCCGTATCAGGCTCAATGTTCTCATTCGGCACATCAGAATCCTCAGGCGTATTCGGCTCACGAGGCGGCTCTTGGTTATCATCCAGGGAGTCAAGATCAACCTCACCCTCAGGCTCATCCTCGTCCTCAGGCTTATCCTCACCCTCAGGAAGGCTCCAGGTCGACTTGTACGACCTCTTAACAATCTCCCGATAAATCACGTAGGTCAGGTACATGGATGCCGAGGCAACCCCAAGACACGCATTCGCCAGAGGCTCAGCCCGCACATTCCGCAGGGCCCAAAAGAGGCCCGTGAAAATCACAGAGATGCTGAAATTGTCCATAAATGCTACCTGGATGTGATAGGGCTGCTTGCGCACACACCACTGAGGCCTGAGAGGTTCAAGAGAGATGGTCATTCTGGGTAGTACCACCTATGGTCTAGCCACAATGACTCAATTTTTTAGTAGTATGGGTATTCACTTATTCATCTATTGGACTCAGACTCTTACGCCGTCCAAACATTGCTAATACCTTCGGGGGAGAAGCAGATCTAGATCTAGATAAGGACCCGGATCTAGAAAAGAGAGTATTTGCGCTCCTGGAATTCGATTTCCACGCAAGTTCCTTGGCCCTCTTAATCTGCTGTCCCTCTTCTAACAGGCCCTTGAGGGTCCCACTGTCGACTAAGACATAGGACCCATGCATCTCACGATCAATTCTTAAATTACCGGGGAGCCTGACTGATTCTTGCATCCCCAGTTTATTCTCGACAGTCGCCCGATCCCCAACATGATTTATTAACTTTGCCAGATAAATCGGCTTCTGCTGAGTCTCTCTGAGTGTAACCTCCTTTAGCATGGCATCCATTCGTTGAGCCTTGGCATCCTCCTCCTCTGCTGCGCGCGCTGCTGCTGCGGCCTTTCTTGCTGCTTCGGCAGCATCCTTAGATGCACGCTCTGCGTGGTCAGACGCCACCCTTGCCTTCCTTTCAGCAGCATCAATCGCTGCCTTGGATTCTGCATGCTGCTCGAGGAACTGAGCATAGACACGCTTCGTCGATTCCCGTAAGTGTCTATGCTCTTGGCCTCTTCTCCTCGACTGCTTATCCCTGCTCATCTTGGAAGACCCCTGTCTCCGTGTAGATCTGCGCTTACTGTTGTCCATCTACTTATAGATTACTTTTCTTAAGTTATATACAGGGTTAGAATGGATATCTCAGCAAAAAATGCCTATGGAACAACGCAGCCAAGAGGCACTGCGACCACGCTCATTGATCTCGTCACACGCGATGATCAAGATGAGTCCATGTTCCCCCTGAGGGCTAAATACTCTATGTTTATCCGCGATGACGCTCTGAGGACGGTGCAACTAAGTTCAATCTTTCGGGAATTGACCTTCAGAGGAAATGCCGAATTTGGCCAGACCTTTCTGTTTGACTTGCTGCAGACTCAATGCGGTGATCTCATTCAGGGGCTCTATATCCAGGTGAAACTGGGTGACTGGTTCCCTGGGCTCTTACGCAATAAACTCAAGCGGGGGCTATATTCCTTTGATGATCCCTCCCAGGCATGGACCTATGTGAATTCATTGGGGACAGTGCTTCTCGATGAGGCCACTCTCGAAGTCGACGATCAGATCTTAGAGCGAATCACCGGGGATTCCAATGCCGTAGTATCCGCTCTCTTTCCTGATCTCAATGGTCAACTTGGTCTTGCAGATGCTATTGGGCGGAAGTCAATAGCAGATGTTAAGGCGTTTACAGGCGCCACTGTACTCCCTACGGATGATGCGTGGATCACCGTGCCCCTGCAGTTTTCCATGTTACGCGGCTCACGTAAGGCCACCTTTCCTCTTGTCGCCTGCCGTGACGGGACAATGAGGCTACGAATTACTCTGAAGCGCTTCGACCAAGTTGTCCGCATAAATTCAGGCCAGCGGTCCTCGTGCACAGATACCCCCCTAAGTAAGGCATTCAGGATGAATAATCTCATCTATGTACCACAGCAGGGCCCCATCCAAGAAACCATAGTGGCAGCGAGCGATCCTCCTAAGTTGGCGCAAATCCAATTGCTGGCGCATGGATATTTCTTGGATGGACACTATCGCGAGATGCTCCTACGGCAACCCTTTGAGCGCCCTTTCCGAGAGATTCAGCACTTTGATTTCACTGAGCCTCTCAAATACGTGGTCAGTGCATCAACGAGTGACACGATTACCGTGCAACTCCCCCTCGAGGCGAATCAACCCATTGAAGAGATTGTCTGGTTTCTGCGACGGAAGGATGCTGTGACATTAAATAATGATTGGATGAACTATAGTGCTGTACTTGAAAAAGACTATGATCCTGTGTTCTCGCCCCTGGAACCTCTTCTAGTCTCAGCGACCATCCAGGGGAATGGCATGGAACTTGTCTCACAGAGTGAGGAGTGGTACAGATCTCACATCGCACGGGCACACCGAGGAGGTAGGGTGGCCCTTGACTCCTATATTTATGGGTATTCCTTCGCGCGCCGCCCTGGGCAACAGAACACAGGGAGTCTGAATGCCAGTCGTCTGAGTTCCCTTCGTCTGACGCTGCAGGTGAAGCCTCCTACGGTGACCTCAGTCATCGAAACTGCTGAATGGGAGGTGCATGTCTTTGTCTTCGCCTTCCAGTGGGTCCGATTTGGAAACGGCATCTGTAATAAGGTCTTCAGTGATTAGTAAATAGAAGGCGCAATCTGCTTATCAATGGGGACCTTACTCGGATTCTCATTCTCAGCATCAGGTGCCTCCTCGGTCTCCTCAAGACATGTCCTCCCCTCATAGTCGTAGTCGAGTTGAATTCTCTTGCCGTCCTTGACATATATCTCAGTATATGTCTTACCGTCACCTGAGCCACTATTCCATGAAGACATAAAGACCCCCATGTAGCGCTTGTGCGACTCTGGGGCATAGTACCTAGTGTCTCCAAACCCACCCCACTCAGCCTTCTTGGTCTTATCGAAGATAGTCCTCTGAGCAAGAACAGCGTAGTACATCTTGCCAGGGGTAGGTGTAGTACGAAAGAACTCCCTCTCCTTTTCCATGGCTATTGCCATAGCCGGCAGTAGGTTCAATTTTACGGTATAAACAAAGCATCTAAGACTAATAGAGATGGTGGCTAGCCTCCTGAAAGTCATTTCGAAGGGAATGCAAAATGAGCGACTACAACCTCCCGATGATCAACCGGATCTCGGCGCCTTTCAGACAGTCTTTCTCAAGACGGGGCGCTACGCGACCCAGTGGGCTCGCTTGGAATTCGATACCATGCCTGACTTTAATAAGTCTGGAATTGTAAGGCTTGTAACCCAGGGAGAACTCATCGGGCGCATCTTGCTAGTCACCCAAATGCCCGATATCCTAACCCAGCAACGCAAGGCATACTATACGAGAAAGCCGATCAGCCTCTTTAGTGGGAACTACACTAGTGTAAATCTCTATGAAGGCACTGATTACTTGACCACCGTGAATTTTGTGTATAGGGGGGGGCCCTTCACTGGCGTACAATTCGATGATCTGATTCCTGGAGGCACCTATTCACTGAGGATATCCAAATCTGTTTCTACTCCATCTGTATCCTTTCTCGCAGTTCTAACTGAACGACCTCTCAGCACTGCAGGATTTTCTCTGCTCACTAATACTACTCTTCTTGTTACGGGTCTAACGATTACTACTGGTAGACAACTCTACGCCTATTCTCTGAATGGTACCACATGGACCCCAGTAAATGCTCCTGAAGGTGTAAATCAGGGCACAATTAATGGTATAGCATTTAATGGCTCCTATTATATTTCCGCAGGTTCCTGTTCAGGGGGGCCTGGACTTATTGCAGAGGATAGCACCTCGATCATCGCACAGCCTGGGAATATTAATCCTACACTACCAGGTGCTATCAGTGCCTTTGCCACCAATGGCAGAGTTATAGTTGCAGGAGGATATTTAGCCCCGAGTACTGCAGGACTCAATACATTCATTAGTCTTTCTAGTGATGGGGGTCTGACATGGTCTCCTGGATACTTCTCGGCTGGGGTAAATACAGATAATTTTGTTGCTAGTCTCGCCTGGAGTGCCGGATTAAACCGCTTTCTTGCAGGTGGAACATTTTACAATGAAAGTTCTGATGTATCCCTTGGCCTCTTCTCGCTTTCTGCGCCAAATGATCCTACGACCTGGTCGAGTCCCTCCTTCCCCTTAGCCTATGGATCTACGAACGTATATACTAAATCCCAGGTTGCTATAGCGAGTCTAGCCACCCTATTTACTATTGGTCGACCTATATTTACATGGAATTCTGCATTTTACTCATCCCTTACCAATTATTCGAGTATTGGAACTCTTGCCTATGGATCAACACTTTACGCTAATCCTATATTTTCTCTATATGCGGATGATACTCTTGTCACTGCTGGGGTATATGACCTGTTTAATTCAATTCTTACTGCCTTAACTGTAGGAAAGGCAACAGTTGTTACAGGATCCATTACAGGAACAACTCTCACCTTGACCGCAGGGACACTCACACCGCCCTGTTATATCACTGGAGCGAATATTGTTCGCGGAACCTTTGTTCTCAGTTCTATCTCTGCAACGCAGTTTACAGTAAATATATCTCAAACAGCAGCGTTGAATAGTATTAACAGATTTGGTGCTCTCTCTAATGCATCTCTTCTAGGAGACTATGCCTCCTATATTACATCCTTGAGTGCAAACTTCTTAGGGCAATTAGCGAATATTACTACTGCTCTGACAACTATTGCCACCGCATCATCGGAAGTGACTACAGGTGTCTTGACCCCAGTAGTCGGACCAGTCAATGACTATTATACTGCAATACAGGCGATTGTTGGCATCTCTCAGGCATCAATTACTATAAATACACTGAATACAATTCTCTCTAATCTCATTACTCCGTCGAATTATAGTTCTTTAACGGTAGCGAATATTCTAGCGGCAAAGTCCATGCAGTCCTCATATTCTTCAGTATTAAACTACTCTCCATCAAATCCTATCAGTTTCCAGGGATCTATCACAGGGACCACACTCACTGTAAGTTCCATTACACCAGCCTATGCTCTCCTAGCCATGCAATCTCCTGTAACAGGAACAGGTGTAACTCCAGGAACAATTATAACAGGAATGACTACTACCTATACTACTGTTACCACAAGCGATACTGTTTCCCCAGAGGTCTTTACTGCCACAAATACGTCGCCCATCGGCACTATACTATGTTCAGTCTCTGGAACGAAATTAGTAGTTTTATCTAATTCGAATAATATTGATTTTTTTGCGTATCAGTTTCCTCTGCCCATCAGTGGAGAAGGGATAATTTCTGGAACAACTCTTCTAAGCGGTAGCGGGACACAATTTATCTTAGATAGACCCTATTTTGTGTCCACTCCTCCAGTTCAATACTATATAACAATAAACCCTGCAGGATCTGTTACTTTCTTAGGATCCATTACAAACAATGTCCTTACTGTATTTAATGCCTGTCTAGCGTCTATGATAATTCCCTTTAGCATTTTCAGTCTTAGTTTAGGCCAAAATCTCCCCGTCTTATCAGCAAATCCTGTTACCTATACTGTGAATACCTCTCAGACAGTATCTGGGACTCTGACTGCGAATGTTACAGGCGGCATCAAACCTAGTCTTCAGACTCTCAGCACAGTTCTTACCACGAATATTATCCCGAATCAAGGATCGATTATAAATACTCTCACGTATTTGCCCCAACTCATGCAAGCATGCGACAATGTAAATAGCGCATGTAGTCAAGCGTGTATCTACTATTATTCTACCATGGTTCCAAGTGATAATAGGAACTTCGGTCTTCTTTCTTTCTTAATTAACCAATATTTAACCACTACGCAGTATACTCAGAGTACTACTGTACCAACTCTCTTTTGGATAGGGACCCCCTTTGGTACTGACTTTCCCGTATTTAACACCTATTCGACGAGTTATACTGTTGTGCAAAGTGGCCAAGTAAACGGAATCGCCGTGAATGGATCTACCATAGTCATGGTAGGAGAATTTTATAGGGGGAAGGATGGAATAACAGGATATCTAGGAAGTATCATGAATTCTACTGATTCAGGGGCAACCTGGTCTCTTCCCTTCGATCCTGGCTATGTTTCTGGTTACCAACCAGATACCTATATTGGAAAGGCAGTCGTCTATACTGGATTTGTCTGGGTTGCAGCAGGGTCCTGGTCTTCTGGGAGTGTAACTTTTTCTGTAGATGGCGTAAATTGGAGTTCTCCTGTGCGTCCTCCGAATGAAACTGGAACAGGAAATGCCTTGGCTGTTAGTCCTACAGGCTTACTCTTAGGAGGGTCCTTTACTACAGCCAAAGGGTCCACTGGTTCTCTTTCTGTTGCCTCTGGAAACTCTATCAAGTTTATTTGGGGAACACTTGTGCGTCCAACGCCCCTCCTACTGAATACCGTTAATGTTACTAGAATACAACAAAATTTTGATACATACGTTGCAGTAGGCCAATGGCTGAGTATTGCCGGCTCATACCTTGCTAGTATTTATACCTCGAGTGATTATATTAACTGGTCTCCTGCAACTCTGTATAATGGAATTACACGCGCCATATGCTATTCTGTATGCTCGGATGATTTTTCTTGGGTTGCGGTTGGCCGCTTTGAAGGCTCTGAAGGTTCTATTCTCTTATCTGATTCAACGACTGGAGCGTCATGGACCACTGCACCCATGGGTCCAGGGGGGCTAACCACAGGGACCGGCTATAATTGCTTATTCAATACTAATTATTATTTTGTCGTTGGAGCGTGGTCTACTGGGGTTTTGACTGTTTCTCCTAATTTAAGCAAAGAGATACCCGCCGCCAAAAATCTTACAGGATCTACAGGGGGTACTGCATTCTGTATTTCAGTATCTGGTCTAAATCAATATTTAATTGGGGGGACCTTTCTAAAGACAAACGGAACCTACGGAACTCTTTCTAGCGTGTCCTCGGTGGCCTTCGACGGAACTGATTTCTCATGTGTAACAACTGCCCCTATCTCTCCTGCCGGTGTTAACACCGCATCGTCCACGTCGTCGTGTAAGGGTATCGCCGTAAATTCGGCTATCTATGTGGCGGTTGGTCGGTGGGTCATGAGTACAGGCGCAAATACCTCTATTTCTTATTCCTATGATGGTGTCACCTGGCAAACTCCAATTAATCCCAGCGGTACCCTAGGCGAGGGTCTTTCTGTAACATGGAATGGAACTCAGTTTATTGCAACAGGGACATGGAGCACGGGCTCCGTATCAGTCTCATCAGATGGCATAACATGGACAACACCCATTCATCCTCCCAGAGCATCGTCTGGATCTGGCACCTCAGCCACGTGGAATCCTGCGAACCAACAGTGGCTTCTCTCTGGATCGTGGATCGACGCAAATTCCTCTCCTCTAGGAAATCTAACTTCCTTCTCTTACGGAATTACCTTTTCTCCGTCGTTTCATCCTGGATCTTCAGTATCAGGCTCAACAAAGGGGCTCACCTGGGATTCGACTAACTCACAATGGATTGCTGCAGGCAATTGGACAAATGGAACGAATACCGCATTTCTAACAAAATCATCGGATGGCCTCACGTGGTCGAATCCTTACATTCCCTCGACTGTTTCACCTACAGGTGTATCATTCAATACAGTGAATAGGTTACTCAATAAAACTCTGATAGGGGGTAGTTTTACCTTAACCACTGTACCTATTCAGCGATCTACAGATGGAATTACATGGGCTAATATATATCCTGGGGCAGGTATTTCTGGTACTGGGCAAGGCGTGGCCTGGATAAACTCTACCTGGTACATGGTGGGATCATTCACACAGTCAACCTGGGGTCAATCCATACGAGGACCAATCTTAACCTCTAGAGATGGCCTTACATGGAACTCCATAATACAGATTTCTCCTACGGATCCATATCTTCTTTCTAAAATAAATACTGATACGTATGATTCTTTTTCAATTAGTTCAACCATGTATTCTATAGCATACGATGGAACCCGATATATTGCTACTGGATTTGTATACTGTACTCTAGTATTCAACGGATATCCTTCAACACCATTATTTATTACTACAAATTTGACCTCTACTGACGGATTACAATGGTCACTTCAGCCAATATCTTATTTAGAAGATGGATCGGAAGGAAGGTCAATTGCTTGGAATGGTAGTATATGGGTCATTGCAGGAACATTTACAAGTAATAATACTGAAACTACCTCACAAGTTATTTATTCAACAAATGGAATCACATGGACACTATCATCTGGACTCACAGGAGTCTCAGGAATGACAGGGCAAGGAAAATCAGTAGCATGGAATGGATATCTCTGGGTCGCCGTGGGACAATGGTCGTTACCTGATGATTCAACTGGTATTCTAACGACTTCAACTGATGGAATCACGTGGATATTACCCATTAATCCTACGTCGATTGTTTCGAGCGATCTAACGTCGATTACATGGAATGGCACACTCTTTTCTGCGGTTGGGTCGACCTTTTCTGTAACTCCTCTCATTCTACGATCTAGAGATGGTCTAACATGGACTTACGCGAGCCCTGGCCTGACATCGACGACGAAAAGTGTTGGAAGTAGAATTATCCCGCCCTATCTAGCAGCACAACCCTTTGACGCATCTATTCAGGTTCCCCGTGGAGGAACAGTGACCCTCCCTAATCAAGCGGGCTACGTGCTAGAGTGGCCTTCTAATACAACCTACGGTGCGGGAACACAGTATTCTCTCAGCCTCGCAGGACCAACCTCTACCTTCACCTTTACTGCTTCGAAACGCACTCAATGGCTCTCCTATGGCTCATTTTACGGGTCTACCGATACTATACAGTTTACTCTGACGAAACTGACTCCTGTGAAGGCTCCCTTTACTACAGACTTGGTCGGTCCTCACTTCAGTTGGACGAATAGCCTCGGCCATGCTCTGATTGACACGGCATCCCTGTCTATTGGTGGTGTAAATGTGGAGACCATACCAGGCCAACTCATGGAACTCATCGATGAGTTTCAGACACCCCTGGAAAAGGTCGAGCAAATGAGCAAGTTTCTCTGTCGCGCCGAAAACGGATTTGATCAGGAGACCTTTGGTCTGAGTTCGACCAGTCAGACTGTGGTGACACCGCTACCCTTCTGGTTCAGCAGAGGAGATCCTGGATGCGCGCTGCCAATAGACGCTCTAAATGTGGATGAGGTGCGTCTAACGGTGAAGTTCAAGCCGATTACGAGTCTGTATTACACGGATTCTAGGACTGCCACTCCCGCCGCAGCGGAAGGAGGATCTCTTTGGACCATGTCAAACTCTCGCTTCTATTACCAGGACGCTTCTGGCACTAAGATTCCAGGCCTTGAACCTATTACAAACCCGGATCAGACCTTTCTCCCGTTTCCTAATCTGAATATGACTACCAATTATACTATGCCTAATTCGCACCTCATGGTCGAGTATATTTATTTGGATAAGGCTGAGGCGAACAGATTTCGTATTGCCGACTTGCAAGTCCCCATTGTGCAGCACTATACCATTGATCCCGTGGACACTACGAGTAATACCTATGTGAGAATTCCTCTAGAGATTCCTAATCCGACTCGAGACCTGTTTTTCTACTGCCAGCGCTACGAAGCGCCTGGGCTCAATGCACACTTCCTGGCCTCTCGAGATATCTCAGACTATACGACTCCTGGTAAACTCTGGTGGCCTGATGCCTCTGGACTCTACACAGTGCCTAGGCCAGGATTTTCCACGAGAGATTCAGAGCCCATCAGATGGCTCGCGCTCAATTATGCCGAGACGCTCAATCGCTACAGCACGGAGAATGTTGCTCTGTTCCGGTCTCTCTTGCCCACCATAGAACAACGAAAGGCTCCTTGGATTAACCGATACTATTACAATCTACCCTTCGGATCTCAGAGTGGTCTGACACCCTTTTCCATGCCAGTGGGCGAGGCGAATCTCGATAAGATCAGACGCTTCCATCTTGCTCTCGGATTCCATGGAACCACGGATCTGATCAATGACGATCTTGTGAATAGATATATTGTTCGCGTGTATGGTGAGACCTACAATATTTTCCGAGTCTATGGTGGCCGAGGGTCAATGATGTTCGCATACTAGTTATAAGATATCTAAACCTCAAGATATATATCTATACTATGCCTTTTATCAGCGTCCTCATAC
>Ga0114976_10002137_pt1 | contig 12423 bp, 13 predicted proteins | sample S_130805_EF_Meta_FD_87319 | JGI IMG/M metagenome (GOLD analysis project Ga0114976, IMG submission 87319) | Freshwater microbial communities from Lake Simoncouche, Canada to study carbon cycling - S_130805_EF_MetaG | ecosystem: Environmental > Aquatic > Freshwater > Lake | place: Lake...
TCAGTATTCGTACTCTTTGTAACAGCGATAGTTGGATTGTTTGTACTCCCAGTTATTACGCGGGATGCATTAGGCCGAGATCTTTTCGCAGCTGCCGCCTATATTTCCAACTACCTCTTTGCCTGGTGGGAGAATGATTATCAGAACCTAGATGCAACGCCTTCTCCATTTATCCATTACTGGTCACTAGCTGTTGAAGAACAGTTTTACGTTGTTTGGCCAATATTTATTCTGTTTCTCTCTCGCTACGGAAAGCGAGCAATCTTCCGCGGAATCGCAGTAACAACACTTCTCTCCTTACTTCTATCGATTTACCAAACACAGACGTCTCCCATCTGGGCTTTTTACTCTCTCCCAACTAGAGCTTGGGAACTTGGATTCGGCGCATTGCTTCTTTTTGTTCCCGACACCTTCTGGAAAAATAGATTCATCCCATGGTTCGGAGTTATCGGAATCGTCGTAGCAAGTTTTAGATTTGATGAAAAAACCGCTTTCCCAGGCATTAATGCGTTGTTGCCGGTTGTTTCTACCGCCGTACTTATCGGATCGATCTCCATCTGGCCTCGGGCGTTTAACGATCTGAGCAACAACCGAATATCTCAATGGCTAGGTGCTATTTCATACCCGCTATATCTATGGCATTGGCCAGCATTGGTCTTGCCGAGCAGCGCACTAGGTCGTCCATTGCGTATTCGGGAACGAATTTTTTGCATCATCCTCACGATAGTTTTGGCTCACTTCACAAGTAAATACATTGAACAACCTTTACGACATAAGAAAATCTCCGGCAAGAAGATTTATCTCTTTTTTGCTGGTACGACCATAATCTCACTAGTTGCTGGCTTAGTTATTTCATCTACCTCGACTTCCATAATCAGCGTTAAAGGCACCAACTACAAATTCAATCTTGTTGATGTAATGCAGAAACCAGCGGTCTATGGTGATAACTGTCATTCAAATTATGGAGAGACGGAGTCTGGTGAGTGCACCTATGGAGATCTGAACTCCGCAACGACAATAGTTCTATATGGCGATTCACATGCGGCGCAATGGTTTCCGACGCTGCTACAACTGGCGAATGAAAGAGGGTTTAAACTCGTTTCACTTACTAAATCGGCTTGCCCATCTGTAGATGTCCCACGAGCCGATCAAGGCGCTTATAAGAATATTCACTGCGAAAAGTGGCGTGACAAATCAGTCGCGCGGATCAAACAGATTCGTCCAGCTGCGGTCATATTGAGTAATTATCAGCACTTCACTCCCCCTAATGGTTACTCGGATGAGAATAAATGGTGGACAGATGGACAAAAACGATTGCTATCTTCCCTACGAGGATCTTCCGATCACTTGATCTACATCAGTGACACACCAAGACCGTTACGAGATATTCCTAATTGCTTGGCCTCTCGCGATGTGAACAGTTGCAATACCACTGAGAGAACACCGGTGAAGATAATTCGAGGCTTTAAAATCATTGATCCTGCACCATGGTTGTGTGCAAAGATATGCCCTGCAATTCAAGACGGCTATGTCGTCTATCGTGATGCATCACATATTTCTGTCGCAGCAGCATTGGCTTTAAAGCCACAACTTGAAGCTGCTTTGGTTGCGAAGGGGCTATTTTCCTAGAGCTATGGCAGGATGCGTTCTATGGCCGAGTTAATTTATTACTGTGGAACTATGGATAGTGGCAAGTCAACACTTGCGCTGCAAACAGCCCATAACCATCAAAGTCGCGGTCGCACTGGATTGATTTTCACAAACAATGACCGAGCCGGAATAGGAATCATTTCTAGTCGTCTCGGTCTTTCAAGTCCTGCAATAGAAGTAACTCCCGTCATGGATCTACATAAATTAGTAGTAGATCAGCTCTCCATGGGTGAGCGCATTGATTACATAATTTGCGATGAAGCTCAATTCTATGAAAGCGAGCAGATCGATCAACTCGCGCGAATAGTCGATGGGTTGAGTATCGACGTCTTTGCTTTTGGAATTTTGGCTGATTTTCGTACCAAGCTTTTCCCTGGTTCTGCCCGGCTCGTTGAATTGGCAGATCGTGTGAATACTCTTCAAGTAGAGGCTTTGTGTTGGTGTGGATCGCGCGCCACACACAATGCACGAACAGTAGGTGGCGTCATGGTGGTTGAAGGTGAACAAGTAGTTGTGGGAGATGTGTCGACAGGCGCTGATGTTGCTTATGAAGTATTGTGCCGCCGTCACCATATGCGTCAGGTAACTGCACGCGTTTCCGGTGCAGCCCACACATCTTCAATCCCCCTACCGTTCAAGGAGTAATAATGAAATCTCGTGGTTACGCAGCTCTATCTGCTGGTTCAACACTCGTAAGCCATGAGTTTGATCGTCGCGATCTCGGTGCTCATGATGTTGCACTCGATATTTCATACTCCGGAATCTGCCACAGCGATATTCACCAGGTTGCCGAAGAATGGGGTCCAGCAATTTTCCCTATGGTTCCGGGCCATGAGATCGCGGGAATCGTAACTTCAATTGGTGCTTCCGTAACAAAGTTTTCAGTTGGCGACAAAATCGGTGTGGGCGTCTTTGTAGATTCATGTCGCACATGCACCAGCTGTGTTCAAGGTTTGCAGCAGTATTGTGTGGAAGGAATGACGGGAACATATAACGGCCTAGAGCGCGACGGAAAAACTGTCGCACTCGGTGGTTATGCGAACAACTTTGTGATCAATCAAGATTACGCTGTCAATATTCCAGATACTCTCCCTCTGGAAGGTGTAGCGCCTTTGCTCTGCGCTGGAATCACTTTGTACTCCCCCATCAAGCACTGGAAAGTTGGGCCGGGAATGAAAGTGGCTGTCATGGGCCTTGGCGGTTTGGGACACATGGGAGTTAAGTTCGCAGTAGCCATGGGTGCTGAAGTAACAGTCTTGTCGCACTCCCCATCGAAGCAGGCAGATGCCCTAGCCATGGGTGCTCACCACTTTGTTTCAACTAAAGACGCTAATGCGCTAGTTCCGCTTGTTAAGTCGTTTGATTTGATTCTCAACACCGTGAGTGCTGAATTAGAAATTGGCGACTATCTCAATTTGCTAAAACTGGACGGCACATTGGTGGTTATAGGACTACCGGGCAAGCCGTATCAGGTGCATGCAGGTGCGTTGCTCAACGGTCGACGCCGCATTGCAGGCTCAATGATCGGCGGAATTGCAGAAATGCAAGAGATGCTTAATTTCTGTGGAGAAAAATCCATCGTAAGTGATGTAGAAGTTATTAAAGCTTCCTATATAAATGAGGCGTATAAGCGGACTGTGGCAAGTGATGTTAAGTACCGCTTTGTTATCGACGCCGCAACATTCTGAGCTTCTAGTTAAAGAGAATGAGCTAGCAAAGCAAAAACTGGCGCAATTGCTAGAGCGGGAAGAAGATTTCCCACAGCAACATTTTTGATGTTTAGCAACCTGAAAGAAATGCAGATAAGCATTATTCCTCCGACAATGGTCATCGCATCAACTTGATAACCATCCAAAATCTCCCCTAAGCCGAAACCGATGATTGTCCAAGTGGCTTGATAGATACCAACTGGGATAGCTGAGACAGCCACTCCCCAGCCCAGTGATGTTGCAAAGGCCATGGCGGCAAAAAAGTCGAGGGTACTTTTCAAGATTAGTTGATCGATTCCGGTACCCATGCCATCACTAATGCTTCCTAATATTGCTAGGGGGCCTATTGCAAATAGAAGTGAGGCGGCCACGAATCCTTCCACAAATGGTGAGTCACTCGATGCTTTAAATCTAATTCGTAAGTTCTCCCCCAAGGAATCCAATCGATTTTCCAACTTAAGGGCGGAACCAATTAATCCACCAATTAACAGCGAACCGAGTACGACGAGAAGTGTCCAGCCTTGAGGTAGAGCGTTGATATAACGTTCAGACCACAATGGGATTAATGCGCTTCCAGCGCCAAGAAGAGTGACTAATCCCAACACATCAGTCAATAAAGTCCTAGTGCGTGTATTCATTCGATTACCTACAAGCACCCCAAGTGAAGCACCAGATATAATTGTAAGAATATTTATGATTGTGCCTACACCAGGAAACATATGCTGATTATACTCATGCAATGTCCAACCCATTTTTAGAGTTCCTACGTCCACATAAAACCGTTCCTCTCACACCTTGGACAGGAAATTCACGATGGGATCTGGCTCCCCTTCGTACCGGAGTTCTTTTTTTCGGATTATTCATTTTTGGACTCGGTGATTCCTTATTGATTCAAAGTCAGATTGGAAATGCTCCTTGGTCTGTCTTAGCCCAGGGAATTTCAAATAGTTTAGATATCACAATGGGTTGGTCAACTTTTGGAATTAGCACACTTGTATTGCTGCTCTGGATCCCCTTAAAGGAAAAACCTGGCTTTGGCACCTTGTCGAACATAGCTCTCATAGCTATTGCAATTCAAGTCGGCGTTACGATCTTTCCAACACAAGACTCATATCTTGTTGGCATTGTGTATTGCTTAGTTGGTATCGCAATGGTTGGTATTGGTTCAGCGTTGTACATAACATGTGGACTAGGTCCTGGACCTCGTGATGGATTGATGACCGCCCTGCATAACAGAACTGGTGTCCGAATAGGCAGAGTCAGGTTAGGTATTGAAGGCACCGTCTTGGTAGCTGGTTGGCTCCTTGGCGGGACTGTCGGCCTAGGCACGCTCATGTTCGCGACACTGATCGGACAATCCATTGCCATTTCTTTGGGAGTCGTTTCAAGAGTTACCTCTAGGTAGCGCATAGGATCGACTTATCTTCCCAGGGTTGTACGCCCTTCTCGTGCACGGGGTCGCAAACACCCCCGTTAACAAAATTAGAAAGGCTCAATTGATGCTGGATTCATATTTTAAAATCTCAGAACGAGGATCTTCCGTAGCCCAAGAGGTTAGAGGTGGACTCGTTACCTTCTTCACGATGGCATACATCGTGGCCCTCAATCCAATTATTTTGGCGTACTCACCAGATGTTAATGGTCAGTTCCTATTCGGCGGCGCAGCACCTGCGCCAGCGATGGTTGCGGCAACAACTGCACTGGTGGCTGGTGTCTTAACAATTCTGATGGGATCTATTGCAAACTATCCTCTTGCATTAGCAACTGGACTTGGACTCAACACCTTCGTTGCAGTTGGTATCGCATCACAGATGACATGGGCCGCAGCTATGGGCCTTGTTGTTCTAGAAGGTCTAATCATTTTGGTACTTGTGCTGACTGGATTCCGTGTTGCGGTATTCAAGGCGGTACCGGCGCAAATTAAGATTGCGATCTCAGTTGGTATCGGTCTCTTCATCGCACTTATCGGACTAGTTGACGCCGGTTTCGTTCGTCGAACAGCAGCTGGACCAGTTCCAGTTGGTCTAGGCGTAAACGGCAATCTTGTTGGCTGGCCAACAGTTGTATTCGTTTTCGGAACACTTCTCATCATTGCGCTCATGGTCCGTAAGGTTAAGGGTGCGATCCTTATTGGAATCGCCTCAGCAACCGCTTTGGCTATCGGTATCCAGCAGGCGTTTAACATCAAACCTAATTTCACTCCAGGAAATCCACCAACCATCGTTGATGGCGGATGGCAGCTAGGTATTCCAGCTGTTCCAACAGAAATCGGTGCCGTGCCGAAGTTCGACTTCACGGGACAGTTTGATCTATTCGGAGCATTTACTCTGGATAACGTCTCACTTGTTGCCGCAATTCTTCTTCTCTTTACATTGCTACTCTCAGACTTCTTTGACACAGTCGGTACTGTTACAGCGATTGGTCACGAATCTGGACTAGCTGACAAAGATGGCAACGTAGATAACATCCAGAAGATTCTTTTAGTTGACTCTGTCGCAGCTGCTGCAGGTGGCGCCGCTGGTATTTCTTCAAATACTAGCTACATCGAATCAGCTGCAGGTGTTGGCGAAGGTGCACGAACAGGCCTTGCTTCAGTCGTTACGGGAGTTGCATTCTTGCTTACTACTTTCCTCGCACCACTAGTAGCAATAATTCCTTACGAGGCTGCAACACCAGCATTGATCATCGTTGGATTCCTCATGATGTCTCAAATCAAGAACATTAATTGGGATGATCTAGGAATCGGAATCCCAGCATTCCTAACAATCATCTTGATGCCGTTCACCTACAACATCTCAGTAGGTATCGGTGCTGGCTTCATCACACACGTGGTGATCCGTTTGGTTCAGGGACGTGGGAAAGAAGTGCACCCACTTCTTCTGCTAGTTTCTGGACTGTTCATGGTCTACTTCTTGTCATCTCCAATTAACGCTTGGATAGGCTAGAAAGATTTAAAGGCAAAGACCCTCGGGAAACCGGGGGCCTTTTGCTTTCCCTAAACAACTACCAATCGATAGCGCTCTTTTGATGTGCCATCAAAATTGCATTGCAGCGCGAGAATGGTTTGGAGCCAAAGAATCCGCGATAAGCCGACAGTGGACTTGGATGCACGGATTCAATTCGCCACTCAGGACGAAAGTAGCGAGACAACTCCCCTGCACTCTTTCCCCATAAAATTGCAACAACATCGTGTCGACCTAATTCCTGTGCGACGGCATCTGTTACTTCCTGCCAACCAAAATTGGAGTGCGCGAGCGAGGATCCTGATTGCGTAGTTAGTACACGATTAACAAGCAAAACACCTTGATCAAACCAATCTGAAAGATCTCCCGACCTCCGAGTAACACCAAGATCTGAAGATAGCTCCGTGAAAATATTTAGTAGCGAAGGCGGAAACGCAGTCACCGATTGATCGACGGAAAATGCCAGCCCATGGGCATGGCCTCTAGTTGGATACGGATCTTGTCCGAATATAACTGCATTCGTAGATTTAATAGGTCGTGAGAGCGAACGAAAAACATGTGAAAACTCTGGTGCGATATCAACATCAGCCAATTTTGATTCTATGTGACTAATCAGTTTTTGCTGAGGTTGCAGAACCCTCTGCCAATCGGCGTGCAGCTGATCAAATAGATGCGCGGGCAAAATAGCGACCAGCTTCTGGTGTGACTGTGATTGAAGTTCCAAAAACAGCCGATACATGATCAGAGGTTATGACCTGATCTATTGGCCCAGAGACGGCAATAACCCCATCTTTAAGCAATAGTGCGTGCGTTGTCCCAACAGGTATCTCTTCAATGTGATGCGTAACTAAAATCGTGGCTGGTGCCGCAGGATCGGCAGAGAAATTCGCAAAACGACGTAAGAGATCCTCGCGACCACCAAGATCTAAACCGGCAGCAGGTTCATCCAGTAGCAATAACTCAGGATCTGTCATCAAAGCGCGTGATATTTGGACACGCTTTTTTTCGCCTTCACTCAGAGTTCCATATGTTCGATCGCCAAGTTCTCGTACTCCGAAAGTTGTTAAAAGCGCCATTGCACGCGACTCATCCCAAAGATCGTAATCTTCATTCCATCGTCCCAAGATCGCATAAGCCGCGGTTAGAACAACGTCTTTGACGGTTTCATCATATGGAATATCATCAGCAATAACAGAGCCGCAGATACCGATACGTGTTCTTAATTCAAAAAGATCGACCATTCCCATTTGTTTATCTAAAACCCGCACCACGCCTTGTGTTGGAAACATTTTGGTCGCAAGAATCTGCAACAGTGTGGATTTACCGGCGCCGTTAGGCCCAAGAACCACCCAACGCTCACCTTGGGTAATAGAGAAGTTCAAAGGACCCAAGATGACCCGATCGCCTCTGCGAACCGAGACATCATCAAGGCTCAAAACCGTTGTACCCATAGATGCAAAAGATAGTGGTTGTATGAGCTAACGTGGCTGAAAGCCTCGCCTTATCAAGGAGTGATTCACGATAACCTTGCCTTCTTATGACAGAAAATAGCGCGCAACTAGATCAGTTCACCGGACTCATTCTTTTAACTGGGAGTGATAGACCTGGCATCGCAGCCTCACTTTTCGAGACCTTGTCTCCATTCGCGGTGCACGTACTGGATATCGAACAAGTCGTCATTAATAATCGACTGATTTTGACTGTCCTGATCGGTGCAAGTGCAGCTCATCAAAGCGCTATCGAAGAAGACCTCAATACCTGTGCGCTGAACTTAGATGTTGATATTGCCACTTTGTTTGGGAAGGGTCCACTGACTCCGCTTCCACATCACCTCCTTGAAGTTCATCTAAGTGCAGAAAAGCTGCATCCAAGTTCAGTAGCCTTGGTTTCCCAAGTGATAACCAACGCAGGAGCAAATATCCAGAGATTCGTTAGAACTTCTGACCATCCGATCTCAATTGCCATCACTATTTCTGGCGCAAAAAAGACAGATATCGACGCAGCCTTTGATTCTCTAGTTTTTGAACACGCGACCACAGTAACTACGAAGGAAAATTAGCTAGATGGCTTTTGTTAAGCGACTCGTTCAACTAGATGTTGACTCCACTTTTATTCAACAAGAAGCGATCCAACTTCTAGCGGCTAAGGCTGGTGTTCTAGAACAGGTTGCTGCTATTACAGCTTCTGCGATGCGCGGAGAGTTGGACTTTGAACAAAGCTTGCGTGCCCGAGTGGCACTTCTTAAGGGATTGCCTGAATCAGCGATCGCTGAGGTGCAGATGGAAATCTCCCTCACAGACGGAGCGCAGAACCTGGTGGAAACCTTGCACGGTAAGGGTCACAGCGTTTCTTTAGTTTCAGGTGGATTCATCGACATAATCGAACCAATGATTAAGACAATGTCTATCAAGTACTACAAGGCAAATAAACTTGAAATAGTTCAAGGTGTGTTAACTGGTGGTCTTATCGGACAGGTAGTTGACCGTGCGGGTAAGGCTGAAGCTCTAAGAGAGTTCGCCAAAGCCAGTGAAGTTTCCATTGAGAACACAGTAGCCATTGGCGATGGTGCCAATGATTTAGACATGATGGCGGCTGCTGGTCTAAGTATTGCTTTTAATGCCAAGCCTATTGTTGTTGAAGCGGCGGATCTTGCGATTAACGAACCCTCATTAAAGTCGGTACTAGCTTTAATCGGTGTGTAAATAATCTACAGGCGACAAGCGTGGATATCTGTTACCAAGATTCCACGTGCACCTAGAGCCCACAACTCATCCATCACTTGATTAGTCTCCTTGCGCAACACCATTGCCCGTACCGCAACCCAATCTTGCTTTTGGAGCGGCGAGATCGTTGGAGATTCAAGTCCAGGGGTTATTGCACAAGCTTTCTCAACAAGATTCTTAGGAATGTCATAATCGAGCAAAACATAACGTCGTGCTGTTACAACGCCTTGTAGGCGACGTATCAGGATCTCTAGCTCGGCAGGCACCGCCGTGTTCCGGCGGGAAATTACAATTGCTTCGCTCGTAAGAATCGGTTCACCAAATATCTTTAAACCAGCTTGTCTCAGGGTATTTCCGGTACTTACAACATCTGCAATTACATCGGCAACACCCAAACGGACACTACTTTCAACAGCGCCATCTAAACGAACGATCTGCGCTTTAATCCCAAGGCCAGCTAGACTGTGCTCGACTAAACCTGGATATGCAGTTGCTACGCGCTTGCCGGCGATGTCTTGCACCGACCAATTCTTTTCTGCCGGAGCAGCAAAACGAAATGTCGATCCACCAAAATCTAGCGATAAGATTTCATCAGCTTCTGCAGCAGAATCAATCAGAAGATCTCTCCCAGTGATGCCAGCTTCTAACTCCCCCGAGCCGACATAAACAGCGATATCGCGTGGTCGTAGGTAATAAAACTCGACGCTGTTGTCATTATCAATGAGTACAAGATCACGGCTATCAGTGCGTTGACGATAGCCGGCTTCTTTAAGGATTTGGATTGAACTCTCAGCCAAAGATCCTTTGTTGGGTACTGCTATTCGCAACATTGATTTCTCCTAAAGAAACTTATAAACATCGTTGATTGACAATCCACGCGCAAGCATCAGTGTTTGCAGGTGATAAATCAGTTGGCTAATTTCCTCGGCCAAAGCCTCATCGGACTCATGCTCTGCTGCAAGCCAAACCTCACCAGCTTCCTCAAGAATCTTCTTGCCTATGGCATGAACCCCAGCATCAAGAGCGTCAACGGTGCCCGAACCGGCTGGACGAGAGACAGCTTTCTCACTCAATTCTGCCCACAACGATTCAAAGGTTTTCATAGTATGAGTTTACTAGAGTCTTACTTGTTCCCGTGGGCAGTTGCGTACTCACGGAGTGAGACCACCATCGCAGCCGGATCTGGGGCGTTAAAGACAGCGCTGCCGACAACGAATGTATCGGCACCAGCATCTAAGGCCATTTCAATGGTTTTCATCGATATCCCTCCATCGACTTGCAACCAAATCGGCCGATCACCAATCATTTCCCGTGTGCGTCGTACTTTATCCATCATATTTTCCATGAAGCTTTGACCACCAAATCCTGGTTCAACTGTCATGATGAGGAACATGTCGACATCATCGATAACAGAGTGATAATCCGAAATATCAGTGTTCGGCTTAATTCCAAGGCTCGAACGAGAACCAGCTTTACGTATATTTCGCAATGTCTGAGGAATGTTTTTCGTCGCCTCCGCGTGAATTGTCACTGATGCGCAACCAAATTCAGCATATTGCACGGCAATTTCATCCACATCGGCCACCATCAAATGAGCATCCACTGCAAGAACAGACGACTTAATGATTGATGATGCTGCATCAAAGTCAAAAGTAAAGTTGGGAACAAATACATCGTCCATCACATCGAGGTGGAGTAAGTCGGAGACCTCCGAAATCCGCCTAATTTCCTCATCTAGTCGTGAAAAATCCGCATTAAGAATGCTAGGCGTAATTCGAATTTCACGACTCATGGTCAAATCTTAACCAATGTCTTTTCGAAAGAGTGCCAGATACATCGCATCCGTGCCGTGTTTGTGTGTCCAAAGCGACATGGCACCATCACGCGTCGCGTCGTGAAGGGATGCAGGCAAGTAATCATCGACAGGTACCAGCTGCAGCTCTGTGTGCTTCTTTTTGATATCTGCAATTTGAATACTTGTTTCGGCCAGGTGAGGCGAACAGGTTGCATAGCCTAGAACTCCACCTGGATTGAGTGCTTCAATCGCAGAATCGACAAGTTCACGTTGTAACTGTGTTAAAGCACGAAGATCTTGCAAAGTTCTCCGCCAACGAACCTCTGGGCGACGTCGCAACGCACCTAAACCAGTGCATGGTGCATCGATAAGAATCGCATCGAACTTCTCAGGCAATGAACCAATTGTGCGACCATCTGAGACAAGCACGCGATCACCATGAACAACTTGGCTTACTAACTCTGCTCTAGCGGCGGAAATTTCGTTGGCGGTAAATTGGATATTTCGTTCTCTGGCGATGCTAGATAGCAGTGCGGCTTTCCCTCCCGGGCCAGCACACAGATCAAGCCAGCTTGAACCATCGGCGGCTTTTGCAAATACTTCGGCTACGAGTTGGGATCCTTCATCTTGCACACCAATTTTTCTAGCCTTGATTAAATCAAGTACTCCAGGATTTCCTTTCCAATGAACTCCATATGAAGAGAAATCAGTAGGTTCTCCCCCAATTTCAATCAAATCCTGCTGCGTGGAATAACCCGGCCACGAAACCAATGTGGGCGTTGCAGCTTCGTTGTTAATCTTGAGTGCTGACTCAACCTCGTCCCAGCTCTTTAGGAGATCGCAATAGGCAGAAACAATCCATTCTGGATGAGAGTATCTGATTGCTAGTCGCTCAACCGGATCGGCAATTTCCTCTAAAGGTGAAAACCAATCATCAATACTCTTGCGAGTAACACTTCGTAAGAGTGCGTTGACGAAACTCGCTTTTGACTCACCGATTCGCTTTCGGGCAACTTCCACAGTTGCAGCCACAGCTGCATGATCAGGTACTCGCATTTCATGAATCTGATGAACGCCAAGGCGGCAGATGTCCACAATTCCCGTATCAACTTCAGACCAAGGCCGATCACTAATCTGGGACAAAACCCAATCGTGTTTGCCTTGCATGCGAATCGTTCCGTATAGAAGCTCTGTTACCAAGGAGCGATCACGATCATCCATCTTGCTCGCGTTCAAGGCCTGTGGCAACAGTAGGTTCGAATAACCCTCGTTACGGTTCACTTCTGTTAGAAGATCAAATGCAAGCAATCTAGCGGCATCTGGTTTAGGTGACTTGAAGGTATTGCGCCGCGCTTCAACCAAAAATTTCACCACCGGTCAGTCGTGCTCCGCGTGCCCAATCAATAGCATCCATCTCTTTCTTTCCAGCTGGAATAACTCTTAACAACTCAATTGCACCCGATCCAGTTGAAACAAAAACAGATTTATCAATAACTAAGATCTGGCCAGGAGTGCCAGAGGAAGTATTTGAAACACCAGTTGCGCATATCTTGAATGACTCACCCTTCCATAGTGTCCATGCA
>Ga0114976_10002139_pt1 | contig 12418 bp, 8 predicted proteins | sample S_130805_EF_Meta_FD_87319 | JGI IMG/M metagenome (GOLD analysis project Ga0114976, IMG submission 87319) | Freshwater microbial communities from Lake Simoncouche, Canada to study carbon cycling - S_130805_EF_MetaG | ecosystem: Environmental > Aquatic > Freshwater > Lake | place: Lake...
CACTTTGGCCACAGGCGCCAAGCAGTTGGTGGTGCAAGAGGCGTTGGACACAATGGCTTGGCCTGCGTAGGTCTTGTCGTTCACGCCAAACACAAACATGGGGGTGTCGTCTTTGGAAGGTGCAGACATCAACACTTTCTTAGCGCCAGCGGCCAAGTGTTTTTCGGCAGAGGCTTTGTCCAAGAACAAACCGGTGGCTTCGATCACGATGTCGGCACCGACTTCGTTCCACTTCAGAGAAGAGGGATCGCGCTCTTGGGTCAAACGAATCTTGCGGCCGTTCACAATCAGGTCGTTGCCGTCGACGGACACTTCGCCTTTAAAGCGGCCGTGCACGCTGTCGTACTTGAGCATGTAAGCCAAATAATCGGGCTCTAGCAAGTCGTTGATGCCAACCACTTCGATGTCAGAAAAATTTTGAACGGCGGCGCGAAACACCATGCGGCCGATGCGGCCAAAACCGTTGATACCTATTTTGATCGCCATGATCTTTTTCCTTTAAAGTTAATTTGTAACTGTTTGACGTGCAAAAAGAGAGCCGTGATTTATTTCTTCTGCAATGCGGCTTGCACGGTTTCGGCCACGTTCTCTGCCGTAAAGCCAAAGTGTTTGAAGAGCACAGGTGCGGGGGCTGATTCACCGTAGGTGTCGATACCGACCACTGCTGCCACACCATATTTCCACCAGCCATCGGTGCTGCCCATCTCAACCGCCACACGAGGCAAGCCAGCTGGCAACACTTCAGATTTGTAGCTGCTGGTTTGACGATCGAAGGTGGTGGTGCTGGGCATCGACACCACGCGCACGCCAATTTTCTTTTCGGCCAACAACTCTTGCGCTTTCAAAGCCAACTGAACTTCAGAGCCTGTGGCAATGATGACGGCCTTGGTCTTTTTAATGCCCACGCGTGAAGGCTCAGCCAACACATAAGCGCCGCGGCTGATTTCGCCCAAATCGGACTTGGGTGCGTAAGGCAAGTTTTGACGTGACAACAGCAAGGCAGTGGGGCGGTCTTTGTTTTCCAAAGCCACGGCCCAAGCCACAGTCGTTTCAGCTGTATCTGCTGGACGCCACACATCGAGGCCAGGAATCAGGCGCAAGCTGGCAGCGTGCTCAATCGATTGGTGTGTGGGGCCGTCTTCGCCCAAGCCAATAGAGTCGTGCGTGAACACATGAATCACGCGCTGCTTCATGAGCGCCGCCATGCGAATGGCGTTGCGTGAGTAATCGCTGAAAGTCAGGAAGGTGCCGCCATAAGGGATGAAGCCACCATGCAAGGTCACGCCGTTCATGATGGCGGCCATGCCAAATTCGCGGACACCGTAGTTGATGTGACGGCCCATTTGGCCTTTGTCGTTCTTCACTACGTCGCCCGCCAAGTTCATGCGCAGTGCAGGCGTAGAGGAAGTGTTGGTGAGGTTGGAGCCCGTGAGGTCAGCAGAGCCGCCCAACATTTCAGGCAAGGCAGCCGTGAAAGCTTCCAAAGCCAATTGGCTGGCCTTGCGACTGGCCACGGTTTCAGCTTTGGTGTGCGCTGCAATGACAGCGTCGACAGCAGTTTGTGCAAAGCTCTTGGGCAATTCGCCCTTCATGCGGCGCACAAATTCTTTGGCCAATGTGGGGTGAGCGGCTTTGTAGGCGGCAAATGCTTTGTTCCACTCGGCTTCACGAGCGGCACCGCTTTGCTTGGCATCCCAGTGGGCGTAAACATCTTTCGGAATGACGAAAGGCTCGTGGGTCCAACCCAGTGCTTCGCGTGTCAGTTTGATCTCTTCTGCGCCCAAAGGTTCGCCGTGAGCCTTGGAGGTGTTGGCACGGTTGGGACTGCCTTTGCCAATCGATGTTTTGCAAACAATCAAGGTGGGCTTGTCGGCGCTGTTCTTGGCATCGGCAATGGCCTTGCTCACAGCCGCTGCGTCATGGCCGTCCACGGCATCGATCACGTTCCAACCGTAAGCGGCAAAACGCTGAGGCGTGTTGTCAATGAACCAAGGGGCCACTTGGCCGTCAATGGAGATGCCGTTGTCGTCGTACATGGCGATGAGCTTGTTGAGCTTCCAAGCGCCAGCCAATGCGCAAGCTTCGTGGCTGATACCTTCCATCAAGCAACCATCGCCCATGAACACATAGGTGTGGTGGTCGACGATGTGGTGACCAGGCTGATTGAACTCAGTGGCCAACAATTTTTCGGCCAATGCCATGCCCACCGCATTGGTGATGCCTTGACCTAAAGGACCCGTGGTGGTTTCAACGCCGGGGGTGATGCCCACTTCGGGGTGGCCGGCAGTTTTGCTGTGCAATTGGCGGAAGTTTTTCAGTTCCGTCATGGGCAAGGGGTAGCCTGTGAGGTGCAACAAGGCGTAAATCAACATGGAGCCGTGACCGTTGGACAACACGAAGCGATCGCGGTTAGCCCAGTGGGGGTTCTTCGGGTTGTGTTGCAAATGCTCGCCCCACAAAGCCACAGCCATGTCGGCCATGCCCATAGGCGCGCCTGGATGACCCGAATTGGCTTGTTGAACAGCGTCCATGGCCAGGGCACGGATTGCGTTGGCCATTTGATGCGCTGCGGGTTGGGTGATTGCCATGGGGGCTCCAAAAAATAAGTCAGGTGAGTGAGACAATGTCGTTGGCAATGAAATTACCAATCAAGCCAGATATTTTACTGCGCGGGAGCTTGCGCAATGCCTACAGCGTGGCAACATAGCGGCATGCGTTTGAATACCTTGGATTCCGCTTCAGAACCGACCGCCGCAAATGATTGGGTGGGCACCTCTGAGCAAAGCTTGGCCACCGTCATGGTGCTGGCTGCGGGTCGCGGTGAGCGCATGCGGCCCCTCACCGATCGAATGCCCAAACCCCTCTTAACCGTGCACGGCAAGCCATTGATGCAATGGCACATGGAGGCCTTGGCACAAGCCGGAAACCATGACCAGCTGGTCAATACGGCCTGGCTGGGCGATCAGATTGAGTCTCGATTTGGCCTGAACCCTGATCTGCCGCAGGTCGGGCACATTCGGCTACGTTACTCGCACGAGGGCAAGGATTTTGGTTATGCCCTTGAAACTGCAGGCGGCATTGTCAGGGCGTTGCCGTACTTGGCACCTGTATTCTGGGTGGTGGCCGGCGATATTTTTGCGCCAGGCTTCAATTTTTCAAACGAACAACTTGCCGCTTTCGAGCGCGGTCGCAACTTAGCCCATATTTGGCTGGTGCCCAATCCGGCGCACAACCCTGGCGGAGACTTTGGTTTGTCTGACAACGGACAAGCCCTGAATTTGCCAAAGCCCGACAAGCTGTTCACCTTCAGCACCTTTGCCTTGTACAAAAAAGAGTTTTTTCATGCCAAATGGACAGACATGCCAGAGGGCAACCCACAAGGTAAAGCCGCGGCATTGGCGCCCTTGTTGCGATCTGCCATGGACCGAGACCTAGTGGGTGCCAGCCTGTACACAGGCGCTTGGACCGACGTCGGTACCCCTGAGCGCCTCAGGGAATTGAACCAAACCCAATCCGCCCCTTAAACTTCATCCTCATTCATCACGTCGATTCAACATGACCTTTGATTCAAACTTGTACGCCAAGCGCCGTGCCCAATTGGCAGCTCAAATGTCCGCCCTGGCCCCCAACAGCATTGCCATCATTCCGACAGCGCCTGAGCGCCAGCGCAATCGAGACAGTGATTACTTGTTTCGTCACGACAGTTATTTTTATTACCTCACAGGCTTCACCGAGCCCAATGCTTGGCTGGTGATCAGCTCCGATGGGCACACAAGTTTGTTCTGCCAACCCAAAGATTTAGAACGTGAAATTTGGGATGGCGTGCGTTTGGGCCCCGAGGCAGCGCCTGCAAGTTTGGGTGTGAACCAAGCCTGGTCTATCTCTGCGCTAGATGCTAAGTTGCCCTCCTTGCTTGAAAACAAGTCAGTGGTTTGGTACCCCTTTGCCACCCACAAAGATTTGTCTGCACGCATCGAAACGGGTCTCAATGCGGTTCGAGCGAGAGTTCGATACGGCGCACTCTGCCCTGAACAACAACGCGATGTGTGCGGCATTTTGGATGAAATGCGCTTGGTCAAAGATGCGCATGAACTCGACATCATGCGCCGAGCTTCTCAAATCAGTGCGGGTGCTCACATTCGCGCAATGAAAAGATCTGCGGCCATGTTGCGAGCAGGCCAAGACGTTCGTGAATACCATCTTGATGCTGAACTCCTTCACGAATTTCGCCAGCATGGCTCACAATATCCTGCCTATGGCTCGATTGTGGCGGGCGGTGCCAATGCCTGTGTGTTGCATTACCGGGCTGATGCGGCCCCAATTTTGAGCGGTGATTTGGTTTTGATCGATGCGGGCTGTGAGCTCGACGGCTACGCCAGTGACATCACGCGCACCTTTCCCGCCAACGGCAAATTCAGTGCTGCCCAGCGCGAACTTTATGACTTGGTGCTGGCATCGCAAGAGGCTGCCATTGCCGCCACGCACGAGGGTGCACGATTTGTCGATCCGCACGAAGCAACAGTCAAGGTCTTGGCGCAAGGCATGCTCGATGTGGGTCTGTTAGATGCCAACAAAGTTGGCAATGCGCAGGATGTGATTGCCAATCGAAGCTATTTCCAGTTTTACATGCACCGAACCGGCCATTGGCTTGGCATGGATGTGCACGATTGCGGCAGTTACGTTGAGCCGACGGAGGTTGGTACCTTCAGCGAGCGCAAAGACCCCTTGAGCGGCGAGCTCATCAAAGACCGTCCTAGCCGAATTCTGCGCCCAGGCATGGTGCTGACCATTGAGCCAGGCATCTATGTCAGGCCTGCACCAGGTGTGCCAGAGCGTTTCCACAACATTGGCATTCGCATCGAAGACGATGCGCTTGTAACGGCCAAGGGCTGCGAGTTGATCACGCGGGGCGTGCCTGTGAAAGCCGATGACATTGAAGCCATCATGCGTAACTGACTCTTTAAATAGTCATTCCTGGCGTGCTTCAGTTGTGCGCCAATGTTAAAACACTGCAGACTTTGTCAGCGGTTTTCCACAACCAGACCCTGCCCTTGGGGGTCTAGAATCAGACCCAGCAGAACGCTGGCCCCTTCACTCTGTGAAGCCAGCAGTGTTTGCCCTTAAGGAGATGAAATTGAACCAAAACAATGCCGAAGAGCGCCGTGCTCAATTGCGCCGTGCTGCCCTCGAATACCACGAATTTCCGACGCCAGGCAAAATCTCCATTGCTGCTACCAAGCAACTCGTGAACCAACACGATTTGGCCCTGGCTTATTCGCCGGGTGTTGCTGCACCCTGCGAAGAAATTGTCAAAGACCCTAATGCAGCCTTCAAATACACCAGTCGGGGTAATTTGGTTGGCGTGATCACCAACGGAACAGCCGTTCTGGGGTTGGGTGACATCGGCCCTTTGGCAGGCAAGCCCGTGATGGAGGGCAAGGCGGTCCTCTTCAAAAAATTCTCTGGCATTGATGTGTTTGACATTGAAATCAATGAGAAAGACCCAGAGAAGCTGGTCGAGATCATTGCAGCCCTAGAGCCCACTTTTGGCGGCATCAATTTAGAGGACATCAAGGCGCCTGATTGTTTTTATGTCGAGCGCAAATTGCGCGAACGCATGAAAATCCCCGTTTTTCACGACGATCAGCACGGTACGGCCATCACGGTCGGTGCTGCCATACTGAACGGTTTGAAGGTGGTGGGAAAAGACGTCAGCAAAGTGAAGTTGGTCACCTCTGGCGCTGGTGCTGCAGCTTTGGCTTGCCTTGGCTTGTTGGTCAAGTTGGGCATCCCGCGTGAAAACATTTGGGTCACTGACTTGGCAGGCTTGGTTTATGAAGGCCGTACAGAGTTGATGGACGAAGACAAAATTCAGTTTTCGCAAAAAACATCGCAACGCACTTTGGCAGAGGCCATTGAAGGTGCCGATGTGTTTTTGGGGCTTTCCGCAGGCGGCGTTTTGAAACAAGACATGGTGAAAAAAATGGCCGCCAAGCCTTTGATTTTTGCCTTGGCCAATCCGAATCCTGAAATCTTGCCTGAAGACGTCAAAGCGGTTCGCGATGACGCCATCATGGCCACGGGGCGAACCGATTACCCCAACCAAGTGAACAACGTTTTGTGTTTTCCCTATATTTTCCGAGGCGCCCTAGACAGTGGTGCCACCACCATCACGCAAGAGATGGAAATTGCAGCGGTCTACGCCATTGCAGAATTGGCACAAGCAGAACAAAGTGAAGTGGTGGCCGCGGCTTACGCGGGTGAGCCCTTGGTCTTTGGCCCTGAGTATTTAATTCCAAAGCCATTCGATCCGCGTTTGATGATCAAGATTGCGCCGGCTGTGGCGCAAGCTGCGGCTGACAGCGGTGTGGCCTTGCGCCCGATTGCCGACATGGAGGCCTATCGCGAGCGTTTGCAAAGCTTTGTGTATGCCTCTGGCACGACCATGAAGCCAATTTACACGGCAGCCAAGCGTGGCCTCAAAAAGCGCGTGGCCTACAGTGAAGGTGAAGATGAACGGGTCTTGCGTGCAGCTCAAATTGTGTCGGATGAAGGCTTGGCACGCCCAACCCTCATTGGCCGCCCTGCAGTCATTGCTGAGCGCATTGAGAAATTTGGTTTGCGTTTGAAAGAAGAGCTTGATTACGACATCGTGAATGTCGAAGACGATCATCGCTATCGAGACTTCTGGCAAACCTACCATCGCATGACAGAGCGCAAAGGCATCACGATTCAAATGGCCAAAATCGAAATGCGTCGCCGCTTGTCCTTGATTGGCGCAATGCTGTTGCACAAAGGCGATGTCGACGGCCTTATTTGTGGCACATGGGGAACCAACGCAACTCACCTGCCTTACATAGAACAGGTGATCGGCAAGCGCCCTGGCGTCAATACCTTTGCCTGCATGAACGGTTTGTTGTTGCCCAACCGCCAAGTTTTCTTGGTGGATACGCACGTCAATTACGACCCTACGGCAGAGCAGTTGGCAGAAATCACAGTCATGGCTGCGCACGAAATGAAGCGCTTTGGCATCCGTCCGAAGGTTGCCTTGTTGTCGCACTCTAACTTTGGTACCTCCAATGAACCCAGCGCTGTCAAAATGCGTGACACCTTGGCGTTGTTGCAGAAAAACGCAGCTTGGTTGGAAGTCGATGGTGAAATGCACGGCGACATCGCTTTGGATGGTGAAGCACGTGCGCTGCAAATGCCCAACGGCACTTTGCACGGCGATGCCAACCTTTTGGTCTGCCCTAACATCGATGCTGCCAACATTTCCTACAACCTGCTGAAAACCGCTGCGGGCGGCAACATTGCAGTGGGCCCCGTTCTTTTAGGAGCCGCCAAGCCGGTTCACATCCTGACACCCAGTGCCACGGTGCGCCGTATTGTGAACATGACCGCCCTGACGGTTGCGGACGCTAACGCTGTTCGTTAATTCAAGTAAACGATTTATGCTTATTCGGGAAAGTACTTGCATTTTTTAGCGCATTGCGGCACACTAGCGGCTTCGAATTTCCGGGTTTACCCGTGGGTTTTGAAGGTCAAAAAGTGGGTGTGCGGCTTAGCTAAACAGGAATGAAATGCGCTTTAAAACGCTTGATTTTGCTGCAATAGCCGTCTGTTTAGGCCTCTTTCTTGCGCCTTGCACAAATTTGGTGCAGGCCAAGTCGGTGTCTGAAGCAGTTGAAGTTGCCCCTATTGCTTTGCAGGATTTGCCTAAAGAGGGCCAAGAAGTCTATCTGCTCATTCGTCAGGGTGGGCCGTTTCGATACGAAAAAGATGGTGTTATTTTTGGCAATCGAGAACGCCTTCTGCCTCAAGCAAGGCGTGGTTTTTACCGCGAGTACACCGTCAAAACCCCAGGTGAAAGAAGCCGTGGAGCCCGTCGAATTGTGTGTGGAGGGGAAGAGCCCCGCGTACCAAAACATTGTTTTTACACGCAAGACCATTACGCAAGTTTTCGGGAAATAGTGAACGTACCGTGAAAACGGAAGGCGACATGGCCAGAGGTCATTGAAGAGATGAGTGTTCGCAAGCGAGCATTTCTAGTGTGTCAATCAAAAGCCCAAAAGGCTGGTTTAAAAAATTAGAGAGTGAGAACGGCGATGGACAAGCCAATTCGACAGGACCAAGAAACACCTTTGAAGGGTGTGCGGACAAACATCGTCCAGTCGATTCGTGCATTTCGCGTGAGCGACCTGCAAGAAGCGGCAGACGGTTTGGGACAACACTTTTTGTATGCCAATTTGTCAAAGGCACAAAGCAAGCAAGATGTGCTCGATTTGATCGCAGCGCAATTCACTTTGCCCTCTCACTTTGGCAAGAACTTTGATGCTTTGTATGACAGCATGACCGATCCTTTGCACAAGTCTGGCCCACAGCCTGGCTTCATTGTGGTCTTGGAACACATTCCTGCTAATTTAAAGTTTGACAAAGAAGCTCGCGAACAGTTGCTCGATATTTTCCGCGATACAGCTGATTACTGGGGTGATCGCAAAGTGCCGTTCCGTTGCTTCTATTCTTTCTCGGTTGCACGAGCTGCAACTGCGGGTGACGAAAAGCCAGCTGATGTGACACCTGAGTTGGATGCTGATGGTGTCGAAATGATTGCTGAAGAGGGCGAAAAAATGCCAACTGACAAGCTGGTTGATGTTTCTCCCTTGGCGCTTCGCATGAGCAGCCCTTTCAATGCAGGCTATTGGCTCGCAGCCGCTTAATTGATGCCTATGCGTTGACCTGCAAACATAGATTTGAACAACACGTCATCAAAGCGCCCAAGCTGCAAAGCTTGGGCGCTTTTTACATGGTGGCTGAAGCATTCAAGGCCTTGGCCAAGCGTAGGTATTCTTCAACCGGCACTTCTTCTGCGCGGCGCTGTACATCAAAACTGCCAGCAAAATTCCGCTCTGTTAACCAAGCGCCTAAGGTGTGCCTCAGCAGTTTTCGGCGCTGGCTGAATGCCACCTGAACCATTTTTTCTAAGAGCTTGCTGTCAATGTCTGCCGGCTCACTGCGAGGCACCATTCGAACGACTGCGCTGTCCACGCGCGGGGGAGGATCAAAGCTTTCGGGGGGTACGAAAAGTACATTTTCCATCTCATACCGCCATTGCAGCATGACAGACAATCGGCCGTAGTCAGACGTTGCGGGTGAGGCCACCATTCGATCGATCACTTCCTTTTGCAGCATGAAGTGCTGATCTTCAATGGCGTCTACATGCTCTAGCAAATGAAACAAAATGGGCGTTGAGATGTTGTACGGCAAGTTGCCCACCACGCGGAGTTTGAGTCCTGCAGCAAGATCTGTGAAGTCAACGCGCAAAACATCGGACTCCACCACAGTCAATTGCTTGTGCAGACGCAGGCGAAAGGCCAAGTCACGGTCAAGCTCAATGACTGTCAGGTGACCTAAGCGTTCAACCAAGGGTTGCGTGAGCGCAGCAAGACCAGGGCCAATTTCGACCATGGGTTGGCCAGCATGGGGCTGAATGGCATCGACAATAGCAGCAATGATGCCGCCGTCGGACAGAAAGTGTTGACCGAAGCGTTTGCGTGGAATGTGCTTCATTGGGGAGGGTCACGCAATTCAATGTATGCGCGTCCACGAAGTTCCTCTACCCATGCTGAATAAAGCTCTTCAATTTTCTTTTCGCGCAATTGTGTGCGAACCATTTCACGTTGCTCGCGAATAGACAAGGGAACTTCTCGTCGCTCCATCACTTGAATCAAGTGCGCACCAAATCTTGAAATGAGGGGCTCGGAAACCTGCCCAGGTCGAAGGCTTGCCATGACCTCCTCAAACTCAGGCACAAATTGACCAGGGCTTGACCAACCTAATTCGCCGCCAGCAGCAGCACTGCCATCTTGAGAAAACTGGCGTGCCAAATCGGCGAAGTCAGTACCCGTTTGAATTCTTTGTTTGTAGGTCAGCAAACGAGCGCGTGCCGCGGCCTCCGTTAGGTCGGCACTCATTCGCAACAAAATATGGCGCGCACGCGTTTGAACAATTAACACGTTGCTCGCACCACTTTGTTTTTTTTCCAATACTTTTAAAATATGGAAACCAGCGCCAGACCGAACAGGATCCGTCACATCGCCTTTGCTGAGACTTTGTGTGCTCTCAATGAAAAGTGTGGGATATCGGTCAGCACTGCGCAGCCCCATTTCGCCGCCGTTGGCGCCTTTGTCGGAAGCTTGTGAGAAGGTTTGAGCCAACGTCGTAAAACTCTCGCCACGCTTGGCTCTTTGAGAAATTTCTTGCGCTTTGATCTTCAAATCGGCCACTTCTTTGTCAGAACCATTTTCTGGGACGGCTATCAAAATCATGGCCAGATTAATGTCAAGCTGATTGCTTGTCACGGACTTTCCAGCTTGCTGACTTTGAATGTATTGTTCGACATCGGTATCGGAAATGCGTGCTCTGTTATCGACTTCGCGTTCACGCAGACGGCTGATCATCAATTGGGTTCGCAACTGGTCGCGAAATGCATTGACGCTCAAACCTTCTAGGCCCACCCGTTTGTAAAGCTCTTCTTTAGAGACCTGATTTTGGCGCGCGATGTTGAGCTCGGTTTGATCAACTTCTGTGTCGTCTATGCGAATACCGTTTTCGCGAGCTTGTTGCAGTTGCGATTTCTCATTGATCAATTGATCGAGCGCTTGTTGCGCCAAAACTTGTGAGCTCGGTGCAGGCGTACCGGGTTGCAATTGCTTTTCCAATCGCAGTTTCAGATTTTGAACTTCGTTGTTGGTGATGGGTTCTGAATTGACAACTGCAACAATGAAGTCAACTGGCTTAGCTTTCGCATTGTTTTGAGCTTGCGCCAGACCTGAGCAAATCAGCGCACCTAAAAGGCTTGCTGTGATGCCCATTCGCAAGAACACTTGGTTCAGACGCCCGCTTGCTGGTTGTAAGCTTAAGTTTGAAAAGCGCGATGCTGAGTTTTGTGCAAGAAATTTAGTCATATGAGGTGAATCTGCTAGTAGGCGCTAAATCTTCGCGGAGATATTGGTAACGTGGGATATTGTCGCGCAATGTTTTCAAAGGACTAGAGCCGACGCGGGCCAATCCCACAAATTCAAGCTGAAAAAGTATTCGGCTGCGTGAGGTACTGGTGGTGCTTTGAAGGCGCTCGTACACCACCCGACCCAGCCAACAACCTGCGTCGTACTCAAGCCCTAGCAATGTATCGACCATTCTGCGATCTTTCAGGCTGAAGTTCATGCGCCCCACGCTGTACCAACGATCAGCGCCTAGGCCCTGACCAGGTGCCAATACAGGCGCGTTGGCTGCAGCGTGGTCATTGGTAAAAGTGAAGTCGCGCAAAGGCCATTGCCAGCCTAAGTCAATTTGCTCGCTTTGATCGCGGGTGAGTCGGTAAGCGGTGTTGAATACGCGGTAAGGCGTGGGGTTGAACCGCGTGCTCAGGGTGGTGCGTGTGGTGCGGTGTGTTTGTGCATCAAACTGAAGCGTTGAGTCAAAAGTCCAGCGGTTGTCCCAGCGGACTCCGGCTCCTAACAAGATGTCGCTGAAGCCAGAAGCAACCGGCAACTCACCTGGCAAGCGCACCAATTGGTCTGAAAATCGATACCTTTGTGCAAAACCAAAACGAGCCAACTCTGCGCCACTGGTGGCATCAAAAAAACGGCTGCTCACCCCTAAGGTCACCAAGTTGTTGTCTGCAATTCTGTCTTGCCCAACATAGGGATTCTCGGCGTAAATGGTGGTGAGGTTAAAGTCAGTGGCGCCGCTGTCGTATGTGGGCAGTAAGCTTTGATCTTTGTAAGGGGTGCGTACAAAAAATGCGCGAGGCTCCAAGGTTTGTCGAAGATTGCGTCCAAAGTAGGACGCGTCTCGTTCGTAAACCAAGCCAGTGTCCAGACTAAAAGTAGGCAGTAGGCGATTGGTTTCTAGTTGACCATTCGCAAGCGCAGTGTCTAACTGATAACGAGTGCCGTGCAATTGAATTTTGGGAATGACAAAGCCCCAAGCTTGTAGCCATGGGCGGCTGACTTGAGCTGCAGCAAAGCTTCGCTGACCATTTCTTAAAATAGTGCGGGTCCCGCCAGGAATGCGACTGTAGTCAGCCTCAAATCGTGTGGTGTCTGCCGTTAGGCCAACATCGAATCCGTTCAAATCCCACTTGCTATATTGTGCCAACACTTGAGGCGATCGGTTGTAGGGCGGTGTGATGGGTGAACTGATGTCCTGCAAGGTTTGAAACTGCAGGACTTGGGTCATCATGGACCAATCGCCTTGTGCCCAGTGAAGACTGCCTGAAGCGGGCAGCAAGCGCTGCGTTAAAGACAAACCAGCCCGTGGAAAATCACGCCAATAATTTTCATCACTGACTCTGTTCAAGTTGACGTTGACACCCAAGCGCCCTAAGACCGAGGAGCCCGTCTCAATCCCGCCTGCA
>Ga0114976_10002142_pt1 | contig 12416 bp, 13 predicted proteins | sample S_130805_EF_Meta_FD_87319 | JGI IMG/M metagenome (GOLD analysis project Ga0114976, IMG submission 87319) | Freshwater microbial communities from Lake Simoncouche, Canada to study carbon cycling - S_130805_EF_MetaG | ecosystem: Environmental > Aquatic > Freshwater > Lake | place: Lake...
CGCGCACCTCCACTGTGTTGCCGGGGGCCGCGCGTTCGAGGAGCTGAAGCAGCCATCGCACGGCGAGCGCGAGCTCCGTTCGAGCGGGCGAAGCGCCGGTGGCGAGGGCATCCACTGCCGAGGTCACGGCACGGCGCCCGTCGGAGTCGGCAATCTTGGGCATCGGCATAAACCCAGTCTTCCTTGTCGCGCTTCTCAGTGCGGAACACGACAGTCGTGCGCGGTCATTCGCAATACGCTGGAACGGTGAAGATTCTTGTTCTAGGGCCGGGTGCTCGTGAGCACGCCATCATCCTGGCTTTGCTCGCCGAGAACGAGACCCACGATGTCACCGCTGCTCCGGGTAACGCCGGAATCGCTCATGACGTGCCGTGCGTGCAGATCGACGCGAATGACCCTGTTGCGGCGACTGCGCTGGCTCTTGGGCTCAACGTCGACCTCGTGGTGATTGGCCCGGAGGCTCCGCTCGTCGCCGGTGTCGCCGACGCGATTCGCGCGGAGGGCATCCCCGTGTTTGGACCTAACCAGGCGGCCGCCATGCTCGAGGGCAGCAAAGACTTCGCCAAGCGCATCATGTCGGAAGCACTGGTCCCTACCGGCCGTGCAATCACGGCACTCACACTGCTCGAAGCCGAAACGGCGCTCGACGACTACGGCGCTCCCTACGTGGTCAAGGCCGACGGGTTGGCCGCGGGCAAAGGCGTTCTCGTCACGACCGATCGGGATGCAGCCGTGGCTCACGCCTCACACTGGCTCGCTCACGGCGGTGTTCTCATTGAGGAGTTTCTTGACGGCCACGAAGTATCGCTCTTTTTACTCAGCGACGGGCACGACGTTGTGCCACTCTCACCGGCTCAAGACTTCAAGCGCATTTTTGACAACGACGAAGGTCCCAACACGGGTGGCATGGGTGCATACTCACCCATGCCGTGGTTGGCAGAGCGCTTTGGGAGCGAAGAGGCCTTCATCCGCGAGGTAATCGAGACCGTGGGGCAGCCGGTTATTCGTGTTCTCGAGGCCGAAGGAACCCCTTTTGTGGGGCTTCTTTATTGCGGGCTCATCATCACCAAAGACGGGATTCGCGTCATCGAGTTCAACGCGCGTTTCGGTGACCCCGAGACTCAGGCCGTCCTGCCGCGGTTGGTGACGCCGCTCTCTGAGCTTCTGTTTGCGTCCGCAACCGGCGACCTGGCCGGTCGACCCTGGCCGCTGTTTAGCAACGAGCACACGGTTTGCGTTGTGCTCGCGAGCGAGGGCTACCCCGAGTCGCCGATCACGGGCCGGCCATTGATCGGACTGGATGCGGCAACCGAGGTCGCCGGCGTGCACCTCGCGCATGCGGCTACGGCGGTTGCACCCGACTTTGGCGCACCGGGGAATCTGCTCGCCACCGGAGGCCGCGTGCTCAGCGTTGTTGCACGGGCGACATCTTTTGGTGAGGCGCGTGATCGCGCCTATGAGGCCATCCGAGTCATCGGCCTCGAGGGCGGACAGTTTCGTTCCGACATCGCCGCTGCTGTGGTTGCGCAAGAACAGAGCGGGCGCTGATGGTTGGTTTCACGGGTGCCACCGCACTCGAGCTGCCTGGTTGGCAACACGCGTATTCGGGCAAGGTACGTGATTTGTACGTGCGGACCGGTCAAGACCTTGCCGCCGCCACGCGCATCCTCGTTGTTGCCAGTGACCGCATCAGCGCGTTTGACCACGTGCTGGAGCCGGAGATTCCCGGCAAGGGCGAACTGCTCACCACGTTGAGCAACTGGTGGTTCGCGCAGCTGCCGGTGCCGAATCACCTGCGTTTGCCCGACAACGAGACCCCGGGCATCCCCGACACCGTGACGAGTCGGTCCATGCTCGTCGCCAATCTGGACATGTTTCCAATCGAGTGCGTGGTGCGCGGATACCTGTCGGGCAGTGGCTGGCTGGAGTATCAGCAGACCCAGACCGTGTGTGGCATCGAATTGCCACCGGGCCTCGCCAATGGCGACCGCTTGCCGGTGCCCATTTATACGCCCGCCTACAAAGCGGCGGTTGGTGAGCACGACGAGAACATCTCGTTCGAGCGCACGGTCGAATTGATTGGCGACGAGGATGCGCACGGTCTTCGCGACCTCTCACTCGAGATCTTTGCTCGCGCAAGTGACCTCGCCGCGTCACGCGGGGTCATCCTCGCTGACACCAAGTTCGAGTTCGGGCGCGACCGCGAAACCGGTGCCATAACTCTTGCCGACGAGGTTCTCACCAGCGATTCAAGTCGCTACTGGGATGCCGATGCCTATGCCCGCGGCGAGCGCGACAACAGCTTCGACAAGCAGATTGTGCGCAATTGGCTCAGCGCCAACTGGGACAAGACAGGTGCTCCTCCGGCGTTGCCGCCTGAAATTGTGGCTCAAACAGCAAATCGGTATCGCGAGCTGATTGACCGGCTCGTTGGCTAGTCGAATTCATTGCGCATCAGAAACTGCACGTCACGATCGATTTGCTCCATGCGGGTTATCAGCTCGTTGCGCATGCTGCTCATCTCAGATTTGAGCTCATTGCGGATGCTCTGCATCTCTCGTCGAAAGCTCGAAATCGCGATGCCCTGAATTCCAAAGATTGACGCGCCAAAGACACCAATCAGCGTCCATACTTGCGGTTCCGTCAAGGTCAGCACCCTCCTATTCTCAACCCCCGCGCGACAGAGTGCCAGAGCGAAATGCTCGCGCCGAATGATTACATACGACCTGTGGATGCACGCGCGGGCGTCCCCAACAATGCTCGCCCGATATGGTGAGTCACGTTATGAAAATTCTGAGCGCCATCTTCCACTTCCCCGAACGCGGGCCCGTTGCGATTTGGCGGCGCTTTCTCTCGGTGCTCGTCGGACTGCCACTTTACGGTCTCGCCGTGGCGCTCATGATTCATGCGGGAATCGGCCTCGAACCGTGGGGCGTCTTTCACCAGGGTCTCGCCAAACTCACCGGAATCTCCTATGGAGTGGTGTCCATCATCGTGGGTGCCGGGGTCTTGCTCCTGTGGATTCCGTTGCGACAAAAACTTGGCGTGGGAACCGCGCTCAACGTCGTGATCATTGGGCTTTCGGTCGACCTCTTCTTACCCCTCGTTCCCGTGGCAGCCAACTTCTGGTGGGGCGTGTTTGAATTCACGATTGGCATTTTGATCAATGGCCTCGCCATCGCGCTCTACGTCGGCGGAGGGCTCGGTGCCGGTCCGCGCGACGGACTGATGACAGGCTTGGTGAATCGCTTCGACAAACCGGTCTGGTTGGTTCGCACAAGTATCGAAATCGTCGTTGTGGCGATGGGGTGGCTGAGCGGGGGTCCTCTCGGACTCGGCACGGTCTATTACGCACTAACCATCGGACCCGTTGCCCACGTGTTGATGCCGTTGTTCGCCCTCGACAAAAACACGCCAGGCTCGGGTAAACCGCTGAACGAATCTTTCGACGGAGACTGACGAAGAACCCGCCGGTGTTGCTACCGTGAACCGGTTACCACCCGAAAGGTTCACATGGGCATCGCCGACAACACTCGCGACATCGAAGAGACCATCGTCACCGATTTTTCAGAGCGGATGAGCTACGGCGGTTATCTCGACCTCGACACGCTGCTCTCAGCTCAACGTCCGTTGAGCGAACCGGAGCACCCGGATGAACTGCTGTTCATCATCCAGCATCAAACGACCGAGCTGTGGATGAAGTTGATCGTGCACGAGCTGACACAGGCGCGCGCGTATCTGCGTTCTGACAACCTGTCACACGCGCTCAAGTGCGTTGCACGCGTCAAGCACATTCAGAAGTCGATGGCCGAACAGTGGTCGATTCTCGCCACCCTCACGCCGAGCGAATATGCACAGTTTCGCGACGTGCTGGGCAATTCCAGTGGCTTTCAATCACACCAGTATCGGTGCATCGAATTCATGCTCGGCAACAAGAATTCCAAGATGCTCTCGGTCTTCGAGGCAAAACCGGAACAGCAAGCCGCGTTGCGAGAAGCACTCGAGTCGCCGAGTTTGTACGACGAGTTTCTGCACTACCTGTCGAGGCAGGGATATGAGATTCCGGCCGCGGTGATGACGCGTGACGTAACGCTCGCGTGGGTTTTCACCCCCGAAATCATGCCCGTGTTTGAGCAGATTTATCGCGACCCCGAGGCGAATTGGGCGGCCTACGAAACCTGTGAGGAACTGGTCGACCTCGAGGAGAACTTCCAGTTCTGGCGGTTCCGTCATCTGCGCACGGTTGTGCGCATTATCGGGATGAAGAGTGGCACGGGTGGCTCGAGTGGGGCATCATTCCTGCAGCGAGCGCTTGACCTGACGTTCTTTCCCGAGTTGTTCGCCATTCGCACCGAGATTGGCCTGACCGAGCGCGACACGAAACCGACCTGGGCCAGCTAGGACTAAACCAATGACCACTGGACCGCTCGGCGTTCGCGCTGAGATCGCCGCCACCGGAGAAGTGGGGCTGTTCTTGCCCTTGCTCGGCGATCATCATGCACATGTGCAGTTGCTTGATACCGGTGAATTGACGGGGTCGAACCTCGGTTTCGTTCTTGACCTCGGCGGAGGTTTCACGGGTGCAAACGGTGTGGCACGAATCGCCGAGCGCGTGAGCAATGACGTGAGTGTGGCGTATGCGGGTGCCTTCTTGACTCCTCCCGGCGGTTACCCCAGCGATCGGTCGTGGGCGCCCGGGGGAAGCGTGCGCTTCGTGGCGAGTGCGGAGGCCGCCGAGCGCGCGGTGTTAGAGCAGCTACGAGAGGGCGCGTCCGTCATCAAGGTGTCATTGCATGCCGACGCCGGCCCCGTGTTTGACATCGCAACCCTCGAGGCAATTTGCACGATTGCACACCGTCAACGGGTGCTCGTAGTCGGTCACGCCGAGGGCGAGGGTATGACCGAACTTGCGCTCAACGGTGGGGTGGATGTGCTCGCTCACGCCCCCTTCACCGAGGTTGTCAAACGTGATGTGCTGGACGCGTGCGTCGCGCGCGGAATGACGTGGATCACCACGTTCGACATTCACGGCTACGGTTCGCCGTCGCCGGAACAGGCAGAGAATCTGTCACTCGCCCTCGATAATGCCTGGCGATTCGTTGAAGCCGGTGGTGCGCTACTCTACGGAACGGACCTCGGCAACGGTTCCGTTCCGGTGCGCCTGAACTCGCGCGAGATCGAACTCATGCACGAAGTCGGGCTCGATGCCCAGGGAATTCTCACGGCGATGTCGTCTTCGTGGTTGACTCGGCACACCGGCGTTCGCATCGATTCGACACGTGGAGCTTTTGTGCCCGTGGACGAAGACATGTCGGGCTCGCTCGAGGACATGTTGTCTGCCCTCACGCGCACCCGCCCCATTCACTCAACCGACTTGGTGTCTTACGATGACTGATTTTGTAGCCCACGCAGCTGCCCTCGACGCGTCCGATGTGTTAGGCCCGCTCAGGTATCGCTTTTTTGGCACAGGAGGTCCCGGTCACGAAGCCGATGCAGCGCGCCCCGGGATGCCCCTCGCGTACTTCGACGGCAATTCACTGGGGCGCCCAGCTCTGGCATCCATCGAGCGCATCGAGGCATTTTTGCGTCAGGAATGGGGCACGCGCCTTATTCGATCGTGGGACGAAGAGTGGATGCGACTTCCCTACACACTCGGCGACAAAATTGGGCTCGCCGCACTGGGTGCCGCGCCCGGGCAAGTGTTCGTCGCCGACTCCACGAGTGTGATTCTTTTCAAGCTTGCCCGAGCCGCAATCGACGCGCAGCTCGAACGGGCACCACAGCGCACCGAAATCGTCGCCGACAGTGACAACTTTCCGACCGACCGATTCTTGCTCGAGGCAATCGCCGCCGAGCGCGGTCTCACACTTCGCTGGATTGACAGCGACCCGGAGGCGGGCGTCACCGTTGAGCAGGTCAGCAATGCAGTGAGTGAAAGCACCGCTCTCGTCTTGCTGAGCCACGTCGCGTATCGATCCGGTTTTCTCGCCGACGGCGCAGCGATCACGACGGCCGCCCACAATGCCGGAGCCATGATGCTGTGGGATCTTTCCCACTCAGTGGGTTCGGTGCCGGTCGAGCTCGATGAGTGGGGTGCCGATTTCGCGGCCGGATGCACATACAAGTATCTGTGCGGCGGGCCGGGTGCACCCGCCTTTGGCTACGTTGCTGCCCGCCACCTAGAGCATGTCGACCAGCCGATACACGGATGGATGGGCGCGGCCGACGTTTTTTCGATGGGTCCGCGCTACGAACCTGGCCCGGGCATCGTGAAGTTCCTCACCGGCACCCCTCCTGTGTTGGGAATGCTCGCTATGGAACCGGTGATCGACATGATTGCTGACGCGGGCATTGCCCGCATTCGTGAGAAGTCCGTCGCGCTAACCGAACTTGTGATTGCCTTCGCGGACGAGCGACTGGAACCACTCGGTGTGCGGGTCGCCTCACCTCGGGCGAGCGACTCGCGTGGTGGGCACGTCACGCTCGCGCATCCACTTATGCGAGACGTCACGGCAAAACTTTGGGCACGTGACGTGATACCCGACTACCGCGACCCCAGCGGATTGCGCATCGGACTATCTCCACTCACCACGAGTTTTTCCGAAGTCATCGTTGGGCTCGAGGCTGTCGCCGCCGTGTTGTCGAGCTAAATCACCCGTTCTGCCACCGATTAGACTTGAGGCGTCCGAACCCATGTGACGCAAAGAATAAGAGTGTGCCATGCCCGTTTTCGTCGTTGAGGTCATGCCCAAACCGGAGATTCTCGACCCGCAGGGCAAGGCTGTCGCCGGAGCGTTGAGTCGCCTTGGTCACTCCGAGTTCATCGCCGTGCGCATGGGAAAGCGATTCGAAGTCACTGTCGAAGGTCCAGTCACGGATGCCACGCGCGCGCAGCTCGAAGAAATCGCGCGCGAGATTCTTTCCAATCAGGTCATCGAAGATGTTGTGAGCATCACCGAGGTCACCGCCTGATGCGTATCGGGGTCATCACCTTCCCGGGTTCACTCGACGACCGCGACGCACTTCGGGCAATTCGCATCGCGGGTGCCGAACCGGTGAGCCTCTGGCACGGAGAACATGACCTTCAGGGCGTCGATGCACTCGTTCTGCCTGGTGGCTTCAGCTACGGGGACTACCTTCGTGCGGGCGCCATCGCGAGCCACGCGCCGATCATGTCCGAAGTGATAGATGCAGCCAACAAAGGGATGCCCGTGCTTGGCATCTGCAACGGATTTCAGATGCTCGCCGAGGCGCGCCTCGTTCCCGGCGCACACACTCGCAACGACGTGCAGCACTTCGTGCGTCGCGACCAGCACCTCATCGTGGAAAACAACACCACCGCCTGGACCACGAAGTTTTCGGCAGGTGAAGAGATCAACATCCCGCTGAAGAATGCCGACGGTCGATTCATTGCCGATGCCGACACGATTAGGCGCATCGAAGACAACGGGCAGGTCACGTTTAGGTATTTCGGCGTGAACCCGAACGGTTCTGCGGATGACATAGCAGGAGTCTCGAACGAACGCGGCAACGTGGTCGGGCTCATGCCCCACCCCGAGCATGCGGTGGAACCGGGATTCGGCCCCGACACTGCGACACACATGCGTTCTGGTCTGGATGGTCTGCACTTCTTCACGTCGGTCATTGAGCGAGTACTCGCATGAGCGCCGACACAGTCGAGAATGCCATCGCGACACCGGACAAAGAGCAGCCATACGCTGCCTTAGGGCTCAAACCCGACGAGTACGCGCGAATCAAAGAGATTCTCGGGCGCCGCCCCACCAGTGGCGAGCTCGCCATGTACTCCGTCATGTGGAGTGAGCACTGCTCCTACAAATCGAGCAAGATGTACCTTCGGCAGTTCGGCCAAAAGGTCACGCCGAAAATGCGCGAGCGCCTCATGGTCGGAATGGGCGAAAACGCGGGTGTGATTGATATCGGTGAAGGTTGGGCCGTGACGTTCAAGGTGGAGAGCCACAATCACCCGAGCTACATCGAACCCTTCCAGGGTGCGGCCACCGGTGTCGGCGGAATCGTCCGCGACATCATCTCGATGGGTGCGCGACCGGTCGCAATCATGGATCAGCTTCGCTTTGGTGCCGTGGAGAACGCCGACACCGCACGCGTCGTTGCGGGTGTCGTGGGCGGCATCAGTTTTTATGGCAACTGTTTAGGGCTTCCCAATATCGGTGGCGAGACGTACTTTGACGCCGTGTACCAAGGAAACCCGCTCGTCAACGCACTCGCGGTCGGCGTTCTGCGCCATGAAGACCTGCACTTGGCGAATGCCTCGGGCGTGGGCAACAAAATCGTGCTGTTCGGGGCGCGCACCGGCGGCGATGGCATCGGTGGCGCATCCATTCTCGCGTCTGACTCATTCGATTCAACCGGACCGACCAAGCGTCCAGCCGTGCAGGTCGGCGACCCGTTCGCCGAGAAGGTTCTGATCGAGTGCTGTCTCGAGCTCTACCGTGGCGGGCTCGTCGAAGGTATTCAAGACCTCGGAGCCGCCGGCATTTCGTGCGCAACGAGCGAGCTCGCGGCAAACGGCGACGGAGGCATGTTCGTCGAACTCGACAACGTGCTGCTGCGCGACCCGACACTCACGAGCGAAGAGATCCTCATGAGTGAGAGTCAAGAGCGCATGATGGCCGTCGTCGAACCGGGCAAGCTCGAGGCATTCCTGGCTGTGACGGCGAAATGGGATGTTGAAACCAGCGTCTTGGGCGAAGTCACCGACACTGGTCGCCTGGTAATTCACCACAACGGACACGAAATCGTCAACGTTGACCCCTCGACCGTGGCCGTCGATGGCCCGGTGTACGAGCGCCCGGTGGCATACCCGACCTGGATTGACGCACTGAACGCCGATTCTGCATCCGTTCTGGCGCGGCCGACCGATGGCCCGACCCTGCGCGAGCAATTCTTGTCACTCGTCGCAAGCCCCAACCTTGCCGACAAGAGCATGATCACCACGCAGTACGACTACTTCGTCATGGGCAACACGGCGCTGTCGTTCCCCGACGACGCGGGCATGATTCGTGTTGATGAGGAGTCGGGGCTCGGATTCTCCGTCGCAACCGACTGCAACGGCCGCTATTGTCAGCTCGACCCGTATCAGGGCGCCCAGCTCGCACTCGCCGAGGCGTACCGCAATGTCAGCGTGACCGGTGCGGTGCCCGCAGCTGTGACTGACTGTCTCAACTTCGGGTCACCCGAAAACCCTGAGGTTATGTGGCAGTTCCAGCGCGCGGTCGAGGGACTCTCCGATGCGTGTCAGGCCATGGAGATTCCCGTGACCGGCGGGAACGTATCGTTCTACAACCAGACCGGTGATGTGGCCATTCACCCGACCCCGGTGGTCGGTGTACTCGGCATCATCGATGATGTCGCGCGTCGCATCCCGAGTGCGTGGCAAGAAGAGGGCCACAACATCTATCTTCTCGGTGTCACCAGCGTCGAACTCGATGGCTCTGCGTGGGCAAACACGATTCACAACCACCTCGGCGGTCGCCCGCCGGCCGTTGATCTCGAGCGCGAGGTTGCACTCGGAAGCCTTCTTCACGGAGCTGCTCTCGAAGGCCTCGTCACTAGCGCCCACGACTTGTCCGACGGTGGTCTCGCACAGGCGCTGGCCGAGGCGGTTTCACGCTTTGGCGTTGGCGCTCGTGTGTACCTGGACGAGATTCTCGAGCGCGACGGCGTTGACGCCGCGACGGCACTGTTCAGCGAATCTACCGGTCGCGTGATCGTGTCAGTCGATCGCACCGACGACGTCAAGTTCGTCGGGCTGTGCGAAGCTCGCGGCTACCCCGTTCTGCGGATCGGCGTGACGGACCAGCGGGGTGCGGAAGCCGAGCTTGACGTGCAGGGTCTCTTCCGCATCCCTGTCACCGAAATTGCGCACCGCAGCGCCGAAACGTTACCGAAGTACTTCGGTTAGTCCCTGATCCGCCTAGGTTCTCGCCCGTCGACGAAATGCCGCGAATGCCAGAACTGCGAAGCCACACAACACGGTGAGCCCACCGGCGGCCACGATGGCGAACGTATCAATTCCCGTGTTGGCGAGTTTGCCCAACGTCGTCACGGCAACGTTTCCAAAGTCATCAAATGTCGTTCCACCCGGCCCAGACGTGCCAACGGAAATCTTGATGGAGTCAACAACGTCCGTGGTTGTCGTCATGGCGCGGAATGAATTCGCCGCCAGATGAATGACATAGTTCTGGCTGGGAACGGCTCCCTGAATGACGAATTCAAACGGAAACGAGGCGCCACCCGTCGAGCAAGTGTAAGAGCCAGATGTGAGAAGCGGGACTGTCACGCCGGTATCCACTGTTCCGCACATGCCGTTCCACGGAAGATACGGCTGAGGAATCAACCCAATTTGGTCTGACGCCGAGAAAACAAAGCCCTCGGGTAAATCAATGTAGAAGCGATCGGGTGTCGGTAACGTGACGAGGGGGAAGGTGATTGTCACGCTCTGTGGGTTCAACTCACCCGACGTAAAGGTTGAGTGGTCGATGGTCATGCTCGAGCTGACGTCGGTCGGACTCGCCAAAGCCGGAGTCGAGATGCCGACAATCGCAAGGCCGGCCAAACCTACAATGACACCGAGTCGTTTCATGATGTCACCCTAGCCTTCCTCAGCAATGCGGACGTGATGACGAATGACCTCCGACACGACGAAGTTGAACCACTTTTCGGCAAAAGCGGGATCGAGGTCTGCTTCTTCGGCGAGCGCCCGCAGTCGAGCGACCTGACGAGCTTCTCGTTCCGGGTCGGACGGACTGAGTCCGTGCGCCGCTTTCAACTCACCAACTTTCTGAGTGAACTTGAATCGCTCGGCCAACAGGTTGATGAGTGCCGCGTCGATGTTGTCGATGCTCTGGCGTATGCTCGCCAAATCGGCACGAACGGCGTCGTCCATGTGTGAATTCGGCGATACGTCACTCATGCGAATGAGACTACCGAAAAGCAGGTGGCTCGCACGCCTGCAGGGGCGTGATTAAACCAGGTCGTGCAACACCACAATGGCGTCGCGAGCAGGACCCACGCCGATGGCGGAGAAACGCGCGCCGCTCATGGACTCCAGTTTACGAACATAGCGCTGTGCATTCGCCGGCAAGTCGTCAAACGATCGCGCGATCGTGATGTCTTCGGTCCAGCCGGGGAACATCTCGTAAATGGGCTTCGCGTGGTGAAAGTCGGACTGGTTGACCGGCATCTCGTCAAAACGCGTGCCGTCAACGTCGTATGCCACGCACACAGGAATTTCGGCCAGCCCGGTCAAAACATCCAGCTTGGTCAAGACAAAATCGGTCACTCCGTTGATGCGCGCCGTATATCGGGCAATTGGGGCGTCGTACCAGCCGCATCGACGTGGTCTTCCGGTCGTGGTGCCGAATTCGAAGCCCGTCTTACGCAGGAATTCGCCCGACTCGTCGAACAATTCGGTGGGGAACGGGCCGGAACCCACGCGCGTCGTGTAGGCCTTGACCACGGCTATCACGCGGTCGACCCGGTTGGGCCCGATTCCCGAACCCGTGGACGCGCCGCCCGCGGTGGCATTCGATGAGGTCACAAACGGGTAGGTTCCGTGATCGACATCGAGCATGGTTGCCTGGCCACCCTCAAACAGAACGGTCTTGCCCTCATCGAGGGCGCGATGGAGTTCCAGCGCGGTATCCGCGACGAGGGGTCGCAGCCTCTCCGCATAGCTGAGCAGTTCACTGACGACCTCGTCGGCATGGATGGCCCGACGGTTGTAAATCTTGACGAGCAAGTGGTTCTTCACCTCGAGAGCACTCTCGACTTTTTGTCGCAGAATCCCCTCGTCAAAGATGTCTTGAATTCGGATGCCCACGCGGTTGATCTTGTCGGCATAGGTTGGCCCAATGCCACGACCCGTCGTTCCGATTTGTCGTTTTCCCAAAAAGCGCTCGGTGACCTTGTCGAGGGTGCGGTGGTACAGCGTAATCACGTGCGCGTTGGCCGAAACCTTGAGACGTGACACATCGATTCCGCGAGCGCTCAAGGCGTCAATTTCGGCGAAAAGCACCTCGAGGTCGATGACCACTCCATTGGCGATGACGGGCGTGACGCCAGGTGTCAGAATGCCCGAGGGCAACAAGTGCAGCGCATACTTTTCGTCTCCGACGACCACGGTGTGACCGGCGTTGTTTCCGCCATTGAACTTGACCACATAGTCGATGCGATCGGCGAGCAGATCGGTGGCCTTGCCTTTGCCTTCGTCACCCCACTGGGCACCGATGAGCACGATTGCTGGCATGGTTGAGACCCCTCAATTGACGAATGGGCGGTCTCGACGTACTCGACCACAACGCCCGGCACAAGTCTACGCGAGGGCAGGCGTGTCACTACGTGACGATTGGGATGCCCGTCTCGGCCGACGCGTC
>Ga0114976_10002145_pt1 | contig 12405 bp, 12 predicted proteins | sample S_130805_EF_Meta_FD_87319 | JGI IMG/M metagenome (GOLD analysis project Ga0114976, IMG submission 87319) | Freshwater microbial communities from Lake Simoncouche, Canada to study carbon cycling - S_130805_EF_MetaG | ecosystem: Environmental > Aquatic > Freshwater > Lake | place: Lake...
ACCGGCGGCAATGGCGGCATCGGGCTCGGCATGGCCACCGCGCTCGCGCAGGCCGGCGCCGACATCGCGATCTGGGGGACGAACGAGGCCAAGAACGCCGCGGCGAAGGCCGAGCTGGAAAAGACCGGCCGGCGCGTGCTGGCGCTGCGCTGCGACGTCGCCGAGGAGGCCGAGGTCGAGGCCGCCTTCGCCGAGACGCTGCGTATGATGGGTCGCGTCGATGGCTGCTTCGCGAATGCCGGGATCTCCGGCGGCCGCAGCAGCCCCTTCCTCGAGCGCACGAAGGAACAGTGGGACCGCGTGATCAGGGTGAACCTCACCGGCGCCTTCCTGACCTTCCGCGCTGCCGCGCAGCACATGAAGGCGCGCGCCGAGGCCGGCGACAAGGGCGGCGTGCTGGTCGGCACCGCCTCGCTCGCGGCCATCGAGGGCGCGGCGCGCAACGAGCATTACGGCGCGTCGAAGGGCGGCATGGTCTCGATGATCCGCGCACTCGCGGTCGAGCTCGCGCGCCACGGCATCCGTGCCAACAGCATCCTGCCCGGCTGGATCGAGACGGACATGACCCAGCGCTCGACCAACGACCCGAAATTCGCCGGCAACGTGCTGCCGCGCGTGCCGATGCGGCGCTGGGGGACGGGCGCGGATTTCGGCGGCATCGCCGTCTATCTCATGAGCGATGCCAGCGCCTTCCACACCGGCGACACGCTGGTGATCGACGGCGGCTACGCGCTGTTCTGAATCATGCGAAGAAGGAGGACACCATGCCCCGCCGCTTCATCGACATCTCCGTCCCCCTCAAGGCCGGCATCAAGTCCGACCCGCCGGGCATGGAGCCGCAGATCGAGTACATCAACCACCACCAGTCGGCACCCCGCATGGCGGAGTACATGGGGGTCAAGCTCTCCGACCTGCCGGAGGGCGAATACGCCGCGGTCGAGCGGGTCAACATCAGCACCCACAACGGCACCCACCTCGACGCGCCCTACCACTACTTCTCCCGCATGAACGAGCGGCTGAAGCCCGGCGGCGAGCCGTCCTGGCGGATCGACGAGGTGCCGCTGGAGTGGTGCCACAACCCCGGCGTGAAGCTGGATTTCCGGCACTTCGAGGATGGCTACGTGGTGCAGCCCGGTGACATCGAGGCCGAGCTCAAGCGCATCGGGCACACGCTCGCCCCGCTCGAGATCGTGGTCGTGAACACCCGCGCCGGCAGCCGCTATGGCGAGGATGACTACATCGACAGCGGCTGCGGTATGGGCAAGGCCGCGACGCTCTGGCTGCTCGAGCGCGGCGTCCGCGTCGTCGGCACCGATGGCTGGTCCTGGGACGCGCCCTTCAGCCATACCAAGCGCCGGATCGCGGAAGGCGGCTCGCCGGATCTCATCTGGGAAGGCCACCGCGCCGGGCGCGAGATCGGCTATTCGCACATGGAGAAGCTGCACAACCTGGAAGTCCTGCCGCCCGACGGCTTCCAGGTGGTCTGCTTCCCTGTGAAGGTGCACCGCGCCTCGGCCGGCTGGACCCGGGCGGTCGCCATCATCGAAGAGTAGGAGGAGCAGTCGCGTATCGAACAATGGGCCGGTGGCGCCGGGCATGGCGCTGGCTGTCGAACGGGTATCTGCGGCCCCCGGGGCGGGGGCGGATGACGGCAATGCCTCCTTTGGCGGCGATAGCCTGATCCAGCGGGTCGGCATCTTCGCCGGATAGCCCTTCGATTAGGCGGGGGCCACCGCCTGTCGCCGTGCGGCCTGGCGGTGAGGGTGCGGCGCCATCCGCGCCGATCGCATCGCTCGGCACCAGCCCCGCTCATGCGACAAAGCCACTCCGAACTCGCACCGCCGTCAAGCCATGGATCGGCGGGGTTCAGCGCGCCTTGAGCCCTAGGCGGCGCGGCGGTCTTCATCCGGTTGCCGCAGGCGCGCCGGCGTCACGCTAACGCGACCAGGGGCCCGCTCGGCAGCTGGCTCTGCTGGTGACGCCAAGGCGTCGCGCGTGGTCTGCGCGACATAGTGGAAGTAATCCGGGCGCTCGGCCTGGCCCATGTCGAGCACATTGCTGATCCGGGCGGTGCAGGGCTGGCGCAGGCCGCAGGCATCGACCAAGGGGCCGAGGGCGGTGAACCGGACTCCGGTGGTCTGCATCAGGCGGATAAGCCGGGGTTCCATGAGCGCGCACCAATCGGTGAGCCCGCACTCGAGGCTGAGCTGGAGCACGCCTTGCATCAAGGCCAGCCGCAGGAGGGAATCGCCGGGGGCGCCGGCCTGCCGCCGCTCGATTGACAGGGCGAAGCGGGAGATCTCGCCGAGGCCGAACTCGGGAAGGGCGTGGAGAATGCCCGAGTTGCAGTATTTCTCGAGAGGTAGATCGCGTCGGCCGCGCCCGGGGCGGGCGGGCACCACGCGGGCGGTGCCGATAGCGCGGCCATCGCGCCGTCGGCGGAGCAGGATGTGCCATGCTTGCGCGTCATAGGCGTCGATCTCGGCCTGGTGGCCTTGCGGCACCGGCAGGATGCCTCGCTCGAGACAGAAGACCTGGTATCTCAGCCGGTAGGCCTCCTGTCGCTGGGTTCCGGTCTCGGCGACTTCCACCTCGTAGTCTGAGAGGAGTGTCGCCAGCGCGTCAGACGTATCAATATTGATCATGAGGTCCTCATTTAGAGAAAAATCCTCAATATACGGTAAATGCGCAACTTTGGTATTGTTATCTCGCAACATCATCGCCGCACCCATCCGATAGACCGGAATGCGGGCCGGGCGACAAGCAGTGCTGTCGCTGCAACTCCCCCCAGCACGTGTCGGTTTAGTAACTTATCACGCTTTCTCGAGGCCCATGAACCTGAAACAGCGCCATTTACGCGGTGTCGCTGGGCAATAATCACAATTAAGTCATTTCGCTGCCCGCGGCGATGCAACCAGAGCGAGCGTGTTCCGTGAGCCACATACAGCACGCATGGTCGCCGCTAGGCTCGCGCGATCTTTATATTAGTTTCATCGGCTGGCCGATCAGTCCGTGCCCTGGGGGCTTGATGCACCGCCGCAAACGATGGTATCCAACAGCGCATAGATACAGCGGCTTCGCTTGGGCAACACTGGCACCTGATCGCGGGTTGCTGGTACCAGCCCCGGGCGGACCAAATTGTGGAGTGCGACCGATGATGAGATGCTGCGCCGTGTTGCTCGCGGGTACCTCGCTGCTTGCGATTTCTGCGACCTGGAACACATCGCAGGCCGCCGCCTATGCGTACGGAACCACTCAGATCAGCATGCTGTCCCTGCGGTTTACCGACAATACGCCCTTGCCGAGCCCGTCGACCAACCAGACGGTGAAGGACCAGTCCACCTGGAACGGCTCGCCGGCCTCCGCTGGCGGGCCGAACAGCGGGTCGGGCGGCGTGGGTTTGCTGCTCGACATCAATCAGGCGACGTCGGGTCCCGGGCCCTTCCCGGTCGATAACACCTTCGGTCAGTCGCTTCCCGGAAAAGGTGCGCGCTCGGACGCTCAGATTACCGGCGGCGTTGCCGGCCAGGTCGCCGTGAACAACGTTGCCGAGGGCCTTGCCGCCGGCAGCACGAGCACTCCCGATATTGGCAGTTCGCAGGCGGGCAACACCGCGAACATCGGCTTCACGGTGACGGCCGCCGATCTCGCGCTGCATAACACGGTGACGGTGAAGTTCGATGCGCTCTGGAAGCTGGTGGCCATCACCGGGGGGGGCGGGGACTTCGCCACCGCGGGGATCACCAACACATTCCGGATCTCCGGACCCGGATACGCCGACTCGTTCGCCCCTGCCGTGCTGAACGACTCGGTCTTTGCCGCCGGCGGTACCACGGACACCCGGTCCGGTTCCGCCTCCTTCGTGTTCACCACCTTGCCGTTGACGACGCCGGGGATGTACACGATCGGTTTCAGCTCGCAGGTCCAGATCGACGTGACCGGCATCCCTGAGCCAGCCACGGGTATTCTGCTCGGGGCCGGGCTGCTGGGGCTCGGCATGCTGCGTCGTCATCGGCAGGCTCCTGTGGCTGCCGCCTGAAGTTCCGGCGTTCGGTCGGCATCGGCCGTGTCGCAGGATTAGCCTCTAAAGGCTGCGGTCGGGCTCCGACCGCAGCTTTTTTGTTCTGGACTCGACGACCCTTGCCGGAGGCGCGATATCACACGGCGATGAACCTGCTCGCGCCCACGCCGCCGCTGTTCTTCCCGCAGAAACGCCCGGCGCCGCCCGCCGAGCGACGGCTTTCCGTCGTCTCGCCGTTCGAGCCGAATGGCGACCAGCCCGCGGCGATCAGGGAACTGGTCGCCGGCCTCGAGGCGGGCGAGCGCGACCAGGTGCTGCTCGGCGTCACCGGCTCGGGCAAGACCTTCACCATGGCCAAGGTGATCGAGGCGGTGCAGCGGCCGACGCTGATCCTGGCGCCGAACAAGACCCTCGCCGCCCAGCTCTACGGCGAGATGAAGAGCTTCTTCCCGGAGAATGCGGTCGAGTATTTCGTATCCTACTACGACTATTACCAGCCCGAAGCCTATGTGCCGCGCACCGACACGTATATCGAGAAGGACGCGCAGATCAACGAGCAGATCGACCGCATGCGCCACTCGGCGACGCAGGCGCTGCTCGAACGGAACGACGTGGTGATCGTCGCCAGCGTCTCCTGCATCTACGGCATCGGCTCGGTCGAGACCTACAGCCGCATGGTGGTCAAGCTAGAGTTCGGCGGCCGCATCGACCGCGATGTGCTGGTCAAGGGCCTAGTCGAGCAGCAGTACCGCCGCAACGACAGCTTCTTCGCCCGCGGCACCTTCCGCATCCGCGGCGAGACGGTCGATATCTGGCCGTCCCACCTAGAGGACCGCGCCTGGCGCGTGTCGCTGTTCGGCGACGAGGTCGATGGGCTGAAGGAGTTCGACCCGCTGACCGGCGAGGTCACCGCCGAGATGGCCAAGGTCTCGATCTACGCCAACAGCCACTACGTCACGCCGCGCCCGACGCTGCAGCAGGCGATCTTGCAGATCAAGCTCGAGCTCAAGCAGCGCCTCGCCCAATTGCACGAGGCCGGGCGCCTGCTGGAGGCCCAGCGACTCGAGCAGCGCACGCAATTCGACATCGAGATGCTGGAGACCACCGGCAGTTGCAAGGGCATCGAGAATTACAGCCGCTACCTGACCGGCCGGAATCCCGGCGAGCCGCCACCGACTCTGTTCGAATATCTGCCCGAGAACGCGCTGCTGGTGGTCGACGAAAGTCACGTCACCATCGGGCAACTCGGCGGCATGTATCGCGGCGACTTCGCGCGCAAGACCATCCTGAACGAGTTCGGCTTCCGGCTCCCCTCCTGCACCGACAACCGCCCGCTCAAATTCGAGGAATGGGAGGCCTTCCGCCCAAACACCGTCTTCGTCTCGGCCACCCCCGGACCCTGGGAGATGGAGCGCACCGGCGGGACCTTCGCCGAGCAGGTGATCCGCCCGACCGGCCTGGTCGATCCCATCACCGAGATCCGGCCTGTCGAAGGCCAGGTCGACGACCTGCTCGCCGAATGCCGCGAGGCCATAGCGAAAGGGGGGCGGGTGCTCGTCACCACGCTGACCAAGCGCATGGCCGAGGACCTGACCGAGTACATGACCGAGGACGGCATCCGCGTGCGCTACCTGCACAGTGACGTGGATACGCTGGAGCGCATCGAGATCATCCGCGACCTGCGGAAGGGCGTCTTCGACGTGCTGGTCGGCATCAACCTGTTGCGCGAGGGACTCGACATCCCGGAATGCGTGCTGGTGGCGATCCTCGATGCCGATAAGGAAGGCTTCCTCCGCAGCTTCACCTCGCTGGTGCAGACCATCGGCCGCGCCGCCCGCAATGCCGAGGGCCGCGTCATCCTCTACGCCGACCGCATGACCGACAGCCTCAAGCGCGCGATCGAGGAGACCGACCGGCGCCGCGCCAAGCAGGTGGCCTGGAACACGGCGCACGGCATCACGCCGACGACCATCAAGCGGCAGATCGCCGACGTGATGCAATCGGTCTACGAGCAGGACTACGTCACCGTCGAGGCGGTCGAGGGCGATGCCACGGCGCAATTCGTCGGCAAGGACCTCAAGGCCAGCATCGCCGAGCTCGATAAGCGCATGCGTGCTGCCGCCGCCGACCTCGAGTTCGAGGAGGCCGCGCGGCTGCGTGACGAGATCAAGCGCCTCGAGGCGCTCGACCTCGGGCTCGCGCCCAACTCCGCCGGCCGGTCGCTGCAGGAAGCGGTACCGAAGGTGCGCGCCGACTGGAAGCCGAAGCCCATGGGCCCCGGCGGCGGCGGGTACGATCCCGAGAAGCGGCGCGGGCGCGGCCGGCGGCGCTGAACCACGCGGCCCGGCCCGCGTTCCCCGGCACACGCGCCAGGGAGGGCACCATGGGCGATCAGACCGGCCCGATAGAGATCGCACGCGACCCGCAGGAGGTCTTCGACATCCGCACGGCCTCCGCGAAACTGCCGGCCTACCTGCCGACGGTGAAGGAGGCCATCCCTGTCGGCGAGCGCAAGATGCTCATGCGCGGCGAGGCGCATGGCCACCTCTGAGAGGCCACCGGACGGCTCAGGCGCGAGGACGGCTTGCTGCCATGGCTGGCTGCAGGTGAGCGCCTCGGGACAGGGCGCGGCTGTCGACCTCCCGTTGCATGACGACCCGCCGCCGCCGACCGCACGGCGCGTGAGCATGGCAGCGTCGACCACGCCGTGAGCGCGGCGCTCGCTCAGGTGCTCGACCAGGCGAAGGCGGCCTGTGAGGGCGATTGCGGCTGGGCAGCCGGGCATATGGCCAGACGGCCAGGATGGACCCGGAGATCCGGTCGCTCAGCGCGGGGCGGGGCAGGGGGCGGCCGCGGCGGCGACGACCGTTCCCGGCGGGTCCTTCAGCCGGCCCAGCGTTGGTGGCTCGATGACCCGAGCCGCCTGCTTGGCGTCGCTCCCCACGCATTCCGGCCGCAGGCGCTTGATGCTCGACAGCGCCGGCGCCAGGGGTGGCTGCAGTGCCGAGGCGGAGAAGCCGATCACCGCGAAGAACGCGAGCGGCGTCAGCACCTGCCAGCGATGCCTGCGGAACCAGCGCGCGACCCGGCGGCGGCCGGCTAGGCTCGCCCATCGCCAGGCTGCCACCACCACTGCGAATGCGAAAAAGACAAGTAGTACACGGAGTCCAGCGAAAAAGACCGTGGCGCCGTTGTCTGGATGACTGGCGCCCGGCATGAAGAGCTTGAGCGTCAGACGTCCGATCAGCTGGATCAGGACGATCAGCCCGAGACAGGCGGCGGCGTATCGCAGTCCGAAGAGCAGCGCGCTACGGGCGCGGGAGGGGCCTTGGTCAGGGAGAGGGGGCATGGCAGGCGTCCTTCTGCCTGCTCATATTCATTATACGAAAATACGAAACTGTCAACCCGTAAAGGGTCGATCGACCCTTCCGTCATGCAAAGCTGACAGCCGTCAATCGGCGATTGCCGCCGCCTCGTAGCCCACCGGCACCAGCGCCCGGGTCAGGCCCAGCACGTTGCGCTGCTGCTCGAGCATCGCCAGCGCCGCCTCGCCGAGCTCGGCCTCGGGTCCCGCCACGGCCTCGACCACCGCCATGGCGCGCCGCCGGTCGGTGACTCGCGGCAGCAGCCTCGGGAGCGCGGCCAGCGCCTCGACCGGGGCCATGCTGGCGATGATGGTCTGCTCGCGAATCAGCGCCTGGCGCGCCTCGGCCGTCATCTGCGCGAACGGCGCCTCGCCCTGCAGCATGGCGCTGGAGCGCGCAAGCCGCGAGCGCCGCACCGCGCCGCGCGCCTGGGCCAGCAGGATCATCATGCGGATCACGGCCTCGGCGTAGCCGCCGGCCTCGATCCGGGCGAGCGCGGCGCGCGCCTCGGGCGCCTCCGGCCGCGGCGCGGCGGCCGGCTCGACCGGCTCGGCGGTCGCCACGCCGAAGGCCGCCATCCAGCCATAGACGCCGTGGAAGGCGGTCTCGGTCCAGGCGTCGCGCATGTCGCGCCAGGCGTCGATCGAGCGCTCGATGCCATCGGCCCAGGCCTGCTCCCAGGCGAGGAAGGGGTTGTCGGGCCGCGCCGGCCGGCGCTGCTCCTTCACCTGCGCCGCCAGGCTGCCGAGCGGCGCGAGCAGCGGGTTCTCGTCCGAGACCAGTGTCCGGCGCAGGCGTAGCGGGTGCAGCTGGCGCCGCAGCTCGGCCGTCTCCTCGGTCGCCACCTGGCGGACGAAGGGCGCCAGGAACAGATCATAGATCGACTGGTTGAGCTGGGAGATCTTGGCGACCTCGGGGAAGGCCTCGTTCGTCGCCTCGCCGGAGCGCGCGCGGATATCGGCGATGCTGCGTTCCTTCAGCTCCACCTGCCAGCCATTGCTGTCCGGATCCTGGTGGATGAGCATCTCGTAGAGGCCGGGTGCCACGCTGTCGATCAGCGCCAGCAGCTCGGCGATCTCGCTGTGCTCCTTCAGCGCGACCGCGCCCGAGACGAAGATGCCGAGATGCCCGATATCGTCGTGCATCAGGTAGACGATGGTCTGGCCGAGCGTCTTGATCTCCTGCTCGTCGCGATAGACGTCGGCGATCCAGCGCAGCGCCTGGCCGGGCGGCGTGATGTTGTCGCCGGCGGACGCAAACACGATGACCGGCGAGCGCACCGCCCGCATGTTGAAGGTGGCGCCGCCACCCGCAGAAATCTCGCCCTTGGCGAATTTGTCGCCGATGAACAGGTTCTCGACGATCCAGCGGATCTCGTCGCGGTTCATCAGGAAGTAGCCACCCCACCAGCGCTCGAACTCGAGGAAGCGCTCGGCCTCGGTGTCGGCCTTCTGGAAGAGGTTGTAGTACTTCTTGAACCAGGTGTTGCCGGGCGACAGGCTCTCGAAGTTCAGCACCAGCCCGGCGCCGTCGAACCGGCCATTGCCGAGATCGGCCATCAGCGCCGCCGGCCAGGAGCCGCCGGCGAGGCCGCCCAGGTAGCGCATCGGGTTCCGCCCCCGCTCGCCCGCCCAGTAAGACAGCGGCGCGCCGTTCAGGACCAGTGCGCCGGTCAGTTCGGGCTGGCTGGCGCCGAGCATCATCACCGCCCAGCCGCCCTGGCAGTTCCCGATCACGACCGGCTTCGGAGCCTCCGGATGGGCCTTGCGCACGGTCTCGAGGAAGATGCCCTCGGCGCGGGTGATGTCGAGGATGGTCTGGCCGGGCTCGGGGTCACGGAAGAAGATGACGAAATAGACCGCATGGCCGCGCCGCAGCGCGACGCCGACCTGGCTGTCCGACTTGAAGCCGCCGATGCCGGCGCCGTGGCCGGCGCGCGGGTCGATGATGACGAAGGGGCGGAGCGCGGGATCGGTCGGCGGGCAGCCCTCCGGAACCTGGATGCGGACGAGCGCGTAGTTGCAGGGCCGCGACAGGGTGCGGCCATCCACCACCATGTCCCAGTCGAAGACCAGCACAGGCGGGCAGCCCTCGGCCTCATGTTCGGCGAAGCTGTTCCCGGCCTGGCGCATGGTGTCCCAGAACAGGATGGCGCGCTGGGTGGCGTCGACCACGTAATCGCTGGCATCGGCGGCCAGCCGCAGCGGGTTGGCCGGCAGCGGCGGGATGGCGTCCGCTTTCGGCAGGTCGGGCACCAGGGTTGCCGCCTGGCGCTGCGCGACCTCCGCGAGCACGCGGCCCTGCGCGAGCGCGCGGGTCATCGTCTCGGTGCTGCGGGCCAGGAGGCCCTGGCCCGGAAGCTTCTTGAGCACGGTCATGGGCGGCGTTCCCTGGGTCTTGGGATCATGTTGCACCGCAGCATGGCCGAGGTCCAGTCAAATCGGAACAAACGTTCGGGGTGTCTCGCTGAATGGACAGTTCGTCCATCCTCTCGGCGAGACCTCGGACCCGGCCCGGGCCTTTCTCGTCGCTACAGCCCCCGCATCCGCATCCGCCAGCCGAACTGGTCGGCCCGCTTCCGCAGCTTGCCGATTTCCGCCACATCGGCCAGCCGCCGGTCGAGGAAGCCCAGCGCCTCCTCGAGCCCGGCCTCCTCGTCCCGCATCCAATAGGCGAGCGTCGCGCCATAGACCGCCGCCAGGGTCGCCCGCTTGGTGTACCAGGAGAAGTCGGCGGCGGTGTCGCCGGCGGCATGCCACATCGCATCCACCGTCTGCGCCGTGGTCGAGGCTGCGACCGGCAGGTTCCAGGGCAGCGCGAGCAGGGAGAGCGCCCGGCGCAGCGCCCGCTTGTGCGGCGCTACCGTCCGCAGCCGAAGCTCGACGATCCGCCGGATCCGCTTCGAGACCCGCAGCGCCTGCACGCCCTCCGCCTCGGCCGCCGCCTCCATCTCGCGGTTGGCGAGGTCGATCCAGGCGGCGACCGCCCCGGCCGGCCCGGTCGGGAAGTGGCTCTCGGCGAGCCCCGGGTCCTCGCCGGCGGCGGCGAGGCCGCGGCGGATGGTCGCCCAGGTCCAGCCATCCTCGGCCGCGATCGGCAGCATGGCGCGGATGGCGGCGTCGCGGGCGGGGCTGCGCTCGGTCATTCGCGATCCTCCGGGGTCGGGGCCTGCATGGTGGCGGCCCGGGTGAGCTCCTCGGTGAAGCCGAAGAGCGCGTGGTTGGTCATGCGTGACGGGTAGAGGATCCCGTCCAGGTGGTCGGTCTCGTGCTGCATGACGCGCGCCGCCAGCCCCTCGACCTCGCCCGAGACCGGGTTGCCCTCTGCGTCGAGCCCCGAGAAGCGGATGCGTCTCCAGCGCGGGACACGGCCGCGCAGCCCGGGGATCGAAAGGCACCCCTCCCAGCCGCCCTCGATCTCGTCGCCGACCGGCTCGAGCGCCGGGTTCACCAGCGCGCCGATGCCATCCTGCTGCCGCCAGATGAAGAGCCGCAGCGGCACATGAACCTGCGGCGCGGCGAGGCCGAGGCCGCTGGCATCGTCCATGGTCTCGGCCATGTCGGCGATCAGCCGGCGGATCTCGGGTGCGGTCGGGTCGGGGATGGGCTCGGCCACGGCCAGCAGCACCGGGTGGCCCATGCGGGCGATCTTCAGGATGGACACGGGAAGCCTCCGCCTTCATCCGGCATTTAGGCGCGAAGGAAGCTGGCAGGGAGGGCTTCCGGCGCGGCCGTGAACCGTGCTAGGACTCGGCTCCCCGCACAGACGGCCTGGCAGTGGGTGGCCCGCCACCCTCCGCCAGGACGCCTGGGCGGCTTGGCTGTTTCAAACCCCGTCGAACCCCAGGAGGTCGAACCGCGTGCAAGTCGTCGTCCGTGACAACAACATCGATCAGGCCCTGAAGGCGCTCAAGAAGAAGCTGCAGCGCGAGGGCGTTTTCCGCGAGATGAAGCTCCGCCGCCACTACGAGAAGCCGTCCGAGCGCCGCGCCCGCGAGGCCGCCGAGGCTGTCCGCCGCGCCCGCAAGGTCGAACGCAAGCGCTTGGAGCGTGAGGGCTTCTGAGCCCCTCGGCCCGGGCCTCCCGGGCCGCTTTCCAGAACGTGACCAGCCGCGGGGCAGGGCGACCTGCCGACCGCGGCTTTCGTTTGTCCGGCTTGTGTCTGTCCGGGGGGAAACGCCGCCATGAAGCTGCACTGGTCCTCGCGCTCGCCCTATGTCCGCAAGGTCATGGTCGCCGCGCATGAGCTCGGCCTCGCCGACCGGATCGAGACGGTGCCGACCAAGGTCTCGATCGTGGCAATCGACCCGGCCATGCTGCCGCGCAACCCGCTCGGCAAGATCCCCGCGCTCGAGACGCCCGACCAGGGCTGGCTCTACGATAGCCTGGTGATCTGCGAATACCTGGATGGCCTGGCGGCGGCGCCGAAGCTCTTCCCGGCGCCCGGCCCGGCGCGTGTCGAGAGCGGGCGCCGGCACGCCCTCGGAAACGGCTTCCTCGACGTGCTGCTGCTCTGGCGGACCGAGCTTGGCCGGACGCCGCAGCACCAGGGCATCCTCTCGGGCTTCGAGGCCAAGCGGGCGGCGGTGCTATCGGCGCTCGAGGCCGAGGCGCCGAAGCTTGGCGAGGGGCCCTTCGAAATCGGCCGCCTGACCATCGGCTGCGCGCTGTCCTATCTCGACTTCCGCTGGCCCGATCTCGACTGGCGCAGCGCGCATCCGCGGCTGGCGGCCTGGCAGGCGACGGTCGAGCAGCGGCCCTCGATGCAAGCCACGGCGCATATCGACGCCTGAGCGCGCGGCGGGCCTTCAGTGCTCGCCGAACCCGCGCTGCAACGCCCCGAGCGCCACCGCCACCGCGCCCGCCTGCAGCACCGGCGCGTAGAGATCAAGCGCCACTGCCGCCGCCAGCCAGGCTGTGCCCCACCAGGCCGCCGCCGCGACCGCCAGCGCCACCCCGGTCAGCATCACCGCACCGCCTCCACCCGCAGCACCAGCAGGTCGCCGATCCGCTCGACCCT
>Ga0114976_10002148_pt1 | contig 12397 bp, 15 predicted proteins | sample S_130805_EF_Meta_FD_87319 | JGI IMG/M metagenome (GOLD analysis project Ga0114976, IMG submission 87319) | Freshwater microbial communities from Lake Simoncouche, Canada to study carbon cycling - S_130805_EF_MetaG | ecosystem: Environmental > Aquatic > Freshwater > Lake | place: Lake...
AATCCATTTGGCTTAAATTTAGATTGGGTTAATGAGATGCTTACTTTTTTAACTAAATTTGGACTGCAATTGGTCGCTAACATGACCAACACTACTAAAGTTAAGATTGACACTATTATTTCGCTTGGGATTGCTGAGGGGTTGAGCAGTGATGAGATTGCTAAGATGATAATGGAGGATGAGGAGCTTGGATATGCCAAGATGAGGGCCACAAGGATAGCGAGGACTGAGGTGATGAGGTCAAGTAATTATGCTGCGTTTCTTGGAGCAAGCAAGCATGACTTCTTGGTTGACAAGATTTGGATTGCAACAAGAGATAGCAGAACGAGAAGGATACCCAAAGACTCTTATGATCATTGGGATATGGATGGGCAAATAGTTGCATTTAATGAGAACTTCACCAGTAGAGATAAACTTGGGAGACCTGTTGTGGCTGAGATACCAGGAGACCCAAAGAGTCCTAAAGGCTTTACTATAAATTGTAGGTGTACGGTTGGATTTATTCCAAAACGTGATGCCAATGGTAGGTTAATTTTAAAACAGTAATAATGCCGATATATAGTTGCGGTGACGGAACATTTAGGATAGGAGACGGAGAGTGTATGTACACAACAATATCAAGCGCAAGACGTGCTTACGTTGCATATCTTGCTCAAGAGGAAGATGAGAAGGAAGAACCAGATAAGTACAAAGAAGAAACGTATAATGACTACCCTGAAGCTGCAACCAACAATGCAAAAAGAGCATTGAAGTATAAAGAGGAGAATGGTAGCGATTGTGGTACACCAGTTGGATGGGCGAGAGCCAATCAGTTGGCAAGTAGAGAGAAAATAAGCAGAGATACCATTGCGAGGATGGCATCTTTTAAAAGGCATCAGCAAAACAAGGATGTGCCATACTCAGAGGGTTGTGGTGGCATTATGTGGGATGCATGGGGAGGAGATGCCGGAATTGAGTGGGCAATTAGAAAATTAAATCAAATTGACAATAAAAAAAGTATGATATATAATTACAAATCATTTGAGGCCAATGTCAAGGATGTTGACTCAAAGAAAGGAGAGGTAAGCGGTTATTTTTCTGCATTTGGAATGGTTGACTCCGATGGAGATATAATGATGCCAGGTGCATTCAAGAGGTCAATCCAAGATTGGGGGCCTGAGGCAAAGGGAAGGGTAAAGCACCTATTGAACCATGATCCAAGCCAACCACTTGGTAAGATTGTTGAGCTGAAAGAAGATAGCTACGGTTTATACTATCGTTCTCAAGTTGGAACGCATAGGCTTGGGCAAGACTTTATTAAAATGGTTGAGAGTGGACTAATTGGTGAACATTCAATCGGCTTTAGGACTTTAAGAGAACAAAAAAGCGATAGCGCAAATGAGATACACGAGGTAATGCTTTTTGAGGGTTCAAGCCTTACAGCTTGGGGTGCAAATGAATATACACCAATTTTGGGGATAAAAAGTTTGGAGGAATGTGCTAAGATACAAGAACAAATTAAGACATTTGAGAAGTTTATCAGAAACAGCGATGTGACTGACGAGACAATTGAACTATGTCTGATCAAGGTCAGGCAATTGGCGCAAGCGATTGAGAAGGCAAGTAGCACACAGGCAGTTGAAAATACACCTGTGCAGCAAAAGAATAACGAGGAGCTTGAGCAATCACTTATATCAATATTAAGAAAATTCTAAATTAAAAGTAAAATGGAAGATTTAAAAAAGTTTGAAGCTGCTCTTGATGCGAAGTTCGCAGAGCAGAAGGCTGAAGTAGCCATCAATACAGAGAAGGCTGCAAAAGCATTTGAGTCAAGAATTGAGCAAATCAACGAGGAGTTGGTTAAAGCTAACAAGACTGCTGCTGAAGCAAGGAACGAAGTTCTTGAAGCTAAAGCTGCTTTCGGAAAATTGCAAGCTAAAGAAACTGCTAAAGTAGCAACTTCTTATGGTGAGCATATTATGAACATTAAGAACGAGATTGGTTCTGCTATCGAGAAAGGTTGGGGTGATATCAAAGCTGCTGCTCGTGGCAATGGTAAAGGTTTCAACTACGAAATGGATGCCAAAGCTGTTCAAACAATGACCATCGGTACTAACCTGACTGGTTCTGTTTACACATCTTATGTTGACAATGCATATTTGAGGTCTTATGTTAACCCTCACTTGCGTTCAGTTTTCAACATCATCCCCGTTTCTACCGGATCAGTTTCTTTTCCTCGTGGTAACACTCCAGTAGGTGAAGGTTCTTTCGGTAAGCAAACTGAAGGTTCTGCTAAGCCTCAAGTTGATTATGATGTAACAGTTGTAAACACTGCTCTTTCTTTCATCGCTGGTTATGCTAAGGTTAGCCGTCAGATGATTGATGATTTGCCATTCTTGCAAGCATATCTTCAGCAGTCTTTGATTGAAGATTTCCAAAGGGCAGAAGATACTTATTATCTTAATGCAATCGCTTCTTCTGCAACTGCTGGTTCTTCTTCTGGTGCTAACACCGCTGAGAAGTTCATTGATTATGTTGCTCAGTTGGGTGCTTTGAACTGGATGCCGAATCTTTCTTTGATGACTCATGCCGGTTGGGCCGCTTTGTTGAAAACCAAGCCTGCTGATTACTCAGTACCTGGTGGAATGGTTATTGACAACAATGGTAATGTAAGAATCCTTGGTATCCCTGTTGTTCCACACTCTTTGGTTACTGCTTCAAGAATGTATGTATTGGATACAACTAAGTATGCCATAGCACAACAATCTGGCTTGAATGTACGTTCTACTGAGTTTGATCAGGATGACTTTATCAAGAACTTGATTACCTTCCGTTGCGAAGCTCGTTGCGAACTGCTTCAGTTCCAACCTACTGCTGCGATTTACGGTGCAATCTAAGGTGTTGTTTTTTTAGAGTGTATATTTTGGGGGGCGGTATTCTTATCGCCCCTTTTTTTAACTTAGACTTATATGAAAAATTATGTGATTATTGGAGCAATGGATGGCATTAGCCATGATAATATCTTTGATAGAATAAAAGATGAGACTGACTATCAAGCATATTTTATTGAGCCAATACCACATTATTTTAATAAGCTGAAAGAAAACGTAAAGCAACTATCAAACGCAAAGGCATCAAACTTTTTTATATCAGATACTGATGGGAGTGTTGAGATGGCTTATGTAAAGCCTGAGTGGATTGCAAAGGACTCAGCATTTTTAGATGGATGCAGTTCACTTGTTGAGAATGGTGAGCCATTAAATAGATACTTAAAAGAATTACCCAAAATCATAATTGACACAATTAGAATTGCTGCTATAAAATTTGACCAATACTGTAATTGGTTTGATATAAAAGATATACATTATTTGCAGATTGATACAGAGGGATGTGATGAGAGGATATTAAATACGATTGATTTAGATAAGTATAGAGTAAAAGAACTTAAATTTGAGAATCACTATATAAGTGATAATTTTTATACTGATTTACTAATAAAATATCCACACTACAAAGGTGAAATTGTTGGTGCGGATATAATACTAAAATTATGAATATAGTTGCTTCCGTCCATCTTTACCCTCCAGAGCATAATTGCGGTGCGGAATGGATGATACACTTTATGCTTAAAGACCTTCAAGCAAAGGGTCACAATGTCAGAGTTCTTTTACATGATGCTAATAAGTATAAGATTAGGGATAATTATGTCTTTGATGGTATTGATGTATTTCCTCCCAATCCAAATGTGATTGAGAACTTAATGAGATGGAGTCATGCGATCTTTACTCATTTGGACTATACGAGGTGGACAATCCATGCAGCAAAGATGTATAAAAAGCCTGTTTTCCATCTGATTCACAATTCTCACCCATATCCTGAGATTATTGATGCGGAGAAAAATCAGCACATAATATACAATTCTTTGTGGTTAAAAGAACTTTTGAACTATAATTTTAGTAATTTTATAGTGACTCCACCAGTAGACTACAATTACTATGACTTGGGGAATGAGCCTGAGAAGTCTGAATATATCACTTTAATAAACTTAAACGAGAACAAGGGTGGGAAGATATTTGGGGAGATTGCAAGAGCAATGCCACACAAGTCATTTTTAGGGGTTTATGGCTCATATGATGAGCAAATAACTCAAAACTTACCAAATGTGACTTATGTGCCTAATTCGCCAGATATAAAGCAATGGTACGCAAAGACAAGGATACTTGTGATGCCATCAAAGTATGAGAGTTGGGGAAGGACAGCAACAGAGGCAATGTGTAGTGGCATTCCGGTAATTTGTACTGATACACCTGGGTTGAAAGAGAATTGTGATAAGGCAGGAATTTATATTAAAGATAGAAACAATGTCAAAGAGTGGGTTGAAGCCATTACAAAGTTGGATGACAAAAAAGCCTATTCATGGGCATCAAGAAAAGCAAAAGCGAGATCAAGAGAGTTTGATACAAGAAAAACGCTTGATGAGTTTGAGAACTGGTTCAGAGAAAGTGTTAATAAATATAATTAAAGATGACATATATAGACGGCATAACAATATTAGCTGACGCGGTTGTAGAACCCGTTAGTCTTACTGATGCTAAGAATTGGTTGAGGATTACCAACTATGATACTGACGATGTGATGATTGTTGATTTAATTAATGGAGCAAGGGTGCATATTGAGAAGCTGACGGGTTGTTCTTTGGTTAACAAGTCAGTAAGGATAAACGTAGAACTAACTCCACAAAGTCAAGGCTTTTGGATTCTTGATGTCCCTTATGGGCCATTGCTTTGTGTTGATGAGGTTAAGTTGAAAACAGGTATGAATACTTACGAAGTATTAACCAAAAATACTGACTTTGAGGTGATAGGTGGTAAGATTTGGGTTTATACGGCAGGAGTATATATCATAAAGTATCAGTGCGGATTCAGCACTATTCCAGAGGACTTGGCTACTGATATACTTACTTTGGTTGCTTGGTCTTATGAGAATAGGGGTAAGAAGTTCCAAGGTGATGCCAAGCAAGGAATGTTGAAAGAGTTCCCGAATTGGGATGGTCTTAATTATCATCAGTATAAAAAAGTTGTGATATAGTGGCAAGGAGTCCATTAAATATTAAGATTACTGGGGTTGAGTCTACCTTTGCAACATTGAAGGATAAGTATAATTCAGCAATGATGGAGGTGGACAGAGAGATGGCTGCATCTACTGAGCAAATGGCTACTACTGCTAAGTCAATATTCCCAGGTGGCAATCCTGCTATTAATGGCGAGACACAAAAGTATGCTGAGATAAGGGCATCAATAAGGGCAGAGAAAAATAGACCATTTGCTTATAGCTTAGTTGCAGGTAAAAGCGGAGATGATATGCCTGCATATATTGAGTTTGGAACAGGTAGATATTTTCCAAAATACCCTGGAAAGGATAAAGAATGGCAAGACTTGGCAAAGCAATACTATAAAAACGGTAGAGGTTGGATGTATCCATCACCATACTTTTACCCAAGTGTGACAGGTGGAATTGTATCGCTTGTTAATAACATAAAGCAGATATTTAAGAGGAATGAAAGATTGTAGCAATAATATAAGGGTTCAATACCTATCAAAACTAAATGGCAATATTTCTTACGGAGGTAAGAATGTTCCGGTTTATGGAACTGACTCTTTTCAGACTGTTCCTCAAAACTATATAATAATTGGTGATATAACAGAAACCGCAGACAACAACAACCAATTATTTATGACAGAAGCTGATGTGGTAATTGATATATTCAGCGAGCAGTACATGACAAGAAATAATAGTATTATTGATGATATTGCTGACCAAATCTTAACTTTGTTAATACCTACTACTGGTGTTCAAGATATGGGTGATGCTGAATTTCAGATATATGCCACAGCAAGAACATCATCACGTTACTTGACAATGCAAGAAGGAAATAATTTTATCAATAGAAAGATATTAATAATCAACAATTCAATAATTCAAAAATAGAATAATATGCCACAGCAAATTTTAGGATCATTGCAGAACGTAGAAATAGATGTAGCCGGTGGCTCATCATACAAAAATCTCGTCTGTCTGCGCACATCATCAGTTAACACAACTGTTGATTCAACCACCGAGCAAACAAATTGTGGGCCAATGACATCAGTAGCTGATGCAACAATGTCAGTTGACTTTGATGCAGTTTGTGAAGTTGCACCGACCATTACACAAGTATCTTACGAAGATTTGCTTGCTGCAATGGTAAACAAAACACTTATATCTGTAAGAGTTCAGAATCCAGTTGTTAGTGGTTCAAGCGCAGGTGCTACCTACTACCATCAGTTTCTCGGATATATCACTTCACTTACTTGGAATCAAGCAACTACTGAATTTATTAATTTCTCTGGTACTGTTACTTCTACGGGACTTGTTGATGTTACTCCTTAATTATGAACTACACTACTATTACTATAAACGGAACTAAGATTGGACTTAAATTCGGGATGGCATCTTTTAGATACCTTTCCGATAAGTTCGTAGAAGGCAAGGCTTATACAAATAACGAGTTAAATGAGATTGGGATTGCCCACATTTTATATAGCGGTTATTATAACAATTGCCTGATTAAGGATGCAGAGATTGAGCATAGCTTTGAGTCTTTTGTTGACTTCATAGAAGCAAATCTGAACAACGAAGGTGTACTATCCGATATAAAGGATATAATACAAATATGGAGTCAGAATGAGTTCTTGAAGCAGAAAGAAGAACCAAAGCAAGAAGCAAAAAAAAAGACTACTCGTGGGAAGAAATAGAAGCATTTGCGTTTGGTGACTTGTGTTTACTGCCAAATGATTTCTATGCAATAAGTCCAAGAGAGTTTTCTTTAATGATAAGAGGAAGTGAATCAAAGAAGATTGACACTTACAAGCAAACAAGACTTTTGATGTTTACAATGGTGCGGTTAATGGGTGATCCTAAGACCGCACCAAAAACACCAGAGGCATTGTGGCAGTTGCCAGGTGATGAAGAAAGTGGAAATGTGATGAGTGATGATGAGATGCGAGAAATATTTAAAAGGTTGGGTAAATGAGTTTACAAATACAAGTTACGGCTGATGTTGCAAGTGCTGGTAAGCAGATTGAGGACTTTTCCAAAAAGTCACGAATTGCGCTTACCAATTTAAGTCTTGTTGCACAAGATTTACCTTTTGGATTTATTGGTATTCAAAATAACCTTCCAGGTGTAATTAGCTCATTTGGTGAACTAACAAGAGAGGCAGGAGGTGTTGGAGGAGCATTAAAACAACTTGGTAGTTCATTGGTTGGGCCTGCCGGATTGTTTCTTGCATTTAGTGTAGTAACATCTGCTGTTACATATCTTATACAAAAATATGGTTCATTAGGTGCAGCAGTAACAGCTCTCGTTAGCAATAATGCAAAATTGGTGCAAGTCCAAAATGCATTAAACAAAGAGATGGCAACATCAATTGGTGATACTGCTGCTGAAACTGCCAAAATACAAATTTTAGTTAAAGCCATAAATGATACATCTAAACCTATGAAAGATAGGCAAGATGCTTATGTTGCTTTAAAGAAAATTGCACCTGAGATTGCAAGAGGTATAGGAGAGGAAAATACCCTTACGCAAAAAAATATTGACTTAATAAATGAAAACTCAAAAGCAAGAATTGAGTATATAAAATTAAGGGCAAGAGAAAATGCCATTAATAATATTATAAATAAAAATGAGGAAGAAAGAATTGGATTAGAGCAAGAGTTTCCTGCATTATTAGCAAGAAAACAAAAAGCTGAAGCAGCTTATAATAAAGTAAAAGGAATATCTTTTGATGGAACTAAAACTTTTAATGCAGGATTACAAACTGAGGCAATTAATCTTGAGTCAGCCACTAATGCATTAGATAAAAATGCTAAACAAAGAAGGGATTTATTTAAAATAAATGATGGGTTAATAAAACAATTAACCTCATTGGTTGATGGTACTGCAAAATATGATGCAGCTACAAAGGAGTTTACTGAAAGTTTAAAGAAGCAAAGACAAGTAAAAGAAAAATCAGTTGTTCGAAAGGGAGAATTAGGCCCTGGAACACTACTTGATACGGCAGCAGCATTTGCAGCTTATGTAAAAGGTAATATTAATATTCAGAAAGCATCTATTGATAAGATGCTAAGAGATAGAAATTCATACAGAAGAAAAGAAATTGAGGAAAATTTCTTATTGCCTAAAAAGATAGATAAAAATGCTGGGCCGTTAAATAAGAACCCTTTAATTGAATACCAATTTGGTCAAATTACTGCAATTATAGATGCATTAAAACAAGAAGCTAAATTTATTGATGATGCATTTAGGCAACCATTAGAAAACTTATTTGTAGATTTTCTGCAAAAAGGAAAGCTATCATTTGAGGATTTTACTAAGTCAGTAATAAATAACATTACTCAGCTTGTGGCGAAATTAGCTGCAAGTAAATTATTTGAAGCATTGGCAAGTTTAATACCACAAATTGCAGGAACACTTGTTCCAGGGGGTACAGAGTTGTTGCAAGTTGCTAATTTTTTAGGTAGTGGTAGAAGCATTTTTAAAGGTGCTAATTTTGGTGGTTTAGATGGTGGTGGAATGAACTTAAATGGTCAAGTTGTTTTTGTGCAAAGAGGTGCTGATCTTGTTGGTGTAATGAATAGAACTAATGCTCAAATACAAAGAATTGGATAATGGCATACGGATTAAAATATAGAATCACTTTTAAGACTTTGCAAAATGATACCTGCAAGGTTGACATTTTTATAGATGATTATATTGGCAGTGTTGTAAATTTAGACCCAGCGATTAATCCTTTTATACTAAGAGAATTTAATACTGATGATGATACTTATAAATCATTAAGACCTCAACAAGCTACAATTAATTTCATTAGTCAGTCAGGTGTTTCAATAGATGATTTTTTAGGTAATTCTGATACCTATGGATATGTTGCATTTGAGTTTTTAAGTGCAGTACAATATTACTGGGTTGGGTATTTGCTACAAGATGATTTCCAAGAAACATGGCAGGATGCAAAACACATAATTACATTAAGAGCAAGTGAAGGACTTGGGTTATTACAAAGCCAACCTCTTACTGATAATGCAGGAGATGAGTTAGTTGGTAGGTTTACTCCTTGGCAGTTAATACAATATGCTGCATTTGGTACAATTCAATCATTTGTTGAGCATAAAGTAATTAGCAATTTATATCATTCTACAATGGATGATACACTTGATGTGCCATCAATTGGTCAATGCTATGTTGATGCAAGGACATTTAGTATTGGTGATGGAGAGTATGATAATAAGTACAATGTACTCAATAAAATAAACTCTGCTTTCAATCAAACATTGCTTCAGTACAAAGGTAAGTGGGTTATTTTTAGACCAGAGGAGTTGTTTATGACTCCTACACAAAGTTTGAGGCAGTTCAACGTTACACTCTTAGGCACAACAATTAGTAACAATAGATACGATATTGAAATAGGTGTAAATGAGGATGTAAAGCCTATTGCACCAGAGATGCTTCGCTTTATCAACAGACCTACAAAGGTTGATGAGATTGATTTTTTCTTTCAATTTCCAAGTGAATTATTTTTAAATGAAAACTTTCAAAGAGGTGATTATGTTGGAGGAGGTGCTTTAGGTTCAGGGTTTGGAAGTTATCAGTATTTTGACGTAAATAATTGGGTTAACTACACTAATACAAGAGAAAGTCCAGTAGCAACTGGTTCTGTTCTTACAAGATGGTTATATACTGATATATCGGGTTTTGATTATGAAAATTTCATTGAAGTACAATCAAGCACATCAGAGGCTTGGGCGCAATCAACTGAAATACAAGTAAAAAAAGGTGATCAGCTTGAGATTTCATTTGATTGGATAGTTAATAGGGATTCTATTTTAACAAATTCATATCCAACTGATACTAATTTTAATGTTGTTCAAATTCTTTATAGAACAATTGCAACTCCAACTGTATTCAAATATGGTTCAAATATTGATGGTAAATGGGTGTATGGTGCGAACTTTGACTCTGGGACTATTCCAAAAATTACTTATAATTATGATGATATAACAAATTTTACTTGGACTAATTTTTCAATAACAACTGATCCGGTTTTTTATGATGGATGGATTAAAATATTATTTCCTAATAATAATTTATTTGTTCCTAATAATCCATGTGTAAAAAATTTACAAGTAAATTATATCACAAGTATTAATGGATTAGATATTGATAAAGCACAAGGAACATTTGATAGGTTTACGAAATCGCAAGATTTAAGAGTTGATTTTACAAATTCTATATATCTTGATAATGTAGATAATTTTAATATTCAAGGAGCATTATTTGCTCCAGATGATGAAATAATTGCAACACCTGATTGGTACAGATATAGGTATCAAATGGAATCAGAACCATTTAAGAAGCAGAATTTGATTGCCAATTGGGAGAGGACAAGGTTTCATCGGAACAAGATTGATGTGAACCTATTTGGTCTTAAATACGGCTCTGAGCCGATTGGGTTGCTTAATACAATTAAGTTTGTTGATGATGACCCAAATAAGCTTTACTATATAGCAAATCTCAAAGAGATTGACTTTGCAAGTGCTACCTGGCAAGCCACACTTGTTGAGGTTTATGACAATGATAGGGACTTTCTTATTAATACAAATGCTACCTATACTAACAAAACTGGTTCAGGTCTTGTGCCAATTACTTTGAACTATGGGCAATATTTTAGTGTTATTACTGGTAATAAATTAAGGTACACCGGAACACCAACCATAACAGTTGACTTCAAGTGTAGGGTTGTTGGAAGCATAACTGTATCATCTACTCCGGTTGTGGTTAACTTCACTATAAGCAGTACAACTGGTATTTTAAAGACTGTAAATATTACTGCTACAACGAGTCCATTTGCGGTTGATGTAAACTTAGATGTTGACAATGTTGTTTTGGCTACAAATAATGAAATTGAACTAACTTTAAGCGTTAGTATTACCTCACTTACCGTTACAAGTAGCTACTTGATATTTAACAACAACGATTCACTTTATCCTACTTATAAATCAGGTTATATATATAAATAATGGCAGACGTAGTAAAAGCAGAAGGGTTAGTTATAGCATATACATTTGAGAATGATGTCTATCCATTGGCTTGTGCCAAGAACTCAAGCCTTACAATAAGTAGGGACTTTCTTGAGTTAGCACCTAAGACAAATGGATTATATCGTGAGTTTATCCCAGCAAGGAGGAACTTTACCATAAGTGGTAGTGGACTGATGAAGTTGGCCCAGTCTTTTATGCAACCATTTGCATTTTTTGAGGAGTTCTTTACCGGATCAGACACAAAGTTCACAGCATACTTGGACATAATTGATGCACAGAATAATTATAGAGTATTTAGTTTTAATTGCTATATACAAGACTTAACACTTGATTCAACAGTTGGTACAAATGTGACATATAGTTACAACATCCAAGGGACTGGTGCTTTTACTGAGTTGACTATTATTGATACTTATACAGTGACAAGTGGTACTATTCCTGCTCGTAATCCTGCCACTCACAAGCTTGTAGCGGTTGGATATGGTGGCAAATGGTATTATAATTATGTTGTGTCAGGGTCTTATGTTATATCACTTGGAACGGCTTTAAATGGCACATCAGTTGTTGCTGCTTATATTGCATTATAATCATAATAAATCTTAAATTTACAATATGATAGGCGAACATAATTTAAGGGCAATAAAGAGGGGTGATACATGGGCATTACCATTATCATTTTGGGAAGATGAGTGTCAAGAGGTGGCGATTAATGTAAGTACATTTACTTTTAAACTTATGGCAAAGAATAGCTCTGGCACTACAATTTTTACTTGGGATAATGCTATTTTTGTCCCAGGTGCTACTAATGAGAGGACAGTCACATTGAGTGCTGTCACAACTGCTACTTATGCTCTTGGTGAGTTCAACTATGAACTACAAGTTACTACTGGTTCTGGTGTGTTTACATGGATGCAAGGCTTTGTCCAAGTTGTTGATCAAATAACAAGTTAACGATGGTAATCAAGATTAATTATACAAGTAGTGATGTGTATGTCAGCACATCAGTCTCCCCCGTTTATGTGGTTGTGAATTATAGTGCTGTGAACAATGGCGGTGGTGGTACAGTATCATCGGTTGGACTAACAATGCCGAGTGCATTTAGTGTTGCCAATAGTCCCGTAACAAGTTCTAGCACACTTGCAGTCACAGGCGCAGGAACTGCCTCACAATATGTCAGAGGTGATGGTCAACTTGCCAACTTCCCCGACAATGGTGGCAGTGGTTCATCGGTTAATTAATACTTGAATGGTTCTGTAACGCAAGGCACTTTTGGAGGA
>Ga0114976_10002151_pt1 | contig 12385 bp, 11 predicted proteins | sample S_130805_EF_Meta_FD_87319 | JGI IMG/M metagenome (GOLD analysis project Ga0114976, IMG submission 87319) | Freshwater microbial communities from Lake Simoncouche, Canada to study carbon cycling - S_130805_EF_MetaG | ecosystem: Environmental > Aquatic > Freshwater > Lake | place: Lake...
AACACCCTTGAAACTATTTACTTGATTAAAGAAAAGTACGGCCTAAATATGTCAATTGGTGCATCCAATGTTTCTTTTGGTTTGCCAAATCGCCATGCACTAAACGCGGCATTCATGCCAATGGCAATGTCAATGGGTCTAACTTCAGCAATCATGGATGGCCGTACTCCAGAAGTTGTACAAGCGGTTCGGGCAGCTGACCTACTTCTTGGACTTGATCAATGGGGCGCAAATTGGATCACCAGTTTCCGCGCTAGCAAAGAAGCTTAATTTCTAACCTAGGCGAGAGATTCAACGTGACAATCGAAGATAGTGCAAAGGCTGACACCACCGTTAGTGGACTTGGTCGCGTTCAATTACAGTTCACGCCAAGTGGAACTGACGTGCGCGTACCACCAGGTGTGACGGTCTTTGATGCAGCATCGTGGAATGGCTTAGCTATCGATTCAACCTGTGGTGGACATGGAACTTGCAAGAAGTGCAAGATCCAGGTCATCGAAGGTGAAGTTCCGGTTTCTCGCCTAGATATTCGCGCATTCAGTCCAGAACAACTAGCAGATGGCTGGCGCTTAGCTTGTGTTGCTCGCGCAAATGGCAACCTAAAAGTCGACGTACCACCACTTTCTACTCGGCCAAAAGCGGCAACTGTTGGTGTTGGCCGCCAAGTTATTTTGCGTCCGGCAGTTCAAAAGCGATACGTGGAACTTGCAGAACCAACGCTTCATGATCAGCGACCAGACATTGATCGATTACGCGATGCGATGGATGACCTGGAGTTTGAGGCTGACTTGTCGGTTCTTAAAACTCTGCCAACTGTTTTGCGCAAGAACGATTTCAAGGTCACCGCAGTAGTCGTAAATGAGGCATTAATTGCTGTCGAACCAGGAGACACTTCAGCTCAGAACTATGCAATTGGTATCGATCTTGGCACTACAACAGTTGTAGCAACGCTGCTAGATCTAGTTACTGGAACCCCAATGGCTGTTAAATCAATGCTGAATAAGCAACAGCCTTTTGGTGCTGATGTAATCTCACGCATTTCGGCAACCATGATGGATCCACTTGCTGCCGGGCTGATGCAGACCGCTGGACTTGCTACCTTGAATGAATTGATTGCTGAAGTTTGTGCCGAAGCAGAAGTTTCCGCAGATCAGGTTTATGAAATTGCCATTGCCGGTAATGCAACTATGGTGGAGATTTTGCTTGGGGTAGACCCAGAACCAGTTGGTGTCGCTCCTTTCATTACTGCCGCTCAGAAGTGGCCAGTATTCACCGCAGCTGAAATTGGTATCGAAATGTTGCCATCAGCGCGAGTCTTTTTGTTCCCAGCTTTTGGAGCCTACGTTGGTGGCGACATCGTTGCTGGTGTTTTAGCAACTGGTATGGACCGCGATAAGCGGGTTCGATTACTAATCGACGTCGGCACAAACTGCGAAATCGTGCTTTCCAATGGTGATCAAATTCTCACAACTGCAGCGCCAGCAGGTCCAGCGTTTGAAGCTGCATCAATTGCTTGCGGCATGCGCGCAGCAGACGGTGCGATTGAAGTTGTGCAGGTAACTGACGAAGGCATCAAACTTGGCGTAATCGGTGATTCGGTTCCAGTTGGAATTTGTGGCTCAGGACTAGTTGACGCAGTTTATGTCTTGCACAAAGCAAAATTGATTGATGACTCAGGTCGATTTGTTACCGATGAAGATGCCATGAAGATCGCGCCACATTTAGCGTCACGTCTATTAACACGTGAAGCGGGCGATCGAATTTTTGTACTTCACTGGGATGGCGATGAACCAACGGTTTACTTATCACAGCGAGATGTGCGCGAACTACAGTTCGCGAAAGCTTCCATTGCAACCGGATGGCGCCTGCTGCTTGAAGAAGTAGGACTAGTTGATGACGATGTCCAACAGGTTTTGTTGGCGGGCTCATTTGGCTCTTACCTTTCACCAGCATCTGCAATTGGAATTGGCCTTGTGCCAAAACTTCCAGTGATGCGAATTGTTAGCGCCGGAAATGTTGCCGGTGAAGGAGCAAAGATGGTGCTTCTCTCCAGCACTGAACGAAGCGGCGCCACCACTTTGCTTGACGAAGTGGATTATGTAGAGCTTTCGGATCGACCAGATTTCAATGACAAATTCTTCTTGGAGTTGGCGCTTCCATCATGAGTGTTGCAGTGATAGCTTGCGGAGCACTTGCGGCCCATGTGCACGAGATTGCAGATCGTCGCAATCTCACCTTGCGAATCGAACCAATTAACCCGCTGCTTCACAATCGACCAGAGGGCATTGCGCCGGAAGTTGAAAAAATGATTTTGGAACTGCAGCCAACGTTTGATCAGGTGGCAATTGCCTACGCAGACTGTGGTACTTACGGTGCGCTTGATGAACTTTGTAATAAGTATCAAGTGTCTCGACTATCTGGTGACCACTGCTACGACGTTTTTGCTACTGCAGAAAAAATGAAAGCTGAATTCGAGGCTGTGCCAGGTACCTATGTATTTACCGATTACTTAGTCAAGACTTTCCGCCGAAGTGTAATGATGGAAATGGGTCTGGATCGATACCCAGAATTGCGCGATGACTACTTCCATTCATACAAGCGAGTGCTTTGGCTCGCGCAACATCAAACTCCTGAACTTGAAGCCGCAGCTATTGACGCTGCTGAATTGATCGGACTACCACTTGAAATTATTCAAGTGGGCGACCAGCACCTTGAAGAGCAACTGTTAAAACTAATTGGAGCGCCAAGTGAGTAATTACTCTGAAGAAAGCATTCTCAACTTCTTGGGACCTTATAAAGGTGATGGGTCAGCCATTTTGCGGTCCTTGCAAGTTGTTCAGGAATTACTTGGCTACGTTCCAGATAGTGCACTCGACATAATCGCAAAGAATTCCAATGTTTCGCGTGCTGAGGTCTATGGTGTTTTCACTTTCTATAGCGATTTTCGATCAACCCCACCTGCAAAAGTAGTTGTGAAGGTTTGTGTCGCCGAAGCTTGCCAAGCCTCAGGCAATGCAGGCCTAATTAGCGAGCTTCACGACAAGGGTTACGACATCCATAACGGAAACATCAAGGATGACATCCAAATGGAACAGACATTCTGCTTAGGTAACTGCGCACTTGGCCCAGCTGCAATGGTTAATGGCACGCCAATTGGCAGGGCAACTTGCGAACGAATTTTCGCAGCGACTTCGGCAGTGACACAATGACAAAAGTTTTTGTGTCGATGGACTCGGCTGCGCTGTCAATGGGAGCCGATGAAGTTGCTCAGGCAATTGCAGAACAGGCAGCCAGCGCCGGCCTTGAGGTAACTGTCGTGCGCAATGGGTCACGCGGAATGCTTTGGTTGGAGCCTTTGGTCGAAGTTGAAACCGTGGCTGGCCGAGTTGGTTATGCAAATGTTTCGGCTGAACAGATTACTGAATTGATGACTGCTGGCTTCTTGTCTGGTGCGGCACATGATTCCTGCCTCGGACTTGTCGAAGAATTAGAGTTCCTTAAGAATCAGACGCGCATCACATTTGCTCGTGTTGGTATTACCGATCCACTTTCGCTAGTTGACTACGAAGCACATGGTGGCTTAAAAGGTCTGCGAACTGCAATCGCCATGACCCCGGCCAAGATCGTAAATGAAGTTACTGAATCAGGTCTTAGAGGTCGTGGTGGTGCTGGTTTCCCGGCTGGAATTAAATGGAACACAGTCTTAAACACTGAATCTGACCAAAAATACATTTGCTGCAACGCCGACGAAGGCGACAGTGGAACTTTTGCGGATCGCATGCTTATGGAGGGTGATCCGTTCACTCTGATTGAAGGCATGATCATTGCGGGAATTGCAGTAGGCGCAACTGAGGGTTTGATTTATGTCAGATCCGAATACCCGCATGCAATTGATGTTTTGAATCAAGCAATTGCGATTGCAAACGAAAACAAAGTCCTGGGAGATTCAGTTCTTGGTTCCGGAATCAAGTTCATTCTTGAAGTTCGAGTTGGTGCCGGCAGTTACGTTTGCGGCGAAGAAACCGCAATGCTGGAAAGTTTGGAAGGTAAGCGGGGCATGGTTCGTGCCAAGCCACCTATTCCTGCGCTTGTGGGACTGTTTGGTAAACCAACCGTTATCAACAACGTAATGACTTTGGCAGCTGTGCCAATGATTCTGGCTGATGGTGCATCGGCATATCAGTCCTTTGGTGTTGACCGATCCCGCGGTACTCAAGTTTTCCAACTTGCTGGGAATATTTTGCGTGGTGGCATTGTTGAACTGCCATTTGGAATCACACTTGGTGACTTAGTAAACAAAGTCGGTGGCGGCACCCGAAGCGGTCGACCAATCAAGACTGTCCAAATTGGTGGTCCACTTGGTGCATACCTTGGCGAAGATTCCTGGGACGTCCAGATGGGCTATGAATCCTTGGCTGCAATTGGCGGCATGCTTGGTCACGGCGGCGTCGTAGTTTTTGATGACACCGTAAACATGGCTAAACAAGCTCGATTTGCCATGGAGTTTTGTGCTGAGGAATCCTGCGGAAAGTGCACTCCGTGTCGCATCGGCTCAACTCGTGGCGTTGAAGTTATTGACCGAATTGTTGCAGGTGAAGATCAAGCTATGAACCTGGAGCTCCTTGAAGATTTATGTGAAGTTATGACAGATGGTTCACTATGTGCAATGGGTGGACTGACGCCACTACCAGTTCGAAGCGCACTCAAGTTATTTCCCGCTGATTTTGGTATAAAGGTAGAGGTGAAGTGATGACATTACTTTCAGATCCACGCGGAACAATGCCGATGCGTTCAGGTATCGGTGAAGCCGATTACGGAACCCCAAAATCAAACTCTGAAACACTTGTAAGCGTCACTATTGATGGCGAAACTCACATAGTTCCTGAGGGAACGTCAGTTATGCGTGCCGCCGGTGAAGCAGGCTGTGATATTCCAAAACTTTGCGCCACCGACTCACTGCAACCATTTGGCTCTTGTCGGATGTGCATCGTTGAAATTGATGGCCGCCGGGGTACCCCAGCTTCATGTACAACGCCAGTTGAAGACGGCATGGTGGTTAGAACTCAAACTGCAAAGGTTGCGAAGCTTCGCAAAGGGGTAATGGAGCTTTACATTTCAGATCACCCACTTGATTGCTTAACTTGTTCCGCAAACGGTGATTGTGAACTTCAAGATATGGCTGGGGTAGCGGGGCTTCGGGAAGTTCGCTACGGCATGGATGGAAAGAACCATCTTGAAGCTCCAACAGATGCTTCAAACCCATACTTCTCGTTCGACGAAAGTAAATGCATCGTTTGTAATCGATGCGTTCGCGCCTGTGATGAAGTGCAGGGGACTCTCGCACTAACAATCGAAGGCCGTGGCTTTAACTCAAAGGTAAGTCCTGGTGGCTTGAACTTCCTATCGAGCGAATGCGTTTCCTGTGGCGCTTGTGTGCAAGCCTGCCCAACGGCAACTCTGCAAGAAAAGTCAGTAATCGATCTTGGTATGCCTACTCGAACAGTTCAAACAACTTGTGCCTATTGTGGTGTTGGATGCTCGTTCAATGCCGAACTTCGGGGCGATGAACTCGTCCGTATGGTGCCAACCAAAACTGGTGGAGCCAACGAAGGTCATAGCTGCGTCAAGGGACGTTTCGCATGGGGCTATGCATCACACTCTGATCGAGTTACCAAGCCAATGCTGCGCGAAAAAATAACCGATGACTGGCGCGAAGTTTCGTGGGATGAAGCAATTCAATACACAGCGACCAAGCTAAAGGAAATTCAGGCAAAGTACGGCGATAACAGTATCGGCGGAATTTCCTCGTCACGCTGTACTAACGAAGAAATCTTTGTAGTCCAAAAGATGGTTCGCGCAGCATTTGGTAACAACAATATTGATACCTGTGCTCGAGTTTGCCACTCACCAACTGGCTACGGTTTGAGCACAACCTATGGCACATCAGCCGGCACCCAAGACTTTAAGTCAGTTGCGCAATCTGATGTCATAGTCGTTATTGGGGCTAACCCAACGGACGCACATCCAGTATTTGCCTCACGGATGAAGCGCCGAATTCGCCAAGGTGCAAACTTAATTGTTATTGATCCGCGCAAGATTGACTTGGTTGAATCAGCGCACATCAAGGCTGATCATCATTTACAACTTCAGCCGGGCACAAATGTGGCCGTTATTAATGCCATCGCACACGTGATTGCCACCGAGGGCCTGATCGATGAAGACTTTGTTGCCGAGCGTTGCGATCCCGGACCATTTAACCGCTGGCGCAAATTCATTGAACTACCTGAGAACAGTCCAGAAGTTGTTGCGGCACAATCCGGCGTTCCAGCGGAAACCATACGCCAAGCTGCTCGCATGTATGCAACAGGCAAGAATGCAGCTATCTATTACGGTTTAGGGGTAACCGAGCATTCGCAAGGCTCCACCATGGTTATGGGTATGGCCAATCTTGCAATGGCCACTGGAAACATTGGTCGCGATGGCGTTGGCGTGAATCCACTTCGTGGTCAAAACAATGTGCAGGGTGCATGTGACATGGGTTCATTCCCACATGAACTATCCGGTTACCGACATGTTTCCGACAATGCCGTTCGAGAACAATTCGAAATGCTCTGGGACGTAAAACTTATGTCGGATCCAGGTATGCGCATTCCAAACATGTTCGACAATGCAATTTCTGGCGAATTCCGCGGACTGTTTGTTCACGGTGAAGACATCGCACAATCTGATCCAAACACCATGCATGTGGAAAAGTCCCTAAAAGCAATGGACCTAGTTGTCGTTCAGGACTTATTCCTAAACGAAACCTCGAAGTTTGCACATGTGTTCTTACCAGGTACTTCATTCCTCGAGAAGGACGGTACTTTCACTAACGCAGAACGCCGAATCAATCGGGTACGTCCAGTCATGGCTGCCAAGAATGGCAAACAAGAATGGCAAATTGTTTGCGAATTAGCGCAAGCAATGGGCTATGAAATGCATTATGACAATGCCGCTCAGATCATGGATGAGATTGCTGAAATCACTCCAACCTTCAAGGGCGTGAGTTTTGCGATGCTTGATGAAGTCGGTAGCGTGCAATGGCCATGCAATGATGCAGCGCCAAGTGGAACTCCGATCATGCACGTAGACGGATTTGTACGTGGCCAAGGTCAATTCATGGAAACACCATTCGTGCCAACTGAGGAACGTTCGAATCGTAAATTCCCACTACTGCTGACAACTGGTCGAATCCTTAGCCAATACAACGTCGGTGCTCAAACTCGCCGAACTGCAAACGTTACGTGGCATCCAGAAGATGTTTTGGAAATCCACGAATCAGATGCTGCCATGCGTGGAATTGTCGATGGTCAAAAAATCGCAGTCTCTAGTCGAATTGGTGAAACGATATTAGTTGCGCATGTCAGCGAACGAGTCCCAGCTGGCGTCGTTCACACAACATTCCATCACCCAACTAGTGGCGCAAATGTGATTACCACTGAATTCTCAGACTGGGCAACTAATTGTCCAGAATTCAAGGTGACAGCAGTAGAGATTCGTCCAGCTGATTCCAGTGCGGCGCCGACAAATACTCTCGAGTCAGTTCTGACTAAGGCCTAGTTGTGGACATCGCAATTTTGACTCGCATGGCTGGCGACATAGAAAAGAACATTCCGGTCCACGAGGAAACTTATCTACGAATTTCAGAGCACTTGGTTAAATTTTGGACACCAAAAATGCGTTCAGATTTTTACAAACACGTAACAAGTAATCGTGAAGAATTTAGTGAAACTTTAAATAAAGTTGTCGACGAACTCCGTGCGAAAGCTAACGCCTAATTAACTCGCCAAGGTAGTGGCAACACCCGAATTAGAGTTCCAGCCGGATTGTCTCCGGGTGAAATCACGCCGAGTCCATCAGCGTGGGATAGTCCGCGCAACATGGCAGAGCCCCGAAATTGCGTCATCTCTGCTGTTCCAGAAGATTGCATAATCGGAACGATACGCGTGCGATCGCAAGGAAAGTCGTTCGCAAGCGGGATTTTTGCCATTCGATTTTCGCTTTGACCAGACAATCCGCGTAACGCGGGAGCAACAACTGTCATAAAGCTAACTAGTGCGGCAAGCGGGTTTCCTGGCAAGCCTGCAATAAGTTTTCCATCTGGAAGTTTGGCAAGTAGAGACGGGTGACCAGGGCGCATCCAAATCTCACTGACAATGTAAATCGCACCAAGTTTTTCAAGGGCAGGTCGCAAGTAGTCATGTTCACCAAATGAACTTCCACCAGTCACAATCACGATGTCACCGTCAGACTTTTCAATCGCGCCGCGTAACTCTTCTAAATCATCAGCGCAATTAATGCTCGAGTTCACTTTTGCACCCAAGTATTGCGCCCAAGGTGTTACTTGAATCGAAAGTGAATCCCGGATTTGCCCTGGGCCAGGAGTTCCGGCAGAAGTTAGCTCGCTACCAGTAACAATTACTGCAACTGTTGGAGGCTGATAAACCAAAACTTCGTCGATACCTGAACTGGCTGCCAATCCCGCGATTGCTGGTGTCAGTAGGTTGCCGGCGGCAGCAATGTTTTCTCCAGCAAGGGCTTCATCGCCAGGTTGCCTGATGTGTTGCCCAGGAGTGAATGAGCTTTTGCTGGCTACGTCACCTTCAAATAGTGTTGCCATTTCTTGGGGAATCACAAATGAGCAATGGGGTGGTAGGTGAGCGCCAGTACTTACTTTCAGGGCGCAACCAGACTCAAGGTAGGGCAGAAAATTTCCAGCATGGAGTTCGCCAACGATTCGCCACGGTCCCTGACCGAACACTGCATATCCATCCATCATCGAGGTATGCGCCGGCGGCAAATCTATGTCTGCTACTAAATCTTGAGCTAGCACCATGTTTATCGCTTGGGCAATAGGCAGCCGCAAGGTGGACTTCGGCACAACGGATTCAAAGCTCAGCGTTAGAGCCAAGTCCCATTCCACATTGTGATTAATCTCGGCTGACATAGTCACAATCTACCGAACCCATGTCATGCTTTATACCTATGAGCGCTGTTACTGCATCGATTCCCGATTCGATAGTTGTTGCTGGTGGAAATGCGACTCGAATGGGCGGCGCGGATAAAGCGATGCTCCCACTTGGCCTAACTGGAAAATCCTTGCTTGCGGACGTAGTCATTTCCTGTCCTGGAAAAGTATTTATAGTGGGTTTTCCGCGCGAAATTCCGCTAACTAAAACAGATGCAGTTACTTGGGTTCCTGACTTGAACCCAAGGGGGGGACCCGCGGCCGGAATTTGGTCGGGACTTTCGCATGTAACAAGCGAATACGTTTTCATTTCAGCAGCAGATCAAACACTTTCGGCTGAAACAGTTTCAAAGTTGACTGCAGCAGCCTTTGGCAAAGATGGTGCGTGGGTAATTCGCAGCGATGGTAGCGGTCAGCCTTTGTGCGCCTGTGTTCGTACTGATTTATTGCGTGACTTACTTGCGCCAACTCTAGGAATCAACCAGTCACCGATGCGGTTACTTTCTTCATTAAACATGGTTGGAGTAACTGTTGATCCGGATCAAGTCCTCGACTTTGATACGTGGCAAGATGTTGCTAAGGCAGTGAAGGGCAGGGAAGCGATGGATCAAATTACTCAAATGTGGATGGCTCGAGTCGCAACATTGCTTAACGTTGATCAGCACGAAATGTTGACTTCTGAATTATTGGATCTAACTCGCGAAGTAGCTCACGGTGTCGAACGTAAGTCAGCACCACTTACAACGTTTCTACTTGGATATGCTGCAGGAAAAGATTCTATGAATCATGAAGAAGTGCGCAAGTTGATCGAAGCTGTTTCAAATGCGGTAAACGAATGGCAAATCGTTGACTAGCCAAGAACCCGCGAATCCAACGCAACGGATTCAGGTAATTAAGACGAAATCAAACACCGCGGCTAGCGATCATGTGGTTGGAGAAGAGCCACTTGAAATTCGAATTGATGGTGGCGCTGGGTTACAGCAGCTTGCAATAACTATGCGTACTCCTGGTGCAGACATTGAGTTAGGTGCCGGATTTCTTTGGACTGAAGGTTTGTTACGCACTCGAGAAGACTTGATTGGCATCACAACTTGTAAAGACAAAGAGTTAACTCCGCGAGAGCAAGAAAATGTGATTGTTGCTCGCGTGGTGCCAGATGCGCCAGCGGTTACTCGCACACTTGAGCGTAGATTTACGATTTCGAGCGCCTGTGGTGTTTGTGGCTCTACTCATATTGAGGACTTGCGGGGTCGTGGTTGCGGCAATGTAGTTGCACCAGGAATTTCAGAGTCAGAATTACTAAAGTTGCCTGAAATGATGCGACCAAAGCAAAAGATTTTTGATAAAACTGGTGGACTACATGCTGCTGGGCTCTTTGATCCACAAGGAAAGTTGATTGTGGTTCGAGAAGACGTAGGCAGGCACAATGCCGTAGATAAAGTCATCGGCTATGCCCTTATGAATGATTTGTTACCGCTTGATGGTTATTCACTGGCTATCAGCGGTCGTGGTGGATTTGAAATTATTCAAAAAGCTATTGCCGCAAGAATTTCTGCTGTCGTTGCAGTTTCTGCGCCCACTTCGTTAGCCGTTGAAACTGCTCGGGAGTTCGGATTAACTTTGTATGGATTTACTCGGGAAGATTCGGCAACAAAATATTCGCCTGCGCCGTAGTATTCGGTGCAAATCTTGGGGTGAGTGACGGGACTTGAACCCGCGACGTCCTGCCGCTTACGCTCAACAGGCCGTCTTGGTTTTAAGCTTCAACAGACCATAAAATTCCCCCCGACGACCTGCCGCTTACGCTCAACAGGCCGTCCGGGCGAAATCTTGGGGTGAGTGACGGGACTTGAACCCGCGACGTCCTGGACCACAACCAGGTGCTCTACCAGCTGAGCTACACCCACCATGTTGCAACAGATTGCTCTGCAGCGAACCTCCCTATTCTATTCAGGGAAGTTCAGATGGGCTAATTTGGTGCGTGCTTGGCTGCAATCTCTTTAGCCTTTGACGTATCAGGACCTGGAAGTTCGACAAAGACAGCTTCGCGGTAATACTTCAATTCGTTAATTGAATCCAGGATGTCACCGAGTGCTCGATGGTTTCCAGTCTTAGTTGGACTGGCAAAGTAAGCGCGCGGATACCAGCGGCGCACGAGCTCTTTAATGCTGGAGACGTCAATTATTCGGTAGTGCAAGTAAGAGTCAACTCTGGGCATGTCTCGCTGCAAGAAAATTCGATCGACGTGAACACTTGAGCCGGCGAGTGGGGCTTTGCTGGCTTCGGGAATGTGGGAAGAAATGTAATCAAACAACTGTTCCTCGGCGGACTCAAGCGAAACTCCATTTGGAATCTCAGGAAGTAGCCCCGACTCGGTATGCATATTGACCACAAATGGATCCATACTTTCCAAACGTTCTGCAGGCGCCTGAATAACAATGTTTAGGCCCTCGGCGACAACTTCGAGTTGAGCATTAGTAATCACGCAGGCGATTTCAACTAGTAGATCGTTCTTGAAATCTAACCCAGTCATTTCGCAATCGATCCAGACTATGCGGTCAGTTTCAGGTGCTTCGCTCATTATCCAAGGCTATTGGAAGGTGAAATTGACAGTCGTAGGTGGGGGCAAACAATGAAAATGACGTAAAGTCACAATTATGAAACGTGCAGCAATCGCCTTAATGCTCGCTAGCTTCGGATGTCTGATTGCTTTTGAAGTCATTGGTTCATCTGTGGCAGAAGATGGAACACTTGTGGAGCCATTCTTCTTGATTCCAATTGCGTGGTTGTTGTTTTTAACCGGGGGAATGCTTGCCATTACTACCTATATAAAGGGTCGACTTAAGTAGGTTTCGCACCTTACTTAATTTTTCAGCAGTTAAACTATTGCCATGACTCGTTACGGATCTATGTATGGCCCAAATATCACATTCTTAGGTGTCGATGAATGCGACATAGAAATTCCAGAATCATTTGCTGATGCTGATGTAGTAATTGTTGGAGCGCCCTTCGATGGTGGCACTAGCTATCGCTCCGGCGCACGTTTTGGTCCAAAGGCTATGCGCGAAGTATGTAACGAAGAACACAACGGGTCTCGCGAAAGTATGGCACTGCGCGTCAACGGTTTAAAGGATCTTCGGGTCTATGACATGGGTGACGTTGAGATGTATTCCGGCGATGCTGTTAAGTCTTGTGAAAACTTAGAAAAAGTTATTGAAAAGATTGCTGCTTCTGGCGCAATCCCATTGGTGCTTGGTGGCGACCACACTGTTACTTGGCCAAATGTAACTGGCGTTGCCCGCGGTGCAGACATGTGGGGACGAGTTGGCGTTATCCACTTCGATGCTCACGCTGACACTGGCGACATTGCCTTTGGGT
>Ga0114976_10002153_pt1 | contig 12378 bp, 10 predicted proteins | sample S_130805_EF_Meta_FD_87319 | JGI IMG/M metagenome (GOLD analysis project Ga0114976, IMG submission 87319) | Freshwater microbial communities from Lake Simoncouche, Canada to study carbon cycling - S_130805_EF_MetaG | ecosystem: Environmental > Aquatic > Freshwater > Lake | place: Lake...
AGCCTGCTGTCCACCAATGCGATTGAGAACACCCTGCGCCATTGGCGTCAAAGCACCCACGGAGTGAATCGCTGGCGACGCGAAGGCGACATGGCCATTCGCTGGCTGGCAAGTGGCCTGTTGTGGGCGCAACAAGGATTCCATCGAGTGCGTGGACACGAGCAAATGAACCGCTTGATGAAATCGCTCAGCTAGGAAGGGGAAGTGGCCTTCGGCGCACGCGAAACAGGTTCTGCAGTGCAGGTGGAGCGAGGGGGCGTAGCCCTGAGCGGAGCCGGAACGCAAGAACCTGTTTCGCGGCGCAAGCGTCTTGCATCAGCACGAAACCAAACGAAAATCATCTCACCATCCGCATGATGTTTTAACGAATCAGCGGACATCCCCTCGAAGGGGGGCTTGCCGCCTTTGCACCAGTCGCGCATGGCGTAGCCGGTGAGCTCTTCGAGCAGCGAGCGGAAGCTCTCCCAAGGGATGAGGTCGCGCAACTTGAGGATGCCGGTGCTTTTGGCGGCAACGGCCTGCTCGTGCTCAAGGGCGCTGAAGAATCCACCTCCTCGTTGGGTCTTGCGGTAGCGTTTCATGCTTCCTTTTGCCTCATGTTTCGGAATCATGAAATCTTTACCCAAGGTTTCCAGAGGTGCCCACAAGTTAATCGGGTTTCATTTCCTGCCACCGCCAAGTCTCCCAGTCATAGCCTTCTAGGGGCGAGAACTGTTTCTTGTAGTCGTAGGGTCCGGGCGCGTGGGTGCCGTAGCCGTGGTAGAGGTAGTTCATGCCAGCAGATCGCGCGAGGTCGATTTCCTTCAGCAGCGTCAGCGTGCCAAGTGCGCGCTTGGCGTGGTCGGGCTCGAAGATGGCATACACGCTGGAGGCTGCTTGCTCGCCCACATCCATGAAGCTTACCGCAATCAACTCGTCCCCGAGTAGGGCTTTCACCGCTAGGCACTCACCCGGCGTATGAGCGGGCTCGGAGCCGAGGAAGTCCTGCAAGCAGGTGGGGATATTCTCATCAAAGCGGGACGCGTGACGCTCGAACATCGTGTGCATCGCATCATCCAGCATCGCAGGCTCGACGACCCAACGTACGTCTTCATTCCGTCGCCAGACGCGGCGCTGGCTTTTTCTCATCTGAAACTGCGCAAGGTCGATGCGCAGCGGAATGATGTCATGCTCCACGCCCTGCATGACACAGTGCGAGTAGCGGAAGAAGAGCTTCCCCTGATGCCGCCAGCCCTGCGACCACAGAGCATCCATGCTGGCACCGGTCACGTGCCCAGCCAGCCCACACTCGTCGATGCGCGACACCGGGGACATGGCAGAGCGGCAGTGGCGTTTACGGGATCATGAGCTTCTTGCCGATGCTGAGGAAGTCGTTGCTCATGCCGTTGGCGGCTTTGATCTTAGCCACCGTGGTGCCTTTTTTCCGGGCGATCGCAGACAGCGTGTCGCCTTTGACCACCGTGTAACTACTGCCGGTGGACTTCTTTTTCGCGGCAGGTTTCTTTGCTGCCGTGGAGGTCGTCTTCTTCGCCACACCACTGGAGGAAGACGGCGTGTAGCTGGACGTGGTCTTCTTCACACTGCTGGAGGACGAACCATGAACCGGGGGTGGCGTGTATTTGGGCGCGCTGCTCGGCAGCTCAAAGCCAGGCGGTGGCGGTGCCTCGGCATACTGATGATGCGATCTGCTGGTGGAGCCAGGCTGTGCCACTGCACCCTGGCCTGGATAGGGATTGAAGCCGCCGTCCGTGCTGTAGTTCGAGGCATAGTCAGAACCAGATTCGGTCGTCTTGCACGAGACCAAGCCCGAGGCCACGGATAGCGCCAGTGCGGCAAAACCAAAGACACGTGAGAGACGAAGATGGGTGCGCGGCATAGTAAAGGTGATTTTCCCGGTCAGGGCGCACCTTGCAACGGCTTTTTCCTGGGAAGGTTGCACCATCTTCTGCCTTTCCGATAGGACTTGGTCCAGGCCCGCGTTGCAACGAATCCAGTGTTGCCACTCCCGGTGCACTTCACTAATCTCCGCGCTCTTCATGAAAATTGGTTTTAACCTCCTCCTCTGGACGGGTCACGTCACCGACGCTGACTTCCACCTCTTTGAAAAACTGAAAGCCGCTGGCTACGACGGCGTCGAGATTCCGATCTTCGACGTGAGCAGCCCCGCACATTTCAAGGCTGTGGGTCAAGCCATCAAGGACAATGGCCTGGAGTGCACCGCCGTGACCGTCCTCCCTGACGAGGCGCACAATGCGATCAGCCCCGACGCAGCGAATCGTCAGGGTGCTATCGATCACCTGAAGAAAGTCATCGACTGTGGCCACAATGCGGGCGTGCAGACGCTCTGCGGCCCTTATTATCAGGTGCTCGGCCAGTTCACAGGCAAGTATCCAACCGAGACCGAACTCGACCACGCGGCATGCGTGCATCGCGCCATCGCTGGCATCGGCCAGGACGCAGGCATCAAGTTCGCCATCGAAGCACTGAATCGTTTCGAGTCGCACCTGCTCAACACCATGGAGCAAGCCGCCAGCTACGTGAAGCGCGTGGACCACCCGAACTTCGGCACCATGTATGATACCTTCCATGCGAACATCGAAGAGAAGGACGCTGTGGGTTGTATCGACACCGTCTTTGCCACGGGCAAGCTGAACCACGTGCACATCTCCGAAAACGACCGTGGCACCCCAGGCACCGGCCACGCGCCCTGCCGGGAAGCGATCAACAAGCTGAAAGCCATCGGCTATGACAAGTGGCTGACGATTGAAGCCTTCGGCGGCTCGCTGCCTGACCTGGCCGCTGCGACCCGTGTCTGGCGCGACTTCTTCAAGTCCCCCGAAGACGTCTACAACGACGGTATCAAATTCATCCGAAGCGTGCTCGCCGAGTAGTCCGCCCGCCCCATCTCATTCACCTCATGAATAACGAAACCAACACACCCGTCGCCGCGCCTAGCCGCCGCGACTTCCTGCGCACAGGCACGGCCATCGCCGCTGCCAGCGCCCTCACCGTCGAACAGTCCGCCTGGGCCGCAGGTAGCGATGAAATCAAGGTCGGCATGATCGGCACTGGCGGACGCGGATCCGGCGCAGCCAATCAGGCGCTGAACAATCCAAAGGCAGGCATCCGTCTTGTCGCCATGGGTGACCTGAACAAGGAAAACCTGGACAAGTCCCTCTCCAACCTGCGCAACGCACATGGCGACAAGGTCGATGTGCCAGAAAATCGCCAGTATGTGGGCCTCGACGCCTACAAGGGAGTGCTCGAAAATGCCGATGTGAACTACGTGGTACTTGCCACGCCTCCCGGCTTCCGCCCGTATCACTTCGAAGCCGCGATCAACGCTGGCAAGCATGTGTTCATGGAAAAACCCGTCGCCGTGGATGCCCCTGGCGTGCGCAAGGTGCATGAAATGGCGAAAATCGCCGACGAGAAGGGCCTGAAGGTCGCCTGCGGCCTGCAACGCCGCTATCAGAACTGCTATCGCGAGGCCTTCAAGGCCGTGAAGGCAGGCGTCATCGGCGAAATCACCGGTGGCCAAGTCTATTGGAACGGCGGCGGCATCTGGTTCCGTGAGAAGAAGGAAGGCCAGACCGAACTCCAGTATCAAATGCAGAACTGGTATTACTTCACCTGGCTCTGCGGCGATCACATCAACGAGCAGCACATCCACAACATCGATATCGCCAACTGGTTCATGTCCATCTTCTTGGAACCACGCAAGGACGCCCCCGGCCCCGTGGCCAAGCAAGTGTTCCCTTACCAAGTGCACGATGCCACGCCCGTCAGTGCCCAAGGCATGGGCGGTCGCCAGCAGCGCACCGACAAGAAGACCGGTCAAATCTTTGACCATCACTACGTTGAGTTCACGTATGCCAACGGCGTGCGCATCAACAGCCAGTGCCGCCATCAGGCAGGCACTAATGCCGAAGTGCGCGAGGAGTTCTCCGGCTCCAAGGGCATCCTTTACCTCACCAACAGCGGCAACTGCTACGCGGTGGACTACAAGGGCAAGGAAATTTGGCGCTACACCCCAGCCGCAGCCCCTGCGGACAAGGCCGAAGCCACGGGCCCAGGCAAGAAGCGCAAGCGCGGTGCTAGCGGTGATCCTGACCCATATGAAGTCGAGCACTTCGAGCTGCAGCAGGCGATCCGTGGCAACACGTATCTCAACAACGCCTTCTACTGCGGCGACAGCACCCTGACCGCCATCATGGGCCGCATGGCCACCTACGGCGGCAAGAAGGTGACCTGGGACGAGGCCTACAACTCCAAGGTGCAGCACATGCCTGCCATCGTGACCAACGAAACAGAACCGCCGGTCAAGCAGGATGCTGACGGCTGGTATCCGATCGCTATTCCCGGCTGGGCCAAGAAGGACTACGACGCGGCTAAGAAGCAAGTCGCCGAGGTGATTTAATCACGTTGGTCAGCCCGACGCGCTGACTGAAACACAGCCCCGGTTCCGCGTCGCGCAGAGCCGGGGTTTTTCTTTTCATGGGCGGCGTTTTGCAACGGCCGTCGTTGATAAGGCGAAGCCTGGAATCCTTCACAGTCCACTCGTCGGCTGCACGCTCGCTTCTGTGGGTGGCGCGGAATCAGCCTCTGTTAGCGCCACGAGGGGCTGTGCGGCAGGTGCCACCAAGGGGGCGATGATTGGTTGAACCGCAGGAGTCACCACAGGGGCCACAGGCGCGGGTGCAGGGGCTTCATCGACCTGAGCCAGCCTGAACTCTAGCTCGCAAATCCGCTGCTCCGCCTCGCGCAGACGTTTGCGCGTGCCCACATCACCTAGCGCGAGTTGCGCTTCCAGTTCCGCCACTCGCTTCTCTGCCGCAACGGCATGCTCTTGCGCTTTGGCTATGTCTTCTGAGGCAGTCACGACCGCAGCGGGCTCACCCGGATTACCCGTGCTGACCAGCGCCATGATCTCCCTCTGCAGCATTTGAGCCTTCTGCCCAGTAGCGGTCAGCTTGCGTTTCAGGTCAGCCTGCTTCATCTCCGCATCCTGCTCCAAAGTCGCGAGCGCGGCACGTGCGCTCTCGAGTTCAGCCTGGACGATTTCCGAGGCGCTCATGCCGTTAGCTGCTTGGCGCTCACACTCAGAGAGCGATGCCCGTAACGCGCCCTCGCGTTGCGCGGCGACATTCCGTTCATCGGCTAGAGAAATGCGGGTAGAGTTCAATTCCTGCGCCAGCCGCTGTGCCAGCTCTTGCTTGGCATCCAGCGCACCTTCCAAATCGGCTTGGCGGCTACGCAGCATCGTCATCTGCGAATCGCTGTCGCGCTGGAGCTGCTGTGCTTGCAGCAGCCGTTCCTGCAACGCAAAGGCTGCATCTATCTCTGCGTTCAGGGCCGCGTCCAATGAAGTGCAGCGCGTGGCGGCGGCAGCGAGTTGAGTTTTTAGCACCTCTTGCTGCTCTTCAGCCTTCTGCCCTTCCTCCTGGCGTTTCACCTCCAACTGCAAGCGCAGCTTCTTTTCTTCGTCGATGCTAGGCTGTAGCTTGCGCTTCTCAGCCCAGCTCGCCACGACCCAAAAAACCGCGCCGCTGACAAGGCCGACCAGGGTCAACTGAAGGATGTATTGGGTCTCGGTCATACTCGCCGCTGCGACTGATGGGAGATTAAGTGTTTCGCAAGTATAATCACTGGTCAGGAAACTCAAAGTCAGGCCTCATGTCCAGCTAGCATTTCAGGATGCTTGCGCAGTTCTTGCCCGATTAGCCCGCCTTTCCCAAGCCCACGCCACCAGCCAAGAGCCGACGACCAAGCCAAGAAAAATCACCAGCACAAGCAGGACCGGCTTTGTCGGCCCGATCAACTTGTCCAAAGGACGCCCACTCCACCAAGGCACGGCGTGAATCATGAGCAGGTGCGCCACGTAAATGACCAAGGACTGTCGACCGGCAAGTAGCAGCCATTGAGGCAGAGCGATGCTGCGGAACTGAAGCCCAGCAGTCAGGAGCGATATTCCCACAGCGATCATCATCACCCAGCCAAGGCGCTCGAAGAAGAACATGTCTGTGCTTGAACTCGCCAACACAGGAATACCACCTGCCAAGAAAGCGCCGAATAGGCTCAACCCCCAGTGCAACTTCTTTCCCTGGCCTATCAGAAACCCAAAGCCGGCAAACGCGAACCACGGAAACAATGGAAAGATGGAGCCGTGCTGCTTGGCCAAGTATGCATCCAAGGGGGGCAAACCAGTAGTCGTCATCGCCATGCGGTCCGCATATTTCACAGCGAAAAAGCACAGGACAAACACGACGACAGCACGCCAGCGGCTATCCCTGATCCCCCGCTCGACCGCTAGCAGCAGCAAGCATGAAGCCGCCAAGCAATGCAGCACATCACTTTGGAACAGTATGCGCAGCACTGGTGCTGAGAAGTTGCCACGCGCCAAGGCATCCCACGGCACATGCAGAAGATAGCCGATGGCCCAAACCCAGAGCAACCGCTTCACTGTCGGCCACGCAGGCTTTCGTGGCCCCAGCTTGGCAGCGGCCAGCCCACGCATATAGCCAGCGACCCAGAAAAATGTGGGTGCGATCAGTCCATGATAAAAACGCAGACCGTTGAACCATGCCTGCTCCTGCTCGTCCGCGGCCAGGAAGGTGTTAGCCGCATGAACCCAGATCATCCCAATGACGGCAATGCCGCGCAGCAGGTCGATCCATTCGTAACGTTGTTTCATGCCAGCCATGTTTGCAGAAGAAAGCTGGACTTGAAACCCTGCATTCACCGCGCCAAGAAACACGCTCTTTATGTCAAACATCTGGGACTTCGCCAACGCACAACTCAAAGACCTCGTCGCCTACGAACCGGGAAAACCGATTGATGAAGTGGCACGCGAACGCGGGCTGAAGCCAGAAGACATCATCAAGCTGGCCAGCAACGAAAATCCGATCGGTCCCTCGCCCAAGGCTATCGAAGCCATGCAGAAGGCCCTAGCCGAGCTGCACATCTATCCTGATGGCGGCAGCTACAAGCTGCGCAGTGCGATCGCCGAGAAATTCGGCCTGGAAATGGGCAACATCATCCTCGGCTGCGGCAGCAACGAAGTCATCGAGTTCATCGGCCACGCCTTCCTGAAAGAAGGCGACAACATCATCACCGCTGAGCACGCCTTCCTCGTTTACAAGCTGATGGCTAAGGTGTTCGGCGCGGAGACCATCGAGGTGCCCGATCCTGGGTATGTGCATGACCTGGAAGCGATGGCAGCCGCCGTCACACCACGCACCAAGGAAATCTTCATCGCCAATCCGAACAACCCCACCGGCACGCTGGTCACGCAGGAGCAGATTGATGCCTTTATGGCCAAGGTGCCCGCGCACGTGGTGGTGGTGTTCGACGAAGCCTACTACGAGTTCCTCGACAACCCACCGGACACGCTCAAATACGTGCGCGAAGGTCGCAACGTGGTCGTACTGCGCACTTTCTCCAAGATCCAAGGTCTCGCGGGCACACGCGTCGGTTACGGCATCGCGAAGAAGGAGCTAATCGAAGTGCTGCAACGCACACGGCAGCCTTTCAACATCAACTCCATTGCCCAAGCCGGAGCCCTCGCCGGCCTGCAAGACCAGGCCCACCAGGACAAGACCAAGAACATCACCGACGCAGGCCGCACGTTCTTCCAGACGCAGTTCGCTGCGCTCGGCCTGGAGTTCATCCCCAGCTACGCGAACTTCGTGCTTGTGAAGGTGGGCGATGGCAACGCCGTGTTCAAAGCCATGATGGACAAGGGCGTCATCGTACGCGCCATGGCCGCCTACAAACTGCCGGAGTGGATCCGCATTAGCATCGGCACCATGCCACAGAATGAGCGCTGCATGGAGGTGCTGAAGGAGGTGCTGGCGTAGTTTCCCAACTGTGAACCCTCATCAAAAAGAGGCGGGGTGCTGAGGGGCAGTCCAGGTGAAGCTGCTCCCATCGCGCCGCCGCAGGATAAAGCCAGTGCCCGCGCCAATACTCACAGAGGTTGCATCCGTAGCGGCGTCGGTCGCACTGCGCCAGCCATTCACAGCGGTGTCATAGTAGTAGGTCGTGTAGTGAGCCCCTGACCAGATGAGCACTTGGTCCGCAGTGCTTGCCGACGTGCCTCCCAGCAACCCAGTGCCGACATTTCCACTGAAGAGCCCACTGCTCCCCAGCGTCATGGCGACAGCAAATGGATTCCCCACGTAGCTGTAGCCGGTGGTGAATGTCATGGTGTTCTGGCCACTTTTGACTTCGCCAGTGAGCAGGATTTCTTTGGTGGACGACTGCCCACGTCGGATGAGCAAGCCGCTGTTGGGCCGAATGATCGTGCCACTAGCATCGGTTGATTGCGCACCCAGTCTGCGCCATCCCGAGCCACCAATCCCGCTCGTCTGATAGTAGTATGTGGCGAAGTCAGGACCATTCCATAGAATGATCTGGTCCGCTGTGGTGGGCGTGCCACCTTGAAGACCCGCACTATTGGCCGCGCCGAAGACTTCGGCCAGCGTCCAATGCTTTCGCACGCGATACTTTAAGGGTGCCATCAGGCTCGCATTCAACGTGCCTTCGACGGTGATGACGCCCGTCGCTGCCACATTGGCGATGATGGAGTTGACGCTGCCCACTCCGGCAACGGCTGAGTTACCATTGCTGCTCACGATCTCCACGTAATGCGTCCCGGCGAAGGTGCCATTCGCCCACGTCGCACTCGGGTCGGTGAGTGTGTTAGAGGTGAAACTCGTCGCCGTGCCCGCATAGACGGGCACCTGACGCAGAGTCAGCGAGTGAAACGTCAGCTGCGATGCGCCACTGCCGCCCGTGCCTGTGGCCGATAGATGGACAAAGCCGACGATGTTGCTGGACACGGTCTCCGCCTTCAGGCCAAGACCGATGATGAGCACCGCGACAACGAGGAAAGGGGACGATATCTTCATGGGATGGTAAGTGAGGTGTAGCGAATCAGTCTTCCAATGTCATTTGGCCAGAGAGTATCGGTGAAGTCGTAATCTTCTCAGAGAGCGTTGGTATCTGTGGCAGCAGGAAATAGCCAACGGCATAACTGCTGGCAGACGCTGTGCGAACAATCGTGCCCTGATAAGTCACCTTCCGTGGCAGGGTGCCGTCTAGCAAGGAGAAGGTCCCACTGACCGCCCCAGTTGCCGGATTGATGCTGAGCGTGGCTCCAGCAGGGTTATCATTGGAGTCCTTCGCTGGCATGATTACTTTGAGCGCGTCAGTGAACTGAGCCTCGTTCATTGTAGGGTTAATCGCAGCAGCGGACAAACCACCTTCTGCAAATCTCAGCGTCAACGTCCCCGGCGACGGCAGCCCAAGCACCACGTAGCCGCGTGACGCCGGAGCCATATATTTCCCAGTGACGGTCAAGCTAAGGGGTCCAAATCCAGCTTCATAGGCGCGTGCCGAGTCGTCGGGCTTCATCCAAGCCAACGAGCCTGATACCGTGTTGTCTGTGAACAGACCATCAACGGCCGACGACAGAACGACCACGCCCTTGATGGATCCCTTATTTGCGTAGAGCGACTGATAGACCAACAGCTCCCCGCTGGGTCCGACGAGGCTCGCAGTCACAAAGCTGCTGCCATCCGCTGCTTTCCCCGACATCGTGAGCGTGCCTGCCTGACCTAGCGTGAAGCTCAGGTAACCGGTGCCTTGTGGAATGGTGGCACCCGCGGGTGCCGCCAGATCCACAGCAGCCGTGTAGTAGCCTGCGCGTGCGCTCGCAGGGTTCGTGCTCGTATTCCAGGTCTGCCGCCAACCGGTAACCAAGGAATGGTAGGTTTTCGCCTCAACGACCATACTGACCTCACCCGCAATCGTATTGCTTGGTGGGGCGAAGAGCAAACTCATGGAGCAAGACGGCAGCGCACCGCTGCGCGGGAAGTTCGCCTCCAGAGTCACCACGCCTGAGACTTGGGCAATGAGCACACCATTGAATGTGCGTGTCACGCCTGCAATGGAGAGCTTGGCCGTGTAGTTGCCTGTGGCGGCGGTGGTAAAATCGACCCGCCCGCCAAGCCCATTGGTGAGACTATTGGCCAAGGTCTCACGCTCTACCAAAGCAATAAAGGTGCCCACAACTCCCACGGGCAGCGCACGCACCCGCAGGACCGCACTGATCGCCGCACTCGTGCCCATCGTGTTAGTCGCCGTGATCCGAACCACGAACGTGCCGGCAACTGTAGGCCGCCCACTGATCTCACCTGTTGTCGATTTATACCCCAGTCCCGCAGGCAGTCCGCTGACCGTGAACTTCCTGGGAAAATGCGTTGCACTTAACGTATGGCTGAAGTCACCCGCAACAATCGTATCGGCAAAGCCCGGTGCCTGCACCGTTGGCAACGGCAGCTTAGACAAGGTAGTAAAAAACAGACTCTTCGTTCTCGTCACCCCCACGGAGTCCATCAATTTGACGATGCACTCGAGCCCATTGGTGACCGCTGTTGGCGTGCCGCCGACCAAGCCTCCAGGGCTCAGGCTCAGGCCCGCAGGCAAGCTGCCACCTGCGATTGACCAAGCATAGGTCCCCGTGCCGCCGGTGCCCACCAGCGATTGCGAATAAGCATAGCCCACCACGGGTGCAGGCACGGAAGACGTGTTGATCGACAACGAAGAGGCGGTGAGCGTGAGCCCATACGTCTGCGTCGCCGTCAGCATTCCTCCGTCTGTGAGCCGCACCTCGAAATCAAATGTTCCCGACGCCAGAGGCGTGCCGCTGATCAAGCCGTTCACCAAGGTTAGCCCAGAGGGAAGTGACCCGCCAGACAGAGACCATGAGTAGGGGGCCGTGCCGCCAGCCGCACTCAGTTGCTGGCTCAGGGATGATCCCTCCTGACCGTTGGAAAGGGGCGAGGATGTCGTGATAGCCAGGACATTGTCCGCAATCACCATCGTGATCGCCTTCGTGCTGACCATCGCACCTCCATCAGTCACGCGGACCGTAAAGGCGTAGCTGCCCGCCGTTGTCGGCGCACCACTGAGAACACCAAGTTCGCTCAAAGCCAAGCCATTGGGCATAGTTCCCGAAGTGACATCCCATTTATAAGGTGCGGCACCGCCCGTCACGCTGAAAGTCAGTGAGTAAGGGGTGCTCACGATGCCACCGACGATCTGTGCCGCCGTGCCAACCACTGGCATGGGAATGATCACCGCCAGAGCAAAATTGGCCACGCTAGTCGTGCTGGATGTCCCGTTCGGGTAGCTGCCTAAAACCACTCGCGCCCCGGCCGCTAAAGAACCAGTGCCCGCGGTCAGATCCGTCAGGTCCACCGTCGTCATTCCAGGCGGATCTTGAACTGGAAACTTCCAACGCGCGCCTGGCACATCGGGAGTTGCGTCAGGGTTGGTCAACGTGTCCGCAAGGCTCCAGTAGAGAATCGCCTGCTGAGTGGCGGCACCACTCGTCACCGCATTCATCACCCACACGAACATCTGCTTGCCCTCCACATTCAGGCCCGTAGCGCTGGTATCTGCCGTGCTGCTCGCCGCGAAATGCCCAGCCACACTGCCGCTAAAACCGCTACCGATTGTCGTCGCCGCCACCTGCACAAAGTTCGCCTCCAGCAGCGTGATCGAGCCTGCGATGGCTTTGATCTCCCCATCCGTCAAAGGTTCCTCTGTCATCACACTGCGAAAGTATCCCAGTCGCACCAGCGAACCAACTGGCAGTTCTGAGCCATCCGCTTGGCTCAGCCCATGGTTTGTGCTGGCCGACCAGTTAATCGTAGCAGCCCACGCCGAGGTGGTGCATTGAGCAGCAAAAAGTAGGCAGAGGAAAAGAGAGTGGTACATGGCAGAGAGTGAATCACACGCCCCTACATTCTCTTCATGAAGAGAATGTGAATGCCCAGAACATTTTTGTCAGGTGTTTGTAAAGATGCGCGACCCCTCTGGCTAAGCGCCACACAGCTCATTCACCTTCTTTTCACGAAAGGAGAGGATCTTGTCCAACTGATGCCTCACCAGAAACGGAGGCATCACCTCACTGAAGGGCGACAACGGCAGCACAGACGCCACCAAATCCTCCATCTCGATCCGGCCATCGCCTTGATCATGAAAGTGATGCTCAAGATGCCAGATCGCATAAGGCCCCACGCGTTGCTCATCGACGAAGTAAGTGCTCTCACGCAACTGCACGATCTCCGTCAGCCACGTCATAGGAATGCCCAGCATGGGACTGACTCGATACTCTATCATCATCCCCGGATGAAGGCGCGGTGGCAGTTCGGACTTCACGATGAATCCCATGTCGGGCGGTGTGATCTTGGCCAAGTTGCGCGGATCGGAGAAGAAGCCCCAGGTTTGTTCAGCGGAGGCGCAGATGATTTGCTTCATGTGCAGGGTGTGGATGGCCGTTACACCAGTTATGTGGAAAGCACATGA
>Ga0114976_10002156_pt1 | contig 12373 bp, 3 predicted proteins | sample S_130805_EF_Meta_FD_87319 | JGI IMG/M metagenome (GOLD analysis project Ga0114976, IMG submission 87319) | Freshwater microbial communities from Lake Simoncouche, Canada to study carbon cycling - S_130805_EF_MetaG | ecosystem: Environmental > Aquatic > Freshwater > Lake | place: Lake...
GCAAAATTAAATCGCCCATCATGCTCGGTGTTGAGATTGAACAAGCCGAAGCAGAAGATAACGAATATGCCGTTGAAGATAAAGACGGTGAGGTAGAGATACAGCACATACCAGAGTATCCATTTCCATTTTTCCGTGGGAAGAAGGGTGGTGTCTACATTCGCCCCGAGAGCGAAGATGACGAAGCCGAGCCCAAACTTGTTTATGAGCATGACTTATATGTAGTCAAGCGCATGCGCGATCCTGAGCTTGGCGAGATAGCTTTGTTTCGTTTGCACTTACCGCACGATGGTGTCAGAGAGTTCAGCATCCCTACGATGGGTATCTCTTCACCTGATGAGTTGCGCAAACAGTTGGCACACAACGGAGTTGTAGCCCACAAAGCACAGTATGAATTGCTTGCAAGGTATGTTGTTTTCTTTATAAAAAATTTGCAATACATTAAAAAGGCAGAGACCATGAGAACTCAGTTTGGTTGGGTAGAGGGGAACAGTAAGTTCATTCTCGGTGATCGGGAGATTACAAAAGACGGAGTGTTTTATAGCCCGCCGTCAAGCGTTACAAAAGATATTGCCGGAAAGTTAATTACCAAAGGCTCTATGGAGAAGTGGAAAGAAGCGTTCAACATGTACGCTAGGCCGGGGCTTGAACCCCATGCGTTTGCCGCACTCACGGCATTTGGCTCACCACTGTTGAAATTTACAGGTCTTGAAGGTGCAATCATTAACGTGATTCATCCTGAGTCCGGTTCAGGTAAGTCGACAGCGTTGTTTATGTGCAACAGTGTGTATGGTGAACCCAAAGGGTTGACCTCTATGTACAAGGATACGTTCAACGCAAAGATGCACCAGCTTGGTGTAATGAACAATCTGCCCAATACGATTGACGAGATCACCAACCTTAGTGGCATGGAGTTTTCTGACTTGGCGTACAGCATCAGCCAAGGCCGAGGCAAAAACAAAATGAATGGACAGACTAACACGTTGCGTGTTAACAACACTAGCTGGCAGGGTATGACTTTGTGTTCAGCAAACGCCAGCTTTTATGAAAAGCTAGGTGTGGCAAAGAATACGCCCGATGGTGAGTCCATGCGTCTGCTTGAGTACAAGATTGAACCCAACGGCATCATTGAGGTGCAAGAGGGTAAGCAGATGTTTGACCACCAATTACGCGAGAACTTTGGGCATGCGGGCGAAATCTACATCCAGTGGCTTGTCAATAACTTGGAAGAAGCAATAGCCTTGGTGCGTAAGATTCAGGCTCGGCTTGATAGAGAAGTACAGTTTAATCAGAAGGAACGATTCTGGTCAGGTGTGTCAGCGTGCAACATAGCTGGTGGTTTAATTGCGTCTCAACTAGAACTGCACAACTACGACATGAAGGCTGTGTACGACTGGCTTAAAGGCATGCTCGGCGACATGAGACATGAGATCCAAGCGCCAAACTCAACACCCGTAACAATCCTTGGTGAGTTTGTTAACGCTCACATTAATAATGCTTTAGTTGTAAATGGTGAAGTCGATGCTCGTAGTAACCTGCAGTCTATGCCCATGCTCGAGCCCCGTGGAGAGCTACTCATACGCTACGAGCCAGATACCAAAGAACTTTTTATCGCGGCCAAACAATTTAAAGATTTTTGCGTGAAACAGCAAATCAACTACAAGACCACCTTGAAAGAATTGGGTAACGCCAAAATCTATTTAGAGGGTGTGAACAAGCGAATGTCCAAAGGCATGAAGGTTGTATCCCCCGCAGTACGGGTGCTGAAGTTTGACGCATCCGCCGCCGAGTTCTTACAGATGGATGCCTTTGTAGCTACAGATGAAAATCGAGACAGTGTCGTATCAGATTGACTGGTCTAAATTCCGGCGCGGTTATTCTTTCTTTGTACCCTGCATTGACGAGAAAGCCGCCCGGGAAACAATTGCGGCAATAAGTAAACGTTTAAAAATGACTACCGTTACGAAAGTAGTCATAGAAGAAGGTATAAAAGGTTTGCGGGTGTGGCGAGTTTAAGCTACACTAAATTCGTTAGCCACTGCAGTTGCTAACATTGATTCCTTGGTTGCTACTCTCCTCTTATCCCCGGCTAATCACCGGGGATTTTTTTCGCGTAGAGCTTTCATTTCAGCGGCTCGGCGATGCAATCGTTTTTCCATAGTATCCGTAGCCTCTTCAATGATTGGGATATTTTTCTCGGTAGCAAGTACACCAGCACGAGAACCCATACGCTGTTCAGTTTTCTTAATAAGCGAGTTGTAGATTGCATCATCATCCATTGCGTAGGATGGATACTTTGTGTTGAACTTAGAAACTTCATCTTCCAAAATCTTTTCAAACTTTTCGTCAGCTTTGTTTGTATCTTGGCGTAGCTGGAAATCTAACTTGTTTAGTATCAAGTTACGTTGGTTGTTAATTTTTTGTTCAATACCTGCAAGCTTAAACGCTGGCCCCTGTGTAGCGGCAAGAATGTCAGGACGGAAACCAATTGCTTGCCCAATCAACTCACCTGTCTTCACATCATTTTTACCGACTAGCTCAGTGCCGCGACCAGTCTTCATGCCTTCTTCTGCATATTTGTTAGCCACCAGAAGATTACGAATGGCAGCAGGGGCTAATTTCTCTTGCATCTTCTGATAGTCACCCATTGCATAAGCATCGTAGGCATCAGCAAAACCTAGCAATAAACTTGCGGTTGGGCCAGCAAAATGGTCAAGCATAAAAGCAGTTGCACTTTCGCGAGAAGTCTTAGTCTCTTTGCTATCGCGGCCCCACAAATCGTTAAGGCCAATACGAGAGGCAATGTCGTAGCCAGTGATTGCATTTAAAGGGCCACGTTCAATTAAGTCACTTACTGGTACGCCACCAACTGTAACGTCACCAAGGTGCTCGGGTAGAAACACAGTGCGGAACCAAGTTGTAAAGTCAAGGTCTTTAAGCTCTTCAGGCCAGTCATCATCCCCACGCATCTGACCCCAAGCCCAACCAATTAGCCCCATGATGGGGCTAAATAGAGCCATGTTTGTTACGCCGCCGAGTAGTGCAGAAGTGCCCATCATGCCGAAGAACTTAGTTGCTGCCTCTTTCTTTCCTTTTTTATTAAGGAACGGCAACATTTTCTTGAGGTTAGTCAGCATTAGCAGAGTCATCTGCAATGGGTACATCTTAAACTGGAACGCAACCTTACCAATGCCTTGTTGCATAAAGCGAGGCTTGTTTGTAACATCGTAGTTACCTAACGCTTCGTTGGTAGAGTCGACTGCTTTTTGAACTGCGTCCCCATACGACAAACCTTGCTTCTTACCCAAACGATACGCGGCTAGGTACACTGCTTCTCGGCTTAAGCGCTCGGTGTTGTGCATCAAAGCGCCAACCAAAAAGCTAGCCATACGTTTACCTTTGCCATAAGCAACGGGGATATTGCCAAAGCCTTTATTCAAACTGAAGTACATAGACTCAGTCGGTGTCTGTTTGTAACCCCACACCATAGATGCGTAGGTAGACTGAGACACGCCACGTGAAACCATTTCGCTAACTGCTTTGCGCTCATCCGCAGGGAGAGACTTACTATTAGCAATACTTGGTGCAGAGATAGAAGTTGTGCCGTCTGAGTTGGTGCGCAGGATGCTGTATTGGTTAACCAAAGTAACCATCTTTGCGAGCTCTAGGCCAGCACCGGTAGCATTGTTGTAGTTACCAGCGAGTACGGGTAAACCAGAAATAAAGATGCTACTTGGCTGAATCAAAGCCGATGATGCGCCAGACAAGTACCAGAAGAAGGAAGCTTTATTAGCTGTGCCAGCAACAGCTTCACCTAATGATCCGTTACCGCCGGACAGTGCCAAGTTAACCCGCTTCTCAGCTTCTTGCACAAATGGGGATAGCTCTTCCCGTTCGCGTATAGCTTCACGTGCGCCAGACAAAGAGTTGCGAAGCAGAGGTGCGTATTTCAAACGAGCCAACTGAGTTGCCTGCTTAGCCGCAGTTGTAGCTACGTTCTGTCTTACATCGGTGCTGAAACCCATGCGGTTCTTACGATGCGTAAATTGCTTACGGAAAGTCTGCTCCGGCATTGTGCTCAAATAAATTTGATACACAGCATCTTTTAAGCCTTCTTTAGCTTCAGCAGAGTCCTCACCCATTTCCATTTTGTCGATAGCGTCAAACGTTTGTTTGAGCATCTGGCTAGAATCTTTGGACGCTGTACGCAACGAACCAAGGTCATTACCCTGCACAAATTCCTGACGGAACAACATGTCTTCGACGTCATCACCCTTGTGGGCGGCAAGCTCAGCGGCTTTATTATTGCGGTCGATGCGGCTTTCAAATGTGTAGAACCTACGCTTCTCACCTGACCCAATAGCCAACCAAAAATCACCACGACGCACTAACGGGAAGTAAGGCTTGATACGCGCTTTAGCTTCGAACGTTTTGCGTAGCATAGCCATTAACTTGTTTTTGTCGGCTATTGTTAGACCTTGCGCATTTTGAATTTGATCGTCAAGCAGGTCAGAGTACAACTCAATAATGCCTTCGTAGTAATTACGCAGGTCTTTGTACATGCGCTGACCAACAGGGCCAAGTGCCGCATAGTCTTTGTCAAGGGTTACGCTACGCTCAACTGCATTGGGGTTAGAAGGGTCAATCTCAGCAATAGTAGTTGCGTATACAAAGTCTTCAAATGCCTTGCGGCTAAGGTTTTTGTCTTCTTTAAACCCACGGTCAAGCATACCGACAATTTGTTCAGCACCAGCCAAGAACTGCTGAGACATACCCAACATACGTTCAAGGTATACGTTGGTTTGGGTAAGCGCACTAATACCTTTTTCGGCAGCCCACTTTGCAAGGAAATCAAACGTAGGCAAGCGCACCATGGCTTCACGTTGTTTGTAGTCGGCCCAACTCCAAGCGTTAGAAAGAATCTGACGCACCTTAGACGGGTCACGTTCTTTCTGCATAGCTTCTACAGCCGTAGCTATATCGCCTTCACGTGAGTTAGCTACGTTTTGTTTTGCCTTGCGTGCGTCACGTTCTAGTTCTAAAGCGGAACGTTTTACTCTAATATCTGCTTGCTCGTCAAATTCGGGAGGAGTAAAGCCGTCTTTTTGCGGAAGCGCGCCAGCTTTAGTTTCAACTCGGGTCAGTCTTTTACCAAGCATTTTGTCGGTAATGTCGACTAAGTCAGTAAACGCAGTAGCTTCACTTTGCTTAACACCAAACAAATCACGGATACTAGTAACGAACCCAGAGAAGCCCGTGCCACGTGTACCTTGTACGCTCATTAAGAACTTCTGGAATTCAGGGCTAGACATGCCGTAAGCCAAGAACTCATGTGGGTCGGCAAACACACCTATAACTATCTTGCCGGTTCTATCGCGGTCAGTAGTGCCTTCAATCATTTGCTGCACTGCGGGAGGAATATCGCCAAACAGCACGCCTTCTTCATACGCTTCTTGCGTACGCTTCATCAAGCTTTCCATCTCACGCATAAACTTCTGAAGGCTAGCGTTCTTAAAGCCTTTTAATAGACCTGCTTCAATACGACTAGCCGTTGCTGCGTGCAGCAATTCGTGTAGCACTGTTATGTTATTTATGCCTTGTTGGTCTCCAAAGCTACTACCACGCACGTATATGGTACGTTCTTTAGACCCGGGTGTATAAACAAACAATCCACGAGCGCCACTCAACTCGGGCGGCATTGGATCGCCTTTCTCAACAACTACGAACTTAACGCCGACTACAAAGTTGCGGATACGTTGCGCAACAAACCGCTGGAACAGATTACCAGTCTTGATAATCTGCGCAATTGCTTGTGAGCCGTTAGTCAGCTTGCTAAACCCTGTGTCAGGCTTGGCTACTTTTGCTTCAGAAGAACGCAACTTCTTAGGGATATCCTTTGGATCAACGTCATCCTCAAGCATTTGCTTGGCACGTTTACGCACTGCTTCAGGCGCAGTCTTATCGTTAGCAGCATCGTTAATGTATTCTGCTGCGCCCTGTATTTTGTCTTTACTTCCGGGTGAGTTGTACGCTTCAAGCGCCGACTCCAAAGCATCAAGCTCTACTTTATCTTCTCGGTTTAGCTCCTCTACACCTTCTTCTGACACAGCCTTAGCTGGTCGGCCTTTACCTTTTGAGGCAAGTGCTTTATCTAGTTCGGCTTGAAACTTAGCAACTTTTACAGGGTTGTTGTCATCTTGCGCCTTAGCTAGATTGACAGCTGCAATAGCTTGCTTTTTATTTGCGTACGTTGCAGTTACTTCGCCATTTGTAACGTGGTCAAACCCGCCTTCGGAGTTTTCTGTAACTACGTGGCGTTGCTGAACAGGTGGCCGACCACGTTTGCCTTTACCTTTACCTGCTCCGGCTGTTGGTGCCGCTTGTCCTTCTTGCGTTGTTTTGATGGCTTCAGAGGTTTCAGTGCCAAGTTGGGCTCCTTCAGTTTCTGGTGGGGCTTCTGTGTTTAATTCTTCGGTAGGAATATAGTGATCTGTTGCGCCTTCGCCCTCAAAGGTTCCAGCAGCATTTTGAAACTTGACTCTTGTATAAGAAATTCCATCTGGCTCAACATTAGGTTTGCTTAGAACTTTAACGGGGTTCCCTTGCCATAAAACGGATTCACCAATAGTAGTTTTAGCGGTTGTTTCCGCAGGTGTTTCCGCAGGTGTTTCCGCAGGGGGCGCTTCCACTAGTGCAGGCGGCTCGACTGTTTCTCCAACAGTAACTCCTGCAACATCCGGTCTAGTAGAAACCACTCCACTTGGCTCAATGACTCCAACTCCTCCGGCGGGGGGTTCTGGACTGGGCTGTCCAGCCATGCTAACGCTTTCTCCACTTGGAGTACTGATAGGTTCAGCAACATTTGCTGTTCCTCCTGTTTCTGTCTGCGCAAGCTCATCTGATTGTGCCTCCTCTTGAGCTAATTGCTGTGCGTCAATCTTTGCCTGTTGTGGTGGAACTCCAGCCGCAATTAAGTCCTGTGTGATTTGTTCTACACGACCTTCGGGTACTTTAATAGCTGCAACTTTGTTTTCAGCTTTTAACTCCGCATCGACTCTGCGTGTAGCAATCCTCTCGGCATTATCTGCGGGTATGCCCTGCTTCTCTAATACTTGCGTAAGCGCAGTAATTTTATCGGCCCGGGCTTGATCGGCCTGCACTTCAGAGGATGGTTGCTTTTCCGCAGTAGCCGCAGGTGGCGGAGGTGGTGGAGGTGGTGGAGGTGGGGGCGCTTCTTCAGTTTGTTTTAGCTCTTCTTCTTGCTGCTTTTGCTGTTCTTTAGAGAGACCAAACAAAGCATTATTTAATGTGGAAGAAGTTTTTTGCAGCGCAGCAACGCCTGTGCTATGACCACCAGCCATAGCTATACCGGTCATTAAACTTTGAGCAGCGGCTTTGCCAATGTTTTCATCCCATGGGCGACCGGTAGCAAGGTTGGTAAAAATCTGTTCTTGGGTTCCTTGAGGCATCTCTTCAAGTACGCCTTCTTTGAACACCTCTTTAAACAACCTAGTTAGGTATGCGCCTTCTCCAGTACCAATACCCTTAACACCTGCCGATCGCGCAGCAATATTAGTTTCAACGTCGCCAATACCAAGTTTCTGTGCAACTTTACCGGATACTGCAGAAACCGCAGCCGTACCAAAACCAGCAGCAATTGCCGGTACAACGTAATCACTCCAGTCTCTGTCTTTTTGGCGGGCTTTTTCAGCAATAGAACCAGCGGTTTGTGCGCCTTCTGCACTACCAGTAACAGCCGCGATGCGGTATGTCTGGTCTTTAACTTTTTGGGTAATAAAGTTTTGAGCCTGCTGGCCGACTAACCCCAAGCCTTCTGCTTCAAGCGCGGCTTTGCTAACAATTGAGCGAACAAACTTACCGCCTACGCCACCAGACGCAACTGTGCCGGGAAGGGACTCAACTACAGAACCAATCAGTTCTGTTGGGTTAACAGACAGCGCAGCTAGGGTATCGAGAAAACCTTCAGCCTCTTTAACACTTTGCCGTGCGTCTTTACGAGTAAGAGATTGGAAACCATTTAAGAATTCAGTTGTACGTTCTGGGTCATAGCCCATACGCCCTAACACCTTGCCCGCCGCACCGCCCGAAGTAAGGTTGAGCAAACCAACGTAGGTCTCACCCAAGCCGACTACACCTTTGGTCAAGTCGATACCAGAGTCAGCGGCAAAGTCTAGAAAGCCATAGTTCTCGTTTGCGGCTTCTTGGCGCAGTCTTTCACGCCCGGCTTTTTTAATGTCCAGCTTTTGCTTACCTACTGCCGTGAGGCGCTCGGCTTCCTTAACACCCTGCTCTACATATTTGCGGCGGGATGCGCGGTTTAAAGCTTCTTCATCGTATTCAACTTCGCGGCCTGTCAGTACGCTCTTAACCGGAGGAACACTAGGCTTAGCCTGCGCCGCTGCCATGATTTCTTCTGAACCAGTTCCCATAGGAGAACCAAAGTCGAAATCAGCAGACGCCGCAGGTTGCGTAGGTTTGGGCGCAAGGGCTTGCGCAGGGGGTGCTTCCTGAGTACCAAGGTAACTAAGAATCTTAGTTTTAGCTGCAGATGGGTCGTCGGTAGCAATATCGTATTGCTTACCTTGGTATTCATAGATGGGCATCTAGAGCCTCAAGGGATTATGATTGGGTTACCAGCAGTACCGGGTTGTCCTCCACCTGCTGCGGCTTCAGCTTTAGAGTGTATACCACGCCATCTAGTTTCTTCAGCTTTCCACAAACGATTGGCTTCCTCTTCGTTCCCCTCTCGTTTAGCTCTTCTATAAGCTGGATTCATGGTTGGGAAAGATTTCATAGAGTCGGCAACCTTAGCGTCAATACGCTGCTGTATAGGCGCTGTGGTGACCCTAGCTTTTTCTGGCCCAATTTCACCAGTAGAAAACGAAGTCTTAGTCTGTGACACAGCCCTGCGCAAAGCTTCAACGGTAATTTTGTTTTCTTTGGTTGGGTTTCTGCCGTATTCAATTTCAGCCACACCTAGTTGTTCAGCGAGCTTAGGCCCACTAGCACCAGCAGCGCCGCGAAGTGGTCGGTTGCCCGTAACACCTTTGGCCGCAAGTTCAGCTACGATTCGGTCTCTATCCATCGTAGCTTTGTTCTCATCTTGCTGGAACTTACGATAATTTTCCATGGAAGCTTGAGCCGCACGGCTGGAACCCATACGCTCTTTACGCTGGGCATCTTTAAGTGCAAACTGCGCTCTTGCGTTGGCAGACTTAGCAGCTTGGTCGGCTTGTTCTACTTTGCTCATCTCATTACCGTATGCAGGTAACGCTTCTCTAGCACCAGTAGACAGCCTGTTACCGGTCAATACTTTCCCTGCGGCAGTGAATAACGCATTAGCTTCACCGACTCGTCTTGCTTTAAGTCTGTCGGCTTCGTCTTGCGGGCCACGTGCAAGTTCTTCTTTGTATATATCTGGGCCAGCTCTTTTAAGTTCACGCTGGTAGTACTCTTCTTCCATCTTAGCCGCATCTTCTGGGCTTGTAACTCTGGAAGAACCGCCTTGAATTCGGGCTATTTGCTTAGCCAGAAGAGAGTTAAACCGATCGGTTGCGTTACCGGTACCGGCATCTGTACCATCATCAATAAGATTACCTTCAGCATCTACACTACGGCCTCGCGAGTCGGAGTAGCCTGTATCTGTAGTCTCACCTTGGTATTCTGCTTCTTCGTCTGTATCGCCGCCCAATCTAAAAGCAACAATACCGCCATCGGCGTAGTCTTCATCAGCAGTTGGCATACTAGCTAAACCACCAGAGGCTGCTTGCATAACAGGCTGTGGCATTGGAGCTCGTTGCTGCGGCATACCCTGTGGCATTTGACCTGCGGGTGCGCCCATAGGAATCATTCCAGCCAAACCCTGTGGAGGTGCAGGAGGAGCCATGTTCTGAGCAAGAATAGAGGGGGACGAAGTTGGCTGTTGTGCCTGACCCGCCATATCCATCATGTCGGCTTCTTTAACCAAACGTAGTGCGTTTAACGCTGTATAAGAGTCTAACTTGGGGTCAGGACTCTGGCCCATCACCGCAGCACGAAGCATGTCGGGTTGCTTTCTATACCGTGCGGCATAGACAGATGCCATATCAATCGCCATGATATTTTCCTTAGACCAAGTTGTTCAGAGCAAGCGCGCCAAGACCGCCACCATTAGACATAGCCACACCACCATTAGCACCACCCCAAAGTTTGCTAACCCCAGCAGCGCCAAGACCTAACGAAGCAACAGTTTGTGCTGTGGAAGGAGGAGCTGTGTATACAGACGAACCTGTAGAAGTCAATGGTACACCGCGAATAATGTCTGACATGAAACCCAATTGTTTGTATGGGTAGTTTTGATAGTTCAAAAAGTCCTGATACTTGTTGTTTATGTCAGTCTGCATCTGCGCTTGTTGTTGCAAACCGTATTGGTTCTGCAATGCGTTAACGCCCATGTTTTGCTGGTACTGCATGTTACCCAGATTGCCGAGTGCATTTGATGCAGTCAGTGCTGTTTGTAAACCTTGAAGACCTAGACCCGCACCAAACTGACCTTGTTGCGCATTTAACTGGGCAGCGTTTTGTGTAGCAGCTTGTTCTGTATTGAACTGACCCATGCCTTGTTGGTAAGCGGCTTGCTGACCTTGGGCCATAATGTCGCCCTTTTGACGGGCTAAGTTACCAGCAGCTTGAGCACGCATAAGATAGTCACCGCTACCACCAAACGCACCGGAACGAGCAGCTTGGGCTCCCTGAGCCTGCTGAGCAATTGCGGCTTGGCGATTAGCATCATTTTGCTGACGCTCTACTACATTGTGCATGTACGGAGACATGTAGCTCTCAGCCATTTGAGGGCTAGTAAACGACTGCGTTTGGAATGGGTTATATGTATACCCAGTGTTTATAGCGCCTAATCCCGCTTCGCCCGCCAAAGCAGTTGCGTCCTGCAACTGGGGCTGAGTTTGCATTAACGCTGCATTTTCATACGATTGGTTTTGCAATGGGGAGAATTGAGCAACGCGCTCTCCCTGATACTGCATGTACGGGTTGTATTCAGTGTCAGTCAATGCTTGCGCTTGGCCTAACAAGCCTTGCGCATAAGGAGCAATTTCCGGTGCAAAGCCGTAGTTCGTTTGCGTTATTTGTGTTGGGGTATCAGCCATTTATCGGCTCCTTATGCGGGAAGATATTTGTCGGAACGGCTGTTGTTAGCCACTTTGCCTTTGCCGATTGAACCTTTACGGGCAGCTTGAACTCTGTCCATCATTGCGTACAACTTGCGTGCACCAGCTTCCGTCGAGCCATTACCTAACTCAGACACAATACGTGCGGGCACTACAAATTCACCGTCGGCTAAACGTGCAGGACGCTTGTTACCGATAGTTGCAGGGATGGAATCGGACACACCATCACCGGGGCCACGCAAAAGTCTGCCGCCATCAGAGTAACCGCCAAGGTTGAATTGCTCAGCCATACCGCCATCTGCGTAAACCTGTGGGGCTCGTGAAGTAAATTTACCAGTCGACTTTGAGAAGAATGGCGCGTGCGTATTACCACCGCGAGCCATAGTCAAAGCAGCTAAGCCACCTTCAGCCATCAAACCACCGTTAGCAGATCTTTGAATCTCTGAGGCGTACCATTTCTTGCTGTCGTAGTCCCATAACCATTCATTACCGGGCCCGGGATCAGTAGTTGGTGGCTTGGACTGATCTGTTAAATCAGTTGCCGCGCCTGTAGTACCCGTAGTTGAACCCGTAGCTGCCGCAGTACCAGCAGTTGCGTATGAAGGTGGTTTGTAGTCAGGGTTACGTTTGTACGTTTTTGTCGCGGGATCAAAAATATACATGCGTTTTGTTAAGTCTTGCGGAATACCCATAGCCTCCGAGTAAGGCTTGAAGATTTGCCCAGTTGGAGTAAAAGGTGTTGGGGAGTAAGGAGCCTTACCCGTCAAATAATCGTAGGCTTGCTTAGAACCACCAGTCAAGTTGTTGTACTTGGCGTTGAACTCAGCCATTGTTTTTGGCGCGTAGGGAACGTAACCCAAACTACCGCCACCTTTAGTGTACGCATTACGTACATCTTCCATACCCGTAAATCCACCTACTGGGATGCCGGGGATAACTGGAGAAGTTGTAATTGTGCCGTTGGGATTGACTGTCGAGCCGCCACCAATAATAGATGGGCCAGTTGTACCGGATACACCAACAGGCAGAGCGGTATCAACGGCTGTGGTTAAACTCGTAGGTGTGTCTACAGTGGTGGTTGTTTCTTGCGTTGCGCTAATATTTGCTACACATTTACCTGCGCTAGCGTCCCAATGTTGACCAGTGGGGCAAAAATGGAAATCATCAACAATTTCTAAGTCTTTAACGCA
>Ga0114976_10002157_pt1 | contig 12369 bp, 9 predicted proteins | sample S_130805_EF_Meta_FD_87319 | JGI IMG/M metagenome (GOLD analysis project Ga0114976, IMG submission 87319) | Freshwater microbial communities from Lake Simoncouche, Canada to study carbon cycling - S_130805_EF_MetaG | ecosystem: Environmental > Aquatic > Freshwater > Lake | place: Lake...
ATCTTCGTGAACCCGACCCAGTTCGGCCCCGGCGAAGACTTCACCCGTTACCCGCGGAACCTCGCGGCCGACGTCGCGGCGGTCGGGCGCCACGGTGCCGCCTGGATCTTCGCCCCCGAGCCCGACGCCATCTATCCGCCGGGCTGGGCCACCCGGATCGTCGTCGATGGCCCCGCCCGCCGCTTCGAGGGCGAGATCCGGCCGGGGCACTTCTCCGGGGTCGCCACCGTCGTCTGCCGGCTGTTCCTCGCGGTGCCGGCCGACGTGGCCTACTTCGGCGCCAAGGACTGGCAGCAGACGCTCGTGGTGAAGCGGATGGTCCGCGACCTCGGCCTGCCGATCGCGATCAGCGTCTGCCCCACGATCCGAGAGCCTGACGGCCTGGCCATGAGCTCCCGCAACGCCTACCTCTCCGCGGCCGAACGGCCGCGGGCCGTCGCGCTCCACGAGAGCCTGCTCCTCGCCGAACGCGGCTGGATCGCGGGAGACGAGGTCGCGGCGATCGAGCGGGCGATGCGGGCCCATCTTGCCTCCCGGGAAATCTCCGTCGACTACGCGGCGCTCGTCGATCGGGACTGTCTCGAACCGCTCTCCGACCCCCGCGGCGACGCCATCGCGCTCGTGGCCGGCCGGCTCGGCGCGACGCGCCTGATCGACAACCACCTGCTGCCACCCCGCGGCTGACCGGCTTCGCATGCGCTCCACGCTGTTCCACATTCCGACCTCCCTCGATCTCGGCGGCGGTTCCGTGCCGCTGTTCGGCTGGGGTCTCGGGCTGGCGGTCTGGGCGGTCGTCGCCGTCGCGGGCCTCGCGTGGGCCGCGTCGCGTCAGGGCCTCGCGCCGGCGATCCGCGCGATCGGCATGCCGCTGGTGGTCGTGGCCGCGCTGCTCCTCTGGGTGCTGCCGGCGCTCGACGATGGCGCCGGCGTGCCGATCCGCGGCTATGGCGTGATGCTCCTCGTCGCCGCCGCCGCGGGGACATGGCTGTCGATCGTCCGCGGACGGCGGATGGGCTTCGACGCCGACACGATCCTCGCCCTGGGCACGGAGGTCTTTCTGTGGGGGCTCGTCGGCGCCCGGCTGTTCTACGTCCTCGAGTATCACGACCAGTTCTTCGGACCCGGCATTCCCCTGGGCGAGTCGCTCGCCCGCGTCGTCAACATCGCCGCGGGCGGGCTCGTGGTGTTCGGCTCGCTTCCCACGGCAGCCGTCGCCGCCTGGCGGTTCGCCGCCCGCCGGGGCCTGTCGCTCGCCCGGCTCGCCGACTGCGTGGCCCCCGGGCTGCTCGTCGGACTGGCGATCGGCCGCGTGGGATGCTTCCTCAACGGCTGCTGCTTCGGCGGTCCGTGCACGCTCCCGTGGGCCGTGCGGTTTCCCGCGGGCACGGGCCCCGCCGCGGCGCATCCGGCGGCCGACGGCGGCAGCGTGCCGATCCACCCGGCACAGCTCTACGCGGCGCTCGACGCGGCGCTGCTCGCGGTGCTGGCGGTGGCCTTCACGCCGTGGACCCGCCGCGATGGCGAGGTGTTCGCACTCGTGCTCACGCTGCATCCGATCTCCCGAATCCTCCTGGAGATCATCCGCGTCGATGAGCCGCCGGCGCTCGGCACGCCGCTGTCGATCTCGCAGCTCCTGTCGCTGGCCCTGCTGGCCTTGGCCGCCGCCCTCTGGTGGTGGATCGGTCGGCAGCCGCTGCGGCCCGCCACTCCCGGCCTTTGACGCCTACGCCGGGGACAGCGACATTGGTGAGGTGCCGAGCCTGTCCCCGGTCCGGCGCTCCCACCCCGAGCAGACCCCCGTGAACGACCGCCCCACCGAGCCAAACCCAGCGTCTCCCCAAGCCGCCGGCGGCACGACTGGCGATGCCGACGAGGCCGCCGTCGCGGCCGAATGGCGGCGGATCGAGGCGGAGCGCATCGCCGAGGAGCGGCAGGAGGCCCGCGAGGATGCCGAGGACGACATCCCCCCGGCTGCCCCGCGGTGGCCGTGGCTGGCCTTCGCCGCCGCCCTGCTCGCCGGACTGGTCCTGGCAATCGCCCTCAACTGGCCCTCCCTCGTCTCCCGTCCAAACGCCGACAGCCCGCCAGCGGCACGGCCCGAGCCATGACGGACGATCGCCAGCCGCCGGAGCAGGCCAGGCGGGTGGTCCCCGGCTGTGCGACCATTCGCTGCCGCCTCGACGGCCCGCTGGTCGTGGAGTTGCCCGGCGACATCCGCCTCCGGGTGACCGATCACCTGGGACGCGAGTTTCCGCTGCCGGACGGCAAGCCTGCCGTGGCCCTGTGCCGGTGCGGCTGCAGCCGCACCAAGCCCTTCTGCGACGGCTCCCACCGCAACCACGGCTTTTCGGCCTCCGAGACCTCGGCGGCCCCGGAGTGACCGGCACCCGGGGGGTGGGCCTGATCCGGCTGGAGCGGCTGTGCGACAGACGGAAACTCTTCTCTCAAAACCACTTACGACGAGTTCGGGGCTGAAAAAAGGGGCTCCGAGGGGGCGGAACGATATGGACTGGCCGGTTCCGGGCCTGTAGGGTTGATTGGCTCGGACTCGGAGATCGCCCCCGAAAACGCCCCGGATGGCCCTGATGTCCCATCACCGCACCAACTTCTACCAGCGGTTCAGCGTCGGGATCATGGCGGTCCTGGTGTTCCTCCTGCCCATGGTGGTGGTCGGGGCGATCAAGGCGAAGTCCAACAACCGCAACGACGTCAAAGGCTGGCTGCCGGCGGAATACGAGGAAACCCGCACCTATCGGTTTTTCCGCCAAAACTTCCAGGGCGAGGAGTTCATTCTCGTCAGCTGGGAAGGCTGCACGATGGCCGACCCGCGGCTGGAAATGCTGGCCCGGAAGCTCCTGCCGCCCCCGGAGGAGGCCTCCCGGATCGAGCGGCCGCTGTACTTCAAGTCGGCCCAGACGGGGCCGCGGGCCGTCTCCCGGATGTGCCAGGAACCGCTCAACCTCGAGCGGGGTGAGGCGGTCGCCCGGCTCACCGGGGCCCTGATCGGCCCCCCGCCGGCCGGGATCGAGGCAGGGGCGGCGGGCGACGACCTCGACCAGCGGAAGACCTGCCTGGTGCTGACCCTCGCCGACGTCGCCCGGGCGAACCTCCACGGGGCGATCGACGAGATCCGCAAGGTGGCGGCCGCGGAGTGCGGCATCCCCGACTCCGCGATCCACATGGGCGGCCCGCCGGTGGACAACGTGTCGATCGACAAGGCCGGCCAGACGAGCGTGACGATCCTCTTCGGCCTGTCGCTCGTCGTGGGCTTCTTCGTGAGCTGGTTCAGCCTCAAGAGCAAAACGCTCGTGGCGATGGTGATCGCCTCCGGCGTCTACAGCATGTTCGCGAGCCTGGCGCTCGTCTGGTACTCCGGGTATCCGGTCGATGCCATCCTCCTGACCATGCCGTCGCTGGTCTACGTGGCCACCACGAGCGGCGCGATCCACCTCGCCAACTACTACCGCGACCAGCTCGCCGAAACCGGCGTGCAGGAGGGGGCGGCCGGCCGCGCCGTCCACCACGCCCTCCTGCCGCTCTCGCTCGCCACCGGCACCACCGCCATCGGCCTGGCCACGCTCGCCGTCAGCGAGCTGGTGCCGATCCGCATGTTCGGCATCTTCTCCGCCGCCGGCGTGCTGGTGAGTTTCGTGATCCTCGTCACGTTCATGCCCGCGGCGCTCGAGCTCTTCCCGCCGAAGCTCCGCGTCGGCAAGGTGGGCGACGACGAGCAGGTCGCCGGCTGGAAGCCGATCGAGTCGAGCCGCTGGTGGGCCGTCGGCCAGTGGATCACGCAGCACCACGCCCTCGCCACGGTGGCCTGCCTGCTGGTGATGGCGGGCGTCGGCTACGGCATGACCCGCGTCGAGAGCAGCGTGCAGCTGATGCGGCTCTTCTCCCGCAAGGCCCAGATCCGCACCGACTATGCCTGGCTCGAGAGCCACCTCGGGCCGCTCGTGCCGATGGAGCTCCTCGTGCGGATCGACGAGAACTGTCCGCTGAGCTTCCTCGAACGGATGGAGCTCGTCGACACGATCCAGCGGGAGATCGGCCGCCTCGACGAGGTGGGCAGCTCGCTCTCCACCGTCACCTTCGGCCGCAGCCTGGAGATGGCCAACGGCGGCGAGGGGCTGCGGGCGAAGCTGGCGCGGAGCACCCTCAACAAGGCCTTGGTGCGGCACCGCGACGAGTTCCTGGCCGGCGACTACCTCCGCGAGGCCACCATCACCACGGCCGACGGCAGCCGCCGCACCGAGGAGCTCTGGCGGATCAGCGCCCGGGTGAGCGCCATCAAGGAGGTCGACTACGCCCTCTTCAAGGCCGACCTGCAGAAGAAGATCGATCCGGTGCTCGCCCGCCTCGTCGACGACGGCGTGAAGGGCGTGGCCGTCGAATACACCGGCCTGGTGCCGCTGGTCTACAAGGCGCAGCACTCGCTGCTCGAGAACCTCAAGATCGGGTTCGTGTTCGACTTCGCGATCATCGTGGCGGTGATGATCCTCCTCTGCCGGGCATTCTCCGCGGGCTTGGTGCTGCTGCTCCCCGCGGCCTTCCCCGCCGTGCTCGTGTTCGGCGCGATGGGCTGGGGCAACGCCCTGGTCAAGTGGATGCATTCCGGCAACTTGTTCATCGACATCGGCACCGTGATGGCCCCGAGCGTGGCCCTCGGCGTGACGGTGGACGACGTCGTCCACTTCATGCTCTGGTTCCGCCGGGGCATCGCCGACGGCCTCGACCGCCGGCAGGCGACGATGCTCGCCTACAAGGGCTGTGCCCGCGCCATGTACCAGAGCTGGGGCGTGATCGGGATCGGCCTGTCGGTGTTCTCGCTCTCGCCGTTCGGCCCCACGCAGCGGTTCGGCCACATGATGCTCGCGATGCTCACCATCGCGCTGGTCGGGAACCTCGTCCTCATGCCCGCGCTCCTCTCCGGCCCGCTGGGCGCCGTGTTCGCCTGGAGCGTGCAGCGGATCGAGCGGAAGAAGGCCGCCAAGGAGGGCAAGCGCCGCGTGATCACCGACCCCGGCAGCGACGTGATCCCCGCCCCCCACGTCACGCCGGGACCGGCGAAGCAGGTCGTGCACGCCTGACCGCCCCGCCGCGGTCCCGGTGGTAGAGTTGGAGGATGATGCCTCCCGACTCTCCCGCCGCTTCGCCACTCACGGGCCTTCCCACCGCGACGGTGATGCTCAAGCCGAAGCGGGCCCGCCCGTTCTTCGGTCGCCATCCCTGGGTGCTCGATTCCGCCGTGGCCACGGTCAACGGCAGCCCGGCCGATGGCGACGTGGTCGATCTGGCGACGCACGACGGACACTTCGTGGCCCGTGGCCTGTGGAACTCCCGGAGCCGGATTCGCGTCCGGCTGTATGCGTTCGACGCCGGCACGCCGCTCGACGACGCCTTCTGGCACGGCCGGATCACCACGGCGGTGGCGCTGCGTCGCCATCTCGGCCTCGACGATCCCGGCGGTGCAACGCGGCTGGTGAACAGCGAGGGAGACGATCTCTCCGGCCTGATCGTCGATCGCTACGGCAGTTACGTCGCCGTGCAGGTGACGGCGCTGGCGATCGCGACGCGGCTGGAGACGATCTGCGACGCGCTCGTCGCCACCGTGGCGCCGCAGGGCATCCTGCTGCGGGGGGCGGAACGCGGGCTGGCGAAACTCGAGGGCCTCGCCCTGCCGGATCGGGTGGTTCGGGGTTCGGCCCCCACGGGTCCGATCTTCGTCCACGAGCACGGCCTGAAGTTCGGCGTCGACCTCGCCGAGGGCCAGAAGACGGGCTACTACCTCGACCAGCGCGACAATCGCCAGGCGGCCGCCCGGCACGCCCGCGGCCGGCGGGTGCTCGACATGTTCTGCTACTCCGGCGGGTTCGCCGTCGCCTGCGCCGTCTCGGGCGGGGCGCGGAGCGTGCTGGCCGTCGATACGAGCGGCAAGGCGGCGGCGCTCGCCCGGGCCAACGCCGAGTTGAACGGGGCCGCCAACGTCAGCGTCGAGGCGGTGGACGCGTTCGAGAAGCTCGACGCCCTGACCGCGGCGGGGGAGCGGTTCGGGATGATCGTGCTCGATCCTCCCAAGTTCGCCCGCAGTCGGGCGACGGTGGACGACGCCCTGCGGGCCTATCATCGCATCAACCGCGTGGCCGTGGGCCTGCTCGAGCCGGGCGGCATCCTCGTGACCTGCTCCTGCTCGGGCTCGGTGACCCGCGACGATTTCCACCAGATGCTCGCCGGGGTCGCGCAGCGGTCCGGGCGGCCGATCCAGATTCTCGAAAGCCGGGGGGCGGCGGCCGACCATCCGGTGAGCGCCAGCTGCCTGGAGGGGGAGTATCTCACCTGCGTGATCGCCCGCGTGGCGTGAGCGGCGGTGGCCGGCGGCGAAGGCCGCTGCGGCTCGCCCGCCCGTCAGGGGATCTCGAAGCGAAACAGCTGCTCGCCGCAGCGAAAGTGGCAGTGAGGCGTGAGCGTCACGGAGCTGGTCGACACCCAGACACCGTTGCGGGTCGTTTCCGCCACGATCAGCCAGGTGCCGTCCCGCTGCCGCTCGAGCTGGGCATGACGATCGGCGAGCAGCGGATCGTCGAGCTCCAGGTCGGCGCCCCCGCCGGCGCGGCCGATCGACACCGTGTCGGTCCGCAGCGGCACCTCGACGCCGGGCGCCCGCTGTGTGGCCTCGGCGAGCACGGGCCACACCCCCTGCGGCAGCGCGGAGTCGATCAGCCGGGTGGCGGCCACGGGGGAGGTGCCACGGCCGGCCAGCAGCGGATTCCGCAGCCGGAACCGCCGTGAGCCGAGGATCACCAGGGCCTCGGCGTGAAACACCCCGCGGGCCACGCGGACGAACGTGCCGTTGACGCTGCCGAGATCGACCAGCTGCCACTGGAAACTCCCCTTCCAGGGCACCCGGCGGATCTCGGCGTGCAGCCCGGAGATCGCCGGGTCGTTGGCGAGCACGAGGTCGCCGGACGTGCGGCCGATCGTGAAGGTCTCGCTCCGCAGCCGGATCGCCTCACCGTGCTGCTGCGCGCCGTCGTCGAGGACGGTCAGGACCGGCACGGCGGGCCGGAGAATCGGCCGGAAGTCGTGCGTGTCCTCCTTCGCATAGGGCGTCGAGGCGACCGGGTGGCCGGGGCCGACGCCGAGAATCCAGCCGAGTGCCCGACGATCCTCCATCTCCGGCGGAGGATGATCTCCCGGCAGTCGTTCGTGCTCGTCGGCCATGCGTGCTCCCCTTCTCCGGTCGCCGGATGACGCCCCGGGAAAGTCTACGCACGGGCACCCGGCTTGGCCTGCGGCTGCTCTCCGTCTACGCTGGATGTGGGCAAGGTGGACGCGTCCCGCGTTGGTGCTCCATCCCGTGCAGCATTCCGAGTTCGGCCCCTATCGCGTCGTCCGCCTCCTGGGCCAGGGCGGCATGGGCACCGTCTACGAGGCCGTCGATCCGGCATCGGGCCGGACGGTGGCCATCAAGACCCTGCCGTTCCACCTCGCGAACAACGAGGGCATCCGGCGGCGATTCCAGTCGGAGATCGACACGCTGATGACCCTCCGGCATCCGGGCATCGCCCGGATGGTGGGATTCGGCGACCAGGGGGGCGTGCCGTTCTTCGCCATGGAGTTCGTCCAGGGCCAGACGCTCGACCAGCTCCTCGCCTCCGGCCGGCGGTTCACCTGGCAGGAGACCGCGGTGATCGCGCTGGAAATCGTCCGCGTCCTGAAGGCGGCGCACGACCAGGGCGTGGTGCATCGCGACCTCAAGCCCGCCAACCTGATGTTTCCGCCGGCGGCCGGCGGTGGCTTTCACGTGAAGCTCACCGACTTCGGCATCGCCAAGCTCTTCGGGGAGACGGGCCACACCCGCTCCGGCATGGTGATCGGCACGCCCGAATACATGCCGCCGGAGCAGGCGACGGGGCTGCCCGTGGATCACCGCGCCGATCTCTACAGCCTCGGGCTCGTGATGTTCGCCATGCTCGCCGGCAAGCCGCCGTTTCAGGGATCGGTGCCTGAGGTGCTGGAGTGGCAGCGGTCGCGGCGGCCGCCCCGCATCGCAGCGGTCGTGCCCGACGTTCCCGGGCCACTCGACGACCTGATCGACAACCTGCTCGCCAAGGCGACCGCCGACCGGCCCGCCAACGCCACCGTCGTGGCCCGACGCCTCGCCGAGATCGCGGCGCTGCCGCTGCAGCCCACCATCCAGGCGCCCCCCGTTCCGCCGCAGGTGCCCGGCCCGACGATCGCCGATGACGCGCGGCCCACGGGTCCGGCGGCGGCCGATGCGCCCGCCCCCCCCTCCACCTTCACCACCGTTGAAGCGGCCGCCCGCGCCATCCGCGAGCGGGAGGAGGCTGCAGCGGGGCGGCGTTCGGCGGCGCTGCTGGCGGCGTCGTTCGCCACGATCACCGCGATCGCGGTCGCCGGCTGGTGGCTCCTGCTGAGGCCGTGGCCATGGCCCGACCCCGGCGCCGAGCAGCGGCACTATGCCCGCATTCTCGCCATGCTCGGAGACCCCGACGACCTCGGCGACCCCTGCCGCGAGATGAAGTCGTACCTCGCCCGCTATCCCCGGGGGCAGTTCACCACCGACGTCCGCACGCTGGGCCGCGAGGTCGCCCTCGACCGGCTCCACAAGCTGTCGCGGCACCGGTTTCCCACCTACACGCCGAAGTCGCGGGAGGAGCGGGCGTATCTGGAGGCGATCCGCGTCAGCGACGCCGACCCCAAGGCCGCGGCCGGGAAACTCCGTAACCTGCTGGCGGGCTCCGCGAACGAGGCCGCGGGCGGGAGCAGCGGCCCCCTCGACGATCCCTGCGCTGCGGTGGAAGACCCGGCTCCCGACACCTGGCGGGAACTGGCTCGTCGGCAGCTGGAGATCGTCACGCAGATCGTCAGCCGCGAGGAGGCCGCCCGCCGCCAGGAGACGGCCACCGATCAAGACCGCGCGAAGGCGATCCTGGCCCAGGCCGCCGCCTACCAGCGGGAGGTCGAAACCACGACCGATGCCACCCGCCGGGTGGTGGCCCTGACCCGCCGCCACCAGATGCTCGAGGAACTCGCGGAGTCCTACGCCGCCAAGCCGCACTGCGCCGAGCAGGTCGCCGAGGCGCGACGGCTCCTGGCCACCGACCGCTGACGCCGTCCGCACCACGCCGCGGCCACGACCGCGATCACCGCCAGCCCGGCTGCCGTCGGCTCCGGCACGGCCGCCACCGCACCACCGGCTCCAGCGGTCGCGGCGATGTAGGGCCCCGCGTCGAACAGGCCCGTGGAGAGGAAATCGGCCGCATCGAGGATGTCCACCAGACCGTCGTAGCCGAAGTCGCCCTCGTTCCAGCTCGCCGGCGTTCCGGAGTCGAACTTGCCTCCCGCCAGGAAGTTCGCGCCGTCGAGGATGTCCACCTGGCCGTCGATGTTGGTATCGCCGGGGGCGGAATAGGCGAACACGACCGAGCCGTCGCCGTTGTCGAGCCAGCCGATCGACCGGGGAATGCTCGCGACCACGTCGGCCGCCACCGCCGACGAGGTGATGCCACTGGTGCCGTTCCACGTGCCGTCACCCCGACCGTTGAGGATCGCCGTCACCATGCCGGCCGCGGAAAGCCCGGCCGCGACGGTCACCGATCCCGTGCCCACGTCCACGAGTCCGCCCGCGTTGGCCGCGAGCCCGGGGACGGTGGTGGTGAGCCGCGGGGCGATCGCGAGCGTGCCGCCGGCGACGGGCACGATCGTGCCGCTTCCGGTCTGGCCGCCGGCCGTCAGCCGCAGCACGCCCCCCTCGATCCGCGTCGGGCCGGCGTAGGTGTTGCTGCCCGACAGCGTGAGGGTGCCGCCGTTGACCGTGACTCCGCCGCCGCCGCCGATCTGATTGGCGAAGGGGCCGCCGTAGTCGTCGCTGCGGTTGAAGGCGATGGTCGCGCCGCTCGACACGGTGATCGCCACCGGAGCTCCGACGAGACCGGACGTGCCGCCCGACCCAACCTGGAGCGTGCCCTCCTCGACGTACACGGTCCCGGCCGCAAAGGCGGTCGCCTGATCGACCACGAGCGTGCCGGCACCCTTTTTGGCGACCGGCACCAACCCCGTGAGCGAGGTCGTCGGGGTGGCCGTGCCGCCGGACACGGTCTGCACGTTCACATCGAGGTCGAAGATCGAGACGGTGCGGTTCTGAAAATCCATCACCGCCAGCGTCTTGGTCGTGCGGTTGTAGCCGAAGTCGTACCAGCCGTTGCCTTTCGCGGGGGTGGATCCGAAGAGCACATTCCAGTTGACCGGCACCGTCGCTCCCGTCGTGGCTACGACCTGGTTGGCCGTGGTGAACGAGGTCGATCCTTCCGTGGTGCCCACGGGGCGGCTGTTCCAGATCACGGCATTGCCCGCGAACGACCCGGCCGGGTCGACCACGCCCCCCATAAAGGCCAGGTTCTGGCCGGCCATGCCCGCGCCGTTGTTGGCATTGTTGACGAGAAACTGCTGGACGTTCCCCGAGATCGAGTTGGTGCCGGTGCGGACGCCGGAGGCGACGTTGTTGGAGTTGCGGGTGTAGATGTCGCCCGTCGCCGGATCGAAATCGACGTCTCGCCACTCGGTGTTGGTGGGGGAGGTGTTGATCACCATGCCCGGCAGGGCAGAGCCCGTCAGCCCATACACGGTCGCCCCGGTGGCCGGGTCGAACGTCGGCCGGCGGCCCGAGTTGAACACCAACCCCGTGATCCCGGAACCTCCCTGGCTGACTCCGCCGACCACATACCCTGGGTCGAAAGCCGCCCCACCCATCTGCCGGCCGGCGAGCGTGCCGGTCCAGATCACGCTGCCGGTGACGGTGCTCAAGGCCTGCATGCCGTCGGTGGTGGCCGGCGTCGTCGTGCCGTTGTCCCACGCCGCCGCGAGCACCGTGCCGCTCACCGCCAGGCCCGTGAAGCCGCGGCCGTTGAGTGTGGCAGACCGGGTGCCGAACGCCGGCGTGAAGGCCGGCACGACGCCGAGGCCCGGGGTGGCGAGGGGATTGGTGATCCCGGTGATCGCGGTTCGGCTCGTCGACCCCGAGGCGTTGACGCCGGCGACGTAGACGGCCGAGCCTGTCCAGGCGATGGTCGCTGGATTCGCACCGATGAACTGCGGGTTGCCGCCGTTGGCGGTGCTGGCGATGTTCAGCCGCACCCGCTCGTAGACGGAGAGCGACTGGGCCAGCGCCGGCCCGCCGGCAGCGGCGGCGAAGGCGGCCACGACCAGCACGGGCAGCAAGACACGGGGCGCGAACCGTCGCATGACAACCTCCAAGGTCAGGGAGCTGCCACGCGAGACTGCCGCGTCCCGCCCCGTGGCGGAAATAGCATATTCCAACCGCCGGTCAGATGCGACGCAGGCGGGTGAACTCGTCGATGGTGACGGTCGTCAACTCGCCGTCGTCGCGGGCGAGGATCAGGACGTCGCTGTAGACCTTGTCGTCGGCATTGCGGCGAAAGTGCAGCCCGTGCCGCCGCCGCTCCCGGCGGAGCACCTTGCCGGTGGTCTTCGTCGTCCAGGTGGCGGACGACCCCACCTGCACCCCGTGGATCACCTCCACCGCGTCGCCGGGCTGGAGCTGGTCGTAGAGGCCGCGGGCCTCGTATTCCTCGGGCGTCATGGCGTGGCTCACACTTCCTTGGACTCGATCCACTTCATCATCTTCCGGAGCCCACGGCCGGTCTCCGTGAGCTTGTGCTCCCGCTCGCGGCGGCGGGTGCTCTTGAACATCGCGGCCCCGCCCCGGTTCTCGAGGATCCAGTCGCGGGCGAACTCGCCCGAGCGGATCTCCTCGAGGATCTTCTTCATCTCCTTGCGAGTCTCTTCGGTGATGATCCGTTTGCCACGGGTGTAGTCGCCGTATTCAGCCGTGTTCGACACGCTGTAGCGCATGTACTCCAGCCCGCCCTGGTAGAAGAGATCGACGATCAGCTTCATCTCGTGGAGGCACTCGAAGTAGGCCATTTCCGGCTGGTAGCCAGCCTCGACGAGCGTGTCGAAGCCCGCCTTGATCAGCTCCGAGACGCCGCCGCAGAGCACGGCCTGCTCACCGAAGAGATCGGTTTCCGTTTCTTCCGCGATCGTGGTCTCGATCACGCCGCCACGGGTGCCGCCGACGCCCTTGGCATAGGCGAGGCCCATCTTCTTCGTCTCAGGGCTGGCGCCGGGGCCGAGCGCGATCAGGCAGGGCACGCCGCCCCCCTTCACGTACTCGCTGCGAACCAGATGACCGGGGCCCTTGGGGGCGACAAGCATGATGTCGTGGCCCGCTGGCGGCTCGACCTGGCCGAAGTGGAAGTTGAAGCCGTGGCTGGCCATCAGCACGGCGCCCTTCTTGAGGTTGGGCTTGATCGAGGTCTTGTAGAC
>Ga0114976_10002160_pt1 | contig 12360 bp, 8 predicted proteins | sample S_130805_EF_Meta_FD_87319 | JGI IMG/M metagenome (GOLD analysis project Ga0114976, IMG submission 87319) | Freshwater microbial communities from Lake Simoncouche, Canada to study carbon cycling - S_130805_EF_MetaG | ecosystem: Environmental > Aquatic > Freshwater > Lake | place: Lake...
AATTTATCAACCTGTTGTTTTAAAACCTGTATATTTCCTGCATTTTGTTGTCCTAATATTAAAGCATTATTTGGATTATTCATATCATATGGTTGATATTGTTGCGAAGGCATATTATCTAACCCTTCTATGATGTTATTGTTAATTTTGAATCTAACATGTGATAAAAAAATCTGATAAAAAATAAGTATTATAAAAAATATAATTAATATATTTACTAACATTATTAATATATTGCAATATTTTATCCTCCTTATTATTTTAATTATTATTTTATTATTTTTATTATATTATTATATATTTATAAATATAATATATAATAAATGGCACAATTTATAAATAATGGTTCTTTAAATACAGGGTTTAATTCATTAGGCACCTCATTTTATCCGGTTGGAATGGGGTTAAGTGTAAATCTTCGCAACCAAGGTGGTTATAAAACTTGGAAAGGAAGTAATGTAAACAGTAATCCTACTGGAATTGCTCATGGTCACATTCGTCCTTTAACAAATTTAGACACAGGTAATATATTTCCGGGTCCTTTTGGTAAACCAAGACCTCTAAAACATTATAGAAAAGGAAGAGTTATTCCAAATGTTGACATAATTACTCTTGACAAAGATAAAGAGGGACAATTTATTTATAAAGATAAAACATATATAGCTGAAGCTGAAGTTGGATTAATTCAATATAATTTAAATCGTAGTGTCAAGTCAAGTAAAGGGACATCACTTGGTGGAGGTTTTGGCGGTAGCGGTTTATTAAATGAAATGCAAGATAAGCCTGGAAGTTATTTAGTAAAACAGAATCCTATTACAGAAACAAATGAAGCTTTACAAATCAATGAAGATTGTGCTACTTGTCAAGGCGTTGGAATAGTAGATACATATTATCCAAATAAAGATTATCTTACAGAAAATCCCGAAGCAAATACTCAAAATAAAGTTTTATGTTGTAATCAAGAGAAATTTGCATTAAAGCGGGTAATTTATGCAAATACTAATTTGCCTAAAAATTATTACACTACACATAAACAATATTTACAGAATAGATGTAAAACATATCAACAAAAAGCATTCAATTTTGAAACTTATAATGCTGTAAATGCTGCAGAAATAGCAGCATCGCAAAATCCTGCGCTTACTGCAGCATTAATTAAAGCGTCTAAACCTGGCGATCCGTTGTCTATTACTAACACATATTTTGCGAACTGTCAACCAAATGCGGAAATTGTTACTGCTTCCGAAATTAATTTGCTATATGCTATTCTTGATATCTTATTAAATCAAAATGCTATTACCAAGGAACAATATGATTCTTTTATTGAAAGCAATGATTTGAAACTTACAGTATTATTTCAATATTTACAAAATTTACATGAAGATAACAAAACTAAAGCAGTAGATATTTTTATTGCATTTATTAACAACCCTTATTATGGTGTCCCACTTTCAGGACCTAATAATCCAATAGGTTGTAAATTAACTGTTTATAAACCAAACAATCCACAATATGCACAACAAGGAGCAGTTGATGCAAGTACCCGCATGTTAAAACTAAATGTTACAACTATTGAGAAAAATGCTGCATCATATTATACAGATCCAACTGGTAAGTATATACGCAAAACAGACACTTCTAATTTAGTTTTCACGAATGTTCCATTATTATATAAAAATAAACCAGCTCAGGCATGTGAAAGACCACCACTTAACTTTCATCCAACAACATACCAAAATAAAAAGGCATGTAACTATGTTAGAAAACCCGACTATTTTACTCCTGTCTCTCAAGCTAGTCCAAATCGCTACTATTATTATCAAAATTCTCCGTTTTCACGATTAACAAACCATTATAAACAAAGCCCTAATGGCAATGCACTTTTATAAATAAAATATTACTCTTTCATTCTATTGAAAAAAAATATTTATCTTGTCAGAAAATTTATTGCAAGGTATTTTGAATTTTTCACACCAATTTACAGATTTTTGTATATTATTTTTTTTTATTATCTTAATTCTATCTTCTATATTTTTACTTTTTAACATATTAATTGTTTGATTCATTGCTTCTAATTGCTGTTGACCAATAATTATATTGATGTCATCAATCTTATTTAAAAAATACATTGGCAATTCAGGTTTTATAATAGTTTGGATATTTTGTATTTTTTGTCTATTTAAAATGAGATTCGTGCTATTCACGTTATTCAAATTATTAATATCTATTTCATTGTAGTAATTTTTTATAAATTCAGTTAATACTGTATTATAATTATTAAATAAATCAAAATAATATTGGTTTAACCTTAATTTTTGTAAAATTATATATTTATCAAATGAAGTTATATCCGACGTATTTGGTTTAACAACAAGTGTTTTTTCAAACAAAGAATTCAATAAATATATTATTTCTAATATCGGCTTATAAAAGGTATTATTTATTTTTAATATGATAATACTGTTTTCTTTTAATTGTGTAAAAATAATAATCAATAATTCAAGTAAATTAATTACACTTTGATTAATGTTATTGCAGTTGTTTAATTCATATATCACAAAATTAAACTTGTTTTTTTCTATACAGTTGTGCAATTTTGAATTATATTCATGAAAACAAAAAAATTTGTCAATATTGTAGTTTTCTCTTAACATTTCTAGACATTCAAGCGAATCTTCATAATTATCACCAACAATTAACGAATTCATAATGTCAAATTTAAATGATTCTAGTAAATCAATAGTTTGAATTATTTCAAACAATTCGTAAAACATGTTACTTTTTGTCTTTAATTTACTAACTGAATAATTTGAACCAGGCACTCTAGAAAAAATGTATTCATACGGATTTACTATTTTAATTATGTCTTCATAACTGATATTATAATTTTTATTATAAAAATACAATTGATTTACTTCGTCTTTTATTTCGTCGTGATAATTTAATAATGTTTGCGATATGTATGGGTTAATAATGCTATCACTTATAGTTGGTTTTAAATTTATTTTATTATTTATTTTTGGTAATGTATAATAATTCATCTATTTTTTATTATATATTATAGCAAATTAATGTTTAAGTAATTTTTATTGTTACCTGTTTTCTTTAGTTTTCTATTATTCTAATATTTGATTATTCAATTATTCCATTATTCCATGGCTTCGGTGGAAGGGTCCAAAATTAATTTCTTACCCAGTTTACGCACTTTACGTTTCTTTTGAACTTCTTTTTCCAATTTTTTTGAAACTATGACAGCATCCTTGGTTTCTTCATTGTTCAGTTCAATTTCTGAAACATTGTAATCGCTAAACTCCATTTGAACCTTATCTGTATTAACATTTCTTATTTTTTTGTATACGAAATACCTATTCAAAAACGAAATCTTCTTTTCGTATTCACTCATATTAATTGCTTCACCATAATCTTTTGACTTATTTTTGTTTTTCTTTATTTCTTCCATCATATTCATAAATAACTCACTGAATAAACCGCTTCCTTCCGGTAATCCCATTGATATTGCTTCTTCTCTATCTATTAATTTGAACCCATAATTATCTAAAACACTATCCAAATAATCAAAATTGACCAAATATTCTGTTATTAATTGATTGATTGAATCTTGATACACGTCTATTCTATACCCGATGCAACTTGAATTATCCTCTAATGATGTTGAATTATAACCTTTTACAATTTCCCAAACCTTTTTACCTTTTTCTATAATCTGAATAGACTCGCCTTGTAATTTTTTTCTTAATAAATTGAATACTTCTTTACCGTCGTAACATGTGCCAATAAAATAACCATTTAATTTAGTGCATTCTGATATATTTTTCATGAAACCTTGAAGTGTGTTTGGATTTTCTAAAAAGTAATGCACTGCAAATTGACACGATGAAACATTGAAACCGTCTTCACCTTTACCATATTGTCTGAAAACCGCTTTTCCTAATACATCTGCATCCTTTGGACCGTTACCAAATATCGCTTTTGTTATTTGAATTGCTTTGTCATTCAACATCGCTGCACCTGATTTTATATTATACGAACTATCGCCATTGACAAACAATGCACTTGGCATGTGTTTATTTGTTTTTGTTGAATTTAAATATCTAACACAAGCTCCATCTAATCTATCTTCCAAATTATTTTTTGATTTGTCAATACCAAAAACGAACGACAAACGAGAACTAATCCATTTTGGTAAATCGCCTGCTTTTCCGCATGCATAATCAATTAATGTATCTCCTTGTTTGGAAACCGATTTAATTAACGATTTTTTGACATACAAATTGTGAAAATTTTTCATTGCTTCGGTTGATGTTTTACCGGCGGGTTTATTATAATATATATCTTCATCAACTGTAATATCAGGTATTCCTTCTCCTGTAGAAATCATATCTTCAGTTATTGGATTATTAATTGATTTCCAATTACTATTTGCAACGTGATACGCATTACCAAAGTTTTTCATTCCTTGTAAAAATTCGCTCGTTTTATCATATCTAACTCTTTTTGGTATCCATCTCCAACCTTTTTCTTTTGACAAATCATAACTGAATTCAACAATCATATTATCTCCAAAGACCTCATTTTCTTCAGTAAACATTTGTCTAACGCCATTATCGTCTAATTTCAACATTATATTACATACACCAGCTTCAGGATCAAAAGGTTCTGTTGGGTAAAATTGTAATGGTTTTGCATCATTTGTATATTTCTCTTCGTAGTTCACATCTTTAAATTCCGGTAATTTATCGTCAATAACATCTTGACAAGGGTTCAAATAAATTACACCATGTTTTCTTTCGCTATATGTGCAACTTAATTGTATTGTTTTGTATTCACTTAATTGTGTGCTTAAATGTGAATTCAATCCAGGTTCATATATTGTTTTGACAATGTCTTCTCCACCTGGTTGTTTTGTTGTAACTACAAAGAAATCAATTGTATTATCTTGAGCAGGTTTCCATTTGAATGAATATTCCCATGTAATTTTGCTTAGAGGACCAGTTTCACCTTCTTTATTTGATCCTACACCATAATATGCATGAGTAAATATTAAACCATCTGTATTATACTCAAATCTATTTTCTCTTACTTTTGTCAAAATATCATTACACGCATCAAATATATTCCCCTTTACAATACTTTCAGGATAAAATCGTTTGTTTTTTATTGTAATTGGAGACAATATTTTTTTAATTTCATTTGTATTTTTTGAGGTTTCTACAGAAATATTCACATCCATTATAGATAACGCTTTAATTGACGTAACTGTAGTTTGTAATAACATGTATCTGCATTGGAAAATATCGCTGTTATTAATTTTGGATTGCTGTTTACTTTTACTATTAATAGTGTCAAGGTCTTCTTCTTTCACAACAAATGGTAACATTCTCACATCCACTTTATTTAAATAGTAAATATCAAAAGCTGCATATAGATTTATAAATTTTCCATATTTATCGTTTGCAATTAATTCACCATCTAACAAAGTATTGAATATGTCTTTATTTATTGTTTTTGCTCCTGTGAAAATAACTTGCATATTTGTGTTTATTAAATATATTTTACCTTTGCTGCTTATAAACAACAGATTACGTTCACCATCTGCCTTATCGGTTACTACAAAATCCTTCCTAATATTTGGAATATTTGAGTTGGTGTCCATTTCCGCTATATTGGACATTTGCAATGTAAATGAAGATGGACCAATAAAATCACTTGGATATATTCTTTTTTCAGGTTTATAATTTTCTTTATGTAAAATTTTCATATATTCATCCATCACCTCTTTTTGTTCTAAATAGGATACAGGATAATTGGTATTTTGAAGTCCGCTAAGAACAAATTTGATTACTTTTCGTAAAGCTTCTAATATTTTTTCAGGCGTATCAAATTGGGTATATGGACCAATTTTATTATTATCCACCTCCAGTTCAATTTCTATTCTTTCAGGACTATTGAATACATTTGACTCTTCAACTGTATATGTTTTTTTATATATATCGCCGTTGAACTTTGTAATACTAATATCAAGATTGATAGGATAATCCGGATGTGTAAAAGTTACACGATTTAAAAACCGAAACATCTTTTTATTTTTATCCCAATTTTGTAATATAAAATTTTTTGAAGTCATGCTAATATTTTCTTCTACTTGGTAAGAAACTCTAAAATTAAACTCATCAAAATTAACTGGGAAAACCTTTTTATTGTCAATAAAGATGTTGTTCTTATTTACAAAGGTTACAGCATTCAGATTATCGTTGTATATAGCTTTAAGGTCATTCGTTTTACAGTATTTTTGAATTTGAAATAAATCATTAATAGTAACTCTTGTATTGGATAGTTTGAATTTTCCTGTATTTTTATCTAGATATTCAGATTGTATTTTTAAACTAGATGTTCCTACTTCATTTATACTCGTGAACCCGAGTGATTTAAGTTTTTTAATAACATTATCGTAATCATTTTTGTTCAATGGTTTAATACCCCTTGTTCCGAATCTAACTTCCAACTCATGATTTTTATTAGAATGACTAAATGGAGATGCTTGATAATATAATTTAATTAAATTAGCAAAATCTTTTTGTGAATTTTTTTGCGATTGTTTTAAATCTACTAAATTTATTTTAGGTTCAACTTGTGCATCGGCATCGGCATCTGCGTATGCAGCTTCAATATCCTCTTTTAATAGCTCATCGGGAGTTTGCTTTTCAATTACATCGGCCGCAGGAGGGCTAAAATCAGGGGTTTCAGGTTTAAATTGTTGTCGTGGCTGTGATTGCATCCCTGGCGGCGGCTCCACCACTTTCTCAACTCCTTGTTTTTTTAATATTTGTTTTAAAGTTAAATATCTATCTCTAATTTTTAAAGTATCTATTTTTGCCTTATCTTTTGGATTTAATTTTTCATAAATTTGTTGAATATCTTTGTTTGCTATATCTTTAAGTATTGCAATTTTAAACTCTAATTTAGATAATAAATCAATTTCTTGCTTTGTTTTATCGTCCAAATCATTATAAATTTTATTTATTTCAACACTTCCAAAATCAAATCCCATTTTCATCTTATTTTCGTCATTTAACATTTTATATATTATATAATTAGACTTATTTTTAAATTATTGTTCAATTTTTTTAAAAATATTTAATGATTGATTCATACAAATCTTTTTTGCTTTTAGTCTTAGCATTATCACCGCTTATAATTTCATTTTTTTCATTACTTTTATCATTAGCGCTGGCGTTAGAAGAAGAGACAACTGTTGTCTCAATACCCAATTTATTACAAATATCTACCAACTCTTGCGTTTTATAAGCGGACATAGATTTTATTGGTTTTGACAAATTGTCAACTTTGTAATATTTATTTCTAAAATCATCAAGATTATCTTTGTTAGTCTCTTCAAACCCATATTTGTCCTTTTCTGAAATATATTTTATAATGTAAATTTTATTGGAATCATTCATATTCAACTCAAAATAGGTATTTTTTTTAATGAAAAAAATATTCAAACAACCAACAACACATAAAGTTAAAAACGTATTTACGTCAATCCTTGTTTCATTTGCTAACATATTTTCTGTATTTGTTAATGTATCAAATTTATATTGTTTAATCAACTGTTTTTCTTTTCGCAAGCGTTCTACGTAGTCAATTTTCATTTTTTTTTCAACGATAATGTTTCTATTTGTTAATTGGGTATAATTGGTCAATCCGTTTTTTATAATATATAAACACCAAAATAAACTATCACTATCACTTGGTATAAAAATATTTTTATTTATAGATTCTGTTTTTGCATTTTGTTCTTTGATTTTTTTATTGTTATATTGGTTATGTAACCTGCATTCTAATGATTTACACATATTTGTATTATTAAACATATAATCTTGAACATGTTTAACAAAATTTTGATATAAGTCGTCTTCTTTAACAAAAGCCATTTTTTGTTTTTGGTTATTACTAATTTATTGTTTGTTATCTTTATTATCTTTTGAAAAATATATATTTTTGAAAGATTCTTTTTGTTTTTCAATTTCATTCAACGTGTATTCTTGATTATTAACATAGTTTATGTATGCTTTCATTGATTCTAATATATCCTTATTTAATTCAGATAAATTAATATGAACACCATATTTGTTTTCATTTAATATAACATTTTTATAATTTTTCAAAATTCTTAAAATTTCTACTTGATTGAATTTATTCATGTTTTCTATAGATTCTCTGATATAATTTAATTCACTAACAGAAAAATTATTAATTTCATTTGTTGTTGTTGTTATTTCGGTATAACTCATTTTCAATATGCGTTTTAATATATATTCAATATGAAATTTTATATTTAATATATTTTATTATATAATAAAAATTACACACAATATAATAAAATGGAAAACTATAAAACCATTGAAAATGGAAATGAAAAACTATGGAGAAAAATCCCATACGACGTATTTATCAATCATATAATCCCATATACTTATCAAAAAATAGATTCAAATCTTTTGAATGATATTCAAAATTTTCTTCGTGATTATAGGATAATACTCAATTATTATTCTTTTGAAATGAACGAATTTTTTCTCATTCATGATATATTAGTATTTTTAATTAGTGACGAAATAACGATTGAATTTCTTAATCGTAATGTAATGTTCAAAAATTTATCATTGGATGAAAAATACGAATACATTCAACATTTTCAGAGTAATTTAAATTCAAATGTTGACCGAAAAAATAAATTTTTATTAGCACTTATGACGCCAAGTGAGCGTTCGCTTTTTATAAATAAACATATAATTACAGAAACTCCGTAATCTCCATAATCTCCATAAATTGCAAATTCTTACACCTCAAATCCTTAATCCTTAATCTTCAATAATAAGTTTCGGTTTTTGTTGTCTTATTAATTCTCCTATAATAGATACGAACTTATCATTCAATTCAAATCGTTGTCCTATAACTCTTATGTTTATTTTATCACCCTCTTTTACATCATTGAATTGAGAACTAAAATAATGGTGATCACGAGCAATAAATACAATAATAGGACTAGGTTTTTCATCCGCGCTTTCAGCTGTAATACCCGCCTTCGTATTTGTTTTCGCAATACAAGAAATATTCGTTCCTTCTACTGGAAAGCAAACTTGACATTCAAAAACTACATCAAAGGATACTAGATTACCTCGTTTGATTGTGCCACTTGAATATGTAATAATTTTTGTAGACTGTGGTTTGATAAATCCTTCAACAACACATTTTCCTTCATAATGAAATGATATATATTCTTCAATTACTTGTTTTAAATTCTTGCCAATCGCGGTAATTGGCAATGAAATTGTTCTAGTAATTATTGAACGTGAATAAATAGATGATAATATTATTTCTTTTTTTTTATTTTTAGGCTTAGGTTGTAGAACTTGAGTGTTATTGTTGTAGTCGTTGTTATTTATTTCCATTAACATTTCCATTATATGTATATGCTATATATAGTATACATAATTTCTTTTAATTATTTTTCAATTTTAATTTTAATTTTAATTTTGAGAAAAAAAAATTGATAAAAACTTTTGAGATACTAATAAATTCAAATATAAAACAAGTTAAAATACTAATAGAATGACAATTGAAAAATTTTGCGACAAAAAATTAATTGAAGAAAATTTTAAAAAATGTGTTAAAGGTTATCATTTGATAAACTCATCTCCTATCATTGAAAAAATATGGGAGGATTTGAATGCTACTGTGTTTACATCTGTAGGAATTGATGTTGATTCAAAAAGCGATGGAAGTCATTTGCCTGGAATGGATATCCATTGTGCAATGGGTGGAATTAGCAACAAGTCAGGTAAATATGCGAATCAAAAAAAAAGTATTGATATTAGTTCCTATAGATTAACTACTATATGTAATGCAAAAAATTGTGGCACTCCGCAAGAAATAATTCAAGAAATAAATAGCAGAAAAAATTTTGATTATTATTCATTTATAATTAGAGACGAAATATGTTGTGGCGGTGGTGGTGGTGGTGGTGGTGGCGGTGACCAAATCAGTTATGATTGGTTGTTAATACCAAGTAATTATCTGGTTTTAGACCCGTCTTCTTATACATGGGAACCGACCATTGGTAAGCGTGGCAAAAATAAAGACACCCAAGTAGGTTGGAATACTAATGAAATTAATGGATGTAAAATGAGTATTACATTTAGTATGTCGTCCCAATTGTGGATGCATATTAATATGACCGACGAAATAAAAAAATTTATTGTAGCAAGTGCTGTAGTGAATAACAAACCATCTTATAATTATATTCAAATAAGTGAAAAATTATTTTAACGTATGTGTAAAAAAAATAAATAAAATAGTTGATTTTCAACCATAGGTTATTTTATTTTTTTTTGTAAATTTTGAAAGTCTTATAAGTTGTTATGAATGAATATTTTTCAACATATTATTTTATATTATTATAAACAATATATAATTATGTCGTCACAAAATTATTTAGAAAGTTCTAATCATTATAAAAAAGTTTCCGAATATTTAGGAGGAACCAAAAGTATAACTTGTAATGCACCAGTAAAACACAATAATAATAACGATAATGTATGTTGCCTACAATCAAATAATGGAGGACAGGGGCCTCCAGGTCCACCTGGTCCAACGGGTTCTCAAGGATATAATGGAACAACTGGTTACACAGGCGCAACAGGTCCTCAAGGATATAATGGAACAACTGGTTACACAGGCGCAACAGGTCCTCAAGGATCTGACGCGACTTTAACAGGTGCAACTGGTTTTACCGGTCCACAAGGATTTACTGGCGCTCAAGGCTCCGATGCGAGCTTAACAGGCGCTACCGGTCCAACCGGTTTTACTGGTCAAACTGGTTTCACTGGACCAACAGGTTTTACTGGTCCAACTGGTTTTACTGGTCCAACAGGCGCAACCGGTCCAACTGGGTTTACTGGTCCAACTGGTTTCACTGGACCAACAGGTTTTACTGGTCCAACTGGTGAAACTGGACCAACAGGTTTTACTGGTCCAACAGGCGCAACCGGTCCAACCGGTTTTACTGGTCCAACTGGTGAAACTGGTCCAACTGGTGCCCAAGGTTTTACAGGTGCTCAAGGTTCTGATGCGAATTTAACAGGTGCAACTGGTTTTACTGGTCCAACTGGTGCTCAAGGATTTACTGGTCTTCAAGGATCGCAAGGTTACAATGGTAGTACAGGATTCACTGGCCCAACCGGTACTTTTGGTTTAACTGGAGTAAATTACTCAGATTATATTTTTTGGAATAGTTACACGTCCCAATGGAGTGTAGGAAGTACTACAGTCCATATTGGTTCTAATGCGGGTTATACTGGTCAAAATGTTAATTCTGTTGCAATTGGTAATAGTGCGGGTTATAGCGACCAAGGTATAAGAAAAACAACAGATGGATTTGCTGGTTACGCAGTTGCAATTGGTTATTATGCTGGTTATACTGGTCAAGAACAATATGCAGTTGCACTTGGTAATAATGCAGGTCAAAATGGTCAAAAAGATCGTGCAGTTGCAATTGGTACTGAAGCAGGTAATACTAATCAAGGTAGGTGGAGTGTTGGAATTGGTATAGGTTCAGGTGGTCTTAATCAAGGTCCATATTCAGTTGCAATTGGCGCTGCTGCAGGAAGTTCTAATCAAGGACCCTCTGCAGTTGGAATTGGTCATTACGCAGGTTTGACTAATCAAAGCAGTTCTGCAATTGCAATTGGTTTTAAAGCAGGTCAAACTACACAAAAAAGCTATGCCATTGAAATTGGAGAGGCTGCAGGTAATACAGGTCAAGGCAGGTGGGCTGTTGCACTTGGTTACAGTGCAGGTGGTAATAGTCAGAATGAAAATGCAATTGCCATTGGTAGAAATTCAGGTATTAGCATACAAGGCAATAGTGCAGTTGCAATTGGTTATTATGCTGGTTATACTGGGCAACAATCAGATGCAGTTGCAATTGGACGTGCTGCAGGTCAACTTAGACAAGAACAATTTGCACTTGCAATTGGTAGTGAAGCAGGTAAAAGTAATCAAGAATTTTACGCAGTTGCTATTGGTAAATCTGCAGGTCAATATTATCAAGGAATAAATTCAGTCGCCATTGGTCGTGGTGCAGGGTTTACTGGTCAAGAATCCAACTCAGTTGCAATTGGCGCTGCTGCAGGAAGTTCTAATCAAGGACCCTCTGCAGTTGCTATTGGTTCATCTGCAGGTCAATATTATCAAGGAATAAATTCAGTCGCCATTGGTCGTGGTGCAGGGTTTACTGGTCAAGAATCCAACTCAGTTGCAATTGGCGCTGCTGCA
>Ga0114976_10002162_pt1 | contig 12356 bp, 14 predicted proteins | sample S_130805_EF_Meta_FD_87319 | JGI IMG/M metagenome (GOLD analysis project Ga0114976, IMG submission 87319) | Freshwater microbial communities from Lake Simoncouche, Canada to study carbon cycling - S_130805_EF_MetaG | ecosystem: Environmental > Aquatic > Freshwater > Lake | place: Lake...
AGTTATGGCGGGGTAGCTCAGTTGGTTAGAGCGCAGGACTCATAAGCCTGAGGTCGGTGGTTCGATCCCACTTCCCGCTACCAAAAATCAACACTTATTCGAGGTAGCAGTATTCTTTCTTTGAAGTGATCACAATTTGATCACAGTAACAACAGAGGAAGACATGGCAACGATTAGAAAAATAAGAAATAAGTGGCAAGTATTAATTCGCAAATATAATTTAAAACCAATCTATAAAACATTCATCTTAAAAGAAGATGCGGTTAAATGGTCAAGAGAAACGGAAGTTAAGATAGAGCAAGGTTTATATAAGGACTTAGCACCAGCGCGTTCTACAACACTTAAAGAAGTATTAATTCAATATCGAGATACAGTTTCTGTTCATAAGAAAGGATATGAAATTGAAAAATATAAAATTAATAAATTATCTAAATATTCAATTTCAAATAATACTATTGCCGATCTTAGCGCACTAAAACTATCTGAGTTTAAAGAATATTTAATTAAAAATTATAGTGCTGGTAGTGTTAATAAGTATCTCACTCTAATTAGTTTAGCTTTAAATTACGCAGAACGAATACTTGGAATTTATATTCCAAACAATCCAATGCGTTATATTGATCGTGTAAAAGAGCCAGAGTTTAAAGGACAAACCATAGAGCTTGAAGAAGAAGCTTTATTATTAAAGTATGCAGAACATTCTAAATTAAAATGGTTGAAGGCTGCAATTATTATGGGAATTGATTGTGGTGTGAGACGTGGTGAATTGCTAAAGCTTAAGTATTCAGACATAGACTTCACACGTAACACGGCCCTTTTAAGAGATACTAAAAATGGTTCTAATAGAGAGATAGGTTTATCAAATAGAGCAATTCAAGAAATAAGAAAACTTCCCATTTCAATTAGTGGAGATGTATTTCCTATAAAAAGATATGACACATTTAACTTTTATTTTAACCAACTACAAAAGAAAACTGGCATAAATAAAAGATTTCACGATTGTCGACATACTTTCGCTAGTAGAAAAACAACACAGGGCTGGCTTATAACTGAAATAGCCCAACAAGGGGGATGGAAGCAGCTTCAAGTTTTAAAACGCTATACTCACATAAAAGCTGAATATTTAGCAAAGAAATTAAAATAAAATTACGTGAATTTATGGGTACCGATAACTAAAATTATATAATATTTTATTATAAAAATTTATTTAAGTAGCAGTATTGAAAAGTTACTTTAAAAAGATTATATTATTTTTGTTGTTCCGCCACGAACCCTTAAAAGAACTAAACTGGATAGTCCCACGCGACAATAAACTGTAGAGTAAGTAGTCTAGAAAGACTTTGTGAGCCTCTGAGTGAAAAGCTTCAAAAAAATTTCACATAACACTACTTGACGGGAATCTTGTAGTAAAACAGGTGAATATTATGAAGTTTTATAACAGCGAGAGGTACACGATTGTTCGAACATTCAGAAATATTAATTTACGATATGGGTTTAGTTACCTGTATATGTACTTTAACTTTTTTGATCTCTCTATTTTCACCAGTTTAATATCACCTGAAACCCGTCAGATATTAAAATAACAAACCTAACGTCGGGTGTTACGACGTTAGGCAAAAATAAAGGCGGGTTATGTCCCACAAAATAAAAATAAAATCTATGACAAGCGTCATAGCTGAGCAGCTTAATGAATGGCTTATCTCAGCAAAAAAAGGTCAACGAAAAAAAATATTAGCTACTATTAATAAATGTTGGGAGGCTGAAAGAATTGCTAATTCAAACATTCAAGCACATACATTTATAGTAGATATTTACGAAGGCTTAGTAAATATTAAGGAAGAATTTCGCAAAGCAAATGTAAATTTAGGAATTGTTCTTATAGAAAATCTAATAAGCAATCTTAAATTAGAAAGTTTTGCTGATATTTTTTATGCAAAAAGAAATAATGAAGACCTTCATTCCTATCCTCACAAAAGTCATAAATTAGAAATTGTCTCCGACAAAACATATGATTTTGGTCAGTTTATTGTAGAAGTCGAGGAGAAGGATAATAATGATTAAAAAAGAAGCAACAAAGCTTCTTGAGCAGGGGTATCAAGTGATACCTCTGCTTCAAAATGAGAAGCATAATTTTGATAAAAATATCTTAGATAAGGATTATTCTTTAGAAGATTTTGATAGATTAACTAATCAATATAAAAAACCTCATACTAATTTAGGCATTAATGTAGGTAAATCTTTTGGGGGTTTAATAGATATTGATGCAGATAGTAACGAAGCTATTAAATTATTACCTAAATTTTTTCCTGCAGACACGGCTATTATAGGAAGAAATAATAGAGACAATATAGAGCTTACTCATTTTCTTTTTTTAAAAGATCGGGACTATTCGCAATTTAATTTGGATAGACTTGATATAAATGGAAAGAAGATAATTGAGTTTAGAACTTCAGGGAATCTCGTGGTTCCTCCTTCTGTTACTCCAAACAAAGAAGATAAAAATAATCTAATGCAAAGAATTTGGATCAATGAAACTTACCCAAAAAAAGAACCAGATGTTTTTAAGATGTTCAATTTAGCTTGTTTTGGAAGTTTTATTTATCCATTTATTCAATCTGCTAATACAGGGGTTTTGGTTTTGGATGGATGCATTAAACGATACACAGATCTAACAGATAGCGAGAGATTAAAATTTATTGAAATTATTTTATCTACAAAATTCCCAGAAAAATGGAATAGAGATAAAGATTTTAAACCTCAAAAAATTAAACGTATTATTAAAGCAAATAATAACGATGTAACAAAAACAGCAGGTTATAAAAAATTTGCTGATTATCACAAGTTAGACCCCTTAGAGGTAAAAAGAGCTTTAAGTTGGGTAGGCAATGTTCCCGATGAAGAGTCAAAATCTAAATCAAAAAAAACGATAATGTCTTTTATGGAAAACGGTTTGGATATGAATGCTATTCTAAATACAGAATTTCCCCCTGTTCAATATGCCGTTAAACCTATTTTACCAGAAGGATTAGGTTTAATTTGTGGGCGGCCCAAGGCAATGAAGTCATGGACAATGCTGGATCTAGCTTATTGTGTTCAGAACGGAAAAGCTTTTATGGGAAATGAAGTTCATCAAGGTGATGTTCTTTATTTAGCTTTAGAGGACAATCCTAGAAGATTAAAAGACAGAATAGTTAAACTTAAATTTGAAAAATTAAGAGCACCAACGATTAACACAATGGCCCCTTATTTAAATTTTGGTTTAGAGGAGTCTATTAAGGAATGGACCCTAGAAGTTATGCATCCAAGATTAGTTATTGTAGACACTCTTGCTAGAGTTAAACAGCAGTTTGATAGAACGAATACTGCGTACGACAAAGATAATAATCTACTACGTAATATTCAGCATTTAGCTGGAGAACTATCCATAACAATTATTTTTGTTTCTCATTTAGGTAAAGCTCAGCAAGACTATTCATGGGATAGGATCCAGGGTTCTACAGGTATGCAAGGTATGACTGACTTTATGTGGATGTTAGATAGAGGCGATGATACCAAAACCGCTTCTCTTAAAGGGAGAGGTAGAGACATAGAAGACTTTGAGTATGCTTTGAAATGGAATCCTGAAACTTGGAAATATGAAAATGAAGGAGCTCTTTGGCAGGTTATGTTACATGAGAACCGTAGAGAAATTGTGGAAGCTATGAAGCATTTTGCACATTTTAAAAAACAGCTCGAAGTTAAACCAAGTGAGGTAGCTGTATATCTAGGCGAAACTGGAGCTAAAGCAAAAGCCAGAATCCAAAAGACCATGCAGAGAATGGTGGAAAGCAGAGATCTTATTAATGGTTCAGTTTACGGAACTTATAAAATCTTTACACACTTGCCCGTAAAAGAGAATTTAGTAAGTACTGAGAACGAAGTTATTAACTAGTACTCATATGAAAAGGTGTCCATGTTGTCTATCTAGATGGACAGGATGGACGTTAAATACGTTAGAGGTATAAGTTTTAACACTTCTCTGCTTGAACCCCTCAAGCAGGTTAATACTTAGAAACTTAACCATTATTGCCTTGTTACTTTTCAAATAAACTAAGAAAATAGAGTCTTTTATGCAAATTCAAACAGGTCAAGTTCCGTGGCCCGTGAAGCTTGTTGCTTGCTAATTTAGCCTAGAACCACGGCCGAAGGCCGTTTATTGGTAAAGATTTTTATCTAGAATTTATACATACTCTAGCGTCTAGACTCTGGTAAACTAGACTTCAGAATAAAGAAACTAACTTAAATTTGCGAGTTCAATAAATGAACATAAATAAATATTTTGAATATGTAATTCTTGGATATAAAAATTATTTTAAATACAAAGGCAGAACAACTGTACAGGAATTTTGGTGCTATCAATCATTTGTAATATTTATTACTAGTCTAATATTTGTTGGGCTAACTACATCCTATTTTCTCAATTTTCTTATAATATACATGGTTTGGATATTATTTTCATTTATTCCTGGAACCGCAATATTTTGCAGAAGATTACACGACATGAATAAATCAGGATGGGTACAATGTTATTTTTTTTTAGCAATCATAATAGCAATATTATTAGAAAAACTATCAATACCGTTTGCACAAATTTTACATATTGTAATTTTTTTTATTTGGATGTTTTATCTTTCGCAAAAGTCATTTAGTGGAAAAAATAAATATAGTAATCAATGAAAAAAAAATGACCCGAACCTCGATTAAAATAAAAGGTGATCAGGATGTCAGAAGTTGAAAAAAATATTCAAATAGACAGATATAGCGTTGTAGTTTTTTGGAGTATTAACGTCTCATCGCCGCTCGAAGAAATAATTAATCGAACACTTAATCAAGATCACAAAATAAAATCAAATTTTGAAATTAGCTTGTTGAAGCTTATTTATTGCTTTTGGCCTAATCTACTTCTTTATAAAAATGATAAACAGTTTTCAGTAGACAATCCAAATTTTAATCCTATCTCGGCAATGGTACAGGATATAGAGCATAGTTTTAAACAAAATACCCAGAGGGATCATAAACTCATTTATGATTATAGAAAAATAATTATTCCATACATTCTTTACTACCTAACGGAAAAACCAATTAAAAAGGATAAGGATATTAAGGATTGGATTACATATGTTGCTGCTTCTGGGTTTAGGCAATTTTTAATTTTTTTAGATGTTAACCACCCAGAAAGTAATGATTATTTTAAAAGACCAAATATGAATTCGTCTAAAAATAAAAAAAAGATTTTTAAAGAAATTTTAAATGATGAATTAGTTAAAAAAAATATAAACTCATTAAAATATTTAAAAAGCATTGATAAAAGTATTAAATCTTTTAAAGGGGGTAGTATGAAAACTCCATTTTCACACTTAATAGAAAAAAACCCATCATCCCCATTAGTTGAGATAGATTTTAATGCATTTCAGTCTGACGATGAAAGAATTGATGTTGTTAAAAAAGTAATTTCCGAAAAATGGAAAATTCCAAAAAGATCATGGAGATCAGACCCAAGATATGATTTTTTAAATGGATAAAAATTAAATTTTTCAACCAATTGATCAAAGTTCTCCACACCCACTATAGGTAATAATCAATATATTCTTTATAATTTTATCTAATTAAGAATCTTATTAGGTCTTCAGATTATGCCTAAAGTAATTCATTTTGAAAAAGCTCGACAGAAAATAAGAGATAATAAACCTCATAGATATAATGCCTATTCAGCGTTTGTAGATTTCGTTTATCAAAAGAAATACAAGATTAATTCAGAGTTAAGTGATCTTTATGTGAAATATTTAGGCGAGCATAGAACCTGGATAGAATTTAAAGAAGCTCTACCAAAGCTTGAACCAGCGTTGTTACACTATGCTGTTGTCCACTATTACTTTGCTTGGCATCGATGCGTGAGAAAAATGTGTGACCTTAATATGTTTCAAAAACTGGGTTTTTATTATCAATTTAGATATTCCAAGGAGAAATATAAAAAGATCTTCTATTACATATGTTACCCACGTGTAGTAAAATCAGGGGATAAGGTTGAGCAGTACAAACTGTTTGATCTGAAGAATGAACTTAAATTAATCAAATGATTTTGTTTTCAATTATTACTTTTATAATTTCTTTTTTTGTATTTGCTTACTACTACCATAAAGGGAATTCGGAAACTAAATGGATTGATATGTCGTCTGATGAATATTTAATTGGATATTTTGGATCGCTGATAATACTTTTTGTTTCTTTTTTATTTATTCTTTACACTGTTGTGAATATAATTTTTGATGGTATTACAAAATTAGGTAGTTTTGGACTAGTAGTATTTTTTGGTGCCTTACTTTTTTTAATTTATAAACTCAATAATTCTTTAAAAAAAAATAAAAAAATTAAATAATTATGAAAAAAGAACTTAATTATTATGACATTTATGTAAAAGTTATGAAAAGAGAAAAGTTAACTCTTGAAGAGAAGAAAATATTTCATGAGAAAATGGTATTAAAAAACAATCTTATTCAAACTTTATTTAAAAAGAGTGAAGAACGGGCAAAAAAGGCAAAAGAATGGGATGGGCTTGTTAAAAGAGTGGAGCAAAGATATTCAAATAGAGACCCAATAAAAATTCTTAATAAATCTAAAATATTTAAATGATTAGATTTATTATACCTTTAATTCTTTTATTAATTACATCAGCTAAAGCAAATGAACTAGAAAGAATTTTAGATCAGGCAAATAAATATACAGTTAAGATTTATAATTCAACCGACACTCCTTTTATTGAGGACGGTTACAATCCAGGAGCTGGCTCAGGCTTTTTGATCGATAAGACTAATGGAATTATAGTTACTAATGCTCATGTTGCATCTTATTCACCCGCTCTAAATAGAGTTAACTTTAAGCATTATAATCCTGTCCAATCCAAGCAGGCTTATATTGATACAGATATTGATCTTGCATTATTAAAGATTGATCCAGCTTCTATTCCAAAAGATGCAGTTGAAGCAAAGTTGCATTGTAAGAATGATTATAAACAAGGCCAAAGCGTTGTTGCTTTTGGCCACCCAGCTGGAAAAGATTTTACTATCACAAGGGGAATTATTTCTGCAGTTCGATTTGAGAGTGACTTTTTTGAGTCTATTCAAACAGATGCAGCTATTAATCCCGGTAATTCTGGCGGAGCCTTAATTGATGTAAGCACAGGAATTATAGTTGGAATTAATTCATTTGGGGTCGAAGAAAATCAGGGCTTAAATTTTGCATTACCATCGTACACTGTTTGTAAAGTTGTAGATTTATTTAAGAATAAAAAAGATCCATCACCCCTTAACTTCAATGTAGTTTTTTCAAATAATAAAGAGCAGGGGGAGTTTTTAAAAGTATCTGAAGTTTTAACAGCAGATAATCTGCTTAAAGTTGGAGATCAAATAATTCAAATTGATGGAATTAAAGTTTTAAATCCTACTCAATTAGCCCATGAGTCTAGAGGAAAAACTAATGTTACTCTTAAAATTATAAGAGATAATAAAGAGCAGGAATTAAAGTTAAATCTCAAGTCCAAAGGTAGTGTAACCGAAAGAGTAGGTTTAATATTTTCTAACGTAATAGTATCAGATAAAGCATCTTCAACTAGACTTGCTATCAATCAAAGAATGGCAAATCCGAAGGGAAATTTAGTTGTGCAGAATTTAAGAAGTGGCCCTGCATCTGGAAAACTTCGTAGATTTGATGTGCTTATGTATGTGGATGGTAAAGAATTTAAAACAGTTCAATCTTTATATGACTATCTAAAAGATAAAAAAGAAATTGAAGTATTCTTTAGAAGACCTAATTTGAATGAAGAGCGTAGAATTAACTTCACTGACTTTCATGATAAAATTGAAGTCAAAGATGTTAAAATGTTGAGGTTTGAATAGATAAGTGAGATTTTGATATAAATATATTTATGGAAATAGAACAATCATTTTTTCTTTTATTAATTCCACTTCTAATACTGCCTTTAATAATAATTTTAAGCAGACAAAATAAAAAAAAACTAAAAAAATCACAAAAGTTAAAAAAACAATATATTGGAACTAAAAATTATTTTCCTGGTTTAACTGGGGCAATTGTTGTTGGAGGTATATTTCTGGTTATTTTTTCATTAACATCTGGAGAAACTGTTTTGTGGATAATACTAGCACCTGTAGCCCTTGTTTTTTTTTTAATGATTTTAAAAGCAATTACAGCCGTAACCTCTACAAGCTATGAAGAAGTAAAGAGAGCACAACAAGAATATCGCGATTTAGAAAGATCTGGCTCTAATTATATGGACAGTGTTTTTGGGATGCTTTGGAAAATTATTAAATACTCCGTTATGATTGGTGGACCTATATTAGTTGTGATAATTCTATTCAGTTAAATGTTCGCTCTAATTCTAGCATCACAACACTATTTTTATACATGTTAGCTGAAGCTATTAAAAACATCTCCAGTAAATATCTTGATGAAAAAAATAAAGTTTTTGCAAATAATGAATTAGCATCCTTTATTAGAAATTCAGGAAAAAATATTATTGAGCCAAATCTTACAAAATACAAAGACGTATTCATTTTAAAAGGAAGTCCAGGTCAAATGAACACTTGGGCAGATGTACCTTGGATTGCAATTTTGGACCCTGAAGTAACAGAGTCAACGCAGAACGGTTTTTATGTAGTTTATTTATTTTCCGTAGATATGAGGAGGGTTTATTTAAGTTTAAACCAAGGAATAACTTTTTTATATAAAGAGCTAAAAGAAAAAAAATCTATTGATGAATTAAAACGTAGAGCAGCGTTTATAAGAGATAGAATTCCAGAATATAAGGATTACTTTAATTTTAAACCTATAGATTTATCGTCAAGTCTTTCAAAGTCACATAGGCCAAGATTATATGAGCCTGGCCATGCTTTTGGGGTTGAGTATGATACATCCAATATTCCATCAGATGATATTCTTTTTAATGATCTTAATAAAATATTAGATTTATATCTTTTATTAACTCATAGAGGAGGATTGGATGGAGATCTTGTTGGTACAGATGATGAACCTGAAAATCTTGCAGAACAAGATTTAGAGGAGAGGAAAAGATATTTTAGACACAGAAGAATTGAAAGGAATTCAAAAACTTCAAAATTAGTAAAAAAGTATAGAGGTTATATTTGTGAAGCGTGTGGTTTTGATTTTATAAAAATTTATGGGGATATAGCTTACAATAAGCAAAAAGAACCTTATATAGAGGCCCATCATTTAATTCCTCTATCTGAATTACCAGAAGGAAAAAGTGTTAAATATAGTATCGAAAATGATTTTAAAGTTTTATGCGCAAACTGCCATAAGATGGTGCATAGAAGAAATCCTCCATTTTCTATTGAAGAAATAATTAAATTTATCAAAAAATAAAAAACAGTTATTTTATACAAGTATAAGCAGAAGGATAGAAGCAGGACGGTTTAATACGTTTATATTTTCAACATCTAAACCCCAAAGTAGATAGTAACATTAAAAATAATTTTCCTAATTTTAAATCTATATAAATTTTTATAGCTCAACGATTAATTGAGCCTCAAAAAAGCGATCACAATCTGATCACAGTGAACACAGCAAAATAGACATTTGACAAGATTCTTTGAATATGTTTTTGTTGATTTAGAAGGAATGGGAGTACTCCGTGGTTCACGGGGCGGCACTCATAAGCCTGAGGTCGGTGGTTCGATCCCACTTCCCGCTACCAAAATATTTTTTAATTTGTGTCTTTAGGGTTTATTTTATAAATTAAAATTTAAATGAAAATTATTTTAAAAGATATTTATCTTGAAGATCTAAATTATTTAAAAAATAAAATTTCTAATCCACATCATCAAGATTTGTTATTGCAAAAACCAGGCATTAATCATTATTGTCTACTTTCTTATTTAAGTAAAAAAATTAATAATTCATTGATTGTTGAACTGGGAACATATGCCGGTACTAGCGCTTTAGCATTATCTGCTAATCCCACAAATATAGTTGAGACTTATGATCTTTCAGGAGATCCATTTGCAATTATTGACACACCTAAAAATATTAAAAGAAATATTGGTAATATATTTGAACTTAATGATGAAAAAAAATTATTAAAAGCAGAATTAATTTTTTTGGATACAGCTCATAATGGTGATTTTGAAAATCAAGTTTTAAATTATCTCAATATCAATAACTACAAAGGTATTCTTTTAATTGATGATATTTATTGGAATGGCAAAATGTATTATTTTTGGAGTGCTATTAAAAATAGAAAAATAGATTTAACTTTTATCGGACATGGAGATGGTGACGGTCCAAACGGTAATATTTCAGGAACAGGTATTGTAGATTTTAATAACAATATAGAGATAGATGATTATGGCGTAAAAAAAAGATTAAGTACGAGAATTAAAATATCTTATCTTAAATTAAAATATTTTTTTAAAAGTATTTTTATAAAAAATAGATTTAAAAATTAGCATAATAATCATTATAAATAATGATAAAATTATTTGATGACATTACTGTTTTAATTATTATTTATAATTCCGATCAAAAAATATTCAACATTCTAAAAACTCTTGCTGATATAAAAGTATTGGTAATTGACAATGGACGAAATAATATTTTAATTAATTCCATTAAACAAGATTGTCCAAATATTAATATAATTAGTAATAAGAAAAATATTGGCTTTGCAAAAGCAGTTAATTGCGGATTAAATATAATCAAAACCAAATATGTTCTACTTTTAAATCCAGATGCATACATCAATTATGATAGTATTATAAAATTAAGAGAAACGTTTGATAAATACTCAAATACTATTATTGCCGTGCCTTCAGTATATAATGAAAATATTTATTCCGCTGAATATGGCTTACTGCCAGAACAATCTAAAGGAATCAAAAGAAATTATTTAGAAGAAGAGATTTCTAAAAAACTTCATAAAAAATATCCCTCAGGAGATTTTTGCGTTTATACATTTTTAGGATCAATCATGATGATTGATAGAGTGTTATTATCTAAGATAGGTAATTTTTGTGAAGATTTTTTCATGTATTGGGAGGATATGGAGTTATCCAAAAGAATATTTAACAGTAAAAAATTTAGCATTGTCTTATCTCATGAAGCTAAAGCTCAACATCTTCAAGGAACAGGAGTAAAAAAAAATTTTTTATCTAATTATATTAAAGAATATCACTCTGAACTTTCTCCATTAATTTATTTTAAAATTGATAAAAATAAATTTTTTCTAAGAATAAAAATGCTTAAGTACTTTTTAAGAATCTTTTCATATTTATTCATTTTAAATTTAAAAAATTCTATTAAAAATATGGCAAAATTCTCTGCAACTTTTTCTTATATATATTTTAATAAAAAAAATTAATTATAAATAAGATTATAGTATCCATTTTTTTAAAGAACCACTGGTGTCTATTATAAATTTAGGAAAATTTTTTTTTGTCAACGCAATTTCTTTATAAACTCTTGGTCTGTCAAAAGGATCGATTTTATTTTTTATTCTGTAAATTATTTTATCTATATCAAAATAAATTTTTTTATTAAATTCACTATGGGCAAATGATTTAATTTTTTGAGATATTTGCTCGGGTGTTAATAAATAATTAAAATGCCATCCTCCATCTTCTATTAATTGAATACTTTTTTTTCTCCAAAAACTCTTTTCCATATTACTTTTGACTATTTTATGTCTAAGCCAATTAAAAGATTTTAGGTGTTTTTTTCTACAAACTCTAGGCCCTTCCCATGGAGTCTCTGTTTTGTTTAGTAAATTTATTTTATAACAAAAGAGATTTTGCAAAAATATTCCATATTTTTTATTTAATACTAGATTATATATTGAACTAGGTTTGGCTATTTCGTCAGAGTCAGAATAAAAGATTAAATCATCCGGCTTTGCCTTTTCAATCCCATTAAATATATATTCTCTTTGATAAGCTTGTGCATTCCAGGGGTTTGTAAAGTCTGGAAATTGTTCATTGATTATTAGATGAATAATTTTATCTTTAAATTTTGGAAATTTATTTTTATTAAATCTAACCCCTTTTTTATTGCCTTTGTGATCATAAATAGATTCGCATAAAACAAAATAATCAACTACATCATTTAATATATTGAACCTTAAATTTATTTGCAGATGCTCATCAAAATAATTAAAGCAATCATATATCTTAGGTCTCATATATTAATTATTATTTTAAATATTTTTTTGTTTTGTATTTTAATACTATCACTTATTGGCTTGTCTATAAAAACATCATAAAATACAATAATAGCTTATTATGTTTAATGTA
>Ga0114976_10002165_pt1 | contig 12348 bp, 15 predicted proteins | sample S_130805_EF_Meta_FD_87319 | JGI IMG/M metagenome (GOLD analysis project Ga0114976, IMG submission 87319) | Freshwater microbial communities from Lake Simoncouche, Canada to study carbon cycling - S_130805_EF_MetaG | ecosystem: Environmental > Aquatic > Freshwater > Lake | place: Lake...
AACTTGCGTAAACGTACACCCATCCAGTCAATTATTCACCGGCTTGAGAAGATTACCAACGGGTCTGACTTAGCGGTACGTAAGGCAGTGTATGACTACACACTGAAAGACACCAAGGATGAACTGCTTGCCAATACTCGCGCACGGGAATTAATCAACTTCCATCGTCGCGGTACTTCGGCGCTTGCCCAAGACTTAATTACCACGGTGCCATTCCTGAATGCTGCGGCGCAAGGTACAGACCTACTGTATCGGGCCGCAACAGGTCGTGAAAACGCAATGGGTGTTGAGTCTGCGGCTGCACGTAAGATGTTCCTACAGCGCGTGTCTATCTACGCAGCGGGAGCCTTAGCGTATGCCATGACCAAAGCCGGGGACGATGAGTACGACAAGTTAACCCGCCGCACTCGGGACAATAACTGGATTCTTGGTAACGGCGTAAAGATACCAATTCGCGGGGATATTGCAGTTGTCAAAGTGGCTATTGAAAATGCCGTTGATTGGCAACGTAGGCAAGGTACTAAGGAAGAACGCCAAGCATCGGAAGCTGTACTGTCTGTACTGAACTACGCACGGGAGCAGTACGTTGGGCGCGTAACCCCCATACCAATTGCTATCAAGCCGGTTGTCGAAGCGTTCTTTAACCACTCGGCGCTTACAGGGCGCGAACTCATCGGTACCTACCAACAGGGAATGCTGCCCCACATGCAGGTCGGCAAGGGTACGTCCGAGTTGGCAAAGAGCATGGCTGAGTACATGAGCAAAGAGTTTAAATACGAAGTTTCGCCCATCATCATTGACAACACCCTTAAGGGATACTTTGGTACGAGCGCGGCTGCGGTAATGATGGTGACTGACTCCATGCTGCACCCTAACCGCCCTGACCGTCCTATGCACCAGTGGATGCTGGTGAGTAACTTTGCTTATGACTCTACGCAGTTGACCAACCCCAAGGACGAGTTTTACGACCTACGGGCCAAAGTAATCCCGATACAGAACACGCTCAATGAATTGGCTAAAACCGATGTTGCCAAGGCGCGGGAGTTTGTGCAGGAGCACAAAGAAGAATTGGCGCTATCTAAGGGTGTGCTGACTGGGCTCAAGCAACTATCCGATCTGCGTAAGTATCGCAAGTATTTGGAAAGCGCCGAAGGCGAAAAGGCTATGTCCAAGGACAAGCGTGAAGCGGAACTAGCAAAGGTTTTGGACTACGAGAACAAGTCTGTGAGTTGGGTACGGGAAGCCAAGACAATGACTCACTCACGGTTTGCTAATTAAGGCACCAGACTCGCACCCCGTACCTGCCATACTCCCTGCGGGTGTAGACCACAAAGTTGTACGGTAGATTCTCATAGGCTACCTCAAGTACTTCCTGTACTTGCTTGGGTGTGGCTACGGTGGGCAGGAAAAAAGAAGCGCCGGGTATCAGGCGCTTCCAATCAAGGAAGTATTCAACATCTAGTATGGTGAATACCTGCGGGGCTCTAATAGCCTGAGGAATCATCCGTGAAGTGCAGTGGGTCAAGGCCGAGCGCCTTGGCATCAAACACATAGCAGCGCACCAAGATACCACTCATGCCGCCCAAGGCTCCAGCACCAATACGTATCGGGTGTGACTTGCCGCCGTGCTTCATGAATTGTGCCTTGTCCAGCCGGAACACCGCATCTTTAACGTCCACCTGCCGGTCAGAGAAGAACTTGCGGAACTCCGATACAGGGATAGCCATTTCTTGGGTGTCCGGGTAGTACCGTAACCGCAGGGGGCCGTTAGGCTGCACAAGGGGAAGCTCAGGTGCCCCGCTCTTGGATATGCTGTTAGCTACCAGTGCGTTGCGAACATTCTCATTTACAAACGAAGCCAGTGTTTCTTGGGCGATAACATCTGCGTTACCTACGCTGGCTTGGACGGTTGCGATGTTGGAGGTGATGAGTTCCAGTAGATACTTGTATATACGTGCAACGTCGATATCGTGCAGGCCCAGCTTCTGTGCAATGTACGCGCCGCCAATCATGCAAGCGCCTGTGCAAGAATAAAACCGATGAGTGCTGTCCAATGACAAGTCATTGTCGATCTTCAGTTGGATTTGTAGGAGCAGGTCTAGGACTTCCTCTTTGTTACGCAGTACGTAGTCAATGAACACCGGCCCAGCTACCCCGTAGTTGGTATTGAGCTTATTAAATACCGAGTCAATCTCTTCCTTGGTAGCGCCGGTATAGCGCGGTACAGATATCTCAATGGTACGTTTCAACTCGCCATCGGCGGTACTTTTCAACTGCTGCAACTTGTCAACGATAGAGGCATTGCCCGATGTAACCGTGAAGTTCTGCCACGTAGTATTGTTCACCCTTAGGGTGTTACTTTGTGATTCCATCCGGTGCCTACCGCGCCCGTTGGTAACGCCGTATGCCAAGCTGGACAGGTTCTCAGGCTTCTCGTTGGTGATCTCGTCGATGGTGTACACAATGCTGTTCATCATGCCTAGCATGTGCATCTTGGACGCATAGGTATCGTCCTGCTTCATCAGCAACTCGTCAGGGTTACCGAATATCGAGTTGGCTACCATCTGCGCCGTAGACTTGCCTGAGCCTGAGCCGTTATGTTTCAAATGAATCAACGCACCCTTGACGGTCTTGCCGCCAATGAACTTAAGCAGGGGCGAGCCAAACCCAGCAAACAAAGTCAGGGCATGGGGCTCTAGTCCGGGGCGGTCATAAAAGTTAACAATATTTTTCCACTCGGCTAGTGAGCCCATTGGTTTGAATGCAGCGGCAAGCTGCCTAGTACCGCTGGCAGGGGGAGCCAGCTTGGTGCCCTGTGCGGTGTATTCCAGTTCGCCAATCACAAACCCTGTACCGTCAGGTGTCCAACCCATTTGGTTGCGGGTTTTGTTGGCTGCGTATTGCGACTGCAATTTACGAATCGTTGATGCAAAGTAAGCCATAAGTACGTCCAATTGTTTACCGTAAGCGACTACGCCATTTTTTACTAATAGGTCACGCAGCTTGTCTTTGGTGAACAGAGTAGTCACGGGGGCAAAGAATCTGCGCACACCATCGCGCTTCATGTGCAAGTTGATACCAACCATTTCCCCGTCGCCGTTACCATGTTCATCGGAGTCAAAAAACCGCTCTGTCAAGTACAGGTCATCACGGTAGATTTCAACCTCCTGCTCGTTACCATCAGCGTCACGCACCTTGCGAAACACCCCGCCGTTAATCCCGCGAAAGTATGGGAATGGGTACGCCGGTATGCTTAGTACAACTGCGGGGGACGAATCGTCCTCGGGCTTCTCGATCATGTACTGGTCGTTTACTACCTCAGACTCCTCCACAATCCGACCAATCAGCAGGGGAGTAGATACCTTCTGTGTGCAGCCCTTGCAGCGGTCAGGGTAGTTGTTGCGGTACCAGTCGCAGGTATAGGGGCCTTTGGTCTCGGCAGCTTTGGCTTCGGTATTCTCAGGGGTGTAGCCTGCGTACTGGTCAGAGAGCGCGTGTATCTCGGTGGCTCCGTCCTCACAGCGCGTTGCAATAGATAAGGCTCCCCGCCATAGCGGCTCCTCCAAGGTAGCTGCGTTGTCTATTGCGTACTTGATCTGTGCGCAACCCGTGCCGGTAAGGCTTTGGATAACGATGCGTTTGAACTCGCACTTAGGGTATTCCCCACCCACCAACTCACGAGTGGTATCGTCCATGCCGAACAACTTAGCTGCGGACAGGTCTACCGGAGGCTCGGGCAGCAGTGCAGTAAACGTATCCAAGTCAGTCGCCTGCCCCTCGACCATAATCTGAACCGCACGTACCGTGCCATTCTTGTAGTTGTTGGTGTCAGGTACCCGCAGGATACGAGCGCAGTCCGCAGTTACCGCTGGGTCGGCATGCAGGTTGTGTTGGGTACACAGTTGCTTCAACGCCTTAGCGTGAACGCGCCAATCTTCTGCGGGCACATCCTCAGTCAGAGGCCAATATACGTGCAGCCCACCGCCCGAGTTAACAATGTAGGGCTCCGGTAGCGATGTGGCAACAAGGAATATCTTAAGGGCTTGCGCCGCTGCGGCTTGGTCGGCATAGGGTTTACCCGTACCACAATCCAAGTCAAGAAAAAATGAACGCAGGTAGCTGGCGTTCTCAACCTTACGACTGGACGCATCTTGGAAGGATGCTAATGCAAAGTATGCATCAACCCCCTTGGCTGATAGCGCGGTACCAACCGCGTCTACGTCAGTTATTGTGTTGTGGAAATTCTGCCGGACAGTTCCAGCCCGAATTCCTACCGTGCAATACGTGCCTTTAATTGGCAGTACGGATGATAAAAAGTCAGTCACATAGCCTCACGGGGTAGCTGGAGAAGAAAAGGGCGGTAGGTCTCCCCACCGCCCCACCATTGGGATTACTTGCGCTTGTTAAGACGGGCTGTAATCTTTGGCATGGCTTCAAGCTGTTTAGAGCGCGGCACCGTAACCCCCATAAGCCAGTTGTAGACAGTCGCACGGGATACCCCAAACAAGTCCGCGACTTCCACAATAGGAACATCTTTGGAAATGCAAGCGGTAGCCAACTGCCGCACTGCGGGGTGAACCACAGCGCGTTCTACTCGGTATATGAAGTGGGTGGTGTGCCCTCTAGCAGCAAAAGCCATTACTCATCCACCGACCAGTCGCTTAGGATGTCTGCCACGTTCTTAGCTGGCGTAGGTGCCGGAGCCGCTGCCGCAGCTTTGGGCCGCTTGGTTGGCTCGTCCATAGGCTTTGCTGGGGCCTCAGAGAATGCCGCAGGCAACGCAGCTTGGGCATTGTTCTCACGGCTTGGCACCATCTTGAACTCGACTGCTTGCTTGGCATCCTCGGTGGTGCTTTGGGCCTTGGCAATATCCCACTCGTTACGCGTCAGCGGGCGCACAGCGCGGAACTTCATGACCGGCACAGCTTCGCTAGTGTCGAACCGGGCCTCAGTAACCAGCCCAGTAATCGGCAGGCCGTGACCTGACAAGAATTTACCAAACGCTTGCAGGGGCATCTTGTCGCCATCTGCCTTACCGAAGTAAGACTTGGCGGGCACCGACAGGCGGTAGATGTTGCCACCGATATCATTCTCCAACGCAACAGCCAGTCGCTTGCTGTAACGGCATGCACGGGCCTTGCCATCACCGGAACCCTCAATATTCTGAGGGCAGGTAGCGCAGGTAGGGCTTTGTGGGCTAGGTACCTCGGCGTTAGGCACATTGCCTTCGGCAGACCAGCATGATGGCTTAGCGTCCTTACCTTCTTCGTATTTGCCCTCGTAATATGTACGGGACACGCCCTTGCTAGTTGCAAGGATGACGAAGTTCATAGCCCGATCTTCATTCTTGGCGACTTCCTCACCACCAACAACCATACGCCATACACCTCCCTTGATAGAGATTTGCTTGCCGCCCGAGCTACCGGCAATGTCTTTGGTTGTGGAATCTGCGGCATCGCGCAGGTAGTCAGGGAGGCTTTCACCGGAAGAGAAAAGAGTTAAATTGCTCATAAAAATCCTTAAGTTATTTTGAAGCGCGACGAACGGTTATCGAGTACTTGGCCTCGACATTTACACCAGCAGGCATGAGGTCTGAGTTCTCTTTGATGAAATCCGAAAAGTTGCCTTGGTGGATTCGTCGCTCAAGAAGTTCAGGCACATCATGCTCACGGATGAACTTGTACATACTGTCCCAATCGCTAGTCCAGTATCGGGACTTGATAGTCCGTGTGAAGGAGCCATGCGAAGTCTTACCCCCGTCTTGGCCTGTTGCTTTGCAGATTTCCAGTAGCTCGTCAGCAACCATGCTTAGCTGTTCCTCAAGCGCTGAAATCTCTGCTTCCATCTGTTTTGTTTTTAGGTCTTTGGCGTCACGTATCTTGATGTAGACCGCAACAAGTTGGTCGGCATTTGCCATGTGTTACTCCGGTTGACTTGCGTTGAATAGAAATGGAGTGGGGGTCGCCCACAATTGAAATTATACACTGTCTAACTTAGTCGTCAAGCACTTGTTTGTACAAATCGACTAAACCTTGGTGCAAATCTATGTTGCTCTGCAACATAGCGTACATGCGCCGCTCGACGGGACTGCCTTGTAGGTGGGTCACCGTGACCTTGTTGGTCTGTCCCGCCCGGTGGGCACGGGAGTTGGCTTGCAAGTAAATCTCTGTAGATGATACAGGCCCCCACCACACAACTTGGTCTGCGCGGGTTAGGGTTATCCCGTGGGCCGTGGCCTGCGGACTGAGTAAAAGTATGCGGGGGTTGTCCTCGGTTTGGAACCGTTTAATGGCCTCGGCCCGCTGGGATGCGGGCATGCCGCCCTGTATGCTCTCTACGGAATAGCCCGCTTTGATTAACTCGTCGCGCAGCATCTCCAGCGTGTGCCGGTATGGTACGAACAGCAGGATTTTGTTGTCGGTGCCCTCAATGACGGTCATGAGTTCTGCCAGTCGATTACTGACATCAAACTCAACCACGCTACCATCATCCGTATAGACCGCACCTTGCGCTACTTGGAGCAACTTGTTGAGCATAGCCGCTGCGTTTACGGCGGTAATTTCTGAGCCCGCTGCGATGGTCATCATTTGCTTTTTTAATGCGTCATAGTACTTAGCCTGCTGCGCTGTCAGGGGGACATCACGGGTTGAATACAACAGGTCAGGTAGGTCTAGGCACTCGGCTTTAGTGAACCGTATCGCAGGCTGCAATATCTGATGGACGATCTGCTGTGCCTCTTGGCGCGGTACCCACTTGTACTGGTTAATCTTGAGCATCACCCTATCCCTGAAGGCTCCCATGAATCGGGGCACTGAGTCGGGCGCAACCAGTTTGGCTAGGCCGTATGCGTCTATGGGTGATTGGGATGCAGGAGTGCCGGTCATAAGCCACAGTCGGGTGTTGGGTCGCACCAGTGCGGCAAGGGCTTTCCATCGGTCAGTAGTTACGCTCTTAACTGCATTGGCTTCGTCCACGATGATGAGGTCAAAGCCGCCCTCCATAAGCTCTTTGTTAACTACTTTCACCCCATCAAAATTTATGATGACGAACTCGTAGCCTTTAGCAATCACAGCTTGACGTTGGGGCCGGGTGCCTTGGGCGATAGCAACAGTGCGGTGCATGACTGTCTTGAACAAATCAGAACGCCATGCAGTTTCCATGATGGACACGGGGCACACCACCAACACACGCTTGACCTTACCTTGGGTCATCAGGTAGTCAGCCGCCCACGCAGCAGCACCGGTCTTGCCTGTACCGGCCTCATTAAACACGAAGCATCGTGGGTGTAGTGTTAGGAAGTCGGCAGTCGTTCGTTGGTGGTCGAACGGAGTGAACATACCGGGCCATGTGTACCGCCCTAGTATGGGGCTAGGCACATCTTTGATGCCTAGATTGCGCAAGAGTTGCACTTCCTCAAAACCCCAATTAACCAGTACGCGGTCTACATCTCCCTGCTGTGCAATGACTTTGCTTTTGGGGATGAGTGCGGTTATTTGTTGGGACTTTCTTGTGTTGAAAAGCAGGGCTTTATTGTCAATAGTTTGCATAATAGGAATAGTAGAAAAACAAAAATAGCCGGGTAGTAAACTACCCGGCAAGTCAAGGAGAAACAAGACACCGATTGCTCGGCGATTAAATTCTAGCCTACTTTATCGTACCTGATTTGGTACGGGCAAAACTTCTGTTAGCGGTCTGACTACGAGCCCGCAGGTTACTTACCTTGGTGGATGCGCCGCCCTTACTCAAGGGCTTGATATGGTCTACGTCCACGTTGTCCGGCAGGGTGCCATTGGCCTTTTCATAGGCGCGGCGGGCCTTGTGCCGTTCGGATTGTTTCTTAAGTTGTTCAGGAGTACCTTGATAGTTTGCGTACTCTTTGGCGTAATTGCGTTTAGTTGCCACGGTGATACTCACAGGTAGATACTGGGCAGAATTTACACAGTGCGGAGCTACGGGGATTCCATACATCCAACACTACAGCTTGCTCAATTGCATCAGCCCTGCCCGCCCACTTCGACAGGATTGTTGCCAGTTCCGAGCGCGGGAACTCGGCCTTAATAATATCCCCAGCCACCACGAATAGCAACGCCCCTTTTACGAGGTTTACTTCCGGGTGGTGGGTCATGACCATTGCAGCCATTAACTCAAGCTGGGCTAGGTCAGCATACCGACTGCTCTTGCCGGTCTTGTAGTCAACTACCCTTGCAACTCCACGGTCTCGGTTGATTGACAGGTAGTCAGGAATTCCTCGGAACCATACGGCCTTATCAAAGAATTCGCAGGGGGTAAAGTCAGCGCGGATTGCCATCCTTTCTTCGCAACGGATTTCTCCGGTTGCTTTGGTAAGAGGTTCCACGAATGGCGCGTAGTGCGCAAGATGTTCAGGTAAGGGTTTGTCGTCACGTATACGTTCTTCAAAGGCTTTGTGTACAGCAGTGCCGTACATGGTTGCCTCTGTGTCTTTTGATTTGAATTTTTTGAGGATACGAACCTCATGGTACCTACGGGGACAGCCTTCAAAGTCTTTAACAGATGAATAGGAGTGTGCAAGTGCCATGATTTTCTTTGGTTTGTTGGGGTCTATAGTTTAACAGTCGCCGTAACTAGCCCCCATCCCGACTTCACAAGCTAAGGGTAAACCCGCAGCCCATGTTGGTTGCCACGACATGCACTCCACAACAAACTTCTTGGCTTCCTCGGCCTCCTCTATCGGGGCCACGCATGCTACGGCGTCATGTACGGTCAGCACCACCTTGTACCGCTTGGATATCTTTAGCATTTGCTCAGCCACCACGCACCGCGCTACCGCTTGGGTGAAGTTCTCCACTATCTTCCCGCCATAAATCTTAACGGGATGGCCTTTAGACATGTACGACCACTCGGTGTTACCGTTAATCGTAGTCTGCGTTAAGTCGGGATAATGTATATACAGCCCGTTAGGTAGTGTCAGCCGGTTATTAGGCATAGCATGGACGATACCCACCGCATCAATCTGTGCCCCGTTACCCATAGACATCGCCCTAAGTGCGTCCTGTGCCCGCTGCCATAACGCAGGGATACACGAGTACGTAGTTCGGTACGTATGAATAATACGCTTGGCCTCGGCTAAGTCCACCTCAACCCCAGCCACGGTCTTAAGGAATATCTGTAGCTTGTTGGGGCCGACCCCATACCCTGCACCTAGGATGACGGTCTTACCTACTTGGCGTTGGCTACCTGAGCCCGTGGTAACTTGGTCAACTGGTATGCCGTAGATGCTAGCTGCCATGATGCTATACACATCCTCCTTATTGGCAAAGGCGTCCAGCAAGTCCTGCTGTCCAGCCAGCCACGCAAGGGTTCGCGCTTCGATCTGCGATGAGTCGCAGTCAATCACCACATGTCCGGGCGGTGCCATCATGGACTTCTTAATCTTGTTGGCGTTCTCCCCCCGTGCGGGCAGGTTTTGTAGGTTCACTGAGTCCTGTCCCGACCACCGACCTGAGTGCGCCCCGTAGTACCGCAGGGGTACAGGGAACGCGCCGCGCTGCGACATGCCTATAAATCGTTGGGTGCGAGTCTCCTCTAGCGTTGACTTGTTGCCTACCCGGCATGCCGCCAGTGTCTGTACGCGCTCGTCAGGGAAATCCAGTAGCGATGCAAACCCCTCGTCGCTCTTGGCAAACGCATAGGTCATGCGCCCCGTGGCCGGGCTTATCTTCATGGGCGGCTCTATGCGGAACGTGCGCAGCAGCGTAGCAAACTTCTCATTGGACATGAGTAACTTCTTTATGCCCGCCATGCCCTCGCTAAAGATAGCATGTACGTAGTCAGGGTCAGCCTTCTCCAGCATCATGTCCCGTACCGACTCCATCAGGGCTTGCTTGCGGTCTTGCACTTCAGTCAAGTGTTTACGCAGCATGGATTCGTCCAGCACCAGCACAGGGTCAATGTACATGCGCAGTGTTAGGTCGATCAACTGCAACTCAATCTTAGGGAATCCTAGTGCCATGTACTTCTTAAACAGCGCATGGGTCAAGTCCACATCGTTTACGCAGTACGCGCCGTACTGAGCCAACTCAGCTTCACCAAAGTCTTTGTAGTTCTTACCTAACGCCCGCAGCACCTCGTCGCCCTTGACGCCCACACCCATACGCTCGGCCTGTGCTTTGAGGCTATGCGATCTCTCGTGCGGGAACAGAGCCCGTGACATACCCATGATGTCAAACCAAGCCAACGGCTGCACCCCGTAGTGCCAGCCTAGTATGGCCCCATCGAACGCTGTGTTCTGACACAGCACCATCTTGTTTGACCAGTCGTTTTGTGTAAGTACTTTTATTAGCTTAGGCTTGGCTACCCATGTGGCTTCTTCGTCATTGAGTTTGAATGCAGCGCCGATTGCTTCGAATTGTGGGGAGCGTATGTACTCCTCGGTAGTCATCTTGGTCAGAGAGTAATCACGGGAGTAGTAGGTCTCTAGGTCTAGTGTCATTAGCGCGGGCTTCATATCAACTCCCCCGCCCAAATGCTTTGCTGAAAAAACCAGAGGCGCTGCTGTGAGCTTTAATGTGGCGTTGCTGCTCCATAATTTCGCGGGTAATACGTTGCTGGTTAGTAGCAGGGTTGTAGGTAGTGGGGTCATATTCAACTGCTTGCCCTGCACCTTTTATTGCGTTGCCATACAGCAGTCGAGGGTCGTTTTGTCCCATCGCCATACCGTACCGGCCCGACGTGGTGAACTTCGGCATCCGTTCATCTTTCTCCGGGTCGTCCGGCTTCATCAATGTCCCAAGCACCCACACCATAAGTTCGGGTTCTTTGAGGTACTTGTCATGGGCCTCGTCAAGTGCTTTGCGGTCACGCTTTGATAAGCTGCCATTCTCAGACAAGTGGTACAGCTTACCCCCATAGTTAAAGTCTTCAGGGTGTGTCTGCATCCGTTCTATCATCATCGCTGCTGCGGGTGAGCAGTCTAGTTCGTGTGTCATGGTCTCTCCAGTTAAGTTGATCGTCTCGTGCGCGAGCTTTACGCTTACGCAGGGTGTCTTTTAATTTGCGGTTCTCCTTCTGCTCCAACGGCTTTTGCCGGTTTTGCAAAAAGTCCAAAATTGGATTTGGTGTTGTAGATGTCACGTACAAGCTCCAAGTTAGTTTCGTTAATAACTAAGGCTATGCCTCCGGCCTCGTCGATGCGCCGCAGATTGTGTAGTTGTAAGTCAGTGGGTTTGTTGCTACCGGCCTTGGCTTCGATACCTATGAACCGCCCGCTAAGACAGGCAAGGATGTCGGGGGTGCCGTTGTTAGCATGCAAGCCCCCTATATAGTTCACAGCATACGCGCCCTGCGCCTTAAGCGCAGCATGTATCTTAGCCTTGACCTTGGCCTCGGGCGTCACTTGCTACCATCCACCATTGCCTTACGTGCCGCCTCTAGTGCGGCCTTGGCGTCTAGCTTAAGGTGTTCGATTTCTTCTTGTTGCAGCAGCATACGGGCATAGGCTTCCTTAGCAAACTTAGCTAAGTTTTCATTTGTCCATGCGGCAAAGTTCGGGCCATCACTCATTGGGTTGTTCCTTTCGGGCGTTGATAAATTCATTGGCTAGTTCGAATGCAGTGGGGATGATAGCTTCCCCGTCTCTGTTACGTATTAACAATCCAGCTAGCGCGAACATCGCTGCTAAGTCTCGTAGGTTGGTTTCGTTTTCGGTCAAGGGGTTTCTCCGTTGGTTTAGGGCAATTCTCAGGGACTATTACTACACACCATACCGCAGCCCATTGCTTTCTGTTGGTTGTCCAGCGGTCTATGTAGGCATCGGGCATATCTACTAACGCTCTATCAATAGCTCGCCGTTCTTTTTCGGTACGCTCAACTATCTCAGATACAGTTAGCCCATCGTGGTATTTCTGTAGCACCATCCTTATAGCGTGGTGATTGGATTTATGCATTCTTTTCCTTGAGCTTGGCGCTCACTACTTCAATCAAAGTCCCAACGTCAATATCGGATGACCATGCGGTGTGGTACATGCTGCTAAGTACGCAAGCATCCTTCTCCTCTTTGGTCAGGTCTACCCACGGCTTTTTGTAGACTTGTATATCGTCATCGTCATCCATTGTTTTGCTCCTGTAGTTTGGTTTCAATAACAGCAAACATATCTTTCACAAAGAACGGCTTTGGCATCCCACTTGCAATTGCACTACGCTGTTCTTCTGTAAGTCCTTTCCAGTTGTCGCGTGGGTTACGTTGCCGTACTGCGGCTTCATGCGGTTCGTAGCTATTCACAATGTACGGGCCTGCCTTATGCGAAATTTTGTCTCGCTCTGCGTCAGTTAAAAACACCCATGTCATGTGTTCTTCTCCTTCAGGATTCT
>Ga0114976_10002166_pt1 | contig 12340 bp, 11 predicted proteins | sample S_130805_EF_Meta_FD_87319 | JGI IMG/M metagenome (GOLD analysis project Ga0114976, IMG submission 87319) | Freshwater microbial communities from Lake Simoncouche, Canada to study carbon cycling - S_130805_EF_MetaG | ecosystem: Environmental > Aquatic > Freshwater > Lake | place: Lake...
GCGGCCAGCGCCTTGTTGCCGGTGCGCAGCACGTTGGTCGCGCCGATATTGCCCGAGCCGATCGCGCGGATGTCACCGAGCCCCGCGGCTTTCGTCAGCACGAGGCCCCAGGGGATCGAGCCCAGCAGGTAGCCGAGGGCGAGCGAGAGGAGCGCGCTCATCCGAAGACCCGCTTGCCGGCCTTCCAGGTGCCGACGACGCGGCCCTCGAGCGCGCGGCCGTCGAAGGGCGAGTTCTGCGCCTTGCCGGGAAGCTGCCCGGCCTTGACCTGCCAGCCACGCTCGAGGTCGAGCAGCACCAGGTCGGCGGGCGCGCCCTTGGCGAGCGTGCCAACTTCGAGCCCGAGCAGCTTGGCCGGCCGCGCGGTGAGCAGGCCGAGCGCCTGGCCGAGCGGCAGGTCGCCGCCATGCACGCGGGCGAGCGTTACGCCGAGCAGGGTGGCGAGGCCCGCACCCCCCGCCTCGGCCTGGGCGAAGGGCAGGCGCTTGTCGTCGGCGTCGCGCGGCTGGTGGTCCGACGCGATGGCGTCGATGGTGCCGTCGGCGAGCGCCGCGACCACCGCCAGCCGATCGGCCTCCGGCCGCAAGGGCGGCGAGAGCTTGGCGTAGGTCCGCCAGTTGCCGATGGCGGTCTCGTTCAGGTCGAAATAGGGCGGCGCGGTGTCGCAGGTGACGGCGAGCCCCTCGGCCTTCGCCGCGCGGATCAGGTCGAGCGCGGCGGCGGTGCTGACATGGGCGAAATGCACATGGCCCTTGGTGATGCGGGCGAGGGCGATGTCGCGCGCCACCATGATGGCCTCGGCGGCGGGCGGGATGCCGGGCAGGCCGAGGCGGGTGGCGAGCTCGCCCTCGGTGGCGGCGCCGCCGGCGGCGAGGCTGGGTTCCTCCGGGTGCTGCACGATGAAGCTGCCGAAGGCGCGGGCATAGCTGAGGGCGAGCCGCATGGTCCGCGCATTGCCGATGGCCCGCCGGCCATCGGTGAAGGCGATCGCCCCGGCCTCGCGCAGCAGGCCGTATTCGGCGATCTCCTTGCCCTCGCAATGCTTGGTGGCGGCGCCGTAGGGCAGCAGGGTGAGGCTGCCGGTGGCCTCGCCGCGGCGCAGCGCGAATTGCACCAGGGCGGGGTCGTCGAGCGCGGGCTCGGTATCGGGCAGGGCACAGAGCGTGGTGATGCCGCCGGCGGCGGCCGCGCTGGCGGCCGAGGCGATTGTCTCGCGGTGCTCGGCGCCCGGCTCGCCGATCGCGACGCGCAGGTCAATCAGGCCGGGGGCGAGGACGCGGCCGGTGCCGTCGACGAGCTCGGCACCCTCGGGCCGGCCGAGCGCCGCGCCATGGTCGAGGATGCGGCCGTCGCGGACCAGCAGGTCGCCGACCAGGTCGAGCCCGGAGCCAGGATCGACCAGGCGGGCGCCGGTGAAGAGCGTGTCGGGCATGCTGTCGGGTTACCGCAACCCGGGCGGACTGGCGAGGGGTGGTCAGGTGGTGCGGGAGCGGCCTTCGATGCCGTTGTCAGGGGCGGTGTCGTTGGGCTCGCAGGCCGCGACCTCGAGGGCGGCGACGGGGGCGAACAGGCGGATCGGGTCGGTCATGGCGGTTCGCCTGCCTGTTGCTTGGGACGCCCAGGCCAGAAGCGGCATGGGGCTGCGTGGCCGCGGGCTTACCCCGCGGTCAGCCGTGGCGCGGCCGTGACGAGAGCGGCCTGATCGGGCGGAACGCCGCGGAATTCCTGCTTCGGACACCACCTTCGGAAGGGTTGACGGGCCGGCGCGCGACCCCCGTTCGAGGGCTGGCTCGGCTGCACGGCATCAAGGAGCGCCGGCGCGGGTGGGTCTTCGCGGGGGCAGGACGCGGCGGCTTCGGACAAGCCCTCGGAGCGTGAGATGGCCGCCCGACGTCTCGGCTGGAATTGAGGATTCCGCCAGGAGGCGCGATGGATTCCTCAGTATTCCAGGGCGTTGTCGCCCAAATCGTAAAATTTATTGAAGCCCTAAATTCGACCTGGTGACGCGACCGGACCCCTCGGGGAGGGCGCTGGGACGGATGCACGGCTTCAAGGAGCGACGGCGCGGGGCGCCGTGCGGATTGTGTAGCAGCAGGGCGCCAGAAAGGCAATATTTTCCTATGATCGCCCTTGCGGGAAACCGTGGGCGCGGGGCCGGCCTCAGGTCGGAGTTGGGCGGACTGCCGACCTTACCCTGCGCGGTCCCGAGGCTGATCGGCTCAAAGCTTCGGCGCCGATGAGCGCCGTAAGCCATTGCAGCCGCCGTCCAGGCAGGGTCCCGATCGGACCCGCGGTCTCACTCAGTGATTGCCGCCGCCACCGGCATCCTGGATCTGCCGCAGCACCGCATCGAGGTTGAACGAGGCCGGCTTCTGCCGCGGCGGGAAGGCCTCGAAGGCCGCGATCTGCTCGGCCACCAGCCCCTGCATCCCGTAGATGAGGTAGGCGTGCGAGATCACCCAGTCCCAGTAGGTGTTGGAGCTTTCGTCGGCCCGTTCGAAGGGGTCGCGCCGGAGGTTGAAGATCTTCGGGGCGCGCAGCTTCACGAAGGGCTCGAACCAGCAGGCCAGCTGCTTCGCCCGCTGCTCCATCAGCACGACCTTCCAGTCGCCCATGCGGATCGCCAGGATGTCGCCGTCGTCGCTGATGTAGAAGAACGACTTGCGCGGGCTCTCCTTCGCCGCCCCGGTGAGGTAGGGCAGCATGTTGAAGCCGTCGATATGGACCTTGTAGGTCCGCTCGCCGGCCTTGTGGCCCTTGAGCAGCTTGGCGCCGATCTCGGGCTCGCCGGCCGCGGCGAGCAGCGTCGGCAGCCAGTCCTGGTGGCTGACGAGGTCGTTGAACACCGAGCCCGGCTTGATGCGCCCCGGCCAGCGGACGAAGCTCGGCACCCGCCAGCCGCCTTCCCAGTTGGTGTTCTTCTCGCTGCGATAGGGCGTGATCCCGGCATCCGGCCAGCTGTTGTAGTGCGGCCCGTTGTCGGTCGAGTACATCACGATGGTGTCGTCGGCGATGCCGAGCTCGTCGAGCTTGGCCAGCATGACGCCGATGTTCTCGTCATGCGCGACCATGACGTCGTTGTAGAAGCCCTGCCCGCTCTTGCCCTTGTGCTTCTCGGCGCAATGGGTGCGGAAATGCATCCCCGTGGTGTTGTACCAGACGAAGAAGGGCTGGCCGGCCTTGTGCGCCTTGTCGATGAAGGCGAGCGCGTGCTCGGTCGCCTCGTCGTCGATCGTCTCCATCCGCTTGCGGGTCAGCGGGCCGGTATCCTCGATGGTCTGGCCGCCCTTGCCGTCGGCCTTGCAGTGCAGGACGCCGCGCGGCCCGAAGCGCTTCCGGAAGGCCGGGTCCTTCGGGTAGTCGGGGTCCTCCGGCTCCTCCTCGGCATTCAGGTGGTAGAGGTTGCCGAAGAACTCGTCGAAGCCGTGCATCGTCGGCAGGAACGCGTCCTTGTCGCCGAGGTGGTTCTTGCCGAACTGGCCGGTGGCGTAGCCGAGCGGCTTCAACAGCGCGGCGATGGTCGGGTCCTCGGCGCGCAGGCCGGTATCGGCGCCGGGCATGCCGACCTTGGTCAGGCCGGTGCGGACCGGGTTCTGGCCGGTGATGAAGGCGGCGCGCCCCGCGGTGCAGCTCTGCTGGGCGTAGTAGTCGGTGAAGGCGGCGCCCTCATTGCCGATGCGGTCGATGTTCGGGGTGCGGTAGCCCATCTGGCCGCGGCTGTTGTAGCTGATGTTCCACCAGCCGACATCGTCGCCCCAGTGGATCAGGATGTTCGGCTGCGCGGGCTTGTCGCCCTTGCGCGCCTTGTCGCTCTTCTTCGCTTTCTCCGACTTGTTGGCCATGTTCGTCGATCTCCCTGTGGTGGCGTGGAGTGGTGGCGGGCCGCCTACGGCAGGCGCAGCAGTACGGCGGCGAAGGCGAACAGCCCGACGAGGGTCAGCAGCACCGACACCGCGATGATCGGCGTTCGCCGACCGACCGTCGGCAGGCCGGCGATCGCGGCGAAGCTGCCCTCCGAGATGGCGCTGATGGCGCGACGGTACTGCCAGGTCGAGATGACCAGGGCGAGGATGCCGCAGGCGATCAGCCCGAGGCCGAGGTAGCGTGGCGCCTCGTCGAAGCGGCCCGGCCGGGCCCCCGCCATCGTGTCCAGGCGCTCGAAGAACTGCACGATGACGAAGCCGAAGCCGATCAGCGAAACCGATGTGCGGACCCAGGCCATCAGGGTGCGCTCGATGGCCAGCCGCGTCCGCAGCCACGCAAAATGGTCCGCGGCCGTGGCCCGCACCTCAAACCGGGCAGGCTCGGGCGGCGTCATGGCGCGGCATGCCGGGGCGCCGTGACGGTGCTCTGCGCGCCCGACATGAGGCCGGGCGTTACCCCGGCCGGATGGCGCGCGGCGAGCACGACGTCAGCCGCTGACCGGAGCATTCAGCGCCACGCCTTCGCCCACCGGAGACGCTGCTTCCTGAGACACACCCATGAAAACCGCTCTCGAAGATCCCGCCGGCCCTGTCGGAACGGCCCTACGGCCACTCAGGCCGGAAGCCTACCGCCCGAGGCTGCCATGAATTGTCGCGGCGGTGCAATTTCTGGCGTCGCCTGGCGCGCCTGATCAGGGACGATGCTCACCAACGGCCATTACCGGCGCGCTGCGATGGGCGACGGCAAACCGGTTGCTGCACACCTCGGCGCACGGCGCTGGATGTCTGGTCCCGGCATGCGCGCCGCCATCACCGGCCGGAGCGCCGCCGAGGCCGCCCATCAGCGTGCCACCGACACCAGGCGCGATCCGGGGAGTTCGGTGTGTCCGAGCCGCTGATCGTCGCCCGGGACAATGGATGGCCGGGTGGCGATGGCTGGGCCTGCGAAAATCTGCACAGGGGCGAAAGCGACGGTTGTCCGCGGCCTGCGACCCTGCATCCGGCCTTGATCCCTGCCGCGCTGTCGGCACCCCGGTCGCCCCGGCCCTGCAGCAGGCGATGCTGACGGCCGCCAGGCTATTCGGCCCGAATGCTGCGATCCCCGCCCGCCGCGCCGGGCACATCGCCGACATGCCCGTCACCATGATCCCGACCGAGGCGGGGTCGGTGAAGCCGCTCCGGTATACCTGGTCCGAAGGCCCGCGGATCTCGGCATCGGCCCACGAGCCATTCATTGCAGTGGCCTGCTTTTCCGCTCTCGCGGGCAGGACACTAGGCGCCGCCATGGCTTCGGAAATTGCCGTAGGTCGGGCCGGACGTATCCGGGACGATGATGGTGCCGCAGGCCGCCTGGCCAAGCGCCAGCAGCAGGATCAGCGGCCGCAAGATGCCAGCCACGCCAGCGCCTCCTCACTCCGAACGGAGCACCCTGACCGGCCAGGTGGGGCAGGCAGGGCGCCATGCCAAGACCGCGTCGGTCTCATACGTTCCGCCGCAGGTCGCGCGCCAGCACGTCGAGCACCGCCATGCGGCAGGCGACGCCCATCTCGACCTGCTCGCCGATGACGCTGCGCACGGGGTCGTCGGCGATGGCGCTGTCGATCTCGATGCCGCGGTTCATCGGGCCGGGATGCATGACGATGGCATCCGGCTTCGCATAGGCGAGCTTCTCGGCGTCGAGCCCGAAGAAGCGGAAGAACTCGCGCGAGGAGGGCACGAGGCCGCCGGTCATGCGCTCCCGCTGCAGGCGCAGCATCATGACGACGTCGGCGTCCTTGAGGCCGGCCTGCATGTCGTGGTGGATCTCGACGCCGAGGCGGGCGGCCTCCGCCGGGATCAGGGTCGGGGGGCCGACGACGCGGACGCGGGCGTTCATCGCCGTCAGCAGGTGGATGTTGGAGCGCGCGACCCGGCTGTGCAGCACGTCGCCGCAGATGGCGACCACCAGGCCTTCGAGGCGGCCCTTGTGGCGGCGGATGGTCAGCGCATCGAGCAGCGCCTGCGTGGGATGTTCGTGGGTGCCGTCGCCGGCGTTGATGACGCTCGCCGAGACTTTCTGGCTGAGCAGCGCCGGCGCGCCGGACTGCCCGTGCCGCACCACCAGCAGGTCGCAATGCATGGCGTTCAGCGTGGTCGCCGTGTCGATCAGCGTCTCGCCCTTGTTCACCGACGAGGTCGAGACCGACATGTTGATCACGTCGGCGCCGAGCCGCTTGCCCGCGAGCTCGAAGCTCGTGCGGGTGCGGGTGCTGTCCTCGAAGAACAGGTTGATCAGGGTGCGGCCCTTGAGCAGGTCGCGCTGGGTCTTCCCCGAGCGGTTCAGCAGGGCGTAGTTCTCGGCGAGTTCGAGCAGGGCCGAGATGTGCGGCGGCTCGAGGCCCTCGATGGCCAGCAGGTGGCCGTCCGGCAGGATGGGGTAGGAGTAGGACATGCGGGGCGCCCCAGGATCAGCGGGCGCCAGGGTAGTGCATCGGGGCTTTCCGCGCGAACCGCCGGGGCGGCGGGCGGGGTCTCGGCCCGCCGGTCCCCGGCGTTCGGGCTCAGAAGGCGATGTGGTGCATCGCCAGGCCGAGGGCGAGGAAGAAGCCGCCGATCCAGGCGAAGGCGCCGATCGCCACGGCGGCGTCTTCGAGTTCGAGCTTCCGGTTCCGGCTGGTCTTGCGCATCGGTCTTCTCCCAATCCGCGCTGTGTTCGATGAGGAGAGGATGCCGCAGCGCGCGCCGGGCCGCTGTGCGCTGCGTCACGCCGCGTTGCGGCTGGCATCGAGCGCCGATTGCAGCATCCAGGCCGCCGCCGCCGCATCGACCGCGGCGGCCCGCTTCGCGCGCGTGACATCGGCCGCGATCATCGCCCGGTTGACCGCGGCCGAGGACAGCCGCTCATCCCAGAGCGCGGCGGGCAGGCCGGTCGCGTCGCTGATCGCCAGGCCCCAATCCTTGGCCGCCTGCGCCGCCGGGCCGAAGCTGCCATCCATGCCGAGGGGGAGGCCGATGACGAGGCCGGCCGCGCCTTCCTTCCGGGCGATGGCGAGGATCTCGGCGGCATTGGCGGCGAGCTTGCCGCGCCTGAGGCTGGCATAGGGGCTCGCCAGCATCAGCAGCACGTCGGTCAGTGCGATGCCGATCAGCTTCGTCCCGGGGTCGAAGCCGATCAGGCGCTGGCCGCGGGGCAGGGACGCGCGGAGGTCGGTCAGGTTGAAGAGCGGCATGGCGGCCGTTATAGCGCCGTCTTCGCCACGCACTGGACCCCCGGAATGTCGCTCGACACCGCGACCGTGAAGCGCATCGCCTCGCTGGCCCGCATCCGCCTTGAGGAGGAGGAGGTCGGCCGCATGCAGGCCGAGCTGAACGACATCCTCGGCTGGATCGAGCAGCTGCAGGCCGTGCCGACCGAGGGCGTCGAGCCGATGGCCGGCGGCAACCCGGTGGCGGTCGCGCTGCGCTTGCGCGACGACGTCGTGACCGATGGCGGCAAGGCGGAGCAGGTGCTGGCCAATGCGCCGGACCGCGAGGGCGAGTATTTCGGCGTTCCCAAGGTGGTCGAGTAACGCCGATGCACCCGACCGATTTCACCATCGCCGGCGCGCTCGAGGCGCTGAACGAGGGGCTGGTCAGCTCGGTCGAGCTGACCAAGGCGCACCTGGACGCGATCGAGAAGCTCAACCCGCGGCTCAATGCGTACGTGTCCGTCACCGGCGAGGCGGCGCTGGCGGCGGCCAAGGCCTCCGACGCGCGGCGCGCGAATGGCGTGGCGGGTCCGCTGGATGGCCTGCCGATCGCCAACAAGGACCTGTTCTGCACCACGGGCGTCGAGACCACGGCGGGCAGCCGGATCCTGAAAGGCTTCACCCCGCCCTATGAGAGCACCGTCACCGCGAACCTCAAGCGCGACGGCGCGGTCTTCCTCGGCAAGCTGAATTGCGACGAGTTCGCCATGGGCTCGTCGAACACCACCAGCGCCTTCGGGCCGGTGGAGAACCCCTGGTCGCGGAAGAACGACCCGGATGCGCGGCTGGTCCCGGGCGGGTCGTCCGGCGGCTCGGCGGCGGCCGTCGCGGCGCGGCTGGCACTCGGGGCGACGGCGACGGATACCGGCGGCTCGATCCGCCAGCCGGCGGCCTTCTGCGGCATTGCGGGGATCAAGCCGACCTATGGGCGCTGCTCGCGCTTCGGGATCGTGGCGTTTGCGTCCTCGCTCGACCAGGCGGGGCCGGTGGCGCGCACGGTCGAGGATTGCGCGATCCTGCTGCGCTCGATGGCCGGGTTCGACCCGAAGGATTCGACCAGCGCCGATGTCCCGGTGCCCGATTTCGCGCGGGCCTCCGCGCGCGGGGTGAAGGGCCTGCGCATCGGCGTGCCGAAGGAATACCGGCTGGACGGCACGCCGGCCGAGATCGCGGCCCTCTGGGAACAGGGCCTCGCCTGGCTGCGCGCCGAGGGGGCGGAGACGGTCGAGATCTCCCTGCCCCATACGAAGTACGCGCTGCCGACCTACTACATCGTGGCACCCGCCGAGGCCTCCTCGAACCTCGCGCGCTATGACGGCGTGCGGTTCGGGCACCGGACCAGCGGCGCCGACCTGAAGGACCTCTATGAGCGCACCCGCGCCGCCGGCTTCGGCGCGGAGGTGAAGCGGCGCATCCTGATCGGCACCTATGTGCTAAGCGCGGGCTACTACGACGCCTACTACCTGAAGGCGCAGAAGATCCGCGCGCTGATCAAGCGCGACTTCGACGAGGCCTTCCGCAACGTCGATGCCATCGTCACGCCGGCGACGCCCTCGGCGGCGTTCGGGATGGACGAGAAGCAGGACGACCCGGTGACGATGTACCTGAACGACGTCTTCACCGTGACGGCGAACCTGGCCGGCCTGCCGGGGCTCGCGGTGCCGGCGGGGCTCGACCACCAGGGGCTGCCGCTCGGGCTGCAGGTGATCGGGCGGGCCTTCGACGAGGAGACGGTCTTCGCGGTGGGCGGCGCGATCGAGCGGGCGGCGGGGTTCGACGCGCTGCCGGGGCTCAGGGCAGGGGTGGTATAGTCGGGCCGAAGGGCAGGGGCCGATTGCGATGGGCATGATCCCGGTGTCGGACGAGGTGCAGCTTTTGGTCGAGCGGGCGGTGGCCGAGGGCCGGGCGGAATCCGTTGAGGCTTTCGTCGACGCAGCGGTGCTCTGCTGGGCATTGAGCGAGGAAATGCCGGAGGCAGCGAGAATCGCCCGACTTGTCGCCGAAGGCGATGCGACCGGCGAGGCCGAGGAGGAAGCCAGTGTGGTCCTCGACCGGCTCGAGGCTAAGTACGCCGAGGCTGCGGAGGAAAGCGCGCAAGGGTTCGATTAAAGACACACCGCAGCATATAAATTCCTCTTGCGTTATATCCGTCCCGGTGGACTCATATCGGTAACGTCCATGTGGAGATCACAGTGCAAGCGATATTCGTCATAGCCTACCTAGGCATCGGGCTATTTCAGTTGTTTGCGATTATGGACGGTCTCGAATATCTCCTTGGTATTCCGAGCATACTTGCTGCTATTGGCGCCTTTTTCGTTACCTGGATTCCATTACTGGGTACAATTCTCGGGGTTGTTGGCGCTGTTAATGTTTGGCATTGGAGTTTGGTGGGCGCCATCTTGCTCTTTGGATTCCCGATAATTCTGGGATTTATTACGGGCGGCTTTGCTTTGTTGTTCGATACGCTTTCGCGCCGCCGTCAGGTTTGAAGCTGAAGCGCATGATCGGTCCGCCACGAGAAGTGTTTTTTGTCGTGGCATTGGCTCTCGTTGCGGCACTACTACCAATGCCGCTAGTCTATTATAGCGTATTACGCCTGCTAGTCTGCGGTGTTTGCATTTGGGTCCTAATGTGCCTAGAGCGCGACAAAAGGCCGCTACTTTCCATAGGATTTGCGCTTATAGCTTTTGTTTTCAATCCAATATTTCCGCTCAGGCTCGGCCGTGAATTATGGACCGTCGTAGATATCGCAGTTGCGATCTTGTTCGCCTGGTTAGGATTCAGGGACTTGGCGAAGAGCGGCGGTCGGCGCTAATCGGCTCACCGTCACCGCGAAGGGTGGACGGTTTATCGGATGACCTACACGCTTGAAGGCCGCACCGGCCCCTGGGAGATCGTCGTCGGCCTCGAGGTCCACGCCCAGGTCACCTCCCACGCCAAGCTGTTCAGCGGCGCGGCGACCGCCTTCGGCGCCGAGCCGAATGCGCAGGTCAGCTTCGTCGATGCCGGCTTCCCCGGCATGCTGCCGGTGATCAACGGCGAATGCGTGGCGCAGGCGGTGCGCACCGGCCTCGGCCTGAACGCCAAGGTCAACCTGTGGTCGCGCTTCGACCGCAAGAACTACTTCTACGCCGACCTGCCGCAGGGCTACCAGATCAGCCAGTACGCCCACCCGATCATCGGCGAGGGCGTCATCGAGATCACGCTGGCCGACGGCACGACGAAGAACATCGGCATCACCCGCCTGCATCTCGAGCAGGATGCCGGCAAGTCGCTGCACGACCAGCATCCGTCGAAGAGCTTCATCGACCTCAACCGCTCCGGTGTCGCGCTGATGGAGATCGTATCCGAGCCCGACATGCGGAGCCCGGAGGAAGCAGGTGCGTATCTGACCAAACTTCGACAAATCCTGCGCTACCTCGGCACCTGCGACGGCAACATGGACGAGGGCTCGATGCGGGCCGACGTCAACGTCTCCGTCCGCAAGGCCGGCGAGGGCTATCGCACGCGCTGCGAGGTGAAGAACGTCAACTCCATCCGCTTCGTCATGCAGGCGGTCGAGGCCGAGGCGCGCCGCCAGATCGAGGTGTGGGAGGAGGGCGGCACGGTCGACCAGGAGACCCGCCTGTTCGACACCAACCGCGGCGTGACGCGCAGCATGCGCAGCAAGGAAGACGCGCATGACTACCGCTACTTCCCCGACCCCGACCTGCCGCCCTTGGTGATCGAGCAGCGCTGGATCGATCAGCTCAAGGCCTCGCTGCCCGAGCTGCCGGATGTGCGGCGCGCGCGTTACGTCGCCATGGGGCTGACGCCCTATGACGCGCATGTGCTGACGCTCGAGCGCGAGACGGCAGTCTATTTCGAGGAGGTCGCCCGCGGCCGCGACGCCAAGCTCGCGGCGAACTGGGTGACCGGCGATCTCTTCGCCGCGATCAACCGCACGAAGACGAGCATCGCCGAGCCGCCGGTCCCGGCCGCGCATCTCGGCGCGCTGCTCGACCTGCTGGCGGACAAGACGCTGTCGGGGACACTCGCAAAACAGGTCTTCGAGGCCATGGTCGATACCGGCAAGTCGCCCGGCGCCATCGTCGAGGAGCGCGGGCTGCGCCAGGTGACCGACAGCGGCGCGATCGAGCGCATCGTCGCCGGCGTGCTGGAAGCCAATGCCGACAAGGTCGCCGAGTATCGCTCGGGCAAGGACAAGCTGTTCGGCTTCTTCGTCGGCCAGGTGATGAAGGCCATGCAGGGCAAGGGGAACCCGGCGCTGGTGAACGAGGCGGTGAAGAAGCTGCTGGACCAGGATCCGCGCTGATCGCAGCGCGGATCCTGGTCCAGCCTTTTTCGGTCGGGTGATTCACGCCTGCGGGCCTCCGCCCTGCGGCGATCACGCGCTACGGTAACCCACCACCCCAGCGATACTGCAGCGCGACCCCGACCAGGTCATAGTTGTTCCCGGTGCGCGCGAAGACGCCGTGGCTGGCGTAGAGCTTCACCGAGAAGCGCGCATCGAGCGGCACCGCGAGCGTCGCGCCGATTCGCCAGTTTTGCTGACGGTCGTCATTCGCCACGCCATCCACCGTGCTGCGGCCGCCGGTGAAGCCGGTGGCGTCCAGCGAGCCCCAGATGCCGCGGCTGAAGCTGTAGATCGCATGGCCCTGCAGCGCGAAGACCGGCGCCTGGGTGCGGCGGTGGCCGCCGAAGAAATCGGCGTTCTCGGTGAAGAAGGTCGCCTCGCCGACCAGTTCGAGGATCAGCCGGCCGAGCGCCTTGGAGGCGCCGAGGCCGGGGCGGAAGAACCAGCGATTGGTGCCGAGGTTGATCAGCCGCGTCGGGTCGTATTGCCCGGTCGGGACCGAGACCTGGAAGCTCCCGCCGAGGATCAGGTCCTGCCGGTAGGCCGGGAATTCCGACAGCGTCACCGCCGGCGCGCCGAAGAAATTCACCGAGAGCCGGAGCCGCGCATCGCCGAAGCCGTCGACGGCACGCTCGACCGGGACCCCGGCCCGATTCGCGGTACCGTTGAGCCAGGTGAGGGGCAGCGCGGCGTCGACCTTGGCCGACAGGCCGAAGACATCGAGCGCACGGGCATAGCCGAAGACCGCGCTCGAGGTCCGCAGCCTCGGATCGGTCAGCGGCAGGTCGGGATCGGTCGAGAGGCCGCCGCGGGTGAAGGCATAGCCGCCCGCC
>Ga0114976_10002167_pt1 | contig 12335 bp, 13 predicted proteins | sample S_130805_EF_Meta_FD_87319 | JGI IMG/M metagenome (GOLD analysis project Ga0114976, IMG submission 87319) | Freshwater microbial communities from Lake Simoncouche, Canada to study carbon cycling - S_130805_EF_MetaG | ecosystem: Environmental > Aquatic > Freshwater > Lake | place: Lake...
CAATGATCGGTCACCGGGGATTCCGAGCCGCCGGCTTTCCATGAGCCGGGGACCGCCGTGTTGGTCAATGCCTGTTTCTGCAGATCTCCGGTTGCCGGCGGCGGCGTCAACACGCAACCGGCGAGCACTGCCGCAACCGAAGCCGCGCACAGGTTACGGGCGATGGATACGGCAGCCATCAATGCAGTTTCAGCACAAGGTAGTTGGTGATCGAGCCCACGCGCATGATGACCTTGCGGATGATGTGTATCGCAGCGATGTGGTCGGTATAGATTGCGCCGTCACCGACCGCGCCGGCCGCGAGAAACAGTTCGCGGTCCTTTTCGGAAACCTCCAGTTTGACCGGAAAGCGTCCTGGCACCTGGGGAAAGGCGCCGGTCTGCGGCAAGGTGCCCGATTGCGCGACTTGTCCCTGCCCCTGCGCCCAGACGACCGAATCGACCTTTGCCTTGATGACGCGGCCCGGATGCATTCTGAGGCTGATTTCGGCTTCGTTGCCGGGCTCCACCATCGTCAGCTCGTTTTGCTGGTACAGCGCGATGACCTGATAGGTTTCCTCGACAAAACTCATCGCCGGTGCGACCGGGAATGCCGTCACATAGGAACCTGGACGCAACTGGACATTGATCGCATAACCGTTTGCCGGCGCATAAACCGAAGTCTGGTCAAGATTCCATTGTGCATTGGCGAGGTCGGCGCGGCTGGCATCGACCTGGGCTTTGGCTGTCGCAAGCTGGGCGCGCGCGGCCGCGACGGACGCCTGTTCGCCGTTGACCTGCCCGGAGAGTTTTTGTGCGACTTGTGCTTCATTGGCTTTTGCCGTCGCGATCTGGGCCTCCAGCTCGATGACGTTGGCTTCAGCCTGCTCGAGTGCAAAGCGGTCGCCGGCGCCAGTGGACACCAGCTCCTTGTTTTGCCGCAGACGCAGCCGGGCAAGGTCGAGTCGCGGCTGCAGCGCGCTGACTTGTCCGCTCGCTGATTTGAGCTGTTCCTGCAACTGGCGGGCGCCGGCCGAGGCGTCGGCAACGTTGGCGGCGGCCTGGGCGAGTTTTGCTTCGTCGGCCGCAAGTTTCGCCTTGGCGACGTTCAGGTCGTTCTGATACTGGGTCGGGTCGATGCGAAACAGCAGTTCGCCTTTCTTGACCAGGCGATTGGGCTCGACCGGCACTTCGATGACGCGGCCTTTGACTTGAGGAATGACCTGAACTACGTATTTGATGACGCGTACGTCACTGGTCGAAGGTGCAATCACGTTCAGGGTCAGTATCAACGCTGTCATCGCGACGATAGGGATAACCACAACAGTGACTTGCGACCGGGTGTTCCACGGCAGCCATTTTTTCTTGATGAAAATGAACCAGACGAAAAACGAATAAATCGCAAGCAGCAGGGCTTCCATCAGGCAGTTTCCTTGTTTGCGGGCGTCGTGCCGGCGAGTTCACTGCGCAGGGTCCTCAGCCGGGCGGACAGCGCGCCGCGGGCCGACAGGAAGTCCAGCTCATCGCGCAGATGTGAGAGTTCGTTGCCGGAGAGTTTTCCCGCCCGCGCTTTTTCCCCCATCTCGTGGAAGTAATCCTCGTGCTTGTCGGTGCCGTAAGCCAGTTGGTGGGCCACCGGTTTCATGTAGGCCCAAAGCCAGGCCAGCGGCCACAGCAAACCGCCGAACAGCAGGGACAGCAGGCATAAGGTGTGAATGGCGTCCTTCTGCGGATGGTGGCGTTTTTCGGCGATTTTTTCCGGCAGCACATGTACCAGCCAGAACAGCACGATGGCGCCGATCGGCATCACGATGATGACGAACCAGGAAATGTAGGTGGCGGCGGCGTCCATCGCCTCGGGCGGCAGAAACGAGGCCTGCGCGATGGAGGGAATTGCCATGGCGGTCGCGCTCAGGGCGGTCCTGCAGTGCCGTTGAAAGTTCATGTTCGATGGCCTCATCGAGGGCGGGTTTGCCGTGGCTTTCGGGTTGGAAATCCGGGTGTGGGGTCCGGGCCCATACTGCTGGCAATATTAACATTGCGTTCCCGGCCGGCAATCCGCAGATTGCCGCAGCCTGCCCCGTTTGCGATCGCATCGGGGGTTTTATTTTTGGTGCAAATCAGGAATGATGGGTTGCCTGTCGCCAGGTTAAGCGGGCTCAGCGACGTGGCATCGAAAAAACGGTAAACGACAATAAGCGCCGCTGGAGGAACTACCCATGACTGCCCGGTTGACACTGTTCGGATCTCGATGGATTACACCGATTCTGCTGCTTTTACTGACTGCAACGGTTTTGCCCGCGCATGCCGCCGACCGTGCCAAGCTGGAACGCGAGGCCACGGCGGTCATGGGCAAGCTCTACCAGAAATATCCTGACGCGAAAAAGCTTGAACACAAAGCGGCCGCCATCCTGGTGTTTCCCGAAGTTTATAAGGCCGGGCTGATGGTCGGGGGCGAGACTGGGGACGGCGTAATGCGCATCAAGGGAAAAACCGTGGCTTACTACAATACCTCCGGGGTCTCCTACGGCCTGCAGGCCGGTGCACAGAAATACGGCTACGCGTTGTTCATCATGACGCCGTCTGCACTCAAGTCCATCGAAACCGCTGAGGGTTTCGAGATCGGCACCGGACCCAGCGTCGTGGTGATGGATGATGCAATGGCCAAAAAAACATCCACCACAACCATCAACAATGACATCTACGCCTATATTTTCAACCAGAAAGGACTGATGGCGGGTCTCGGCATCCAGGGCAACAAGTTGACGCGTATCGAGAAATAGCCGGATCACCGGCGTATGCCTCGTCCCCTGCGCCTTGCACACCCGTCCGCCATGTCCGAAAGCGTACAAGTACAATAAGCCCGCAACAATTCGGAACGACAATGTTGTTCCAGCCTAAAACCCAGGAGAACAAATAATGAAAGCAAACTTGGCCGCACGACTTATCGGATCACTATTCACCGGCCTGCTGGCCATCGCGTTGCCCGCCGTGGCTGCGGAAAAAGCGCCGCAGAAAGCCACTGTCAGCGAAACCGTAAAAATGACCGCGACCGTCAAAGCCGTCGATTACGACAACCGCCTGATTACGCTGCAGGGTCCTGAAGGTAAGACGATGACTGTTGAAGCCAGCCCCGAGGTCAAACGACTGAAGGAAATCAAGGCCGGCGATGTTGTGGTCATCAACTATACCCAGGCGATTGCAGCCGAACTGAAGAAGGCCGGCACAGCCCCGGGCGTTTCAGTCAAGGAAGACGTCAAGCGTGCCAAGGCCAGTGACAAACCTGGTGTTTCGGGGACGCGTGAGGTCACAGCCACGGTGACGATCGATGCGGTGGACCTGAAGAACAACATCGTGACGTTCACCGGCCCCCAAGGCAATGTGAACATCGTATCGATCAAGCGTCCGCAGATGCGCGAGTTCATCAAAACCCTGAAAACTGGTGACAAGGTTGACGTGACTTACACCGAAGCCGTCGCTGTTTCGGTTGAGCCGGCACCGAAGAAGTAACCGCAGCAAGCTTTCTGCAGTTCAAAACAGCCGCAAGCACCGCGCTTGCGGCTGTTTTTTGTCCGCCGCTGCCGGCCAATCCGGCATGGCTGCCTTCGCCGGAATGATAAAATACGCAGTGCTTCAGTCGGACGGACCGAATTTCCAAAATCGATCCGGCACCTCCTGAATTGGAGGGGCTTTTTCCAGAACAAGGGTCGTTAGCTCAGTCGGTTAGAGCAGGGGACTCATAATCCCTTGGTCGTTGGTTCGAGTCCAACACGACCCACCAGTAAATGAGACAGTGTCTGCCGGACCCATCCGTTGGAGGAGAACAACATGGCAACAGTCGGTACAGAAAATCCCGTAAAGACGATGATGCGTGCCGGCAAGGTGGCGCTGGGCATGAATGTGCGTCTGGCGCGTTCGGGTGACATTGCAAGAATCGCCAAAACCAGCGGCCACGATTTCATTTTCATTGATATCCAGCATTCTCTGTTCAACCTGGAAACCATCGGTCACATCGCGCAGGCGGCGCTGGGCTGCGGCATCGCACCTCTGGTGCGCGTGCGCAGTTGTGATGATCCGGATACTTCGGTACTGCTCGACAACGGCGTAACCGGGATTGTGTTTCCCGACATCAGTACTGCGGAAGAGGCGAAGCGGGCGGTGAGCCGTGCAAAATTTCCGCCGATTGGCCGGCGTTCGGTTTCCGGTGGTTATGCCCTGTTTGATTTTCGGCCGATGTCGACCGCCGATGCAGTGCCGGCGTTACAGGAAAACACACTGGTAGTGTGCATGATCGAGACGCGTGAAGGGGTCGAGAACATTGAGGCCATTGCTGCGGTCGAAGGGATTGATGTGATTCACGTCGGTGCAAACGACTTGATGACGGCCTTGGGCAAGCCCGGGCAGTTTGGCGATCCCGAAGGTGCGGCGGCAATCGAGAAGGTCATCACCACGGCCGTGCGCCATGGGAAAATCGCCGGAGTCGGCGGTGATCGCAACCTGCCGCGGCAAATGGAGTACATCCGGCGCGGTGCCCGCTTTCTTACGACCAACAGCGAGATTGCATTCATCATGGCCGAAGCCTCGCGGGTGACCGGCGAATTGCGCCAGGCGCTGCGGACATCAGGCAACTGATTTATAACTATTTGTTTTTATTGAATAAATTAGAGGAGAAAACATCATGACCAGTAAATATCTGAAGCCGGCGGCAGCCGGCATTGTTGCAGCGGCACTGGCGTTTCCGCTGACTGCTGTTGCGCAGGGTGCAGCCTGGGCGCCGACCAAACCGGTGCGCGTCATCGTTCCGTTCCCGCCGGGCGGCAGCAATGACATCGTCGGCCGGCTGGTCGCCAATGACATGAGCCCGATACTCGGTCAGCAGGTGGTGATCGATAACCGCGGCGGTGCGGGCGGCATCATCGGTTCCGAAATCGCCGCGGGCGCTGTGCCTGACGGCCACACGCTGCTGATCGCCTCCGTGGCTTTTGCCTACAACCCGGCGATTTACAAATCGCAGGTGCGTTTTGATCCGGAGAAATCATTCACCCCGATCGCGCTGATCGGCACCGGGCCCAGCGCGCTGACGGTGAGCCCGAAAATGCCGGCCAAGTCGACCAAAGAACTGATCGACATGGCCAAGGCCAAGCCGGCCTACCTGACCTATGCCACCGCCGGCATTGGCAGCTTCCAGCATCTGAGTACCGAACTGTTCCGTTTGCAGGCCGGTATCAGTCTGATCCACGTGCCGTTCAAGGGCGGCGGCCCGGCGATGGTCGATGTGATCGCCGGCAACACGCTGATCACCATGGGTTCACTGCTGCAACTGGTGCCGCATGTGCAGGGCAACCGCCTGCGCCTGCTCGCCGTCGGCAGCGCCAAGCGCAACATCGCATTCCCCAACACGCCGACTGAGGCCGAAACTGTGCCCGGCTACGAGGCCAATAACTGGTGGGGCATTCTGGCGCCTGCGGGCGTGACGCCGGCGATGGTGCGCACGCTTGAAGCGGCCGTGAAGAAGGTGGTGGACAATCCGGAGATGCTGAAGAAATTCGAATCACAGGGCGCGGAAGTGGCGTACATGAATTCCGCGACCTACAGCAAGTTCATCAAAGCCGAAACGACCAAATGGTCGAAAGTGGTCAAAGACGCCGGCATCAAAGCTGAATAATCAATCCGGGACTAACCCCGCATTTGGAGGAGATTGGAATCATGCCGCATGTCATTCGTATTGAGCAGAACGGTGGTCCTGAACAGATGCATTGGGAAGAAGTTACCGTTGGCGAACCCGGACCCGGTGAGGTCCGCGTTCGCAATACGGCAGTCGGGCTGAATTTCATTGATACCTACCATCGCTCCGGCCTGTATCCGATGCCGCTGCCGCTGGTGCTCGGCTCGGAAGGAGCCGGCGTGGTGGAAGCGGTCGGTCCCAAGGTCAAGGATTTCAAAGTCGGCGATCGCGTGGCGTACGCGCAACCGATCGGCGCTTATGCCGAAGTGCTCATCCGCCCGGTAGCACGGCTGGTGAAGATTCCTGCCGGCATCAAGGATGAAACAGCTGCAGCGATGATGCTGAAGGGCATGACCGCCTGGTATCTGTGCCGCCGCACCTACCGTGTGAAAAAAGGCGACACCATTGTCGTCCATGCGGCCGCCGGTGGTGTCGGGCAGATCCTCTGCCAGTGGGCGAAGCACCTTGGCGCGACGGTCATCGGAACGGTCGGCAGCGATGAAAAGGTCGCGCTGGCGAAGAAGGTCGGCTGCAAACATGTCGTTGTGATGTCGCGCGAGAAACTTTCCGAGCGCGTCAAAGCCATCACCAAGGGCAAGGGCGTGCCGGTGGTTTATGACGGCGTCGGCAAGGACACGTTCACGGAGTCCCTGGACTGCCTGGCGCCGCGCGGTTTACTGGCAAGTTTCGGCAATGCCTCCGGTGCGGTACCTCCGGTGAACATCGGCATCCTGGCGCAGAAGGGTTCGTTGTTCCTGACGCGTCCGACGCTGGTGAATTACACGTCTTCACGCGAAGATCTGCTGACGGCCGCGCGCGAACTGTTTGCAGTGGTGAAGAAGGGTGCCGTAAAAATTACCATCAACCAGCGTTATCCCTTGCGTGAGGCGGCGCAGGCACACCGCGATCTCGAGTCACGCAAGACCACAGGCTCCACGGTGTTGTTGCCGTAAGTCTTTCTATCTTTCCCGCGACTGTGCAACTTCTGAAACGGATTTTTCTGGCCTGCCTGCTGGTGCCCAGCATGGCAGTGCAGGCCCAGACTCCGGCGCCGGTCGAGGAGCGTGGGCAGGCCCTGCAACAGGGGCAGTATCGCGCGGGTGCTGCGCATCGCGAGCTTGAACAGGCGCGGCATGATGCAAAGCTGGCCGAGCAGGACGTGTTGAATGCGCGTGACGCCAATGCCGCCGCGCAAAAGGAAGCGGCGTTCCGCAAGAATGAATTGGACAAGGCGGAGAAGGCGCTCTCCGCGGTGCGTGCGCGTCTGCAGTCGGCGCAGCGCGTCTACGATGATGCCGTGCGTGCAGTTGACGCGGTGCCTCGCACCGCGCCGGCCGGACAAACCAAATAACAGTTCTGTTTTGCGGCGAACCGGCGATCAGGCGCGCCGGCTGCTCGCGCCGCCGTCCACTGTGATGATGGTGCCGGTGGTATAGCCGGACAGCGGTGAACACAGAAAAGTCACCATCGCGCCCAGCTCTTCGATCGTGGCCATGCGGCCGAAAGGTGATTTGCTGACGAATTCCTGCCAGCGATCCGGATTGCCGAACTCTTTTTCCGCGCGTTCGCGCAAGCGTTTTACCGCACGGTCTGTCGCGGTTCCGCCGGGATTCACGCCGACCACACGCACACCGAATTCGGGACTCTCGGCGCCCAGGGCACGGGTGAATGCCATCAATGCCGCATTGCCCATGCTGCCGGCAATGTAACTGGCGACCGGTCGTTCTCCGGCGGCGCCGATGACGTTAATGATGACGCCGCTTTTGCGTTTGCGCATCTGCGCATAGATTTCACGCGTGATATCGATAAAGCCGAATACTTTCAGGTCCCAGGCGCGTTTCCATGTGGCGTCATCCAGCGCATCGATCGTGCCTTGCGGGATAGCACCGGCATTGTTGATCAGGAAATCGACGTCACCGCATTCTTTCGCGAGTTTGACCGCGCTGGCATTGTCGGAAAGGTCGGCGGCGTGACAGGTCACTTCGACGTTATTGGTGGCGATGATTTTGTCGCGAGCCGCGGTCAGATCGGCTGCGCTGCGCGCTGCCAGATGCAGGTGGCAGCCTTCTTTGGCCAACATTTCTGCGACACCGAGACCGATGCCGCGTGAGCCGCCGGTGATCAGCGCCCGTTTGCCTTTGAGTCCCAATTCCATTTTTTACTCCTCCGCTGTTCCGCCAACCGGCGTGCGCGAAATGTTAACACCGCAAAGGTGTGTGGCCGTCAACCGCAACGACTTCTCCGCGTTAATGACATACGGCCCGAAACTTCGGGGCGAATCGCGTGATGACGCGAGCCACAAATTGAATTGGAGATAACATGAAAAAACTTCTGAACACCCTGCTGGCTGCCGGTATCGCTGCCCTGACTTTCAACGTTGCTGCTCAAACCGCGCCTGCTCCTGCAGCGCCGGCCGCAGCGCCTGCACCTGCCAAGGCCGAGCCGATGAAGGCAACGCCGGCGACCCCGGCAGCACCTACGCCGGAAGCCAAGGCCGACAAGCCGAAAAAAGCCAAGGCCGACAAGCCGAAGAAGGCTAAAGCCGACAAGCCGAAAAAAGCCAAGAAGGCTCCGAAAGCGGAAGCTGCTCCGGCTCCGGCGAAGTAACTTTGTAGGGCAGCCGCCGGTTCCGGCGGCGCGCTACAATCAAGAAGGCAGGCGCTATGCGCCTGCCTTCTTTTTTTGGCCGTACGGTTTGCTGAAGTGTTCAGTGGCCACCGAAAAGCAGGCACAACCTTAGTGAAAACACATAAATACGTTAATTAATTCAATGAATTACATAGATTCCTCCAGCGGTGCTGCGTATTCCGACGAAATCGCGAGGTGGTGCGGCGACACCGGGGCATATCTCAATCTGGCACCAGGCGAAGGTCTTCGGCGTGACGACATCGACACCGGCGAACGCTCGATCTGGCGTTACGCGTCGGCCATTGCAGTCGAGCGGAGCCATGCGGTGACGCTGGGCGAAGGCTGCACGCCTCTGCTCAGCCGCAGCTGGCAAGGTATTCCCGTGCAGTTCAAGCTGGAATTCATGATGCCCACCGGTTCATTCAAGGACCGTGGCATGACCGTGATGGTCAGTTATCTGAAAAGCCGCGGTATTGATTACGTGCTGGAGGATTCGTCGGGTAACGCCGGCGCATCGCTTTCGGCTTATGCCGCCGCCGCCGGCATGCGCTGCCGCATTCTGGTTCCGGAGACCGCGTCGTACCCGAAGATTGCGCAGATCGCGGCCTGCGGTGCGGATGTCGTCACGGTTCGCGGGTCACGGCAGGATGTCGCCGATGCTGCGCTGGGCATGAGTAGCGAGATTTTCTACGCGAGTCATAACTGGCAGCCGTTTTTTGTCGAAGGCACCAAGACGCTTGCCTACGAACTGTGGGAGTCGCTGGGTTTCAAGGCGCCTGACAATGTCGTGACCCCGTTGGGCTATGGCAGCAATGTGCTTGGACTGTAGCGTGGTTTTGATGAATTGCTGCGCAATGGTGAAATCAAGCGCATGCCGCGGATATTTGGTGTGCAGGCCGCCAACTGCGCACCCTGTTACGCAACGTGGCAGTCGGGGGGGGAATCCCCGGTTGCAGTGAGCGTGATGCCGACAGTCGCCGAAGGCATTGCGTCATCCCAGCCCACCCGGTTACGTGAGGTGGTTCGTGGCGTGCGTCGCTCCGGTGGTGCGATAGCAGCGGTGAGCGAAGAAGAAATTGTCAGCGCGCTGGGTGCTCTGGCGCGCATGGGACTTTACGTGGAACCGACCTGCGCGTCCGCAGCTGCAGGATTGACGCAATGGCTGTCATCCGGGGTCATTCGCGCAGAGGAATCCACAGTTGTCGTGCTCACCGGCAGCGGATTAAAAAGTTCAGAACGCATCGGACAACTGCTCAATCTGCAGTCGCGCACGCTGTAACGTGCGCAACGAAGGCTTTCGCATCATGGACGGGTTGCGCTGTGTTCTTGACATGGTGCGCGCGTCCCGCCTAGATTCGAGCCCTCTCCGCCGGCATTATCGTCGCGCATCACGTACTAAAGGGCTGCTCAAATGAAAATCACTGCCGTCAAAAGCTATGCCGTCCATCCGGGCTGGCGCAAGAATCTGATCTTCGTCAAAGTTGAAACCGACGCCGGGATCCATGGCTGGGGTGAGGCCTATTCCCAATACGACCGTGATACGGCGGTGATGGCGCAATTGCATGCACTCGGCCCCTATCTGACCGGACGCAGCCCGTTCGACATCAAACATTTCACGCAGTTTGCGTTCGATGATTACGCGGCGCGGCGCGGTTCGGTGGAACTGTTCTGCGCAATCAGCGGCATCGAGCAGGCGATGTGGGATATCGTCGGCAAGGCGACGCAGCAGCCGGTTTACAACCTGCTTGGCGGTCGTTATCGCGACAAGATCCGTGTGTATGCCAATGGCTGGAGTTACGGCATGAAGGAGCCCGACGACTATGCGCGGGCCGCAGAGAAAGTGGTGAAGCAGGGTTTCACCGCGATGAAGTTCGACCCCTTGCCGTCACCATGGCGCACCTATATTCCGAAAGAGCACGAGCGTCGTGCAGTACGCGTGGTTAAGGCCATTCGCGATGCGGTGGGGCCTGATGTGGATCTGCTGATTGAGCAGCATCGCCGGCTGGCACCGATGCATGCCATTCGCCTCGACAAGCAGCTCGCCGAGTTTGATCTTTACTGGATGGAAGAGTCCTGTCAGGCGGAATTCCCCGATGAACTGGCGCAGATCCGTCGCGAAATCGGGGTGCCGATGGTGATTGGAGAGGCGACCTACACCAAAACGGGTTTCCGTCCGTTGCTGGAGAAACGCTCAGCCGACATTCTCAATCCTGATGTCGCCTGCGTTGGCGGCATTCTGGAGCTGAAGGAAATCGCCGCGATGGCCGAGCCGTTCCTGGTTGCCGTGTCACCGCACAACTATAACTCGACGCTAGTGGCATTGGCCTCAACGGTGCATGCCTCGGCGACGATGCCCAACTTCATCATCACCGAGTATTTCCTGCCCTTCGTGGATTTCTGCGACAAGATTTCACCAAACCAGCTCAAGCCCAAAAACGGCTACATTGAATTGCCGACGGCTCCCGGCCTCGGCGTCGATGTCGACGAGGAGGCGTTGAAGCAGCATCCGGCGAAGGTCTATCCCGCGCGCAAACTGCGGCAGCCTGCAGACGAAGGCCCCTGATTCAGGAGCCCCGTTGCAGGGTCAGGCCGATGCCGGACTGAAGACGACGGTATTGCCGTCGACCTCCAGTTTGGTCTGAAAGGCGCTGCTGCGCTTGCGCAGCGCTTCCAGGCCTTCTTGTTCGTCACCGATTTTGCAGATCACCGTTTCGTTCTGCGCATTGTGGCGGACGAATTCGAAGGCGCCCCCGGTCACGTTTTTGCCGTCGAGAGTGACTCGCCCGATCATGCCCAGCCAGTCGCCATGCTTGAGTCCGCCGTGTCCGGTGTGGAAGGAAAAGCTGCCCAGACCGTAAAACACCGGTTTGCCTTTGTAGATTTCGACCGGCAAGGAATAGTGCGGGCCGTGGCCGATGACCACATCGGCGCCGGCATCGATCACCGCATGTGCAATTTCGGTCATGTAGTCGAGCACGTCCTCTTTGAAGCCCCAGTGATGGGAGGCAACCAGTACGTCAACTTTTTTCCGCAATTCGCCGATTTCCGCGATGTAGTCGGACATATATTTCTTGTCCGCCCAAGTGACAATCAGCGGCGGTACGCCGGGCCGGTTTGCGGGCGGAATGTCCTGGCGTAATTTGTGCAGCGGCAAATGGTAGGCGGTATGTCCGCGCAATGCGGCAACCCCGGCGCTGTGCTCACCCGCTTCGTGGTTGGTCGGCCAGTAGACCGAGGTGCGCTGCAGGAATCCGTAGCGGATGCCGTCCTGCTCGATAATGACCGGTGCGCGGGCCTGCGCACGGTTACGTCCGGCGCCGGTGTACGGGATGCCGAGTTTTTCCAGTTCCGTCAGCGAGGAGCGGATCGCGTCTCCGCCATAGTTGACGTTGTTGGCGTTGCCCAAAGCGCGGAAATTCGCGAGTTTGAGCGCTTGTCCCGCCTCGGGCGTGGCAAAGAAACCCTCGTCCGAGACGGACACTGAGCCGGCTGGCTGGTAAAAACAGCACTCAAGATTGCCGAACAGCATGTCTGCGCTGTGGAGTGTGTCGAGCACTTGATTGAAGGGGCGGGTGTGGTCGGCGACATTCATCAGATTGATGTCGCCGGTGAACAGCATCAGTTTGCGAGCCACAGGTTCTCCTGAATGGGGTTGCCGCATCTGGCCGGAGCCGGCACGACGCGTGTTTTAGGCTGGGCCATTCTTTAACATGGAATTGCCGTGCGGCGGCCCGGATAGCCAAGTGGTGGAATCGGAAACCGTGAACTGGTTCACGAAACGGGTCTGCAAAGCGCTTCGGTTAAGAAATTCTCATCAATAAGTGCATAAAATATATATTGCGAAGCAGCATAAACGGCTTGACAGAGGTCTGCTGCATGGCAAAATGGGAACCGTGCTGGGTGCCTTCTACAGGTATCGGCACATATCCTCCAAAACCTCCTCCTTTGGTGGAACTTCAGCGCAACCGTTCGGGGTCGCGCTTTTTTTTTCTAAAAAAACGGCG
>Ga0114976_10002170_pt1 | contig 12334 bp, 7 predicted proteins | sample S_130805_EF_Meta_FD_87319 | JGI IMG/M metagenome (GOLD analysis project Ga0114976, IMG submission 87319) | Freshwater microbial communities from Lake Simoncouche, Canada to study carbon cycling - S_130805_EF_MetaG | ecosystem: Environmental > Aquatic > Freshwater > Lake | place: Lake...
ACACCGATATTATTTTAAGTGCTAGTGCTACGGCCAATGGTGCAGTAACCGCCACATTCAAGACGCAAAGTGGGAAGATATCATTATGGCAGCATGAAGTCGGCACAGACGTGATTCGCAACGCCGAATTCTTTGCCCTTGAGAGTTATTTTGAAACATCTGATATTGGTTGGGTATCCGGCGGTCCGAATCAGTCACCCGTTAGCCTTCCGCCGCAAGGCCCTCAGGGCGGTATTGGTGAGAACCGTTGGCTGCATTTGGAGCGTCTGGAACCGGACTTCATTCAATCCGGCCAAATGGAGTTATACATTGTCGGTAGACCTTATGCTCAATCGGAAGAACAGGTAACTGGGCCGTATCTTTTTGAACCAAATACTAGTAAAATCGACCTCCGGGAACAGCGGCGTGAAATGCGGTTAAAGTTTCGCAGTAATGTGGTTGGTGGTGACTACCAAATGGGTCGCGTGTTACTGCTTGCTGATCAGGGTGACGTCCGTGGGTATTAATCAAGCACTGGTCTATGACCCCCGATATCACACGTTTGATTCTTGGGGTTCGCTTATGACTGAACAATATGCAGCTCAGCAATTGGGTAATCCTCCTCCCGAAAAGGAATGGAGGGATTGGGCTGCAGGGTTCAACGGGATTGGACTCTTTGTAAATGAAGGTACTCCGGACCCATATAGATTCGATTATTGGCAAGATTGGGCGTCGGCTCTGCTTGACTCCATTAATTTACCACCAGTAGGGAGCAGTTAATCATGGGACTATATGATCCGGTTTACTCTGGTGACCCCAATGGTGCACTACCGCCGATAGCACCATCGCTATTGGCTAATGCTTTGACGGGTCCTCTGGATAGTAGTTTACCTAATACTCCTATCGGTGGCTTGAGTGCAACCAACCCAGTAACGAATCCGGTAACGAATCCGGTAGTAAACCCAGTAGCCAACGCCCCCATTACTGGTGCTTTGACTACGGCTGCACCTACCTTAACTCAAGCGGGTACCTCTATCCTAGGCCCAAGTGCAACCGTTGTGGGCAATACCATGTATACATCGGACGGTCGAATGATCGCAAACCCGATCGTATCGGATTATGAAAAGTATGGACTAACTGCCCCTAGAAATACTCCTACCGTTTCTCAATCTTTACCCGGAATTTTTAGTCAATTCATGGGTCGTCAAGAGTCTGGATTCAGAGCACCCCCTCAATCCGCTACGAACATGATGGGGCAGACTCAATATCTTTCTCCGAAAGATCCTAACCCATATGGGTTATTTGGTAAAGGTCAATCTTTAGATAAGCCATACCTGTCCACCAAGGGAAGTATCATTCTACCCGGTGGTTATGAGATCAAGAATCCTACCAATGCTGACTATGAACAATATGGTATAGGTATTAGTGACCCCTTTGCTAAGGGCAGCTTAACCAAAGATGAAAAAAGTGTAATTAACCAATTGAAAGCTGCTAGAAACCAAACAATGGATCTGGTTAATGAACAGATCAAAGCTCAAGGTTTATCCAAAGAGGACGCGGATGCCCTCCGGAATACAGTTCTCACCAAGTTTAACGAGCAATATAACCAATACTCCCGTTCTGCTAATCTGTCCGGAGTTCAAGAATTCAAGAATTACTACAAAATTGATCCCGAACAATACTTAAGCAGGATACCTGAAGATCAAAGATCTTTAAGGCCTACTGCTCAACAGATGTATAATTCGCTTTCTGAGGCAGACCGCGCCACTACTAGCCTTGAAAGTCTTCAGACCTTCCTAAATAATAATCCTGACTATAAGATTACACTTACTCCCGAGTTAATTAAAAATGCAGCGGATAATGGTTCTGTTAACTTAGGTACCAGACTGGTCGGATGGGATTATGACAAGTTAGGCGTCACAGATCCAGAACAACTACGAGCACTCAATGCTGCTGGTAATAAATACGGTCTGGGCCTTCACATGCTTAACGACTGGGGACTACTTCAGTCATCGAATCAAGGCAAAACGAGGACCGGTTTTAGCATTCAAACAGGCGCAGCATTAGCTGAAGCCATTGCTGATGGTCAAATTACCGCTGATGAACTTCACCAATATTTGCCCAATAAAAGCGGCAGGGCTATCAAGCAATTAACTAATTTTGCTCAAGATATGATGGCCCTGCGGGGTGATACTGATATCAATCTTGAAGACCTTCGTCGTATTACTCCGGGCGGTACAGCACCAAAGTTGGTTGATCCCCAGAATAATTTGTACGCGGTATCATCCGTTAAGTACAAGAAGGGCAACCATTACATCCTTGTTCAGAAGACTGGTGATGATCAATACCGTGTAGTTGGCGGTACTAAGATGTTTACCCCCACTGATAGCGGCGGGTTTTGGAATTGGGCACCAAAAATCGCCGGTATTGCACTAGCAGCATTTGCTCCAGGCTTAGGCACTGCTATCGGATCTGCTATCACGGGGGCTGCTACCGCTGGATTAGCCGAAGCAGTGATTGGCAATGCGATCTTAGGTGCACTCCAGAGTGGTATTACTGGTGGCGACATTGGAATGGGCGCACTTACCGGTGGTATCAGCGGTGGTGTTGGTAATGTTGTTGGTGGTGCAATGGGTGGTATTGATATTGGCGGATTACCGATTCGCCCGGGTATCATAAACGCTATCAGTAGTACAGCCGGTCAACTGGCTACTTCGCCCATTACCAAGGCCGACCCGGGTACGATTTTAACTGGTGGACTAATTAATTTAGGCGGTAGTATTCTAAATCCATCCGTCACTGATGTAGTTCGAAATACTATTCCACGTGCATCTGATCGTGTCATTAATACTATTTCTAGCGGTTTAACCGCTGGCGCTCTTTCTCCGATAACCGGGGTCAATCCTGCACTAATTGCGGGCGGTACACTAGGCGGTTTGGGTAATCAGCTTGTTAGAAACACTATTAGAAGACCCTAGATCGGTGGTTTAATTAAAAAAGTATAAGCAAAGGAACATAAAATGGATGATTGGGATTTTAGTGGAGCTGTGGATGATTTAGCATCCATGTGGAGTCCTTCTAACTTAAGGACGTCTGACTTTTTATCTAACGTTGACTTTTCTACGCCTGATTTGTCATCGTTGTGGAGTCCGTCGAACCTTAGGGCATCCGACTTTTTATCCAATGTGGATATTCCTTTTTCTTTGCCCGACGTTAGCAGTATACTAACCAATGTTAGCGATATTCTGCCGGGTGTGAGTGATATTCTTGGTCCCAGTGGTCGCCCCCGGGATACAATCCTTAATCAAGACAACCCGCTTGTTCAAACTTTCCGAGAAGATTTAGCTCTTGGTAATGTGAACATTCCAGAGTTACCTTCTAGCCTTGGAAACGCGGTAACCGGGGCTTCATACTCCCCCGATAAATTCTATGGTCTTACTAACCCGGATTTATCCGAATCGGCTAGGTCAGGCTTATACGAGAACGTCTCTTTTGCAACCGCCTCTGGTGCGTCCGAATTTGGTAAGCGGTTGGCTGGTGAAAGTGGCGACGTTATCCGAATTCGAAATCCAGAGAACAACAGCAAATACTTTGAGGCTACGCCCATCAAAGGTCCTGACGGAAAAGTGCTCAGGGATTCTAACGGTAAGCCGATGGTTAACGTTGTTGAGAAGAACGTTGGGCCGGGAACCGGTGTTATTGGTGAAGGTGAAAAGATTCCATCATCTGGATCGCCCGTCAAACCCGCTACTCCTCAGCAAGGCGCTGCTAAAACCGGTACCACTGGTGGGGTTAATCCGTTAGGTGTTGCCGGTGGTTTAGCGGCACTTGGTGCGCTAACCGGAATGTTTGGTGGAAATAGACCCGGTCAAAATGTTCCTAACATGCCGACGGTTCGTAACATTCAGCCTATTACCACAGCACCCGTGACAGTTCAACGCCCGGTTGACATCATGCCGGGAGCCAATGACCCCCGAATCTTGGCTCAACGGTTAGGCGCACCAATGATGATGGCCCATGGTGGATTATCTCGTTATGCCCGTGGTGGTGGTAGCGGTCAAGATGATAAAATTCCGGCTTACCTAAGCGATGGTGAGTATGTGATCGATGCGGCCACAGTGTCCGACTTGGGTGACGGTTCGAATGAGCACGGTGCTCGTGTTCTTGACCAATTCCGTAAGAATATTCGTCAGCATAAACGTTCGGCTTCGGCAGACCAAATCCCGCCACGGGCTAAGTCTCCATTACAATATTTGAAGGGGTAAATCATGACGGATTGGTTAGCAGGGGTAGCTCCCCCGGAGACTAGCTCCACTAGCACTAAGACTACTGAATTACCCGATTATGCTTCTAATTATCTGCAGAACATCACCAACCTTGGTAATCAAGCGATCGCTAATGGCGGTGTGGCCGGGCTAGGAAGTCTTCAGAATGAGGCCATAAATCTAGCGTCACCATTAGCGTTCTCCGGATCCGAGACCGCCGGTATGGGTGCTAATATGATTGGCCAGGGTGGCTATACGCCCGCCTATACAGGTATCAACAATTATCTGAATCCGTACACCCAAAGCGTTGTAAACGAAATGGCTCGCTTGCAGAACCAGCAAGTGCAGAATAGCGTTTTACCGAATTTATGGGCCGGATCTGCCGGTACCGGTGGTTTTGGTTCACGCCGTCAGGGCCAAATCGCAAGCGGTACCCTTACCAATCTCCAGCAGAATCTCCTTGGTAAGCAGACTGAAGCCTTGCAAACCGGTTGGAAAGATGCATTGGCCGCATCACAGGCTGATTTAAACCGTCAGATTACTGCTGGTACTGCTGCTGGTAACTTAGCTACCCAACAGCAGAATATCGCTACTGGTGGCCTTAAGACGTTGACCGATATGGGTGCCTTAGAACAGGCCCAACGTCAGAAGGAACTTGACTACCCGATGACCGCCGCCAAGAATTACGCCGGTCTGATGGCTCCGTACACTAACTTGATTCCGACCACAACAACGGCCCAAGAAAGCGGAGTTCGTGCGGGCATTAACTATGGTCCGAGTCCGTTGGCTACCTTGGCTTCGCTCATGACTGGTCTGGGATCATTCCTTTATGGAACTAGTGGTGCCTCCAATAGTGCCGGGTTTAATACCGCATTGAATGATTTATTGACTAAGTTTGGTTTAAATAATACTACACCAACTACACCTACCGCACCTACCACTCCGACTGTTCCTCCTCGATAACGGGCTACTACCATGGATGAATTAAACATTGATACTGGTCCAGTCGCCGAACCAGTAGAAACCGCGCCACGAGGTACTGATATTGGTTCGACCATGGACCAAGTCAGAAAGCTTCGTGGTATCGGGGATGCCGGTGCATCGGAGATCATGAAGCTATACCAAAAGTACATGGAGCCTGCCCCTAAGCCCCAGCTTTTTGGTTTTGCATATGACCCGGCGTTAATGAATATCACGAAGGCTTTATTACAGCCTACTAAATCTGGCACCACCGGTGAATCATTCGGGTTCGCTGCCGAGGCTGCGGAAGCGACACGCCTTGAGCAAGAAAAGCGTGAACGCGAATTAATTAAAGGCAAGATCGAACTTGCCCAGTTATTACCGGGTCTGTCCGAAAAGCTTTCGGGATCCAAGATCGAAGAGCTGTCGGATAAGCTTGCAGCTAGCATCTATAAGATGAACCCGGAAACTGGTAAGTACGAGGTCGACAGAGCAGAAGCGGCTAAATTAGCTCAGTACCCGGAACTTCAGTCCAAGGTGATCACCAAGATTCGCGCCATGAAGGATGCGATGGCACCTAAGTATGAGAAGTTAGGTGCAGGTGACGTTCTCATTGACCCGAATGACCCGACTAAACCAGTTGTTACTGCTCCGTTCAAGCCGACAACCGCTGGTGAAGGTATTACGGTAAGTGTTAATGAAAAGACTGGTGAAATCACAGTAGTTAACAAATTAGATAACACCTTTAAAGTTCTTCGAGAAGCTGATATTCCTCTTGATGTCAGGCTGAATAACCAGCAAGAAGCGATCAAGAGGTCTGAATCCTTTCCGCCGGATCAAAAAGCGGATATGGTCGCTAAAATTGCAAAAGAATTAAACGACGCATACCTTAGAAGCAACGCTAGGGCCATAGCCGAAAGTTCCGGACAAGCTCCTCAAAAGCTTGAAGCCCCTGCTCCGGTGGCTTCGACTGCGGCGCCCACTCCCGCTCCGGTTACTGGTGCTGGTAAGCCGAGTGCTCCCGCTCCCGTTGCGCCTACTGAAGCTGCGGCACCCACTACGCAAGAAAAGGCATACATATCACCATTCGGTAATTATGTAACTGCTCCTCCTTCGCCAATCCCCAGTACCGGGGAAGAAACACCACAGCAAAAAGATCAACGCCAAAGTCAACAGCGTATTAATGAAGAAGACGCTAAGGAATGGAATAAAAAGGTTAACTCGACTTCATCCTCGGGCGCTGCTGACGTATCCGCTGCCCGCCAGTTAATTTCCGCTCTACCGAAGGTGGGTGAAACCGGTTCGCTAACCGCCATCAAGCGTGAAGTCGGCGCAGTGCTATCATCTTTGGGTATCCAGGGTAGCGTAACCGATGCAGCCAGTGCCATCGACATTGCTCAATCGGCCATTAACAGCCGTACTTTGGGCCAGCAGTTAGAGCAAGTCGGCGTTCAGACCAAATCAGATACCGACCTTATCATGAGGGCCGGTCCTTCACTGACACAACCAAAAGACGCTTTAACGTTCTTGGCCCGTCAATCGCTAGCCGCTGGTGAGCGTAAGATGGAAATGGCTAAGTTCCGCGAAGACTGGCGACGTTATAACAGAAGTGATGTAGGTGCGTCCGACGCTTGGTACCGGTATATCGGTGAGACTCCCTTAGTCGGTCAAACCCCGAGTGGTAAAATGATGTTTGTGAACGAATACGTCAAGGCGTATACCAACGCTCATAAAGATATGAACCCGTCCGAGGCAAAAGCCGCAGCCCTCGATAACTGGCGTAAGATGGTTAGGGGTCAATAATGGCTGAAGAGAATAAGCAGGATTTCTGGTTACCAGAAGGATTGTATCCCGGGGTCGACGACGAGGTGGAAGTCGAACCGGGTCCGGGTGGCGGCGTCATGCTTGCCCCGAAGGAAAAGCCTGATTATTGGGTTCCCGAAGGGTACACCGCAGAACAGGTGGAGGCTAAAAAAGCTACGCCTATGTTCGAAGAACCGTGGTTAGGTTCACTTATCGAGGGCGGTATGTTGATGGGTGGCGGCGATGAAGCCATGGCTACCCTTGCATACGCAAAAGCTCGAGCCAGCGGTATGGACCATGAAGAAGCATCGTTAGAAGCAGCGCGCCAGTTAAAGGCTGAACGTGATCAAAGAAAAGCGTTCTCGGAAGCTAACCCATTCGGATCGGCGGCACTGGAAATCGCCGGTGGTATGCTGATGCCGGTTGGATTACTTGGTCAGTCGAAGAAATTGGTGGACCTTGCTAAGTCTAGCCCCAAGTTAGCGGCGTCGATTCTTGGTGGGGCAGGTGGTGCTACCACGGGATTCCTGGAAGGTGAAGGCGGTTTTGGTGAACGGGCAAAGGGTGCCACTATTGGTGGCGGTATGGGTGCTGTTCTAGGCCCCGCTGCTGAATTGGTTGGTGACGTAGTTAAGCCCACAGCAAAATATTTGTCGCGTCTGATGGGATTCGATTCTGGCGATCGGTACGCTAATCGTGTGGTGGCTCAAGCTCTAGAAAAGCAAGGGCTTACTGTCGACCAAGTAGAACCATACTTGCGAGATATGAGCAAGCGTGGCATGACGATTTCAGACGTCGACGAATTATTCCGCAAGATCGCACAAGAAGTGACGACTAAGCCGGGGGAAGCCCGCCGTACTGCTACTCAATTTCTAGAGCAGCGTGGTGCAGAGCGTGGTGAGCGTATCGCAGAAGATATGCGTGAATTGATCAGCGCACAAGACTTTACCACCGCTAGAAATGCTACCCTCGCTAATCGTCAGGCTACTTCTCAACCCCTGTATGATGCGGCTATGAATATTCAGCCGAATATGTCAAAAGATTTCAACGATCTGTTGACCAAGAGTCCGACCATGCGGCAAGTGTTCGATCGCGCACGGACTCAATATCAGGACAAGTACCTTCAAGATCTGCCGGAATTATATCGCGAAGTTAGGCCTGGAATCTGGCAGCTTGGCACTGCGCCGGATACCCGCACTTTACATGCCATGAAGTTGGCCTTGGATGATATTATCTCCGAGAACAAGAATTACGATGCATTCGGTAACTACAAGGGTCTGACCGCCAAAGGTCGTCAATACCAAGACCTCAAGAATAAGTTACTAGAGCAGATGGATGCCAATATTCTCGACGCGAACCGGAACCCGGTCTATAAGCAAGCGCGTGAAGCATTCGCCGGTGATTCAGCACTCCTTGACGCGATGCAGACCGGTAGAAATACCTATTTAAGTAGCCCAGAAGAACTGGCAGCAACGCTCAATAAACTGGATCCGTCCGAGCGGGACGCATTCCGTATCGGCGTGGCCAAGGCCATCGAAGACAAGATGGGTCAAAGTGTCGAAGACCGCGTGATGATTCGCCGGATTCTGGGTGATAAGAACCAGAGCAAGCAGCGGAGACAATTGGAAGCGGTGTTCGATAACGTCGATGATTTTAACGAATTCCGTCGCCGTCTGTTAGGTGAGAGCCAAATGGCGGTTACCGAAAAACGTCTTCCGTCTGAGTTACGCGAATCGGGGATCGTGAGTAGAGAATCCCCAGTATTCTTCCCTATGACCAAGCAACACTATATCCCGCAATTCATGCTGCGTAGCTTTGAACCGTCTGAAGCAGAACGATCGGCCATCTTAAAGCGGATCATGACCCCGGGTGAAGAAGGCATTGATCTGCTGCGCGTTGCCGAAGACAAAGCCAAGCAAGGTCCGCTCAGCCGACTGTGGGAAGCAAGTCGTCCGGGACGCCAAGTGATGAGAGCACCGGCACTCCAGTCGATCCTCCAAATGCGCACTCCGGCTGGTGAAGAAGAGGATAACCCGTTTGCCGTTCCCGATAGTATGATCTACGGGCCGTAAGAATATATTCCCGGCTTTACGGAAGGCCTTCCGTTGATTTCGGAGGTCGGGAATGCTACCATAATAGCCTGATAGACAAAAATTCATTACAGACGCACTTTTAGTAAGAACCAGAAGAAGGTCTACACCCCGTTGATTGATCTAGATATCTGCACAGTTGGTTGTTCCGCGTGTTCCATCTGTGTTCCACTAAGCCGGAACACGAGAGTCCGCGTCGTTACGGGCTTCGTGGCGTGTGTTCCAGTGTTCCACTTCTTCGGCGAATATGTCGCCGATTGTCGACATATTCCCGCGTGGATGGAACAACGGAACATATGACTTCTGGCCCCGTACGACGGGCCTTCTCTTGTTCCGCGAGGTGTTCCGGCTTACTGGAACAGTGGAACACTGGAACGTGTTCGATGAGCCGGGGAGGTAGTTGAACCCATAGTAGCATACCGCAGCGGGTGGGTCAAGTAGTACATTGGGGTTGATGTGGAGTTCGTGGTGGTGTAGAATCTGCTCCATAGTCAGATAGGAGGTGAAGTGTCAGATATCATTAAGCGATACTCTGGATTATTCCGGGGTAATGAAAGGTCTCACGGCGTATTTGACCCGAAGAGTAAGAAAGTAAGGACTGACTCCGGGCCAGCCGAAGAAGGTGATTTTAAGAAGCACATCGATGGCGTTGTTGGGTTAGGTGTAGTGCCGATCAATGACAAAGATGCTTGTTACTTTGGTGCCATCGACGTAGATAATCATGGCAGCGACAAGGATATAGACCTCGAGAAATTATCGCAAGCGTTCCACCGTAAGAAATTACCGGTGATAGTGTGCCGCAGTAAGTCGGGCGGTGCACACTGCTACGTTTTCTTTTCGGAGCCGGTCAAGTCGGTGGCGGTCAGACGTCTGCTGAATAAGTGGGTGGCTCAGGTCAATGTGGCCGAATACTGTACATCTGGGTTCGAAATATTTCCGAAGCAGGATGTATTGGTGCGGGACGATACTGGTGATAAGGCACTAGGTAATTGGATCAACCTGCCATACTTTGGTGGTGATAATACTGATCGATATGCGCTGCTGTCGGGCAAGAAGGTAAATCTTGACTTATTCCTGGCCAATGCGGAGTCGACCCGGATCTCCAATGCGGAGGTGCTTGATCATCTGAATGGTGACCATTCGGAAGCACCGCCATGCATTCAGTCGATGATTATGCAGGGTGTCGAAAGTGGGTACCGCAATCAGGCGATGTATAACATCACCGTGTATCTTAAGAAGGCATTCCCAGAGGATTACCGGGACAAGGCGTTTGACCTAAATCAGCAGATATTTGACAAACCGCTAGCGTATGCCGAGCTTAAGCGCACTGTAGGATCAGCCGGTCGACGCGATTATCGGTACAAGTGCAGCGAGGAGCCGTGCAAGAGCGCATGTGATAGATCGGTGTGCGTTAAGCGACAGTTCGGTATTTCGAAGTCCGAATTTAAGGATTTAGAGAATCAGGATAAGCTGCCCGAGATGTCCGACATGGTGCGGTACGACACCGATCCAGTCAAGTGGGGTATCAAGGTGGACGGCAAGCTATTGAATAATATCACTACCGCCGAATTGTATGATGCTAATATCATGCGGATGAAGATATCCGAGGCACTCCAGATCCCGGTACCGATGATCGCGAACAAGTTCTGGTATGACCATGTTATCGAGCCGTTGATGCCGAATGCCGTTCTTGAAGAAGCACCGCCAGACGCGTCGATGCCCGGTGTTATTTGGTCAAGGCTTAAGGAATTCGTACGCAAGGCTGATGTTCGCAAGGATGGCACCAACGTTGAGGATAAAAAGCTATTACTAACCGGCAATCCGGTAGTTCACTATTCAAAGAAGGACGAACGAAAGGTAATAGTCTTCCGAGCCACGGACTTCGTGCAATACCTTAAGCGAACGAAGAGTGAGGAGTTAAAGGGTCCGAATTTGTGGTTCGCTCTTAAGAATTTCGGTGGTGTCGAGCATACCAAGGTCAGAGTGGGTAGGGATACCATCAATGTGTGGGCTGTACCTTACGAGGAAGAGGAGAAAGTCGATGTCCCCAACTTCGAATCCGAATATTAATGTCGATTACGACCAGAAAAAGGGTCGGTTTATCATAACTAGCCCGCCGTGGATGGTCGATATGATGCGCTCGATTCCTAATCGCAGGTGGGACAGTCGCAGCAAGGCATGGACCGCGCCGGGGATAAGGGCTAATGTTGAACACATTAAGTCTAAGTTCAAGACAGCGAATTACACCGATGCGGCTGCTAAGTATCTTGCCGAGTACCAGCCGACGAAGCCGTCGTCATTGAAGTTCCCGACTTGGTACGAATTTAAAACCAATCCATATGACCACCAATTAGATGCGCTGCACAAGACTTACGGGCTGCGTACATCTGGTCTATTCATGGATATGCGTACCGGTAAGACTAAAGTGGTCATCGACTTGCATTCTGCGATGAGAATGGAAGACAAGTTAGACCGCGTACTGCTGATATGCCCATTATCATTGCGTAAGAATTGGGTTCGGGAAATCGCCATCCATGCTCCTATCGATATTGATGTACACTTACTGGATACTAGCAAGCCAAAGAAGTTCCAAGAGTGGCTTACTACCCCGCACGAATTTAAGTGGCTGATAGTGGGTGTTGAGTCTCTAGCTGCTGGTAGTGCTATTCAATATGCCGAGAAATTCCTGCTAACTAGCAATCGATCATCGTGCGTTATCGATGAGTCTTCGAAGATTAAAAATCCTACAGCGAATCGATCTAAAAACTGCGTTAAGCTAGGCAGAATGGCCGAGTATCGTACTATCATGACTGGTACTCCGATCGCCAATGGTCCACTTGACTTGTACATGCAATTCGAATTCCTAGACCCAGATATCATAGGGGTAGGGGATTTCTACTCATTCAGAAACCGATACGCGGTAATGGGAGGGTATGAAAGTCGAGAGGTTATCGGGTATCAGAATCTTGATGAATTAATCGAGATAGTCACACCATTTATATTCCAGGTGCGACAAGCCGATGTCTTGGATATTCCGGAGAAGATTCGCATACTTAGAACCGTGCAGATGTCGACCGAGCAGGAGAAGATTTATAAGCAGATGAAGAAGAACAAGGCCCTGATCACGCCGGATAAGCGAATGGTGGTCAAGAACACGCTCGAGCACATGCTGCGGCTGCAAGAGATCGCCGGTGGTTCGGTAAGTTATGAGAATCAGACGGACGACCCGAATGTGGC
>Ga0114976_10002171_pt1 | contig 12332 bp, 11 predicted proteins | sample S_130805_EF_Meta_FD_87319 | JGI IMG/M metagenome (GOLD analysis project Ga0114976, IMG submission 87319) | Freshwater microbial communities from Lake Simoncouche, Canada to study carbon cycling - S_130805_EF_MetaG | ecosystem: Environmental > Aquatic > Freshwater > Lake | place: Lake...
CCCACCATCCGCGCCGAGGTCGAGCGTCGCCTCGCCTCCAGCCCGGGCAATACCGTGCGCGGCATCCTCGAGACGATGCTGCTGAACGAGATCGGCGTGCGCTGGCCGGGCAGCCGGCTCGTCGCCATGGACATGGGCCGCGGCGTCGGCGTGATCCAGCTGCCGGACCGCACGATGAAGGCCATCACCTTCAACAAGCAGGATGGGTTGAAGGTGACCGGCGAGGTCGTGCTGACCAACTGAGGGAGACCGCATGCATCGCCTCCTGCATCTCGAGGAGACGGCCGGGCCCTGGCCCGAGGCCGTCTCCACCGGCCGGCTGCCCGAGCCCGCACGGGTCGCCGAGCTGCTGACAGCGGCCCATGCGCGCTACGCACCGATCTCCGACGGCCGGGTCGCCGACTATATCCCGGCGCTGGCCGGCGCCTCGCCGGACTGGTTCGGCCTCTGCATCGCCGGCGTCAACGGCGCGACCTTCGCGGCCGGCGAGGCCGAGCACCCCTTCTCCATCCAGAGCATCTCCAAGCCCTTCGTCTTCGCGCTGGTCTGCCAGGCGCTCGGCGGCGGCCAGGCGCGCGAGCGGGTCGGCGTCAACGCCACCGGCCTGCCCTTCAACTCGGTCATGGCGATCGAGCTGAATGGCGGCCACAGCATGAACCCCATGGTCAATGCCGGCGCCATCGCCACCACCAGCCTGGCGCCGGGCGCGAACCATGCCGAGAAGTGGCGCTTCCTGCTGGATGGGCTGTCGCGCTTCGCCGGCCGCGCGCTGGCGCTGGACGAGGCGGTCTATGCCTCGGAGGCCGCCACCAACCAGCGCAACCAGGCGATCGCACGGCTGCTGCAGGCCTCCGGCCGGCTCGAGGGCGATCCGGACGAGGCGGTCGATCTCTACACCCGGCAATGCGCCGTGCTCGTCACCGCGCGCGACCTCGCCGTGATGGGCGCGACGCTCGCCGATGGCGGCGTCAACCCGGTGACGCGCGAGCGGGTGCTGGATGCCGACCGCTGCCGCCGCGTGCTCGCCGTCATGGCGACCGCCGGCCTCTACGAGCAGTCGGGCGACTGGCTGTACGAGGTCGGCCTGCCGGGCAAGAGCGGCGTCGCCGGCGGCATCGTCGCGATCGCGCCGGGCAAGGGTGCGCTCGGCAGCTTCTCACCGCCGCTCGACGAATCCGGCAACAGCGTGCGTGGCCAACTGGCGACCCGCTTCCTGTCGGAGGCGCTGGGCCTCAACCTCTTCGCCTCGCAACCCGAGACTGGATGACGCAAATGGCCGATCCGCCCAAGGAAAGCTGGGTGCCGATGATCGCGATCGCCCTCGGCCAGGCGATCATGTCCTTCAACGTCGCGGCCCTGCCGGTCTCGCTCTCCGGCATGGTGGCGAGCTTCGGCGTGCCGCCGACCACGGTCGCCACCGGCATCGTGATGTACTCGCTCTCGGTCGCCGGCTTCGTGATGCTCGGCGCCAAGCTGGTGCAGCGCTTCGGCTCGACCCAGGTCTTCCGCATCGTGGTCGCGGTGTTCGGCGCCGGCCAGGTGCTGATGGTGCTCAGCCCGAGCGCGCCGTTCATGCTGGCGGCACAGCTGCTGATCGGCCTCGCCGCCGCGGTCAACGTGCCGGCGCTGGTCGCCCTTATCGCGCACCATTATCACGGCGAGCAGAAGGCGACGGCGATCGGTGCGCTCGGCTCCGCCCGCGCCGGCGCCGGCGTCGCCGCCTTCCTGATCGGCGGGCTGCTCGGCACCTTCATCGGCTGGCGCCCGGTCTTCGGCATCCTGGTTGTCGTCTGCGCGATCGTCATCCTGCTGAGCTTCCGGCTGAAGCCGGAGGCGGCGCGGCCCGAGGTGAAGATCGACCTGCCCGGCGTGGTGCTGGCGGCCGCCTCGATCATCATGATCGTCTTCGGCTTCAACAACCTCAACCGCTGGGGGCTCGGCGCCGCCCGCCCCGGCGCGCCCTTCGACGTGCTCGGCCTGTCGCCGGCGCCGTTGATGATCGTCATCGGCATCGCGCTGCTGCAGGGCTTCATCGCCTGGTGCCGCCGGGTGCAGGCGAAGGGCGGCACGCCGCTGCTGGACCTCCGCGTGATCACCTCGGGGCGGGAACGCGCGGCGGTGATGGCGATGTTCGCGGTCGTGGCGCTCGAGGCCATGCTGAACTTCTCGGTCCCGCTCTACATCCAGATCGTCCAGGGCCGCACGCCGATCGAGACCGCGGTCGCCATGCTGCCCTTCAACCTGACCGTCTTCTTCACCGCGATGCTGGTGGTGCGGCTCTACCGCATCTATCCACCCCGGGTGATCGGCATGGCCGGCTTCGCGCTCTGCACGGTGGCGCTGCTCTGGCTCGCGATCGTGATCAGGAACGACTGGTCGGCCTTCGTCGTCATGACCGGCCTGATCCTGTTCGGCATCGGCCAGGGCGCGCTGGTGACGCTGGTATTCAACGTGCTTGTCACGGCGGCGCCGAAGGAACTCGCCGGCGATGTCGGCTCGCTGCGCGGCACCGCGCAGAACCTCGCCGCCGGCGTCGGCACGGCGGTCGCCGGCGCGCTGATGGTCGGGCTGCTCAGCGCTGGCGTGCTGCGCGCGGTCGCCGAGCACCCGCGCCTGCCGCCCGAGTTGCTGTCGCAGGTCGATCTCGACAGCATCAACTTCGTCAGCAACGACCGGCTGCGCACGGTTCTGGCCCGCACCACCGCCTCGCCCGAGCAGGTCGAGGCAGCGGTCGCGGTCAACGCGGAGGCGCGGCTCGGCGCGCTGAAGATCGGCCTGCTGCTGATGGCCTGCGTCGCGCTGCTCAGCATCCTGCCGGCGAGCCGGCTGCCGAAATACCGGCCCGAGGAGGCCGGCGGCTGATGGCCAGGCCCCGCATCCTGGTGCTGTCGCTCGGCGGCACCATCACGATGCTGCCCGGCGCCGAGGGCGGCATCACGCCGCAGCTCGGCGCCGCCGAGCTCGTCGCCGCGGTGCCCGCACTCGCCGATGTCGCGGAGATCGAGGCGCATTCGCCCTTCCGCCTGCCGAGCCCCTCGTTGAGCCCGGCCAACCTCGTGCAGGTCGCGCGCCGCATCGAGCAGGGCTTCGCCGCGGGCTGCGCCGGCGCCGTCGTCGTGCAGGGTACCGACACCATCGAGGAATCCGCCTTCCTGCTCGACCTGCTGGTCGGCGGCGACAATCCGGTGGTGGTCACCGGTGCGATGCGCGGCGCCGATGCACCGGGTGCCGACGGGCCGGCCAACCTGCTCGCCGCCGTGCGCGTGGCCGCCGCGGAGGAAGCCCGCGGCCTCGGCACGCTGGTGGTGCTGAACTACGACATCCACGCCGCGCGCTTCGTGCAGAAGTCGCACACCACGCTGCCCTCGGCCTTCGAATCCCGCCCGGTCGGGCCGATCGGCGCCGTCGCCGAGGGCCGGACGCGGATCTATGTCCGGCCGCCGCGGCTGGCCGTGCTGCCCGCCGAAGCCGGGCCGCCCGCCCCGATCGCGCTGCTGCGCTGGGCGATGGGCGAGGATGGCCGGCTGCTCGAGGCCCTGCCCGGGCTCGGCTATGCCGGCGTCGTCATCGAGGGCATGGGCGCCGGGCATGTCCCGGCCGAGGTCGCGCCGTTGCTCGGCGCGCTCGCCGCGCGCGTGCCGGTGGTGCTGGCTTCGCGCTGCCCGACCGGGCCGGTCTTCACCGGAACCTACGGCTATGCCGGCGGCGAGATCGACCTGGTCGCGCGTGGGCTGATCCCGGCGGGCATCCTCTCCGGCCTGAAGGCACGGCTGCTGCTCGGGCTGGCGCTGCGCGACACCGTGGACCCGGCGGCAGCCTTCGCGCCCTATCAGTAGCCCGCGACCATCGCGCCGAGCATGGCGACGACCAGGCCCAGCAGCGCGAGCCCGGCGGCAGGCCAGGCGCGCGTCGCCGCCTCGGCTCGCACGACCACATCCGCGGCACGCGCACCGACGCCGGTGGCGGGGCCGGCAAGCACCAGCAGATCACCCTCCGGCACCTGGCCGAGCCGCCCGCCCCAGCGCGCCAGCGCAGCGGCGAGCACGGCGCCCAGCAGCACCGGCCAGAGCGCGCCAACGGGGTCCTTCTGCAGCGCCTCCCAGGGATCGCCGAGGCCCACCGCCGGGTAGAGCAGCCAGGGTCCGAGCACCGCGGCGATCGCAAGGCCGAGCCACGGCAGCAGCAGACCCGCCGGCGCCCGCTCGGCCGGGCCGGCGGCCTCGATCGCCGCGAGCCGGCGCAGGAAGTGCAGCATCAGCAGCGTCGAGCCGGCCGCCGAAAGCGCGGCCAGCAGGCCGACCATGCCGCCGCCGAATTGCGGCTTGACCGCGAGCTTGGCGAGCGCGCCGCCGGTCCCCGGCAGGCCGCCGAAGCCGAGCGCCAGCACCAGCGCGGGCAGCAGCACCAGCAGCGCGCGGCGCCTACCGCCCAAGGCCCCGGCGAGCCCGACGGCGAGGAACAGCCCGCCCTTCGCCAGCACGTGATGCAGCGCGTAGAAGGCGACCGCCATCGCCGTGCCCGGCACCGCCGCCACGAGCCCCAGGCCGAGCGCGGCGACGGTGACGCCCATCTGGCTGACGGTGGAATAGGCCAGCACGGTCTTCGGATTGGCCTGGGTGATGCCGCAGCCGACGCCCCAGAAGGCCGTCAGCAGGCCGAGCGCCGCGAGCCCGCCGCCCCAGCCGGCGAGCGCGCCATCGGCCGGCAGGAATTGCAGCAGCCCGATGATGCCGGCCTTGACGATCGCCCCGCTCAGCACCGCCGAGGCCGGCATCGGCGCCGCCGGATGCGCGAGCGGCAGCCAGACATGCAGCGGCACCAGCCCGGCCTTCAGCCCGAAGCCCGCGACGAGCAGCCCGAGGATGAGCCCGCGCGCGGGCGAGGCCGGCAGCGCGGCGCGCGCATCGCCGATGGCGAGGCTCGGCCCCGGGATGGCCTCGGCCAGCAGCGCGAAGGCGAGCAGCAGGCAGATCTCGCCGATGACGGCGAGCAGCAGCGTGATCTCGCCGGCGCGCCGCGCGCGCGGCGTGCCGTCCTGCACGATCAGGCCGAAGGCGGCGAGGCTGACCGCGGCGAAGACCAGGTAGAAGCTGACGAGGTCGCCGGCGATGAAGACGCCGAGGCTGCCCCAGAGCGTGACCAGCCACCAGAGCGCAAAGCGCTGCGCCCCGGGCTCACCGTCGAGATAGAAGCGCGCGTAGACGCCCGCCGCGCTCCAGAGCAGCGCGACGGCGCCGAGCAGCAGCGCGGCGGGCGCACCGAGCATGAGGGTGAAGCGATGCCCCTCGGCGTCGAGCACCAGCGGGGCGGCGTCGGCCGCGAGCAGCGCCGCAAGCAGCCCGGGCAGCGGCGCCAGCCAGAGCAGGCCGGGCATGCGCGCGCGCGGCCCGGGCCAGAGGCAGGCGAGCAGCAGCGCGAGCGGCGTCGCGAGCGTCAGCACCAGCAGCGCCTGCGCCCCGCTCATCGGCCGCCGCCGATCACGGGCCGGCCGATCTCAAGCAGGCCGAAGGAGGCGAGCGGCAGCAGGCCGAGCGCGACCGAGACCAGCGCCAGCGCGAGCGCGACTTGCTGCGGCCCGGCCGGTCCTGGCGCCGCCACGACGTGATCGGCTGGCGGTGCGGTCAGCGAGCCGGCGAGCACGCGGTAGACATAGCCGCCGGTCAGCAGCCCGCCGCCGAGGATGACGAGCGCCCACCACCACTGCCCCGTCGCCAGCGCCGAGGTCAGCAGCAGCCACTTCGCCGTGAAGCCGCCGCTCGGCGGGATGCCCATCAGCGAGAGCCCGGCGAGACCGAAGGCGATCACCGCCTTCGGCATGGCGCGCCCCGCGCCGCCGAGCTCGGCGACGCGGTCATGGCCGAGCCGCGCCGCGATCAGTCCGGCGGCGAGGAACATCGCGGCCTTGGCGAAGGCGTGCGAGGTCGCCTGCAGCACGCCGCCCAGCCAAGCCCGCGACGAGGCGTCGGCGTCGCCCGCCAGCACCAGCGGGAACATCAGGAAGAGGTAGCCGATCTGCGCGACGGTCGAGTAGGCGACCAGCAGCTTGAGGCGGGCCTGGCGCAGCGCAAGCAGGCTGCCGACGAGGATCGCCGCGGCGCCGAGCGCGGCGAGGATCGGCGCCGCTGCCGCGGCCGGGATCGGCGGCAGCACCCAGAACCAGAGCCGCAGCAGCAGCACGAAGGCGGCCTTCACGACCAGCCCCGAGAGCAGCGCGGAGGCCGCCGGCGGCGCGCCCGCATGCGCCGGCGGCAGCCAGAGATGCAGCGGGAAAAGCGCCATCTTGGCCGCGAGCCCCGCCGTCATCAGCGCGCCAGCCAGCAATGTCGGCAGGTCGGCGCGGCGCGCCGCGGCCAGCAGGCGGATGTCGAGCGTGCCGTAGTTGCCGTAGAGCAGCGCGGTGCCGAGCAGGTAGAGGACCGAGCCGATCAGCGCGAAGAGCAGGTAGCGCAACTCGGAGCGGAACTGGCTCGGCTTGCCCTCGAGGCAGGCGAGCGCGAGTGCCGCGAAGGTCAGCATCTCGAGCGCGACAAACAGGTTGAACAGGTCGCCGCCGAGGAAGGCGGCAGCGAGCGCCGCGGCCAGGGCGAGCAGGAAGCACCAGAAGGCGAAGGGTGCGCGCGCCTCCGTCACGCCCGGCGGCGTCGCCTGCGTGGCCCGGCCGTAGAGCGCCGTGGCCAGCAGCACCAGCGCCGCGGTCAGCAGCATGGCGGCGGAGACGCCATCGGCGACCAGCGTCATGCCGAGCGGCGGCGGCCAGCCGCCGACCAGGTAGACCAGCGGCGCGCTGGCCCTGAGCACCGCGGCGTCGATCAGCAGCGCGACCAGCACGCCCGCCGCGAGCACGGCGATCGCCACCCGCTCCGCCGCGCGGCCGCCGAGCACGAAGGCGATCAGCATCCCGCCGGCCGGCAGGGTGAGTGCGAGCACCAGCAGCGCGCCGCCGGGGGTTGTCGCCATCATTCGTCTGCGGGTTCGGCGAGGGTGGCGGCACCGGTGATCTGGTGCATGCGCAGCGCCATGGCGATGGCGAGCGCGGTCGCGGCGAAGGCGACGACGAGGCCGGTGATCACCATCGCCTGCGGCACCGGGTCGGCCGCGAGGCCCGCCGCGGCGCCGCGCCGCGCCACCACGCCGAACAGCAGGAAGACGCCGGCACCGAGCAGGTTGAAGGCGAGGATCTTGCGCAGCACCGCCGCCTGCACCACCAGGCCGTAGAGGCCGAGCGCGACCAGTGCGGCGCCGAGCAGGCCGTAGATGGTCACGCCGCGCGTTCCGGCGGGCCGGCGATCAGCAGCGCGAGTGCGGCGGCGACCGAGAGCGTCATCGCCGCCTCGATCAGCACGATCAGCGGCTTGGCGAAGGCGGGCGGATAGGCGAGGAAGCCGTCGGCGACCAGCATGCCGGCGAGGCCGACCGCGAGGAACACCAGCGGCCCCGCGACCAGTACCAGCCGCAGCCGGCGCGAGGCGATGGCCGGCGCCTGGGCGAGACCGGCGACCCAGGCCAGCAGCCACATGGCGGCGAGCACCGTGCCGCCCTGGAACTTGCCGCCCGGCGCATCGGCGCCGGCCCAGGCGAGGTGGATGCCGATGACGATGCCGATCGGCGGCAGTAGGCGGGCCATCAGCGAAAGCGGGCCGTGCTCCGCGCGGGGAAAGCGCGGCCCCGGCACGCCACCCCAGCGGCGATCCGGCGCCATCGACCAGATGGCGAGCACCGCGAAGACCAGCACGACGGATTCCAGCAGCGTGTCGAGCCCGCGATAGCCCATCAGCACCGCGGCGACCGGGTTGCCGAGGCCGAATGCCGGAAGCTCCGCCATGGCCGGCGCGGCGAGGCTCGGCGCGGGATCGGGCAGCAGCATCACGGCGAGCGCGAGTGCGATCCCGATCGCGGCCGCCAGTAGGCCAGCGGCGATCCGCTGCGGCGGCGACGGCGTCGCAGCAGCGACCTCCTCGGTGCCGCCGCGCAGGCGCACCACGGCGAAGAGCAGGAGGATGCCGGTTGCACCGGCGCCGATCGCCGCCTCGGTCAAGGCGACATCGACCGCGCCGAGCCGCGCCCAGGCGAGCGTCAGCAGCAGGCCGAAGCAGACGAAGCCGATCACCGCGGCGAAGGCGTCGCGCGCGGCAAGCGTCCAGCCGGCGGCGACCAGCACCAGGCCGGCGATCAGCGCATCGAGGATCACCGCCGCGCCCGTTCGGCGATCAACTGCGCCGTGGTCGCGCCCGACAGCAGCACGAGGCCCCAGGCGAGGAAGGGCAGCAGCGCCTCGCCGAGGCTCTCGGCGAAGGGCAGCAGGCCGAGTGCGACCAGACCGAGGCCAAGGCTGTCGGCCTTGGTGAGCGCATGCAGGCGGCTGAGCGTATCGGGGAAGCGCAGCAGGCCGATGGTGCCGAGCGCGAAGCAGGCGGCGCCGGCGGCGATGACCAGCAGGCCGAGGAGCTGCAGCAGCATGCTCATCGCGGCCCGGCCAGCCGCGCGGCAAGCACGAAGGCGACCGAGACCAGGCCGCCGAGCAGCGCCAGCACGAGCGCCGTCTCCTGCAACCCCGCCGCGCGCGTCGCGGCCGCGAGGATCAGCAGCACCGCAATGCCGCCGGTCGAGAGAAGTTGCGCCGCCATCAGCCGGTCCGCCGGGTCGGGGCCGCGCAGCACGCGCCACAGGCCGAGGCCGACCGCGGCGAGGATGAGAGCGGCGAGCAGGAGCAGCGCCTCAGCCATGCCGCGCCTGCCCGGCGGCCGCGGCGAAGAGCGCCTCGGCGGCCTGCGTCTCCGCCGCGACGGGCAGCGCCGTGTCGAGCGCATGGACCAGCAGCCGGCCTTCGGCATCGAGCCCAGCCGGCAGCGTGCCGGGCTGCAGGCTGGCCAGCAGCCGGAACCCGTCGCGCGCCGGGCCAGGCGGCAAGGCCAGCGGTACCGCGACGTGGCCGGGATGCAGCGGCAGGCGTGGATCGAGCGTGCGTCGGGCGATGTCGAGGCCGGCGGCCAGCGTCGCCCGCAGCACGTTCGCGGCAAGCCGGAGCGATTCACCGGGTCGCGGCGTCGGACCCGGCGGCAGCAGCGCCAGGCTCGCCCATGTCGCCAGCGCCGCCGCCAGCACGCCGCAGACGAGCCCTGCCGGATCCACGCCCTCGAGCAGCAGCCAGAGGCCGAGCAAGGCCGCGAACCGCGCCAGCATGCTCAATCCGCCTCCGCCGGCGCCGGCACGCGCGCCCCGAACCAGGTCACGTAGAGCACCGGCAGGAAGACCAGCGTCAGCAAGGTCGCGACCAGCAGCCCGCCCATGATGGCGAAGGCCATCGGCCCCCAGAACACCGTCGGCGCGATCGGGATCATGCCGAGCACGGTCGACAGCGCCGTCAGCAGCATCGGCCTGAGGCGCGAGGTCGCCGCCGCCACCACCGCCGGCTGCAGCGCGAGCCCGGCAGCGCGGTCCTCCTCGATCTGTACGATCAGGATCACCGCATTCTTCGCGATCATGCCGAGCAGCGCGAGGATGCCAAGGATGGCGACGAAGCCGAGCGGCCGGCCCGAAGCCAGCAGCGCCAGCACCACGCCGATGATGCCGAGCGGCAGGATCGCCACCACCATGAACAGCCGCGAGAAGCTCTGCAGCTGGAACATCAGCACGGTCAGCATGATGACCAGCATCGCCGGCACCACGGCGATGACCGAGTCGCGGCTCTCGGCGCTTTCCTCGGCGATGCCGCCGAGCTGGATCTGGTAGCCGGCCGGCAGCCCGGCGTTCAGCGCGGCGATCCGCGGCGTGACCGCCGTGACGACGCTTTCCGGCAGCACGCCCGGTTTCACATCCGCCAGCACGGTCAGCGTCGGCACCCGGTCGCGGCGCCAGACCAGCGGGTATTCCTGGCCGTATTCGAAGGTGACGAACTGGCCGAGCGCCACCGTCCGCCCGCCCGGGATCGGCACCTGCAGCGAGCGCAGCGTGTCGAGCGAGAGCCGCTCGCTCGCGGTCGCGCGCGCCACGACGTTCACCAGATAGATGTCGTCGCGCACCTGGGTGATGGCCGAGCCGGTGATCGCGGCGTTCAGCACTGCGGCGACGGCCGCAGAGGTCAGGCCGAGCTGGCGCGCCTGTTCCTGGTCGATCTGCACGCGCAGCTGGCGCGAGGGCTCCATCCAGTCATAGGCGATCTGCTGCACCCCGGGCACGGTGAGCGCCTTGGCGACGTCGAGTGCGATCCCGCGCACCGTCTCGATCTCCGGCCCGACCACGCGGTACTGCACCGGCCAGCCGACCGGCGGGCCGAGCTCGAGTGGATAGATCCGCGCCACCACGGCCGGGAACTGCTCGGCCAGCAGCGCCTCGAGCCGCGGCTGCAGGCGAAGCCGGGCCGGCAGGTCCTTCGCCACCACGACGGCCTGGGCGAAGAAGGGATTCGGCAGCTGCGCGTTCAGCGGCAGGTAGAAGCGGATCGCGCCGCGCCCGACATAGCTCGACCACTGCACCACGTCCGGATCCTTCGCCAGCGCCTCGTCCAGCCGCTCGGCCATTTGCTGGCTGGCGAAGATCGAGGCGTTCTGCGGCAGCGTCAGGTCGATCAGCAGCTCGGTGCGGTCGGAGGATGGGAAGAATTGCTGCGGCACGAAGCGGATGGCGTAGAGCGCGAGCACGAAAGCGGCGAGCGTCGCCGCGATCGTCACCCAACGCAGCCGGATCGCCCAACCCAGAAAGGCGGCATAGCCGCGCAGGATCGGCCCGGGCCTCGGCGGGCCGTCGGTCGTGCCCTCGGGCGCCTTCAGGATCGCCTTGCCGAGCAGCGGCGCGAACAGCACCGCGACGAACCAGGAGATCACCAGCGCGATCGCGACCACGGCGAAGATCGAGAAGGTGTATTCGCCCGCTGAGCTCGCCGCGAAGCCGATGGGGACGAAGCCGGCGATCGTCACCAGCGTGCCGGTCAGCATCGGCGCGGCGAGCGTGCGGTAGGCGAAGGTCGCGGCGTCGTCCTTGCTATCGCCCGCCGCGAGGCGGCGGATCATCGCATCGATGGTGGTCATCGCATCGTCGACCAGCAGGGTCAGCGCGATGATCAGCGCGCCGAGCGAGATGCGCTGCAGGTCGAGCCCGACCGCCATCATCACCGGGAAGACGATGGCCAGCGTCAGCGGGATGGACAGCGCCACCACCGCGCCGGCGCGCACGCCGAGCGCGATGAAGCTCACTACCATGATGATGAGGATCGCCTGCCAGAGGCTCTCGGTGAACTCACCGATGGCGGTGTCGACCACATCGGCCTGGTCGGCGACCAGCACGGGTTCGATGCCGATCGGCAGGCCGGCCTTGATCGCCGCCATCTCGCGCCGCAGGTTCTGGCCGAGCGCCAGGATGTCGCCGCCCTCGCGCATCGCGACCGCAAGGCCGATCGCCGGCTTGCCATTGACCCGGAACATCGGCTGCGGCGGGTCGGCGAAGCCACGGCGGACCTCGGCGATGTCGGTGAGCCGGACCAGCCGGTCGCCGGCCGCGAAGTTCAGCGCGGCGATATCGGCCTCGCTCTGGAAGGCGCCGGAGACCCGGATGGCGAGCCGTTCCTCGCCGGTCTGCACCACGCCCGCGGGCCGCACCAGGTTCTGCGCCTGCAACGCGACGAGCAGCGAGGTGTAGTCCAGGCCGAGACCGGCCAGGCGCTCGAGCGAGAACTCGATGAAGATGACCTCGTCCTGGGCGCCGAGGATCTCGACCTTCGTCACATCCGGCACCCGCAGCAGGCGCGAGCGGGCGGCCTCGACCTGGTCGCGCAGCTCGCGCTGGGTGAAGCCGTCGGCGGTGAAGCCGAAGATGATGCCGAAGGTGTCGCCGAAATCATCGTTGAAGCCGGGGCCGATGACGCCCTGCGGCAGAGTGTGGCGCATGTCGCCGATGCGCTTGCGCACCTCGTACCACATGTCCGGCACGATGCCGGCGGGGGTCGAGCCCTTCAGGTCGACGAAGATCGTGGTCTGGCCGGCGATGGTGTAGCTGCGCAGCGTGTCGACGTTGGGGGTTTCCTGCAGCGTGCGCTCCAGCCGCTCGGTCACCTGCAGCAGTGTCTCCTCGATGCTGGCGCCCGGCCACGCGGCCTGCACGACCATGGTGCGGAAGGTGAAGGCCGGGTCCTCGTTGCGGCCTAGCTTGAAGAACACCAGGCCGCCCGCGATCACCGCGACGAGCATGAAATAGACCAGCAGCTGCGGCCGCCGGATAGACCATTCCGAGAGGTTGGGTCCGATCATCGGGCGGCGCCCTGCGGCCCGAGCAGCCGCACCGTCTGGCCGGGGCGCAGCGCCTGCACGCCGGCGGTGACCACGATGTCGCCCGGCACGAGC
>Ga0114976_10002175_pt1 | contig 12326 bp, 14 predicted proteins | sample S_130805_EF_Meta_FD_87319 | JGI IMG/M metagenome (GOLD analysis project Ga0114976, IMG submission 87319) | Freshwater microbial communities from Lake Simoncouche, Canada to study carbon cycling - S_130805_EF_MetaG | ecosystem: Environmental > Aquatic > Freshwater > Lake | place: Lake...
TGCGCGCGTGTGCGTGGCGACCGATGTCGCGGCGCGCGGCATCGACCTGCCGGATCTCGGCCTCGTCATCCACGCGGACCTGCCGACGGATGCCGAGACGCTGCTGCACCGCTCGGGCCGCACGGGCCGGGCGGGCCGCAAGGGCACGGCGGTGCTGCTGGTGCCGCACAATCGCCGACGGGCGGCGGAGATGCTGCTCAATGCCGCGCGGGTGAAGGCCACATGGGGCCCGGCGCCGTCGGCGGAGGCCATTCGCGCCCAGGACAACTCGCGGATTCTCGCGCAGGCGCAGGACGCGGCGGCGGAAGAGAGCGCGGAGGATGATCTCGCGCTGGCCAGGCAGATGCTCGAGGCGGCGTCGCCGGAGGCGGTGGCGGCGGCGCTGGTGCGCGCACTGCGGGCGCCGCTGCCGGCGCCCGAGGAACTGGCGGCGCCGGCCGAACGGGCACCCACGGCACCGCGCGCGCCGCGCGCCGAAGGCCAGCAGGAAGGCGCCTGGTTCCGCATGTCGGTCGGGCGCCAGGGCAATGCCGACCCGCGCTGGGTGCTGCCCTTCCTCTGCCGGCGCGGCCATGTGACCCGGCAGGAGATCGGCCGGATCCGGGTGCTGGAGCGCGAGACCCAGTTCGAGGTGGCGCCCTGGGCGGCCGCGCGCTTCGCGCAAGCGGCGATGCGGCCCTCCGACGGCGAGGATGCGCATATCCGCATCCTGCCGCTCGGCGGATCCGCGGAGGCGCCGGCGCCGCGGGGCGAGGTCGCGCCGCGGGCCCCGCGCGTCCCGCGGGGTGACGCCTTGCCCGAGGCGCTGCGGCGCAAGCGGCCGGCGCCGAGGCAGGGCTGATGCGGCTGTACTACTCCTCGGGGTCGCCCTTCGCGCGGGCGGTGCGGGTGGCGCTGCGCGAGGCCGGGCTGCTCGACCGCGTGCAGGAGATCGAGACCACCTTGCGCGACCCGGCGGCGGTGGTGCTGCCGCACAACCCGGTCGGGCGGGTGCCGACGCTCGTGCTGCCGGACGGCGCGGCGCTGACCGAGACGGCGCTGATCCTGCCGTTTTTGGACAAACTCGGCGGGGCCTATCCGCTGGTTTCGGACAAAGGCCTGGCGCCGCTCGGCCTGGTGCTCGGCGCCATGGACGGCATGGCGGTGTGGAACCGCGAGTTGCGGCGGCCGGCCGATGAACGCTCGCCGGGGGTGATCGCGCTCGAGACCACGCGGCTCAATCGCGTCGCGGATGCGCTGGAAGCCCAGGTGGCGGCGGGCGACTGGGCGCTGGAGGGCCCGCCGGATGCGGCGCGGATCACGCTGGGTTGCCTGCTCGGCTATGCCGAACGGCGGCACCGGGCCTGGGCCTGGCGGGAGGGGCGGCCGGCGCTCTCGGCCTGGTTCGAGGCGATGGCGGCGCGGCCCGCCTTCCAGGCGACGCTGCCGCCGGTCAGCGGGCTCTGAGCGGGCTGCGGTTTTCGGACAAACCCCGTGCTGTGACCGGAATAAGTGACCTAAATTTGTTGAGGCCGATCCGGTCCTGATTCGGCGAAAGCCTGCTTCAAGCTCGCATTACCGCCGATCGGGTTTAGCAATTAAAGCCCTAAACCGGATTCCGCGCCCGGACAGCGGTCGGCGCTGGCCTGTCGGAGGGTGGGGGACGGATTCTCGGTTTCAATGAACGGACTATAATCCTACATCGCCGGGGCGCCGAAGTCCAGCGGAACCGCCCCGGCTCGGCCGCCGCCGCCGCCCCTCACCCCTCGATCCGGATTCCCGTCACCGCCACCAGGTCACGCCAGCGCGCCACCTCGGCCCGCTGGAATTGCGCGAAGGCCGCCGCCTCGAGCGGCGCCGGGAAGAAGCCGAGTTGGCCCAGCCGGGCGGCGAAGCCGGGCTCGGTCAGGATCGGCGGCAGGGCGGCGGAGAGTCGCGCGATGATGGCCTCGGGCGTCCGCGCCGGCGCCCAGAGGCCGAACCAGGCATCGACGGCCATGTACGGCGCACCGGCCTCGGCGAAGGTCGGCACCGCCGGCACCTCGGGCAGCCGCTGTGGCGCGCCGATGCCGAGCGCGCGCAGCCTGCCCTCCTGCACCAGCGTCGTGACCTGCGGCCAGGTCGAGACGAAGAAATCGACCGTGCCGGCGACGGTATCCGTCACCGCCTGGGCGCCGCCGCGATAGGGCACGTGGGTGGCGTCCATGCCTTCGCGCTTGACCAGGCTCTCGGCGATGACGTGGCTGGCCGAGCCGACGCCCGACGAGGCATAGGTCAGCTTGCCGCCATTCTTCCCCCGCGCGATCAGCGCGGCGAGGCTCTGGGACGGCGCGTTCGCGGGCACCACCAGCGCATGGTGCACCGCGGCGAGCCGGCCGATCGGGGCGAAATCCTCGACCGGGCGATAGGGCAGGGCGGCGATCATCGCGGCATTCGCCGCATGGGTCTGGTTGTTGCCGAGGGCCAGGGTGTAGCCGTCGGGTGCGGCGGTCGCGGCCGCCTGGGTGCCGACCACGGCGGCCCCGCCCGGGCGGTTCTCCACGATGAAGCCGGGGCCGGGGATGACGGCGGCCAGCCTCTCGGCCAGCGCGCGGGCCAGCACGTCGGTGCTGCCGCCGGGCGGATAGGCCAGCAGGATGCGCACCGGGCGGCTGGGCCAGGCCTCCTGCGCCAGCGCCGGAGACGCGGCGATCGTGGCGAGCAGGGCACGGCGGCGAATACCTGCGGTATGCTTCACGTTCTGGTGACCTCTTGCAGCGGAGAATGAGGCGGACGGAAACAAATGGTATTGTTTCTGCCGCACTCGTGCCACATCCGGCGGTGATACAGTCCCTGTAGCACGGGGGCTGCCATGCCGCAGGCGGGTGCGACAGGAGAGGCCAGGGCGGGCGAGGAGGAGAAGGCGATGGAGCGCGTGGATCGTCGTGCCGCGGCCTGGCCGGATTTCCTGCGTCGCATGCTGCTCGGCGCCAGCCTGGCGAGTTCCGCCGCGACCATGACCGCGCTGCCGGAGGAGAGCCCGCCGGCCGAGGTGGCCGACGCCGAGGCGCCGGGCGACCCGGCGCGGCCGTCGACGCGCCAGGCCTGACGCGCCCGCACCTGACGCGGCCTCAGCGCCGCGCCGCGAAGAAATCCCGCAGCAGGTCGCCGCATTCCGCCTCGCGCAGGCCGCCCACGATCTCGGGCGCGTGGTGGCAGGAGCTGGCGGCGAAGATCCGCGCGCCATGCTCGACGCCGCCGCCCTTCGGGTCATAGGCGCCGAACACCACCCGCTTCACCCGGAACAGGCTGGCCGCCTGGGCGCAGAGCGGGCAGGGCTCGAGCGTGACGGTCAGGGTGCAATCAACCAGCCATTTCTCGCCGCGGGCGGCGGCGGCGGCGCGCAGCGCCAGCATCTCGGCATGGGCGGAGGGGTCGCGCCGCGCCTCGACCTCGTTGCCGGCGCGCGCGAGGACGGCGCCGGCGGCATCGGTGACGACGGCGCCGACCGGCACCTCGCCGCGGGCGGCGGCGGCGCGGGCTTCGGCGAGGGCGAGTTCCATGGGACCCATCATGCCCTCAGTAGCGCCTGCGCCGCGCCGGCGGAAACGCGCGCGGGCCGACGAAGGCCGCCCGGCGGGAACCGGGCGGCCCCGCGGCTCAGCCCTGGGCGGGCTGGTCGGGCGGCGTAGCCGGTCGCTGGCGGCGCTCGGCCATGAACTCGTCGAACTCGGCCTTGTCGCGGGCGACCCGGAGGCGCTCGAGGAAGGCGGCGAATTCCTGCTGCTCCTCCTCCAGCCGCCGCAGCGTCTGCTCGCGGTAGTCGTCGAAGGCGCTGTTGCCCGAGGCAGAGGAACCGGGACGCGCCCCGCGCGGACCGCCCCAGCCGCAGCCGCCGCCGGCCATCATGCCGTGCCGGCGTGCCCAGCGCTTGCCGCCGATCCGCCCGGTCCCGAGCATGAAGAACAGCATGGCCAGCCCGATCGGCCAGAAGGCGATGAAGCCCAGCACCATTCCCGCGATCAGCAGCGGCTTCGGCACCGACCAGATGAAGGCGTATGGATCGAAGCTGCGCCCCGGGCTGCTACCCCAGCCGCCGAAGCCACCCGGCATGGCGCCAGGCTGAACGCTACCCGACATTGATGTCCCTCCTGTGTATGTAGGACATACTTACATTACGGATGGCCCCGGGCGGGTTCAAGGAAAACCGGACTTGGCGCGTGCAACGAAGGGTTACGGGTCCCCGGCTCAGCGCCCGCCGGCGAGGCCGAGGCTCTGCAGGTAGACCAGCATCCCCGCCTCCAGCAGCTCCTCGGGCGGCATGGGCAGCTTGCGGCAGGACTCGTCGGGCCGGCCGAACAGCGAGGCGATGCCATGCGCCATCGACCAGACATGCAGCGCGACCATCAGCGCCGGCGGGCGGCGGCCCTCGGGCAGCTCGGCGATGAGGCGCTCGGTCGCGCGGCGCAGCACGCCGAAGGCGGCATCGCTCGCGGATTGCAGGCCGGGGTGGTCGGCCGGCACGAGCCGGGTCTCGAACATCGCCGCGTAGAAGGCCGCCTCCTCGCGCGCGAAGCGGAGATAGGCGCGGCCGAGCCGTTCATAGGCGGCGAGCGGATCGGGCGTGCCATCCGCCCAGGCGCGCTCTAGCGCCTCGGTGAAGCGTTCGAAGCCCTGGCGGGCGACCTCGGCGAGCAGCGCCTCGGAATCGCGGAAATGGCGATAGGGCGCGCCGGGGCTGACGCCGGCCTGGCGGGCGGCCTCGGCGACGGAGAAGCCGGCCGGGCCGTGGCGGGCGATCAGCGCGACTGCGGCCTCGACCAGCGCGGCGCGCAGGTTGCCGTGGTGGTAGCCGCGCCGCTCGCCGGACCAGGTCATGTGAAGGGTATTTGCATCGCGGCGCAGCGGATGCCAGTCCCGGCCTTGCCGGCGCCAGGAGGCTGTCCCTGGGCGCGGCCGCCAAGCCGGTGCCGGACGGGGGATGGCGAGGCAGGATTGACCGGCGCCAGCCGGTGGCCGGCACGACCCGAACGCATCCTGGACGCAGCCTCCAGGTCCGGTACGATCCCGCGGAGCAGGCCGTGAGACCCCCATGAGGCGACGCCCCCTGTTCGGGCTTCTCTGCGCAGCGGCCGCGACGCCCGGCGCGGCACAGACGCCACGAGCCATGCCGCTTCGGCGGGTCGGCGCGTTGCTGGCGCTCTCGCAGGAGGATGCGGAAGCGCGGGCCCGCATCGCGGCATTTCGAGCCGAGCTCGAAAAGCGGGGCTGGCGTGAAGGCCGCAATCTTCATGTCGAATACCGATGGGCCGCTGCCGACCCGCACCTCGCAAGCCGCCATGTCTCCGAACTGGTGCAGCAGCAGCCCGACGTGATCTTCGCCGCCCCGACCTCGATGGCCGCCGCGGTCCATCGCGAGACCCGCAGCATCCCGGTGGTGTTCGCCCAGGTTGCAGATCCGGTCACGGAAGGCCTGGTCGCCAGCCTCTCGCAGCCAGGCGGGAACATCACCGGCTTCTCGCACTTCGAGTTCGGCATCGGCGCCAAATGGCTCGAGGTGCTGAAGGACATCGCCCCGAATGTCGAACGGGTGGCAGTCCTGTATGATCCGGCGAACCGGGCATCCATGGGCTACCTTCCGTCCATGGAGACGGCGGCACGGGCCCTCGCGCTGGACATCATGGCGTCCCCGGTGCGCGACGATACCGAGATAGCGCGCGTGACGGACGCCCTGGCGCGGGACGGAAACGGCGGGCTGGTCCTGATACCCGGTCCCCTGATCGGGGTGCGGCACCGCCAGATCATCGCGCTCTCGACCCGGCAGCGGCTGCCCAATCTCTTTTCGTTCAGATACTATCCGCAGGACGGAGGGCTTGCGTCCTACGGCGTCGACCTCGTCGATCTCTACCGGCATGCGGCGGGCTACGTCGACCGCATCCTCCGTGGAGCCCGACCGGCCGACCTCCCCGTCCAGGGGCCGACGCGTTACGAGCTGGTGATCAACGCGAAGGCCGCAATGGCGCTCGGCCTGAGCCTGTCGCCGACGCTGATGGCCCGCGCGGACGAGATCATCGAGTAGCGGCGGCCTTGCCGCGACGCGGCCGCGGGGGCTAGCACAGCGCCATGGCGCACCGTCCCCTCATTGGCCTTACCCTCGATTCCGAGCCGGCCGGCGGCTGGTCGAAGCTACCCTGGTACGCGCTGCGGCAGAACTACTTCAGCGCGGTGATCGAGGCCGGCGGCCTGCCGGTCGCGCTGCCCCACCACCCGGAACTCGCCGAGGAATACCTGGCGCGGCTGGACGGGCTGCTGGTGACCGGCGGCGCCTTCGATGTCGATCCCGCGCTCTGGGGCGATGAGCCGCTCCACCCGAAGGTGACGCTGAAGCCGGGGCGGACGGATTTCGAACTGGCCGTTACCCGCGACGCGCTGGCGCGCGACATTCCCGTGCTCGGCATCTGCGGCGGCCAGCAGCTGCTGGCGGTCGCCTTCGGCGGCACCTTGATCCAGCACATCCCCGATGCCGTGCCGGATGCGCTGGCGCATGAGCAGCCGACGCCGCGCATCGGGCCGGGCCATGAGATCGCGGTTGCCGAGGACACGCTGCTGCGCCGGATCACCGGCCGCGCGCGCATGGCCGTCAACAGCGCGCATCACCAGGCGGTGGCGACGCCGGGCCAGGGCGCGATCGTGAATGCGCTGGCCCCCGACGGCGTGGTCGAGGGCGTCGAGCATCCCGGCTACCGCTTCGCGCTCGGCGTGCAGTGGCACCCGGAATACGCGGTGGACGAGGCCGATCCGCTGATCTTCCGGGCCTTCGTCGCGGCCGCTCGTGGCTGAGGAGGAGGAAGACGGCGCGCGCGGCGAGCGCATCGCGAAAGTCCTGGCGCGCGCCGGCGTGGCTTCGCGCCGCGATGCCGAGAAGCTGATCGCCGAGAAGCGCGTGAAGCTCGAGAACGTCGTGGTCGAGACGCCGGCGACCTTCGTGCAGCCGGGCGCGCTGATCACGGTGGATGGCAAGCCGGTCGCCGGGGCGCAGCGCACCCGGCTGTTCCGCTACCACAAGCCGGCCGGCCTCGTGACCACGCATCGCGACGAGAAGGGCCGCCAGACGGTGTTCGCGGCGCTGCCGCCGGGGCTGCCGCGGGTGGTCTCGGTCGGGCGGCTCGACCTGAACTCGGAAGGTCTGCTGCTGCTGACCAATGACGGTGCGCTGGCCCGCAAGCTGGAACTGCCGTCGAATGGCTGGCTGCGGCGCTACCGCGTGCGGGTGCACGGCACGCCGGATGAGCGGGCGCTGGCGGGCCTCGCGCGCGGCGTCGTGGTCGAGGGCGTGAAGTACGGCCCGATCGAGGCCGGGCTCGACAGCCGCAAGGGTGCGAATGCCTGGCTGACGGTCGCCATCCATGAGGGCAAGAACCGCGAGGTGCGCCGGGTGATGGAGCATCTCGGCCTCGGCGTGACGCGGCTGATCCGGACGGCCTATGGCCCGTTCCAGCTCGGCAGCCTGCCGCGCGGCGCGGTCGAGGAGGTCAACCCGAAGGTGCTGCGCGAGCAACTGGGGCTGGATGCGCCCAAGCGGGTGCGGCCGGCGTGAGGATAATTGCCGGGCGCTGGCGCGGCCGGAAACTGGTGGCGCCCGCGGGCACGGCGACGCGGCCGACCGCGGAGCGGGTGCGGCAGGCGGTGTTCGACATGCTCTGGCACGCGCCCTGGGGCGGGCGGGCACGCGTCGAGGGTGCCGCGGTGCTGGACGCCTTCGCCGGCACCGGCGCGATGGGGCTCGAGGCGCTGTCGCGCGGCGCGGCGCGGGCGATCTTCCTGGAACGCGACGCGGCGGCGCTGGCGGCGCTGCGCGCCAACATCGCGGCGTGCCGGGCGGAGGGCGAGGCGCGGATCATCCCGGGCGATGCGCTGCGGCCGCCGCGCGCGCCGGCGGCGTGCGGGTTGGTGTTCCTCGACCCGCCCTATGCGGTGGGCGCGGTGGAAGCGGCGCTGACGGCGCTGCGCGGCGCCGGTTGGATCGCGCCGGGCGCGCTGGTGGTCGCCGAATATGGCGTGGCACCGGCAGCGCCGCCCGAAGGCTTCGCGCTGCTGGCGGAACGCGCGCATGGCGCGGCGCATTGCCTGGTGCTGACCCCGCAGCCCACGCCGTAGCGCCGTGCGTCGCTGGAGCATGCTGCGTTCGCATTCGCTCACGCAACGCGCTTTAGCCTTTGTCGGGTCGCGGGATTCAGCGTTTTCGGCGATTCCGCCTCAACGCATCCCGCGCTAGATCGGCGGCGCCTTCAGCCAGGGATAGCCGCGCGCCCCGCGCTCGAAGCCGAACTGGAACAGCGCGCGCATGTAGCCCTGGTCGAAGGGCGCCGGCAGCTCCATGTCGAATTCGCGGCCGATATAGGCGAGGTTGAAGTCCACCCCGTCGCGCTGCGTGGCGGCGTACATGCGCAGCACGTCGCTGTAGCCGCTGGCGGCGATCATGGTCGAGATCGCCCGCGCCGCGATCCCCATGGTGCGGCGTTCCACCGCGGCCCATTCCGGATCGAGCCGGCCGTTGCGGATGATGTAGGCGTTGATCGGCGCGACCGCCTGGCCGCGGCCGCGGCGCTCCCGCCGGCCGCGGGCGGCGATGGCGGGATAGAGGAAGCCCTGCGCGAAGGCGCCGCCGTCGACGTGCATTTCCTGATAGGGCTGGCCGTTCGCCAGCACGTCGAACATCACCGGCGGGAAGGCCCCGGGGATCGCGGCGGAGGACAGCAGGATGCGGCGGACCGTCTCGGGCGCCTTCGGATGGCCGCTGGCAGCGATCGCGCCGATGTTCCAGATGACCGGGAGCTGGGCGTCGAGATTGGTGCTGGCGATCAGCAGCAGGCGGCCGCTCTCGTAGTTGCGGGTGATCCCCGCCAGCATCCGCTCATCCAGCAGGCGGGAGATGGTGCGGAACAGCGGCGAGTTGTCCGCCAGCCCGTCATCCCAGATCGCCGCCGTCAGGCTGCGCTGCCGCAGGATGTCGGATGCCGCGATCTCGGTGTAGACGCTGCGGAGCTGCGGATCGTAATCCGGGCCGAGATAGGCGAAGGGCGCGGTCAGCGCGCCGGTGCTGATGCCGGTGACGAGCTCGAAGCGGGGCCGGTCGCCATGCTGGGTCCAGCCGCAGAGCAGACCGGCGCCGAAGGCCCCGTTCTCGCCGCCGCCGGAGACCGACAGCACCTGCAGCGGCGGCAGGACCGCCGTGGCGGGCAGGCCCTTGCTGGTGCGCAGCCGTGCCGCCGCCGCGGCGAATTCCTGCTCGAGCGCGAGCGCGCTGGCGGGGTCGGTCATCAGGAAGCGCTCGTTCGGCACGCCGAGCACGGTGGCCGAGGCGGTCAGCTGGCGCGGCACCGCGGCGCCGCGTTCCGGCCGCGCGCAACCAGCGATGCCGAGGCCCGCGCCGACGGTGGCCAGCCGCAGCAAGCCACGCCGCGCGGCGTTGTCGCCAAGGGATCGGACCATCGCCGTGTACCACCTCCCAGCACAGCAGTTCATGTATATACCTGAACGCCACTGGCAGGAACGGTCCACGCCGCCGGGGCGGGCAGGGCGCCGGAGACCGGGAGCCTCGCTGGCTGCCGCCAGCGCGCCTCAGCCGACCGGCAGGTTGTCCAGCAGCCGCACCTGGCCGAGCCTTGCCGCGGCGATCAGCCGGCTGCCGGGCGCGAAGGCCGACAGCGGCCGCAGCGTCGCCGCCTCGACCAGCGCGATGTAGTCGGGCGCGAAGCCCGCGCGTCGCAGCGTGGCGTCGGCCTCCGCCAGCACCGCGTCCACCGCCTCGCCCGCCACGATGCGCGCCACGACGCGCCGCAACTCCGCCGGCAGCGCCGCCGCCCGCGCGCGCTCCTCCGCCGCGAGGAACCGGTTGCGCGAGGACAGCGCCAGATCATCCGCCTCGCGCACCGTCAGCACCGGCAGGATGCGTACGGGGATGTCGAGGTCGCGCGCCATGCGCGTGACGACCTGCAGCTGCTGCCAGTCCTTCTCGCCGAAGGCCGCGATATCGGCGCCGGTCTGCAGGAAGAGCTTGGCGCAGACCGTGGCGACGCCGCGGAAATGCCCGGGCCGCGCGGCGCCTTCCCAAAGTGCCGGGATCTCCGCCACCTCGATGCCGGTGGCGAAGCCTGGCGGATACATGACCTCGGGCCTCGGCAGCCAGGCGAGGTCGCAGCCGGCGCCGCGTAGCTTCTCGAGGTCGCCCGCCTCGTCGCGCGGATAGCGCGCGAGGTCCTCGTGCGGCAGGAACTGCGTCGAGTTCACGAAGATCGAGGCAATGACGAAGCCGGCCTCGCGCCGTGCCGCGGCGACCAGCGCGAGATGCCCGTCATGCAGCGCGCCCATGGTTGGCACCAGGCCGATGCGGTGGCCCGCGCGGCGCGCCTCGCTGGTGGCCGCGCGCAGGCTTGCGATGTCACGGCAGACCAGCACGACGCGTTCCTCTCGCGGTGAAGGGCGCGCGGGCTTAGCGGGATGGCGCCGGCTTCGCCAGCCTAGACCATGATCCGCGCTGACTGAAGCGCGGACCATGGTCTAGCCTTTTGTTTTGTCGCGTGATTCACGCCTCCGGCTGTTCCAGCCTGCGGCGATCACGCTCTAGCTTTTCTGCGCGCGCCCGCGCTCCCACACCATGTCGGGCGGGCTCCACAGCCCCGGGTCCTTGATCGCGGCCGCGAGCGCGCCGCAGACCGCGGCGAGGATCGCCTCGCCCTTCTCGGCGGTGGCCGCGCGCGGGTCGCCGCGCACGCCGGTGCGGGGCGCGCGCTCCATGAAGGACCAGAAGCGGACCATCCCGGCGGGCGGGTTGGGCGGCGGGTTGGACATCGCCTCGGCCACCTTGTCCTGGCGCACCTGCGCGGCGTCGAGCGCGAGCCAGAGGCTGGTCTCGCCCTCGCAGGCGTGGTGGATGCCGGGCTGCGTCGTCAGGACCGCCGCGATCTCCTTTGGCGCGAGCTGCGGCCAGGTGGTGACGACGACGGGGATGCCGAACTCGGCCGCGAGCTCGCGCGTGCTGACGGCGAGCGGGTCGATGTTGCCGCCATGGCCGTTGACGATCAGCAGGCGCTGGAAGCCATCGGCCAGGATCGAGCGCACAACGCAGCGCAGCACCGCGTGGAAGGTCGCGTGGTCGAGCGTGATGGTGCCGCCGAAGGGCAAATGGTGTTCCGACAGCCCCAGCCACATCGGCGGCAGCACCACGGCGGGTGCGCCCGCTTCGCGCACGCCGCGCAGCGCGATCTCATGCGCGCAGTAGCTGTCGGTCCAGACCGGCAGATGGGGCCCATGCTGCTCGAGGCTGCCGATCGGCAGCACGACCAGCGCGCCCTCCGCGGCGCGCGCCTTGAGCTCCGGTGCGGTCAGGCGTTCCCAAGCGTATTCGGTCATCGGCCTGTGTCCCCCATGCATCGCGCCAGGGTTGGATGCGGGATGGCGCCGGTCAAGCTTGACCAGGCCGCGTGCGACGCCTGCAATGCGCGGCGAGGTAGGGAACGCTCATGGCCGAAATCCGCGTGAAGTCCGAGATCGCCGGCTCCGTCTGGAAGATCCTGAAGCAGCCTGGCGACGAGGTGACGGTGGACGAAACGCTGCTGCTGCTGGAGTCGATGAAGATGGAGATCCCGGTCGTCGCGCCGAAGCACGGCACGGTGCTCGATGTGCGCGTCGCCGAGGGCGAGGCAGTGGCCGAGGGCGATATCGTGGTGGTGATCAAGGCGTAACGCCGAGCGCCCTGTCGATCACGCCGGCATCGCCCGCGGTGCCGCGCCAGGCGATGTGGTGGTCGGGGCGCACGAGCAGGCAGCCCGGGCCGTAGACCGCGCGCGCCGAGGCGTCGCGGAGTTCGAGCACCGTCAGCGGCACGCCGCGCGCGCGAGCGGCGGCGATGATCGCGGCGCAGGGCGGCGCGTCGATCGCCAGCAGCGTGAACCAGGGGCCGAGCCGGTCGAAGACCGCGCTGCCATCGGCCAGGAACAGGCTGGGCAGCCGCACGCCGGGGATGGTGGTCGGCGTATAGGTCAGCGGGTCGTCGGGTGGCACGGCGTCCACATCGTGCGCGATCACCGGCGAGGCGCGATAGGCATAGCCCCACTCGATCCCCCAGCACTCGTTCTCGGCATTGCCGAGGGCGGCGATCTTCGCCGCGGCGCGGGCGCGGGCGGCGTCGCCCGTGGCGCCCGCCTCGTACAGCGCCGCGCCTTCCGCATCGTAGACGCCGGAGACCGCGATGCGCACGCCGGTATGGCGGCGCGAGCCCTCGCGGTTGCGGAGGCCAATCGGATGGCGCTCGGCATGGTAGCTGGCAGCGAGCGCCGGCCCGCCGAAGCCCTGGCACAGCGCCGCCA
>Ga0114976_10002176_pt1 | contig 12326 bp, 8 predicted proteins | sample S_130805_EF_Meta_FD_87319 | JGI IMG/M metagenome (GOLD analysis project Ga0114976, IMG submission 87319) | Freshwater microbial communities from Lake Simoncouche, Canada to study carbon cycling - S_130805_EF_MetaG | ecosystem: Environmental > Aquatic > Freshwater > Lake | place: Lake...
ACAAGGACTAAACTTTTAGGCGAAGCTTCTGAAGATGTAAAAGAATTGGGAAAGGGTAAAAAACCTAAGAAATGTTAATCTGAAGAAGGTATATTTCTGAATAACTCTTTTGCAGGCTCCAAATAGGCTTTTCCGGAAAGGAATTCCATTTTTTCATTCAGCGATTTAATCCAGGTATCATATACAACACCTTGAAGTGTTGTAGGTTTATGACGCAACATCGTGTAAAGTTGTTGGCAATCTTTTGCAATTTGTTTAGCCTCCTGAGTTAACCAAACATTTTTAAAGTTTTCCATAATATACTTTTCTCCGGTTGGAGAAGGATGAATCATATCCTCAGCATAAAAACGGTAATCTCTAAGATCATCTGTAAGCAATTCATAAGCAGGAAAATACCTTGCCAATTTATTTTTTTGCAACCAGGTATAAAGGGTATAATTTAAAATCCCTTTGGATGCTGAATTTTCCTGAAATCCGTCTTTAAGATGTCTAACAGGAGAAACAGTAAAGCAGATTTTTGCCTGAGGATTAATGGCCTGAATACTTCGGTGAATGGTATCCAGATTTTTAAAAATTGATTCAGGAGAACTTAAAACTTTTGTAAACAAGGTATTGGCTTGCCTGTGACAATTGGCTGCTATTTTTCCGGTTTGGTTAACCTTGTATCCCCAACTTGTACCCAGAGTTACTATAACCAAATTTGCCTTTTCTAAAAAGAAACGTGCAGTAGTTAAAGTGTTATTTATTTGGTTTAAAACAGATTCTAAGGAATCCCCAAAATAACCTGATTGTGCTTCAAAGGTTTTCCAAAGACCATTTTCATTAAAAAAATCGGTCTCATGGAACATTTTGTCCTCAGCGATTCTTTCAAAAAGATGTGCAATTGCTTCAGGATGAAATACTACACCAAATGGATTTCCTTTCGATTCAAAACCCCAGTCAGACAAATGACTATGGATACTATCACTAAAGCAGGAGCCAAATGAAAAAAGTTTCATGGTTTGGTTTACTGCAACGTCCGGCGTATCCGGTGAACAAACGGTTCTGAATTCCATAGCACACAAAAATTGACACCTTAAATTTAAGTGTGGATATCAGGAATCTATTGCTGAAATAAAGCAGTAGCATTGACAATGATCCATTGGATTAGCCGATTTCTTATACTGATATTCATTGCAACCGGAACAGCCTGCAGTTCCAAACATCATGTTTCTGCTTCTAAAAAGAAAAAAAAGTACTCAACTGTTAGTAAACCTGCTGAGAAAAAGCCTAATGCAAGCACTTCCATTAAAAAATCAAAGACAAAATCTGAATCAACAAATACCAAAGCCAACAAAGTAATTTCAACGGCAAAATCTTTTATTGGAACTCCCTATAAAACCGGAGGTACCACAAAAACTGGAATGGATTGCTCTGGATTAATGATTCAATCCTTTAAATCTGCGGGCATTTCTTTACCTCGCGTTTCTTCTGAGCAAGCTAACGAGGGTAAATCTGTTTCTTTGAAAGAAATTTTACCCGGAGATATGGTCTTTTTTGGAGAAAGCCCAAAATCTAAAACCGTAAATCATGCCGGACTCGTTGTAGAAGTACCTGAAAGAAATAAAAAGGTATTGTTTATCCATGCCTCTACCTCAAAAGGCGTTCGGATTGATGACTTGTATTCAGAATATTGGTTTCAGAAATTTATTACTGCCAGAAGGGTAATTCCTTAACATCATAGGGAATCAATCGGGGGCATCTTCTGTTTTATTACGGTCTACTTTGTACTTTTGGGTTTTTAAGCCATGAATTTTCAACTAAGCGAGGAGCACCTGCTGATTCAGCAAACTGCCAGAGAATTTGCTCAGACTGTTCTGTTACCTGGGGTAATAGACCGTGATGAAAAACAATATTTTCCCCAGGAAATTTTAACCCAAATGGGTGAACTTGGATTTCTTGGAATGATGGTAGATCCGAAATATGGAGGCGGTGGTATGGATACCGTTTCTTATGTTTTGGTAATGGAAGAACTTGCCAAAGTTGATGCTTCTGCAGCTGTAATTGTTTCAGTAAACAATTCTTTGGTTTGCTGGGGTTTAGAGACCTTTGGATCCGAAGATCAAAAAAGTAAATACTTGCACCGCTTAGCCAAAGGAGAAATCATTGGTGCTTTTTGTCTGTCTGAACCAGAAGCTGGAAGCGATGCAACTTCTCAAAGGACCACTGCAGAAGATAAAGGAGATTACTATCTGGTAAATGGAACAAAAAACTGGATTACAAATGGCAGTATCGCCAGTGTTTACCTGGTAGTTGCCCAAACAGACAAAGAAAAAGGACATAAAGGAATAAACTGTTTAATTCTTGAAAAGGGCATGCCGGGCTTTGAAGTTGGGCCTAAAGAAAATAAACTAGGCATTCGTGGCTCAGATACCCATACCCTGCAATTCAATGACGTAAAAGTTCCTAAGGAAAACAGAATTGGGGAAGATGGTTTTGGCTTCAAGTTTGCCATGAAAACGCTTGGCGGAGGCAGAATTGGAATAGCCGCTCAGGCCCTTGGAATTGCTTCAGGTGCGTTTGAAAGAGCATTGGCTTATTCCAAGGTGAGGAAGGCTTTTGGCAAAGAAATTATGCATCATCAAGCCATTCAGTTTAAGTTGGCAGATATGGCAACTGAAATTGAAGCCTCCAGGTTATTGTGCCTGAAAGCAGCAAGAGAAAAAGACCTCGGAATGGATTATACCCTTTCTGGTTCTATGGCCAAACTGTATGCCTCCAGAACAGCGATGCATGTTGCCTCAGAAGCCATTCAGGTGCATGGCGGAAATGGATATGTAAAAGAATACCATGTTGAACGCCATTTAAGAGATGCAAAGATTACAGAGATTTATGAAGGAACTTCTGAAGTTCAAAGAATTGTAATATCCAGAGCTTTGTTGTCCTGATAATTATAATATTAAACCAAAAAAGGCTGTTTCATAACGAAGCAGCCTTTTTAATTTTTTAGGTTCGGTTAATTATTCGTTGACCATTTTGCTGTCGAAGTCAAACACAAGTGTAAATCTCAGTGTGTTTTGTAATGGATGGTTTTGTCCTGTTGGTGCCAGGTAAGCAAAATCTAATCCAAAGGTGCGGTATCTTAAACCAGCACCAAAAGTGAAATATTTTCTGTTCCCTTTGTATTTGTTTTCATAAAAATATCCTGCACGAATAGCAAACAGATTATTATACCAGTATTCTAAACCGGTTGCTATATTGATTTCCATAATCTCTTCTTGAAATTTTGAAAATTGTTTGGTCGAGTCCTCATTATAAAAGCCTGTGGCATCACCAAAGCTTCCAAACATTCCGTTTAGTAAGGAAACCTGAGTTGATCCACCTGCAGAAGGCACCAGCAGCTTGTTAAAATCCTGGGTAAAGGAAAAGGTATTGTATTCATCAAGGCCAAATTTAAAAGCGTATCCTGTTCTTAAATTTATTGGAATGAAATCACGCTGACTGGAATTGGTGTAGGCCATCTTAGCACCAATGTTGGAGATCGAAGTACCCCATTTGAAATTAATCGGGATATCTCCTTTTTTACCTTTTGCTGTAAAATCTGAGTTATAAGTAACTGAAACATCACCAGCAACAGATTGACCGGGTTTAGTTGTAAGGCCTCCCAATTGTCTGGCACCGGCCAGGTTGGAATAAATGTATTTTAGGTTTAGACCTGCTGACAGGTTTTTGGTAACTTTTCGGGTATAACCAGCAGTCAGAGCGAATTCCGATGCATTGAATTTACCAGTTTCTATAGCGCTTTCATCGGTAAAAATGATTTCACCTAAAGAGAAATAATCCAGAGAGTAACCGAATACGCCTCCTTTTTCTCCCAGATTGTGGTAACCTGCAAGATAGGCCAGATTAATATCTGGAACCAAGTACCTTAACCAAGGGGTATAGGAAAGAGAGTAGCCCATTTTTTTCTGGGTAAATGCCAGATTGGAAGTGTTCCAGTACATAGCGTTAGCATTATCTGCTATTGCAGCACCAGCATCACCCATGGCGCCACTTCTGGAATCAGGACCTATCATCAAAAATGGTACTGCTGTTGTGATGGTACGTAGTCCGACCCTGCCAGATTGTGCCAGTGCCAAAGAGCCAGATAGGATAGTTAGAAAACTAAGAGTTAGTGAAAAAACGATTTTTCTTTTTGTGAAAACCATAAGGGTATTGACCTTTTTTAAATTTACTTGTTTGTGTGTAAACACTAAAATGCCAGATTGCAAAATTAGTGTTATATATGATTGTACTTGCAGAGTTGGTCTTAAAATTAACAGATTACCTTAGAAGTACTAGTTTTTCGAACTTGGAAACATGCTCTCCACGAGAAGGCACCTTAACCGAAACTTCATAAACGTATACGCCTTTACCTAATTTGTCTCCGTAATCATCTAAACCATCCCAATCGAGCGTATTAAAGAGATTACCTTCTGCAAGTGTCTGAGCAGTAAGCGTTTTTACTAATTTGCCAGAAACTGTATAAATTCTGATTACAGCTTGAATGAATTCTCCATTTCTGTTATGTTCAAAGAAGAAACGGGTGTTTGTAGTAAACGGGTTGGGATAATTCAATACGTGTTCCAGAGCCAATTTTGCATCATCGGCGACAATAAAACGCGTTTTTGCTGTATTTGAGTTGTTGGCAATATCCCAAACTTTTAGTTCAAGATCATACTCTCCTGGTGTAAGTGAGGTATAATTGTACCTGATAGTTCCATCCTTATAACTGTCTTTTTTGGCGGAATAGAACTCATTTAAAATGGTAGCATTTCCCTCATTACCATTCAATTTGGCGGTGATTTCATGACCAATACCTGTACCAATGGTGTTTATGCCACTTTCATCTGAGACATTGGCCATCAATACCGGATTTTGATTGACAAGACCTCCATCAGCCCATTTTTCATCATTGAGAAACAACTCGATCTCAGGACCAATTTTATCTGGAGCTACAGTTGTGTCTGTTCCACCAACTATAAATTTTGAGGAACAGCCTGCTCCATCGGTGGAGTTACCAATAAAATACAGGCTTATTTTTCCTCTTCCATCCTCATAAGAAATATCCAAAGGAACTTTGAATTGAAAAGTAAAGTCACCAGCATTCACAGAGGCTTCTCCATTAAAAATCCTGTTTTTTTGAACCTGATAGGTAAAGGGGCAACGAATGGTATTCACATCCAGAGGTTTATCAAAAACAGTGGAGTAGAGAGAACCCGAATATTGATCGAGTTTAATACCCTGTCGATTTTGAATTTCCCCTTCAACAGTTACAAGAGATAATGCTTTTAATGGAACAGAATCATTTAAACTTAAATCAATACCATTTATTTTTTTAACTGTTGCCTGAAGATTGGGATATGCCAGCATAATTCCGGGATCACCCATGAGTGTAAAATTTCTGTTATTGATACCGTTTAGCCAGGAAGCATTTTTAGTTCTGAAAAATACTTCTCCTAAATAAGGCATACGATTATTTATGGTGTCATAGGTAAAAACATGATTATAGAAATTGCTGTTTAAGGTTGCATTTGGGCCAGAGTATACCAGTCTTACCGTGGTAAGCATAGCAATTGCTCCTCCAAATTCTTTAATAGCAAGCAGTTCCGCCCCAGATCTTCTCTCCGGATCATCATATCTGCCAAATTCGCAGGTAGCAGTAATAAAAACGGGTAATTTTTCTCCATTGTTAATTTTCTGTATATCAGATATTTCCAAAATTTTTGAATTTGACCAACCTGTTTCTCCACCATGACCAGTATAGTTTACCAGCAGAGAGCCCTCATCCAATTTTTGAAGCAACGCTGCTTTGCCATCCGGAAAACGACTTCCTTCAGCAGTATTGGTCATTACATAACTATCCATATACACTTTGGATAAATTAGAACAAGGCGAGCGCAGATTTATCTGACTGGAATAATTATCCGCTTGGGTAACGTGCAAACAACCATCCGAATCTTTATGATCTGCTACCAATAATACTTCATTTCTCCATGTTCCAATAGCTGATGTACTTGTTAGATAATTCCGAATTTTATTTGTTACAGCCTGAGCTTCAGAGGCATTTATAACTGGAATTCTTCCAACACCTACATCTAGCATATGAGTTTGAATTGAATTATCGTTGGGATATTGAAAAGTTGATTCTCCCCAAAAACCTTCGTTGTCGTCCAGGAAACCAAAGTAATCATCACTTACATAGGACAAAGTCGGTCTCAATGAATTTCTGCTCTGATAGGTTGGAACCAAGTTGGTCAATATGTTAGGGGTAATTCTGCTTTTGGGATCATAACTACCTTCACCATACATTAGAACAAAATCTGGCATCAGAGAAGGGTCTGTTCCTGCTCTGTCATAAAACATTTTAATAAAGTCCCTGATTCCTGAAATGTCCATTCTTCCACCTGAAAACTCGTTATAAATTTTATCACAGGTAACTGCATGTACTGTACGTCCATATACTGTTCGATGGAGATTGGCGAGGTTTTCTGCTTCATTCAACAGTGAAGGATGAGTAATTATCAGGTAATCAGCCTGAGAGAGCCCATGCAAATTTTGATTTTCTATTTTCCCGATATAAACAGGGTTTTTTAAAAGAGAATTATTAAATACAATAAAACTTTTAAGCGTATCTGAGGTAACGGAAAAAGTATAATCACTTCCATTTAAAGTTCCGTTGACCTGAACCGGTCGTAAGGGGTTGCTGATATCCCAAAAAACGCAGGTAGGGTCTGCATTTGAAAAATTTAAAGAATATGTATTATTATCTCCCGAAATTCGGGGGAAACTAAAAATTTGTTCGGCATTGGCTATAACAAGATTCTTTTCAAATTGAACATCAATGTAATCCAGCCAACCTATATTGACAGGCGAAGCAGAATTTTTATTGTAAATCAACTCAACTGTCAATAGTCCATCGGTTACCATTGAAGCAGGAACATAAAACGTTCCTGTATTCAGGCTGGCATAATCTGCCTCATAATTGTTTATTAATACAGAGGAAAGATTAACTGTTCCTACAGTGCTACCTTCAAGTTTTACTGTGAAATTGGTATTTATACTCGAACGGGCAATAACCCGAACGGTAACTCTTATTAGTGAATCCTGATTTGCATTACTGATAGGAAAATTAAAGGATCTTGAAGAAGTTAAATCAAAAGATTCTCCAAACCACATTCTGCCAGATTTTATAAAGTTGGACAATTCTTGTTCATAAAAAAGCCCTTGTGTTGCATTGGAAAGAGGGGTGCCTCCAGAAAGTCCAGGAGAAACTGTAACTCTTTGTGTTGCATTGGCCTCATTAAAGTTTAAAAAGTAAAAGACACTATCTGTAAAGAAATTCAATTCATGATAATAATTCCCGTTCACCCCATTACCTTTAAATGGATGTGGATTATCTCCATAAAACAATATATAATCCTGGGAATCAAAGGTTCCATCATTCATGCCCACCAATTGTATAGCGTTTTCAACCAAATCATCATTTCGATAGTCGCTATTTGCCTGACTAAGCATTCCCCCTCCATTTCCAAAAAGCCGAATTTGCTGAGGATTCAAACTTCCAGGATCAATCCCTAAGGCCTGAATAAAGGAATAATCTATTCTATGTATTCCTTGTAGGCTTGTCCCGATTTTATACCAGTTTCCAGATGACAAAACAGAATTTGAAGCATATGTCCTGGCATTTTGCTGGATTTTATTTTGGGGGGCCTCTCTATAGGATAACTTATACTTAACGGAAGTTGCCTTTCTGAAGGAAGTGCCATCAGTTCTGACTTGAACTGGGTATACTCTTATATATTGAAATTGTTTTTTTCGATAAGTAACTACAGGTCCGGAAATAACCGGATTTGCTGGGTACCATTCAGATGCCCTGAAATCAGATATAGGACTCGTATTGAAAATCCGGTTGCTTTCTTCAATTGCAGAAACCGATTCTGTTCCTTCTGAAATAATCTCTTTTCCTTCCGGGACAGGTATAAGAAAATCCTTACAAGGTAGATTTACCACCTTATCATCATAGGAGGCTCCGGTAAAATAAAAAGCCTCTAAAGAGCTGCCAGATGCATTATTTTCAGGGATTCGGATGTTTTTTCCCCATTCAGGAACAAAGGTATTCCACACCCCGATTTCCACAGAAGCAGGGGTAATCTGTGATAAAGGAATGTCTTTCCGGGTTTGGCCGGAAAGAATTACAGGAACAATAAATAGTAAAGGCAAGGAAATTAGGCCAGTTCTCAATGATTTTAGCACACTTATATATACGTTAAAATACAGTAGCAAGGAACGAATTTTTTATGGGTACTTCAAGGTAAAAAAATCTACCTCGCTAGAAATAAAAATACAGAAAGTTTCTCTTGGATTTTGTTTTTTGAGTGGATAGCCGTATTTTTAAACTTCAATTACACTATACCCTCAAGGTTGGTTTTAGTTTTGCCCTTAGTAATGAGAATAAGGACTGCCATTTTTACCCTGCGACTTTTCCTATTTTGTGCATTAGTCACAATATTTTGCTCGTCCGGTTACGGCCAGGATCCGCAGTTTTCGCAGTATTATGCAAATCAGGTTTTGCTCAATCCTGCGTTTACCGGAGCCGCTGATGGCCCCAGGGTGGTTATGAATTATCGCCGTCAATGGGTTGCCATTCCTGGTTCATTCAGAACTATGGCATTTGCCTATGATCAGAATGTATTCTTCGGAAAAACAGAGCATGGACTTGGAGTGACAGTATTGACCGACCGTGCTGGGGAAGGTAATTTAACCAAGCTCGACCTGATGGCGAACTATTCCTATAAGTTAATGATAACCAGACCTGGAGCTAAGTTATTCCATGCGGTTAGATTCGGGCTTGCTGGTGGAATCCAACAATCCAGCATTGACTTTTTCAGGTTAAGGTTTCCAGATCAGATTGATCCAAGAGATGGACAAATATATCAAACTCAGGAGAAAGGATTTAATCAGTCCTATATGATACCTGATTTCCAAACAGGATTGTTATATTATAATAATTACGCCTATTTTTCCATTACAGCTAATCACCTAACTGAGCCAACACAGCGCTTTTTTACCGGAGCACTTGGAAATAATGCAGATCCAAAGCTGCCTAGAAAAATAACTGTTACTGGTGGAGTGAATATTCCATTTGGACCAAAGAGCAACCCAGACATGTATAATATTACACCTGTGTTCATTTATAAAACTCAGGGTAATTTTGACCAGATTGATCTTGGCGCATATTTTACGTTTGAGCCAATCGTTCTGGGTATGTACTACAGAGGCTCCTCCCAAACATATGATGTTGGGGGCCAGGCCTCAAAATCAGATTGGGGCAGCGATGCTCTAATTGGATTGGTAGGTTTTAGAAAAGGCATTTTCAGTTTTGCCTATTCCTATGACTATACCATCTCAACCTTACAAAACCGTGTTTCAGGTGGTTCTCACGAGCTTGCCCTGATTATGGAATTTGAAAGGAACCGTAAAACCAAGTTCAAACATCGTAAGATGCCTTGTCCTCGTTTCTAAGTTTTTGTATATTTGTACTTCTTAGCTTTTTAATCTTACCGGCCTGTATGAAGAAAGTAAAAGGACAGACCTTTTGGTCTCTTTTAATTGTTGCTGCTGTTTTACTTGTTGCCTGCGGAGGCAAGAAGAATGACGTTAATTTCAACGGCAAGAACAGCACTAAAACCGGGATGAAATATAACGACAAGAAAACCAGTGGTTTTCAGGTGAAGAAATTTAAAGGCCTTGAAGGCGCACCAGGTCTTGTATTTATCCAGGGTGGTACCTTCCTTATGGGAGGTGGCGAAAAGGACATTGAATTTTCAATGAACAACCGTGAACGTCAGGTAACTATCGCAAGTTTCTACATTGATGAAACTGAAGTTGCCAACGTTGATTACAAAGAGTTCTTGTTTTATATCCTGAAAGACTCAGGAGAAGACAAGCACACTCAATTGTATCCTGATACTACTGTTTGGTACAGAGATCTTGCAATGAATGATCCTTATGTGCTCTACTATTTCAGCCACCCTGCGTTTTATCAATATCCTGTTGTAGGTGTAAACTGGCATCAGGCTAATGAATACTGCAAATGGCGTACTGCTAAGGTAAATGAGAACAAAGGCAACGAGAAGAAAAACAAAAAAGAAGGTAATCCTGTTCTTTGGCCTGATTACAGACTTCCAACAGAAGCTGAATGGGAATATGCTGCTCGCGGTTTACTTGAAATGGAGTTGTATCCATGGGATGGTAAGTCTTTAAGAGATTTGAAAGGTCATTTCCGTACAAACTTCAAAATTGGTCGCGGTAATTATGCCGGATGGGCTGGTGGAGATGGTAAGTTCATGACTGATGGGTACATGACTACAGCACCTGTAAGAACGTTTTTTCCGAATGATTTTGGACTCTATAATGTTTCTGGAAATGTTTCAGAATGGACAATGGATACATATCGCTCCCTTGCATTTGAGGATGTGGATGATTTGAATTCATTCAGAAGGAAAGGTCAAACAGAAATCAGACAAGATCAGATGTTGGATGATATTTCCTACATGGCAGATCCTAACAAATCCCTGTTGTTTAATCCAGATCCAAACGCAGCACCTGGAAATTCAGACTTTGATAATGTGAAGGTATATCGTGGTGGAAGCTGGAATGATTTAGCTTATTTCCTTTCACCAGGCACAAGAAGATTCTTCAATGCTGATTCTTCAACCAATGCAATTGGTTTCCGTTGTGCAATGATTCGTGTGGGTAGTCCAAACTAATCTTAATAAAAAGTAACTTGAAAGGCGCATTTTGCGCCTTTCTTTATTTATGGCAGCATCTAATTCAGAGATTTTAGACCTGTTTTTGAATTCAACAGGAGTGTCCATTGATTCTCGTACGCTAAAAGCTGGAAATCTTTTTTTTGCACTTAAAGGGGATCGTTTTGATGGACATTTGTTTATTCAAACGGCCTTGGAAAAAGGATCTTCCGCCGTTATTTTTCAAGAGGAGTTTCCTTTATCTGAACCTGATTCAAGGTGTATTGGTGTCCCAGATACACTAATTACTCTGCAAAATCTTGCAGGAGAGTATAGAAGTCGGTTTAATATTCCAATTCTCGCAATTGGAGGGTCGAATGGAAAAACAACAACCAAAGAATTATGTAAGGCTGTATTATCAAACAGATTTAGAACTTTTGCTACAGCGGGTAATTTAAACAATCACATTGGTGTACCTATTTCAATATTGTCTATTCCCAAGGATACGGAGGTTGCAGTAATAGAAATTGGTGCAAATCATCTGGGAGAGCATTTAGAAATTTTAAATTATTTAAATCCAACACATGTATTAGTTACCAATAATGGTTTGGATCATTTAGAAGGTTTTGGAGGAATAGCAGGTGTTATTAAAGCAAATGCTGAAATCTTTGAATATGCGGAATCTATACCGGGAAGGATAGCCTTCGTCAATAATGATGATGAACAAATAAAGAAATATCCATTTTCAGGTACACAGGCAATAAGGTATAGTATTGTTTCGGACAACGCTGAAATATCTGGCCAGGCTGAAAAAGTGAGTTTTGACGGGATGATGATCAGTATTTCAATTAAAGGAAAAGGAACCTTTGAAATTACTTCTGAGATTACCGGAATCTATAATGTTCATAATATACTGGCAGCTGTTGCGGTAGGAACATCCTTAGGCTGTTCCATTGAGGATATCAAAAAAGGAATTTCTGGATATATGCCTGACAATAATCGTAGCCAGGTTATTCAAAAAGGAAACAGGTTTATTTTATTGGATGCTTATAATGCCAATCCTTCTTCAATGGAAGCATCGGTGAAAAGCATTGTTTCCATGGATTCTAACGCAGTGTTAATGCTGGGAGATATGTTTGAACTGGGTGATGCTTCGATGGCAATGCATAGAGCCCTTGGCGAATTGTTAAATCAGTTGCAGGTAAAAAATGTTGTTTTCATTGGTAAGGAAATGAAAAATGCCTGGGAGGTGTTTGTCGGAAAAAAGTGTTTGTTTGACACTATGGAAGAGGCTCTGGCTAATTTCCGGGAATGGTTAACCTTACTTGAAAATAAAAAGACCGTACTAATAAAAGGATCGAGGGGGATGGCTATGGAGAGAATGGAGCCTCTGATTCCTATTCTTGAATAACTGCTTCTAACGAAACTAAATCGATTCCTGGAAGCGAATCTGCACGAACATACTGTTTAATTCTAAAAGTATATTTCCCTGATTCTGTAAACATTAATTCAGGATGTAATTGATAATCAACAGAATATTGATTAGAGAGAAAGTCT
>Ga0114976_10002181_pt1 | contig 12312 bp, 8 predicted proteins | sample S_130805_EF_Meta_FD_87319 | JGI IMG/M metagenome (GOLD analysis project Ga0114976, IMG submission 87319) | Freshwater microbial communities from Lake Simoncouche, Canada to study carbon cycling - S_130805_EF_MetaG | ecosystem: Environmental > Aquatic > Freshwater > Lake | place: Lake...
GAGTGCTTTCGGCAACAGCCGTTCGACGAGTTGATGGCGGGTCAGCGCATCCATCGCGAAAGGTTCTTCATCGAATAAATCGGTGTCCTCTTCGGTCAACTGGATGCCGAGTCGGTGCCGAAGGAGGAATCGTGCTGGGTTACTGAAAAATTCAATGAATCGATCAAGTGACACGACTCGCAACGACGCGTCAGGTTGGGGTAAAGCGCTATTGAAAAAGGGCAAGCCCTGAACCCACGGACTTATCGGTTCAACATCGTCGGACTCTTCCTCCAGGGAGAGCAAATCGGTCGCGATCTCTGGTGTATTGCCTGAAGTTGCGAGATCGCGTGTTTCAAGATCACCTGTCGCAAGATCACCTGTCGCAAGATCGCTCTTGCTGAAGGATTGCAGCGGATGTTCCTGGATGATGCGGCGACCCGACCCGGGCCAGATCCGTTCAATCTGATCAACCAGGTCCGCAATCAGGACCGAGGGCGGAATACGGCTGTTGTCTCGAATGTTCCTCCCGGTATAACTGAGTACCAGTCGGTCGCGGGCTGATATGAACAGATCCAGGAATTGGTTGCGCTCATCGAGGCGCCGCTGACGATCACCGCGCTGCGGCTGTGCTGCGATGAGATCGAACTCAAGCATTCGCGATGCGCTTGGAAACGCCCCGTCGTTCATTCCAAATACAAAAATGTTTCGATACGGGAGTGCGCGCAGGCTGGAGATTGCAGCGAACGTGATTCGGCCGGACGGAACCCCGCCTTGCGCATCTTGTTCGAGTTGCTCAGTCAGCGCTTCCTGCAAGACCGTAAGCGGTAGCAAGTCGTCAAGGCCGCCCCGAATCATTTGGGTATGCAAGCGGTGAAGGGCCCTGCGAACGCCAATGAACTCCTCGATCCAGGCAGGATCCTCTGCCGCAAAACATGTCAGTGCATCGCTCAATGCCTGATGCCATTCGTCCGGAGTTTTGCTTCCTTGCCAGTCTCGGCGTATGCGATTTAATTCCTGCACAAAACGCCAGAAAATCCCGAGTGCAGGGGCTTGCGAGCCGCCTGGATTGCCAGCGCCGATCACCGAACCGACCCCTTCATCCTGATCAAGATCGGTGTGCGCATCAAAATCGATCGCGGCGTCTTCGTCCCCCATGGCGTACGCGAGATAGAGACGCTCCAGACCCTCCGCGAACGTATGCCGTTCGTCCGCAGGTAGTTCATGGGTTTGGCGTTCAACTCCGTCGAGTGCCCAGCGTATTCCGGACACCTTGATCCATTCGCGCAGTCGTTCCGCTTGTTCCAGATCGAGGCCAAAGCGTCGCATCACGGCGGGTTGGATCAATAGATCGAAGACCTCTGAGGCAGGATGGCGCCCGAGCGCAAGGGTGAGCAATTGATCCAGGAGGCGGGCGATCGGATTCACCCGGCGTTGCGGCAGACCTGTGATGACATAGGGCAACCGGCGCTCGTCCCGAACGGTTCCGAAAACAGCGTCGATCAAGGGGGCCGCACCCTGCAGATCCGGGGTGACCACCAGGATGTCTTCCGGGGCCGGCGGGTTGGGTTGGTCGAGCAGATCCTGTAAGCGCGCATGCAGAACCTCGAGTTCTCGCTGCAAGGAGTGACAGACGTCTATCTGCAGACTTCGATCATCCTCTTCGATTGGTACGACCTCTGCCGACGCGGCGGGTTCAGGATCAAGCAGATTCAGGATCGAGTTCTGAAGTTGCCCCAGCATCGTCGAGGCGGGCGCCTCAACAAAGTCGGTACTGAGCGATTCGGGGACTTCGTCGCCGGTGAGCAGCAGATCGATTGTGGCCTGAGTCTGCTTACCCCAGGCCGCCAGTAACGCGTTGCCAATCTCGTGATGTTCGCTGCGGCCCTTCGCGCTCAGCAGGCTGAGTCGCTTGCGGTCGACGAGTTCGTACCAATATTCCTGGCAAGGGTTCAGGACATAGAGATCCAGATCCATCCGGCTCGAAAGACCTCGAAGCATCTTGAGATACAGCGGCGGCACGGAAGGCAGGCAAAACACATGAGCCCTTGAAGGCAGGGCGGCTAGCGCCGTTGAATCAGCGTTTAACGTTGGTAGCAGCCGAAAAAATGACTGCCCCGGGTGCTCTTCGGTGGTGGCGGTCTCACGCGCGATCCGTCGCCAGAGCTCACTTTGCCAAGACTCGTGTTGCCAGGGTTCGTGTTGCCAGGACTCATGGGTCCAAGGCTCATGTTCTCCACCCGCTGGCTGCCTCCCGGGTCGAATGGACTGTCCCGCTGACCACGCTTGCAGCCAATGCGGCCGGTACGTTACGTAGTTCTCAAACAGACGCGCAATACGATTCGCAAGATCGTATTTTCGAATCGCATTGTTCTCACTCAGATAGCGATTCAGGGGTGCATGAACCGATACAAACTCGGGGTCCCCGAGTGCTCGATAGACGCGCCAGGTCAGGACCTCGGGTGCAAACGGCGACTCGCTCTGGATTTCAACGATCTGTCCAATCTGCCGCCAGATCCACTGCGCAAGATACGAAAAATTGACGTTCGCGCAGATGCCCTGACGCTCTGTCAGCGCCCACTGCAGATGGCGGGTGACCGCCGCGCTGGGGATGATGATTTCTTGTGCCGTGAACGGACCAGGGGTTTCCTGCGCGAGATGCTCAATCAGTGTCTCGCGTAGCTGCTCAAAGCGATTTGAAAAATGCAGATGCAGCATGGATGCGGTCTCTACCGCCTAAAGGGTCACGGTTCCGCGGGGTGTGTTCAGTTTGACCGTGATCACTGCAGGGTTTGAATCTGACTCGCCCGGGCCCGGGGGTTCAGGGGCCCCAGGTGGCGGCTGCGCGCGCGATGGCGATTCGATCTGGACGCCTTTCATCCGCAGTAGAGCCTGCACTCGTTCGGGTAAACCTTTGAGCCTCAGTGACTCAAGAGTGATGCCGCTATCGGGCATTGACTGGGCGGGATGCTGCCCGGACCATTGGATCAGTGTCGGTAGTGCCCCCTCACACTCGAGTTGTCCATCGCGACGCACCAGGATCTGCCAGGCCAGGACACCGGTGGGTGTTTCACGGCTGGCGCTGACGGGTTCGCCCGGTTGCAGTCCGAGTGTGATCAATCCCCAGCGATGCATATCCAGGTTTGTGGTTCGTGCGACCACATGGATCAATCGGGGACCCGAACGAAGTTGTGACTGCAACTCGGGTGCGTCGAGGCCGAACCAGCGCGGTCGGCTTGGCGCCGGTGCGGATGGATCGATTGCGATGATCTCGAGATAGGCGTTCGGGAACGCTGTCGTGGCGATTTTGAGCAATCGATTATGCGTGCTCATGAGGGGGTGTTTACCCCCGGGCCCGGGCGTGACGCCCAGTGTGGCCTCGCACCAGGCCACGCCCTCTTCGAGCGTGGCGCTGGCGATGACCAGGTGGTCTAGCTCAACACTCAATCGAGACCAGAACGTTCTGGATCATTTGATCATCATCCACTTGAAGGGCATGTAGTTGTCGGGCAACTGCACGAGGTCGATGTTCTTTGCGACCCCCCAAGCCAGTGCCTGCTGGTGCAGTGGCAGGTGAGCGATGTCATCGGTGTGCATTTGAAACGCCTCGCGAATCATTGCGTTGCGCTTGGCCTTGTCGGTTTCGGACTGGATTTTCAGGATCAGATCGTCCACCTTGGGATTGCAATACGCGCCAAGGTTGAACTGGCCAGCCCCCTTGTCATCCACACAGCGCATCAGCGCATTGAGCGCGTTGTGCGCATCATAGGTGGCCGGGGTCCAGCCAAGCATGTAGAAGCTCGTGTCACGCTTCAGAATCTTCGGAAAGTAGGTCCCTTTGGTTTCGGCCTGAAGATTGATCTTGACGTTGATACGAGCGAGGTTGGCAGCGACCGCCTGGCAGATCTCACCATCGTTGACATAACGATCGTTCGGGCAGTTCATGCTGACCTCAAAACCGTTGGCGTATCCGGCCTCTGCCATGAGTTTCTTGGCCCCCTCGAGGTCGAAGGGCATCCGTTTGTTGAGATCCGCAGTGAACCCCGTGATTCCGGGCGCAATCATCAGCCCGGTCGGTGTTGATGCCCCGCGCATCACCGTGCGTTTAATGGTCTCAATATCGATCGCCTGGTAAAACGCCTGACGAACCCGTTTGTCCTTGAACGGATTTTTGCCCTTGACGCTGGAATAGAGCAATTCATCGCGCTTTTGATCCATGCCAAGGAAGATCGTCCGCAGTTCGGGCCCTGCCATCACGCGCGCGTTGGGGCTGGCATTGATGCGGGCTGCATCCTGGACCGGAACCGGTTCCATGATGTCGACTTGACCGCTCAGCAGTGCAGCGACCCGAGTGGCATCGTTACCGATCGGGGTATAGATCACTTCGGTGACATTGCCTTCGATCGTGCCCCAGTAGTTGGGATTGATCTTGAAGGTGGTCTTCACACCCGGTTGACGCTCGCCCACCATGTAGGGCCCAGTGCCGTTGCCCTTGAAAGAAGCCGTGTTTTCAATGCCTTTGCGGCGATCAACCGGAATCGTGGCGCGATTGGTTTCGCACCACTTCTTGTTCATGATGTAGAGCTTTTCGATCACATCCGGGAGGATCGGAAACGGGGCTTTGGTTTCAATTTCGATCGAGTAATCGCTGAGTTTGCGAACTTCTTGAATATCGTTCACGTAGCTCTTCATGTCCGAGCCTTCACCCGCAGCCCGCTTGAACGTGAACACGACGTCTTCAGCCGTAAACGTCTCGCCGTCCTGGAATTTGACGCCCTGACGCAACTCGAAACGCCAGACGTTGGGCGAGGTCTGGCGCCAGCTTGTGGCTAGGGCTGGGGCCAGGCTGAGGTCTTTGTTGCGCGTCACGAGCGACTCGTAAACGTTGCTCATCACGCTCAGTTGCAAGGACTCGTTGAGCGAATGTGGATCCATTGAAAGTGCATCGCCCTGATTGCCGATTCGCACCGTCTTCGCCTCAATCGCCCCAGCATTCAGAGCGAGGGTGGCCGCCAGGGTCAGGGCCTGGCTCAGCTTCAGTGAACGCGTGAGACGGGACAGAGTGGGAGTGGTGCGGCGGTCAGACGGGTGGCTCATCCGAAACTTCCTTGAATGATGATGCTAAAAATCAAATTATGCCGGTGAAATCAAGTTCTCGGGCGTGCAAGCCAGCGCCGGGCGCGCTCTACGATGGGTCGGTCAATCATTCTTCCGTCCAGCAGAATGGCGCCAATCCCCTGAGCCTGGGCACTCTGATCCGCTTCGATCACCCTCTGCGCCCAGGCGAGTTCAGCTTCCGACGGCGAAAACCCTTCATTGACGATCTGCACCTGATTGGGATGAATGCAGACGGTCCCGGTGAAGCCAATCGCCCGAGCCTGACGCACGGATTCCGCGTAGGTCTGAGGGTCGTTGGTCAGGGCGATGCTGGCGGCCAATCCCCAGCAGGGCAATTCAAACGCATGGGCGCACGTAATGACTTGCTGGGCTGGCCAGGTGAGTGCGCTCGGTGTTGGCGGGACGGCTAGCGACGCGCAATAATCTTCTGCTCCAAACCCCACCGCCGCCAGCTCGGAGTGGGCGCAAATTGAGGGGGCGGCAAGCACGCCGCGCGGGGTTTCGATTTGAATCGTCACCGGAACTGGCGAATGTGGTGCCGCCGCCCTCAGCGCCTGCGCAAGAGCCTCAACTTGATCTCGAGACTCCACTTTGGGCAACATCACCCCAGCCAGCAGTTCGAGCGGCTGATGCTTCAAATCCTCGCGCCACAACTCAGGCTCAGAATTGAGACGCAACAAAACGGTTGCCCCGCGTTCTGCCAACGATCGAATCGCGCTCGCTGCCAGTGGACGTGCGGCTTCCTTTTGTGCGAACGGGATGGCATCTTCGAGATCGACGATCAGAGCATCCGCGCCGCGAGCCGTGGCTTTTGGCAGTAGCGCAGTCGATGTGGCCGGGATGAACAGGAGTGAGCGCAGGGCTTGCAACTGGGAGGGAGGCTTCATGTTTGGATTTAGGTGGATTCCAGTTTGCCGCGTTGCTTCAGGCTCGCGATTTGTTCTGCAGTCGCGCCAAGTTCGTTCAGGAGTTCGACCCCGTGTTCGCCACGAACAGGTGCGCGCCGGCGCAGTTGGCCGGGTGTACCCGCGAGCTTTGGCGTGATTCCATGCATCAGTGTCTCTGCGCCCCCGCCGTCATCCGGCACCCGGATATACGACCCACGGGCGGCAATATGCGCGTCGCCAAGCAGTTGCTCGGCATCGTAGACAGGACCGACCGTGACGCCATGGCGACGAAAGTGATCGAGGCACTCCGCTTGATCGAGCCCGGCGATGGTAGTCGCAATCAATTGCGTCAGCTCTTGATCATGGGCCAAACGGGCGGCATTCGTGTTGAAACGCGGTTCGTCGAAGAGTGATTCCTGGCCGATGGCCTGAAAGACCCGGCGCGCCATCGAATCAGTCGACCCTGACATTGAAACCCAGCGCCCGTCGCGACACTGAAAGGTGCCACGCGGTGAGGAGATCTTCTGGTCGGCTTCAGCGGCCAAGCCAGTGGCAGCAAAATGGGTCACGTCGGGCCCCATGATGGCCAGCATCGGTTCGAGCAGTGAGAGGTCGATCACCTGGCCCCGACCGCCCCGTACCTCGACCTCGCGCAGTGCAGCCAGGGTCGCGTGGGCGCCGGTCAGGCCCGTCACCATGTCTGCCAGTGCCAGGTTGGGCAGGCGGGGCTCTCCGGTCGCCGCGCGATGCTTATGTGCAAATCCACTGAAGCCTTCGATCAGACTCCCGAATCCTGCGAGCTCACGATACGGTCCCGTCTGTCCCCAGCCCGAAAGCCGAACGATGATTAACCCCGGATGCGTCGCATGCAGTGCAGCCGGCGCCAACCCCATGGCCTCAAGCGTCCCAGGCCGAAAACTCTCTACCAGCACCTGAGCGGTTTCGATCAGTTTTTTCAACCATCGCATCGCCTCGGCGTCACGCAGGTCCAGGGCAAGACTGCGCTTATTGCGACCATAGACCCGCCACCAGCCATCGAAGCCTTCCGGGTGATCTGGATGGGCTTCGCGCCATTCGCGCAGCGTATCCCCGCGTCCAGGCGATTCGAGCTTGATCACGTCAGCACCGAAATCAGCCAGTTGCAGCGTCAGCATATTGCCCGCCACGAGTCTGGACAGATCGACGACTCGGACCCCCTGCAGAGGACCGCTGGGTTCGCTGTCGGGCGTGATGACGGGTAGGTCTTCGAAGTCCATAAGGAGCCTTATTTTAATCGGCCCAGTGTATCAATCCGCAAACTGGAGTCCGCGCTGGAAAAGCGATTGTTGATATCCTGCCGAATCGTCGATTACAAACCCTTCGGCTTCCGGTTAATCATGAAATTCGGTGTTCTGGTTGCGCTCGTCGTGTCTCTGCTTGCGACTGCCGCTCAGGCCGAGCCGGCAGTGATCTTCGATATGGGCGGGAAGTTCGACAAGTCCTTTAACGAGGCAGCGTATCTCGGGATGGAACGCTGGAAAAAGGAGGCTGGCAAGTCTTACCTTGAGTTCGAGATTTCGAACGAAGCCCAGCGCGAACAGGCGATGCGACGCATGGCCGAGAAGGGTGCCTCACCCGTGATTGGTGTTGGGTTTGGTCAAACCTCGACCATGGAACGGGTGGCCCGCGAATATCCCAAGCTCCAGTTCGGGATCATCGATTCGGTCGTTTCATTGCCGAATGTCGAGTCGGTTATTTTTCGGGACGAGGAGGGGAGTTTCCTCGTCGGTATGCTGGCCGCCATGGCGAGCAAATCGGGCAAGGTGGGGTTTATCGGCGGGATGGATATTCCGCTGATCCGCAAGTTCCAATGTGGCTATGAGCAAGGCGCCCGATTTGCTAATCCGAAGATTGATGTCACTTCTAATATGACGGGTACCACGCCGGCGGCCTGGAACGACCCCGCCCGCGGCGGCGAAATTGCCCGGGCTCAGTTCGGTAAAGGGGTGGATGTCGTGTTCTCCGCCGCTGGTGGAACGGGTCTCGGGGTCTATCAGGCCGCTAAAGATGCGGGCAGGCTGGCGATCGGTGTAGATACCAATCAGAATCATCTACACCCTGGAACAATGCTGACTTCGATGGTGAAGCGGGTCGATGTCGCCGTCTACAACCTCGCCCGTCAAACCCATCCCGGGGTCACGACGCTTGGCCTCAAGGAGGGTGGGCTCGACTATGCGTTTGATCAGTACAACGAAAAACTGATCACTCCAGAGATGAGGCGCCGGGTTGATGATGCAAAGGCGCAGATCGTGGCCGGCAAGATCAAGGTGGTGGACTTCATGGTGGGCAATCGCTGCAAGCCCTAGCCCTGAGGTCTGACTTCGTGCACCAGGCGGTTTCAGCCGTTCAACTGCGTTCGATTTCAAAGCGGTTTGGTGCCATCCATGCCAATCGCGAGGTCACCCTTTCGGTAACCGCGGGTTCGATTCACGGTCTTGTTGGCGAGAATGGGGCTGGTAAGAGCACGCTGATGGCGATCCTCTATGGATTGGTGCAGGCCGATCGCGGGACGATCGCTATCCACGGCAAGACGGTCGCCATCAACAACTCGCGGACCGCGATCGCCCTGGGAATCGGGATGGTGCATCAGCACTTTCTGCTGATTGACTCGATGTCGGCGCTCGACAATGTCTTGTTGGGAGCAGAGCCCCACTGGCGTCTGCAGCGGTCACGCGCAATCGTGCTTGAGCAACTCAAGGTCTTGATCCAGCAGACTGGACTTGAGGTCGATCTGATGCGCCCCGTCGGCGAATTGACGGTTGGGGCACGGCAGCGTCTGGAAATTCTGAAGGCGCTGTTACGTGGCGCGAGCGTTTTGATTCTTGACGAACCGACTGCCGTGCTGACGCCTAGCGAAGCCGAGCAGCTTTTCGTCACGCTGAGGCAACTCCGGGCCCGTGGGACGACCATCCTGGTAATTACCCACAAGCTCAAAGAAGTCATGGCACTGTGCGACGCAGTGACGGTCCTGCGCGCGGGCCAAGTCGTCTTTGACGGTCCGATCGCGCAGTGCAGCCTCGATCAGTTGGCGCAGGCCATGGTGGGACGTCGGGTCCAGCTCCTGCGTCCCGCTGTGTTGAGGACAACGCCCAAACGGTCCGTCTCGCTGGCGGTGCGCGACTTGTCCTGGCGAGATCCTCAGGGTACGCAACGGGTTTCGGGTGTGACCTTCGATTTGTACGCGGGCGAGATTGTCGGCATTGCCGGGGTGGCTGGTAACGGCCAAAGCGAGTTGCTTGCGCTCCTGTCTGGCATGCTCAAACCCCAGAGTGGACAGGTCGACTTTCGTGGAACCATCTGGAACAGTGCACGGTGGCTTGATCCCACGACAGCCCGGCGCTTGGGCTTGGCTCACGTCCCCGAGGACCGCCATCGCTTTGGCGTGGTCTTGCCCTTGCCACTCTGGGAGTCGGTTTTATTGGGCTATCAGCGAAGCCGGCGCTTTGCCACAGCGTGGGGGTGGGTGCGTCGTCGTGCGGCACGCTCTGCCGCCCAGGTGATGCTCGAGCGCTACGATGTGCGACCCGCTCAACTTGATCTGCAAACATCGACCTTGTCCGGCGGAAATCAACAGAAGCTCATCCTGGCCCGCGAGGCACTCGCCCCAGAGCATGTGCCCGAGGTGTTGTTAGTTGGGCAACCCACCCGCGGGGTCGACATTGGTGCGATCGAACTCATTTATGACCGTCTGCGCGCGATGCGGGATGGCGGCACAGCGGTACTGTTGGTTTCAAGCGAACTGGACGAGATCCTGGCGCTGGCTGATCGGGTGCTCGTGATGAACCAGGGCGTCATTGTTGGCGAACTGGCAAATGAAGACTGCAGCGAGGCCGCCCTTGGCCGCCTGATGGCGGGTGTGTCGTCCCGAACGCAAGTTGGCGTGGAGGCCGCGCTTTGAGTCGACCGGTCGAGTTGCCGCGGTGGATGGAATTGGGGCTAATGCCCCTCGTAAACCTCGCGCTCGCGCTCGCGGTCTGCTCCGCGGTGCTTGCAGTCGTTGGTCTGCCACCGCAGCAGGTGTTCACGATGCTCCTCAAGGGGGCGTTCGGCAGTGCGGCCGGTTGGAGCTACACGCTCTTCTACGCCACGACGTTTGTTTTTACGGGCCTGGCAGTCGCGGTTGCCTTTCACGGGGGCTTGTTCAATGTGGGGGGTGAAGGTCAGGCCATGATCGGAGGTCTGGGTTGCGCGCTCATTGCCTTGTCTGTGGGTGAGCAATTAGCGACCGATCTGGCCGCCATTGTTGTGTTGCCGATGATGGTCGTGGCTGCGATGCTTGGCGGGGCACTGTGGGCCGCAGTGCCAGCCGTATTGCTGGCGTGGCGAGGTAGTCATCTCGTGATTACGACCATCATGTTCAACTTTGTCGCATCGTCTTTGCTGGCTGGCTTGCTGGTAGGTCCCTTGAAGGCACCGGGCAGCATGATGGTTGAGACAGTGGCGTTTCCACTCTCGGCGCGGATGCCCGGGATGCATCAAATGTTGCAACGATTCGGGGTGGATTGGCCGCGTACGCCGCTTAACCTGACTCTCCTGATTGCTCTGGCGGCTGCAATCGCGGTGGGGCTGTATCTGACGCGCTCCCGGTTGGGCTACGAATTACGAACGGTCGGTTTTTCAAGCGACGCAGCCCGCTACGCTGGCATTCAGCCTGATCGACATCGGGTCATGAGCTTGCTGATTGCGGGAGCGCTGGCTGGTTTGGTTGGGATTAACGAGCTTGCCGGGGCCCAGCATCGCTTACTGCTGGATTTCGTGTTGGGCGCTGGTTTTACGGGGATTGCGGTTTCGTTGATCGGACGCAACCATCCCCTCGGGATCGTATTGGCGTCGATCCTTTTTGGTGGTTTGTATCAGGGTGGTGCCGAACTGGCATTTGAGTTGCCCGGCTTTAGTCGCGACATGGTGACGACGCTTCAGGGCTTGATCGTTTTATTTTCTGGCGCTATGGCGATGGTGTCAGCGCCTCTGCTGGGCTGGATTCTCAACCGAGTTGGGAGCCGCGATGGATGACGCGCAGTGGCTGAGCCTTTTAGTATCGACCTTCAGGGTTTCGGCGCCCTTGGTGTTTTGCGCACTCGCAGGCCTGCTCAGTGAGCGGGCCGGCGTGATCGACCTGGGGCTCGAGGGCAAGATGTTGTTGTCCGCTTTTGCAGCGGGTGCGGCAGGCGCCTTCACCGGGTCGCTCACGGCTGCGCTTGGCGCTGCCTTGCTCGTTGGATTCGCATTGTCGATGCTCCATGGCTTTGCCTGTGTCACACACCGAGGAGACCAGGTCGTGCTCGGTATTGCATTGACCATGACGGCGGCAGGATTGTCCGTTGTTCTTGCAGTGGCCTGGTTCGGACAAGGCGGGCAGACACCGCCATTGCCCAACACGCTGCGCTTCTTACCCCTGTGGTTTGGCCAGAATTTCTTGGTCTATCTGGCGCTTGGATTGGTTCCTGTCATTTGGTTTTTTCTGTTTCGAACAACGATTGGTCTGCGCTTGCGCGCAACGGGCGAGAACCCTGCCATGGTCGAGGCTGCGGGGCTTTCCGTGACGCTGCTGCGGTATGGCGCACTGGCTATTAACGGATTGTTGTGCGGGTTGGCCGGGAGCTATCTCGTACTGGCCCAAGGGGCCAATTTCTCGCCGCATATGACGGCGGGGCGGGGCTACATGGCATTGGCCGCGATGATTTTTGGCAAGTGGCACCCAGTCGGTGCGCTTGGTGCCTGTCTGCTTTTCGGGTTTCTCGATGCCGCAGCCATCCGTCTGCAGGGGGTGTCCGTTTCGCTTCCTGGGCTCGCTGACCCACTAAGCGTCGTCGAGATTCCAGTTCAGGCGATACAGGCCCTGCCTTACTTGATGACGGTAATCTTACTGGCAGGGTTTGTGGGCCATGCCCGAGCGCCAGCCGCCCTCGGAATTCCTAAATGATCGAACCCCAAATGATCGAACCCTAAATGATTGAACCAACGCCCGCCCAAATGGATGAGTTGGTTGCGGCAGCCAGGGCTGCGAGGGATCGCGCCTACGCCCCCTATTCAGGCTTCGCCGTTGGCGCTGCCCTGCTGGATGAGCACGGCCGAATTCATGCGGGGTGCAATGTTGAGAATGCGGCCTATCCACAGAGTCAGTGCGCAGAGGCCTCCGCGGTCGGCAACCTCATCGTTGCGGGCAGCCGACGAATCACCGCAGTCGTCGTCGTGGGGGTTGCTCCAGAGCCTCTGACACCTTGTGGCGGTTGTCGACAAAGGCTTCGCGAATTTGCCACTGGCGCAACCCCAGTGTGGAGCGCAGATC
>Ga0114976_10002182_pt1 | contig 12311 bp, 10 predicted proteins | sample S_130805_EF_Meta_FD_87319 | JGI IMG/M metagenome (GOLD analysis project Ga0114976, IMG submission 87319) | Freshwater microbial communities from Lake Simoncouche, Canada to study carbon cycling - S_130805_EF_MetaG | ecosystem: Environmental > Aquatic > Freshwater > Lake | place: Lake...
CTATTTGACCTCCAAACCGAGCCGACATCTCGATATCGACAGCGCCTTCACCCATGGATTGACAAGGCTTGAGAGGAATCGACAGGGGTGCACTCGCCCTTGATAAAGGAGGCATCCTCCCAGTCAAAGTGATAAGCCCGAAGGAAGCCATGCGCCCATTTGGTCACACTCTCGTCACATTTCATCCTTGGCGCTCGTCTTTCGGAATCTACCGCGACACCTCCTCCCTCAAATGGAGGAACCAAGGTGAGGAGGCTCCTCTGCCTTCACCGCTGCCTCGGGAAAGCCCGCGTCTCATCAAGTCGCCCCCACTTTCGGCAAAGCCATCACCGCATTCGATTTTCAATAACGAAACACCGCAACCATCACCCAACAATCTCCACCGGGCACTCCGGCATCGCAGCAAGGAAATTGCGACCGTATTGCTTGGTGAGCACGCGGTTATCAAGGATCACACAGATACCTTTGTCCTTCTTGTTACGAATCAGTCGGCCCACGCCCTGGCGCAGTTTCAGGATCGCCTCCGGCACGCTGTATTCCATGAAGCTATTGCCACCCTGAGCCTCAATGTGCTCCAGCCGTGAAGCGGTGACTGGATGATCAGGCATGGCGAAGGGCAGCTTGGTGATGATGACATTGCTCAGCGCCTCGCCAGGCACATCGACGCCCGTCCAGAAGCTATCCGTGCCGAAGAGCACGCTGTGCGTGTCGCTCTTGAACTCGGCCAGCAACTGATGCCGCTGCATCCCCTGCCCCTGCACCAGCAAGCGCCAGCCGCGCTCCTCGAAGAAGTCCTCCATCGCCTCCGCATTGGTCTTCATGCTGGTGTAGCTGGTGAAGAGCACGAAGGCGCGGCCCTTCGACTTGTCTACGAAGTGGGCGATCCACTTGCGCAGCGCCTCATCATACGGCGGCGTGTTCGGCGCGGGCATGGACTTCACCAAGTAGAGCCGCATCTGCTTCTCGTAGTCGAACGGGCTGTCGATCATCGCGGCCTCGGCTCGTCGGGCTCCGATGCGCTTGCGGAAATACGCGAGCTGGTCGTCGCTACTCACGCCGAGCGTGGCACTGGTGAAAACGCAGGACTTGCCACCGCTGAAGAAGATCTCCTCCAGCTTCGGAGCCACATCAATCGGCGCGCTGTGGAAGGACATGCTGCGGTTGTCCGCACCACCGCGCTCCACCCAATACACATGCTCGTCCTCGCCCTGCTCCAAGAAGATGCCGATCTCCGCACGTAGCGAGGTCAGCCGCTTGGCTAGGTCATGAAGCTCGCTGCGTGTGTTGTCCTTGTCGGCTTTGTCGCCCGCTTTCTGCGCGGCCAGGATCACCCTTTGCAAAGGCTGGCTGACGGTGTTCTCGACCAACTCGGCCTCGCGCACACGGAACTCCTTGGCGAAGCCGTTGAAGGTGCAGGCCGCCTCGACCGCGCGGAAAAAACTATCTACCTCATCCAGGCAGTGCTGCACCTCACGGATGCCATTGTCATCGCGCACGAAGCTGAAGAAGCCTTTGCGCGTCTTCGGGTTGTAGAGACGCCCCAGGTCGAAGCGGATGTTGCTCTCGCTGATGTGCAGGCCGAGCTGCTTCGCGGCGATGCTCTCCATCGTGTGCGCTTCATCGACAATGACGAAGTCGCGTGGGAAGAGGAAGTTCGCATCCTCCGGCAGCAGCTCTTCATCCACGCTGTTGAGCAGTGTGAAGAACAGCGTGTGATTCAGAATGACCACGTCTGCCTCGGCCATGCGCCGACGTGCGGCTTGGTAGAAGCAACCGCTGCCAGGGCCACACTTGCGCGGCGTGCAGGCATGAGCCTCGCTGCACACCAGGGACCAGACTTTCATCGACGGCGTGAAGTCCAGATCGCTCAGCGTGCCGTCCTTGGTGCGCTGCGACCATTCAAGAATGAGCTTCAGGTCCGCCTGCTCCGTGCTGGTGAACAGATCCGGCGTGTCCGTGTAGGCGCGGGCCATGCGGTTCGGGCACAGGTAGTTGCCCCGGCCCTTCAGCAGCTCGGCCTTGAAGTCACCGACCAGCTTCTTCACGATGGGGATGTCCTTGCTGATGAGCTGCTCCTGCAAGTTGATCGTGTGCGTGCAGATGATCGCCTTGCGCTCCATCTCCAGCGCGTGGGTCACGGCGGGCAGCAGATAAGCCAAGGACTTGCCCACGCCCGTCGCGGCCTCCACCACCAGCGCCTTTTTCTTCTCCAGCGCGTCCGCCACCAGCACCGCCATGCGCTGCTGCTGCGGGCGATACTCGAAGTCCTTCGAGTCCGCCAGCTTCCCCGACTCCGAGAACGCCTCATGCATGCGCTCCGCTAGCGAAGGGCCGGTGGCTTCAAGCGAGGAGTCGAGCAGGTGGATCATTGAGAATGGCGAGAAAGCCGGAAGGTTTAACCATGGAACACATGGAATACACGGAAATGAAATTCTTTTCAGTGCCCCCTTCCGTGTGTTCTTTGTATTCCGTGGTTCATCCCTCCCCGTCCTTCAGTCCTTTCTGTGGTTCAAGTTTTCCATCATCGAGTAATCCGCTCAATCTGAACCCCAGCATGGTGGCCAAAATTCACCAGCAGGCTCAGCTTCATACCGGTCGCTTTGAAATTCTAACCACGGAACACACGGAAATGAAATTCATTCGCTCCCCTTCCGTGTGTTCTGTGTATTCCGTGGTTCATCCCTCCCCGTCCTTCAGTCCTTTCTGTGGTTCAAGTTTTCTATCATCGAGCAATCCGCTCAATCTGAACCCCAGCATGGTGGCCAAAATTCACCAGTAGGCTCAGCTTTATACCGGTCGCTTTGAAATTCTAACCACGGAACACACGGAAATGAAATTCATTCGCTCCCCTTTCGTGTGTTCTGTGTATTCCGTGGTTCATCCCTCCCCTCCTGTTGCATAACTGGGCCGCATCGTCCAAAATCACTCCATGGGCCTGCCTGCCGAAACCAACGAAAGCACCTCGCGCTTCGCTGCTTCTCTAAAGGCGGAGGCCAACACAGGCATCAAGCGCGAATACCGGGATGGCCAGATCGTCGCGATGGCGGGTGGTTCGCCAGCCACAGTGCCGTTGTTTCCATTATTCTCGGTGAGCTGCAGGCCCAACTCAAAAGCAGCCCCTGCCACCCTCACAGCTCCGATTTTCGCGTGCGCTATGGGGAGCGTACCATTTACCCAGACGTGCTCGTAGTTTGAGATGCCACGGGTAATTGGACCAAAGATAATTTAGTTTAGGAAGGCGGGAACGTCCTCGAAGTGGCTGACGGCTGCGCTAAGGATAAAGTAGGTTGCTGCTAATTTGAAGCTCATGCGCCACGTCGGTGAGGGGCTCGCCCAGGCTGAGCTGGCCATGGGCCTGCTCCTTGAATTCGAGGGTGTAACGCTGATAGCTTCTCTGGCTTACCGAAGGACTTTCGTTTGTTGGTTTGTCCTTGGTTCAGAAATCCACAGCACCTCACCGCTCATGCTCCTATGCATGACAAAACGAGACATGCGAAGCTCATCCCCCTGTAAAACGATGCGAAGGCACCCCTCATTCCCTTTGCAAAGAAGCCTGGATTGACGAATATCTTTGCACGAAGCACAGGGCAACATCACCCGGTTGGGCCTCAAGCCGGTGACCGTTGTAGCTGGCCTCGGTGAGGCCGGACCTGATACGTGTTCGTTTGTCGTGAATGCATCGTGGGGCCGGTTCGCGCGGCGCTAGGTCAGCAGCGAAGCCACACGCCTCCCGGCCTCACAGAGGCCAGCTACAGCAATTGGCCCAGCACCAGCGCCGTGTCGATGCCGCCGAAGCCAAGGGCATTCGTCAGCACGTGGCGCAGCGTTTTTTCCTGAGGCTGAAGGGCCACCACGTTCATGCCCGCGCACAACGGATCGGGTTCATCCAAATTCAGCGTGGGCGGCACCCAGTTATGCTGAATGGCAAGCAGGCACACCGCGAACTCGAAGGCCCCTGCCGCGCCGAGGGTGTGGCCGATGAACGGCTTGGTGCCGGAGACCGGAACGCCTGCCCCTAAGACGGAGCAGATGTGGTGCAGTTCATTGATGTCATTCATCGCCGTGCCGGAAGCGTGAGCGTTCACATAGTCGATGTCGCAGGCATTGACCTTGGCATCCTCCATCGCAAGCCGCATGGCCATGACCAAGGCGGTGCCACCGGGCTCAGGCGTGCTCATGTGGTAGGCTTCGTTGGCTGAGCCGTAGCCGAGGATCTCGGCGTCAATCGTCGCACCACGAGCCTGCGCATGGGCCAGACTTTCCACGACGAACATCGCACTCCCCTCGCCCATGACGAAGCCATCGCGCTGGCGGTGGAAGGGGCGATAAGCCTGCGAAGGCTCGCCGGTCCAGCGCGACATGGTTTGCAGCTTGTCGAAGGCGCTGAAGATCATCGGGGCCAGCGGAGCCTCGGACGCACCAGCGATGACGACGTCCGCCGAGCCATACTGAATCAGCCGAAGCGCATCGCCCAGCGCGGCATTGCCCGCCGCACAGGTATTGGCATTGGTGCTGCCCGGGCCTTGCAGGCCGAACTCGATGGCCAGATTGCCATGAGCACTGCCAGGGAAAACCTGTACGCCGAGCGAGGGGGAGATGCCTTCGACACCGCGCTCCATGAACACCGAGTGCTGCTGCTCGCCATACGCGAAGCCGCCGAGAGCCGTGCCATAACTGATGCCCGCACGCGGGTTCGGCTTCTCCGCGCTCAGGTCGATGCCCGCATCCTCAATCGCCATGCGCGCAGCGGCGACCGCGAACTGGGTGCAACGGTCCATCCGCTTCAACCGATGCGGAGCGATCCAGGCCCGCGGCTGCCAGTCCTCAATGAAGGCCGCGTGCTTCGCGCCCAAGGCATCGGTGTTGAACTGCGTGAGTCGGCGCACCGGACTGCGCAAGGTTTGCAAGCCCTGCCAAAACTCGCTGCGACCAAGCCCCAGGGCAGAGACCAAGCCCATGCCGGTGACAACGGCGCGGCGCGTAGGGTCGGTGGGGGATGTGTAGCTCAACGAAAGACGTTGGTTGAGAGTTGATGGTTGATCGTCAAAAACCTTGATGGCAGACCGATGCCGTGTTTCACGATTCTGGCTATCAACTATCAGTTTACGTCTATCAACGCCGCTAGCCCTTGAAGATGAAGAACTTACGGCAGAAATAGTTCACCGCAAACGAGGTGAACAGGAAGCCGATCTGCGAAGTCCAGGTGGGGATGCCGAACTGGCCGATCAGCCAAGGTCCGCCGAACAGGCCGCCAGCGAAAGCCACGGTGCCGATGATGAAGAACAACAGAAACTCCACGAAACGTGAGTGTCGCCCAGGCGTGAAAACCCACATCACGTTCGTGATATAGGCGAACACCATGCTGGGGAGGAAGGCGATGGTGTTGTTCAGGTAGCCATTCATCTTGCGCAGCTCATCGGTGATCGGCAGGCCGTCGACTATCATGCCATCGCCCGCCGGAATGACCGTGTAGCTGAGGATGAAGAACAAGCCATGGTGCACAATAGTCGCGCCCAGACCGCAGAGGACATATTTGAGGAACTGGATGACGGGGTGCGTGTCGCGGGCATTCATCCGCGCAATGATCGTGCGCAGGTCGTTCTGCCTGAGGAAGTCGAGGGCGTTCGTGATAAGGCCGGGCATGAGGGCCGCTAGCGTGGGCAGGAGGCGGTCTGACACAAGCGAGAAGTCGCAACGTTTCCCGTGCCAAAAAAAGACGTCCCTTTGAGGAGACGACATGATGGGGCCGTCATGACCGCTTCGTCATCGCACCAACATTCGACCATCATCCGCCACACGAGGGAAAATATTGGGAGTTCTCACGTCGTCTTTAACACCCACATTTTTCAACCCACCGCCCTGGTATCCTCTAGAACAGCACGAAAACAAAGTTGCCACACAAGAGCGACCCGCTAAACTTGGCGGCTTTCCACGCCCTCCCTACCCCTTCGCAATGAACAGTTTCTTCACTACATACGGCATCTCTCTATCCATCGCACTCGCCTTGGTTGGTCTTGGCGTCGCCATCATTTTGATCCGCAAGATTCTTGCCAGCTCCGCTGGAAGTGAGCGTATGGGCCAAATCGCTGCCGCCGTGCAGGAGGGCGCGAATGCCTACCTCGCCCGCCAGACGCGCGCCGTGTCCTATATCGCCGTGCTCATGGTTGTGGTGGTTTGGTATGCACGTGGAAATGCCTCAGCGGTGGGCTTCGTCATTGGTGCGGTCTGCTCTCTGGCTGCGGGCTACATCGGCATGTTGATCGCGGTCCGTGCCAACGTTCGCACCGCTCAGGCTGCCTCGGTCAGCTCGCACGCGGCGCTGAAGGTCGCCTTCAATGGCGGTGCCGTGACGGGCCTGCTGGTGGTAGCACTCGGATTGCTCTCGGTCGCTGGCTTCTATGCAGCGATGGTGAAGATCGCAGGCACCAAGGAAGCGATTGATGCACTCGTGGGTCTGGCCCTCGGCAGTTCATTGATTTCCGTGTTCGCCCGTCTCGGTGGCGGCATCTATACCAAGGCCGCTGACGTGGGCGCTGACCTCGTCGGCAAGAACGAGCAGAACCTGCCCGAAGACGATCCTCGCAACCCAGCAACCATCGCCGACAACGTGGGCGACAATGTGGGTGACTGCGCCGGGATGGCCGCTGACGTTTTTGAAACGTATGCCGTTAGTTTGATCGGTGCCGTGCTGGTCGCCTTCCTGACCGTGAAGGACGATGCTGCCGCGTTGATTTATCCCTTTGTGCTATGCGCGCTGTCGCTGGTCTCCTCGATCATCGGCATCGGCTTTGTAAACTTCGTAAAGCAGAAGAGCGCGACCGCTGCTCTCATCGGTGGTGTGGCTGTCGCCGGTCTTGTTTCCGCTGGCCTGTTCAAGGTCGCCACGGACAGCATGTTCCCCGCCGCTCAGGCCACCAACCTCTTCTACTGCGCCTTGGTCGGCATCGTTCTGACCTTCTTGGTCGTATGGATCACCAACTACTTCACCAGCACGCACCACGCCCCGGTGCGCCGCATTGCCAAGGCGTCCGAAACCGGTCACGCGACCAACATCATCGCCGGCATCAGCGTCGGTCATCACGCCACCTTGATGCCGGTGCTGCTCATCGCCGCGAGCATCTGGACCTGCTATGAGTGGGCGGGTCTGTATGGCATTGCTGTCGCCGTCGTCTCCATGCTCAGCATGTCGGGCATCATCATCGCGCTGGATGCCTTTGGCCCGATCACTGATAACGCGGGTGGTATTGCCGCCATGTCTGGCCTGCCTGAAGGCGTGCGCAAGATCACGGATGAACTGGATGCCGTGGGCAACACCATGAAGGCCGTGACCAAGGGCTACGCGATTGCTTCCGCCGGTCTGGCCGCCATGGTGCTCTTTGGTTCGTATGTGGAAGATCTGAAGGCTTACCTGCCTGGCGTCACGATGGCCTTTGACCTGACCAATCCGAAGGTCATCATCGGTATGTTCATCGGCGGCTTGCTGCCCTTCCTGTTCACCGCCTTCTGCATGGACGCCGTGGGCAATGCCGCCGGTGCCGTGGTGCGCAACGTGCGCGACCAGATCACTAAGTTCCCCGGCATCCTCGATGGCTCGGTCACCCCGAACTACAAAGAGTGCGTGGACATCGTGACCAAGGCCGCGCTCGGCCAGATGACCGTGCCAGCGCTGCTGCCGCTGATCTTCGTGGTCGGCACCGCCTTCCTCGGCAAGGAAGCTCTCGGTGGCGTGCTCATCGGCACGATTGTCACCGGCCTGTTTGTTGGCATCGCCATGACCTCCGCTGGTGGCGCCTGGGACAACGCCAAGAAGTATGTCGAAGAAGGCAATCACGGCGGCAAGGGCAGCTTCGCCCATCAAGCCGCAGTGACCGGCGACACCGTGGGTGACCCCTACAAGGACACCGCCGGCCCTGCTGTGAACCCAATGATCAAGGTGGTGAACATCCTCGCGATTCTGATTATTCCGATCATGGTGAAGCTGAAGTTCTTCGTCTAGTTTCCCTTCTCCTTTCTCGGGGCGGTCGAATAAGGTTTCACCTGTTCGGCTGCCCTTTTTCTTTAACTGCCATGACTCTTAGCAACCCCTGGTTCCTCGCCGCCATCGTCGGCATCCTTGGCTGGTTTCACATCAAGCTGCTGGCCGACCTCTTGAACTTATCGCGTCTGAGCAAGGAGGTGCCGGAGCCGATGAAGGACTTGGTCACACCCGAGGACATGGAGAAGGCGGCGGAGTATCACATTGCCAGCACCAAGTTCTCGCTGCTGCGCGAGGCCATCATGCTGGCCCTGCTCCTGGCCTTTTGGTTCGCGGGCGGCTTTGGCTGGCTGGATCGCTGGAGCATGGGTTTCGGACTGGGCAGCATTGGCACGGGCCTTGTGCTGCTCAGTGCGCTCGCGCTTGGCAATACGCTCATCAGCCTCCCCTTCGAAGCCTGGGACACCTTCAAAATCGAAGCTGAGTTCGGCTTCAACAAAACCACGCCCGGCACCTTCATCAGCGATCATATCAAAGGCTTGATCCTATCGGCTGTGCTTGGCCTGCCGATCCTCGCCGCTGTTCTGTGGCTTTTGGAAAGTCTTCCGTATGGCTTCGCCTGGGCCTGGCTGGCGGTGGCTTTGTTTGGCCTGTTCACTTCGTGGATCGCTCCACGCCTGATCATGCCGATGTTCATGAAGTTCACACCGATGGAAGATAGCCCGCTGCGCCAGGCCATCTCTGCCCTCGGGGAGAAGCTCAAGTTTCCAGTGCGGGATATCAGCATCGTCGATGGCTCCCGCCGCAGCACCAAGGCCAATGCCTTCTTCACCGGCTACGGCAGGACAAAGCGCATTGCCTTGTTCGACACCCTTATCGCCAACCACACGCAGGATGAAATCGTCGCGGTGCTCGCGCATGAAATCGGTCACAACAAGCTGAAGCACGTGCCGCAGCAGATGGCACTCGGCCTGGGCATGACCGCGCTCATGTTCACTCTCCTGCACTTTGCCCTGCAAGATCATCGCCTGTTCAGCGCTTTCGGGGTCATGTATCCGAGCACCGCCATGGGTTTGGTGCTATTCAGCCTCGTCTATGGCCCGTGGAGCAATGCGTTGGATCCCTTCATGCAAGGCATGTCCCGCAAGCACGAATACCAAGCTGACCGCTTTGCCCGCGAGTCCGTCGGCAGTGCCGAGCCAATGGCCAGCGCCTTGAAGAAGTTGTCCAAGGACCACAAGGCCCACCTGACACCACATCCCTTCTACGTCTGGCTGCACTACTCGCACCCCACAACGCTGGAGCGGCTGCGAGCACTGAGTTCGTAGCAATGTTTGAAGGTCGAACTACAAACAGAAAAACGCTTTCCTAGCATGCGGCGTTCATGGCATCATCCGCGTGCTCATGAACCTCCGCATCCTTCTCGTCCTCGCCTCCTGCGCGCTCAGTATTGTCACGGGCTTGGTTTTGTCACGCAGCGGAACTGCGACAAGCACGGCACGGACACGACCGCTCATCGGCCTATCGATGGACACGCTGAAAGAAGAACGCTGGCAGAGTGACCGCGATTTGTTTCTGGCGAAGGCCAAGGAGCTAGGCGCGGATGTGACTTATCTGTCGGCGAACAGCATCGACACCCAGCAGATCACGGATGTCCAATCGCTGATCACGAACAAGGTCGATGCGCTGGTAATCATCCCGCACAATGGCGAAGCGATGGCCAAAGGCGTGGCACTCGCACATGAGGCAGGCATTCCCGTGCTGTCGTATGACCGACTGATCACAGGCTGCGACCTCGATCTGTACATCACCTTCGACAACGTAAAGGTCGGCGAACTACAGGCCAAGTTCCTGGCGGATCGTATCCCCGCGAGCGGCAAGCTGCGCCTTCTGCGTATCTACGGCGCGAAGACCGACAACAACGCCAAGCTCTTCAAGCAAGGGCAGGACAACATCCTGCAACCGCTGATTGCCGCTGGCCAATTCGAGGTGCTGCACGAGGACTGGGCCGAGGATTGGAAGCCGGAGAACGCCAAGAAAATCACCAACGCCGCCATCACGAAGATCGGCCCGAACTTTGATGCCATCCTGGCCAGCAATGACGGCACGGCAGGTGGCGCGATCCAAGCGCTGACCGAGGAAGGCTTGGTCAGCAAGATCATCGTTACCGGCCAAGATGCCGACCTCGCCGCCTGCCAGCGCATCGTCAACGGCACGCAAACCATGACGATCTACAAGCCAATCACACAGCTCGCCACGGAAGCCGCCGTCGCGGCGGTAAAGCTCGCTCAACGAAAGCCGATCATCGCCAAGGCTGAGATCGACAATGGCAAGCAACCCGTGCCCAGTATCTTGCTCGATGTGGTCGCCGTGACAAAGGACAACATGCGTGAGACGGTCGTGAAGGATGGCTTCCGCAAGGAGGCGGATGTGTATCAGGGAGCGAAACCATGAATACGATCCTTTCAGCCCACGACATCACCAAAACCTTCCCAGGAGTGAAGGCCTTGAGCGGAGTGTCCTTCGACCTGCGCGAAGGCGAGATCCATTCGCTGTGCGGGGAGAATGGTGCAGGCAAGAGCACGCTCATCAAGCTCCTGTCCGGCATTCATTCACACGGCTCTTATGAGGGCCGCTTTGAGGTCATGGGCAGCGAAGCACGCTTCCGTGGCATTGCGGATTCAGGGCGCGCAGGCTTGGCCGTGATTCATCAAGAGCTGGCCTTAATCGAGGACATGACCGTAGCGGAGAATATCTTCCTGGGACGCGAGCCACGGCGCTGGGGCATCTTTATCGACTGGCCCACCATGTTCCGCGAGGCAAAGGCTCTGCTCGACCGCTTCAAGGTGGAACTCGATCCGGCCGCTGAAGTGCGCACGCTCGGTGTGGGGCAAAAGCAACTGGTCGAGATCGTCAAGGCACTGGCTAAGGACTCCAAGATTCTGATCTTGGATGAACCCACCGCCGCCCTTGCGGAGCATGAAGTCATCATCCTGCTCGACATCTTGCGCGACCTACGTGAGCGCGGCATCGCGTGCATCTATATCTCGCACAAGCTGGACGAGGTCTTCGCCATCTCCGACCGCATCACCGTGCTGCGTGATGGCGCATCGGTTTTCACCAAGCGCACCTCAGAGACGAACAAATCTGAAGTGATCAAGCACATGGTCGGTCGCGAGATCGCTGATTTGTTTCCTTGCCGTGCCAGCACACCGGGCGAGGTCATGCTGCATGTCGACGGCCTCAGTGTGGAAGAGCGGCTGCACGACATCCGTTTCGAACTGCGGGCGGGGGAAGTGCTAGGCATCGGTGGGCTGATGGGCGCGGGCCGCACCGAACTACTGATGCACTTGTTCGGCGTGTATGGGCAACGCACGCGTGGCAGCCTGCGACTGAACGGCAAGGAACTCAGTGCACAACACCCCGAGGAAACCATTCGCGAAGGGCTCGTGCTGGTGAGCGAGGACCGCAGGCGCTATGGACTGGTGCTTGAGCATGAGGTGGGCTTCAACCTGTCGCTGTCTTCGCTGGAAAAGGTCAGTCGCGCAGGCTTCATCGACCACGAGTGCGAGAACCGAAGCAACCAAGCCATGTTTGACTCGCTGCGCATCAAGGCCACAGGACTCTCGGCCACGACAGGCAAGCTTTCCGGCGGCAATCAGCAGAAGATTGTCATCGGCAAGGCACTCTTGACCGAACCCAAAGTCATCATGCTCGACGAGCCAACGCGTGGCATTGATGTCGGGGCGAAGCTAGAGATCTACGAGTTGATCAACCGACTCACCGCCGAGGGCAAAGCGGTGCTGCTGGTGTCCAGCGAACTGCCCGAATTGATCGGCATGAGCGACCGTATTCTGATGCTGCATGAGGGCCGTGTCGGTGGCGAGTTCACCCGCGCAGAAGCCACGCAGGAGAAACTCATGCAGGCCGCGATGGCCGCGTGATGAATGGGGTCAGCCCTTGATCGGCTTGAGAAGGTTGCGACTCAGGCGCGCTATGAAGGAGCCCTCCTTGGTCCTCGGTCCGCTGGCGGTCTGAGCATCCATCGTTCCCGCAGAATCATCAGCAAGGTAACCCGCTTTCAGGCACACCATGGCACGAGGCTGCACTACGTAACAGTCGTCTGCGATCACCTCACTAATGACAAAACCTTCTTCCAAAGCCGTGTCGAAAACCAGCCGCCACGGGGCACCCTCGGCATGGGGCAACGCGAAATTGCAGACCTGATGTGGATCATTGCTGAACAGCAGTATCAAGGGCCCGCCACCAGCAATGATCAGCGCACCAAAATAACGGCGAGCGGGATCATGCCATTCGTCGCGTGTGAGCACGCCCC
>Ga0114976_10002185_pt1 | contig 12306 bp, 11 predicted proteins | sample S_130805_EF_Meta_FD_87319 | JGI IMG/M metagenome (GOLD analysis project Ga0114976, IMG submission 87319) | Freshwater microbial communities from Lake Simoncouche, Canada to study carbon cycling - S_130805_EF_MetaG | ecosystem: Environmental > Aquatic > Freshwater > Lake | place: Lake...
ATTTTCCTGCCTCTTTTAGGCGCACTTGTGGGCATTGAGGTGGGCACTGCAGCGCTGACGCATTCAGAGCAAATTATTTTTGGTGCATTGATTGTGTGGTTCCTGATTGTGGAGCCCCATGGCCTGGCCAAATTGTGGAGTGTGGGCAAGCAAAAAATGCGTGTCTGGCCTTTCCCCCATTAAGGCTTTCAACGGCCTGACCTCAACCAAGCAAAGCATTCCGTGATTAAACAAAGTTTTCCCCACTGCTTCTTTTCATTTTTTACAACAGGAGACAAACCATGAAGCTTCGTCAACTCGTTCTCGCTGCATCGGTGGTGGCTGCGGCCGCTGCCAGCGCGCTGGTCAGCACGGCTGCCTTCGCACAAGCCAAAGAACAATTCTTTCCCGTGTTGCCCTACCGCACCGGCGCCTACGCACCCAATGGTGTGCCATGGGCCAACGGCTATTCCGACTACCTCAAATTGATCAACGCACGTGATGGCGGTATCAATGGCGTGAAGATCACCTATGAAGAATGCGACACAGCCTACGCCACAGACCGCGGCGTGGAGTGCTACGAACGCCTGAAAGGCAAAGCACAAGGCGCCATTTTCCAGCCGCTGTCGACGGGCATCACCTTTGCCATGACAGAAAAAGCACCTGCTGACAAGAATCCCCTGATCACTGGCGGCTATGGCCGTTCAGAGTCAAGTGACGGCGGCGTGTTCAAGTGGAACTTCCCCTTGCAAGGCACCTACTGGTCTGGTGCTGACATCATCATGCAATTCATTACCAAGAAAGAAAATGGCAATTTGAAAGGCAAGAAAATTGCGCTGGTCTACCACGACAGCCCTTATGGCAAAGAGCCCATTCCTTTGTTGCAAGAGCGCGCCAAGATGCAGGGCTATGACCTGCAACTCTTGCCTGTCACAGCACCTGGCGTAGAGCAAAAAGCCACCTGGTTGCAAATTCGCCAAGCCCGCCCCGACTACGTGTTGTTGTGGGGTTGGGGTGTCATGAACTCTGCTGCTTTGAAAGAAGCTGTGGCTACCGGCTATCCCCGCGAAAAGATGTTTGGTGTGTGGTGGTCTGCTGCTGAACCCGATGTCAAAGACGTGGGTGAAGCCGCTAAAGGCTACAGCGGCTTGGTGGCCACCGGTCCTGGCGGCAAAGTGATTGACGAAGTGAAGAAGCATGTGCACGACAAAAAGCAAGGCACAGGCCCTGCTGATGAAGTGGGCACCACTTTGTACAACCGTGGTTTGGTGAGTGCTGCATTGGCCGTAGAAGGTGTGCGCGCTGCACAAGATCGCTTTGGTAAAGGCAAAGTGATGAATGGTGACCAAATCCGTTGGGGTTTGGAAAACCTGAACATGGACGACAAAGCCTTGAAGAAATTGGGTCTTGACTCTGTCATGAAGCCCTTGAGTACATCGTGCGTCGACCACGAAGGCTCACGCTCTGCACGCATGCACTCTTGGGATGGCAAAAAGTGGAATTACGTCTCTGATTGGATTGAAGCTGACACCAGCATCATCAAACCACTCGTCAAGCAATTTGCCGACAAATATGCCGCAGAGAAAAAACTGACACGCCGTACCCCTGAGGATTGCCAGTCTTGATCTAAACCTAAAGCGGGTGGCGTTGTCGAATGCCGCCCCTCCACTTCAGACTTGCGTGCAGGTTTGAAGTGGCGTTTCAAATTCACAAAGCAGGGCCATCATGGACGCTCAACATATTGTTCTCAACGTCAACGGCATTGAAGTCATTTACAACCACGTGATCTTGGTCTTGAAGGGCGTTTCCTTGCAGGTGCCGCAAGGCAGTATCGTGGCTTTGCTTGGGGGCAATGGCGCCGGCAAAACCACCACGCTGCGAGCCGTGTCTAACCTGTTGCAAGGCGAGCGCGGCGCAGTGACCAAAGGCTCGATCGAATTGCGCGGTGAGCGCATTGAGAATTTGTCGCCAGCCGATTTGGTCCAACGCGGTGTGGTGCAGGTCATGGAGGGGCGCCATTGCTTTGCCCACCTCACCATTGAAGAAAACTTGCTCACCGGTGCTTACACCCGAAAAGACAAAGGCGAAATTGCCGCCAACCTCGACAAGGTCTACGCGTACTTTCCACGCCTTAAAACGCGGCGTACTTCACAAGCTGCGTACACCTCGGGTGGCGAGCAACAAATGTGCGCCATTGGCCGCGCCCTCATGACCAACCCCAACATGGTGCTGCTCGATGAGCCTTCAATGGGCTTGGCGCCACAAATTGTAGAAGAGGTGTTCAACATTGTGCGTGACCTGAACACCAAAGAAAAAGTCACCTTCTTATTGGCCGAGCAAAACACCAACATGGCTTTGAAGTATTCAGATTACGGCTACATCATGGAAAGCGGTCGCATTGTGATGGACGGCGCCGCCCAAGATTTGGCCAGCAATGAAGACGTGAAAGAGTTTTACCTTGGCATGGGCGGTGGCGAGCGCAAGAGCTTCAAAGACGTCAAGAGTTACAAACGACGCAAGCGTTGGTTGGCTTAATTCATCCATACACATTCAAAGGATTTTCATGAAGACGCATCTGGATGCATTGGAAACGCGTGCCCCTGCTGAGCGCGAAGCGGCCTTGCTGGCCGCACTGCCTGCCCAAATAGCACATGCTCAACAAAATGCGCCTGCATTTGCCGAGTTTCTGCGAGGCATCAACGCAGCCAGCATCACGACGCGTGAAGCCTTGGCCACCTTGCCCGTGGTGCGCAAAACAGAATTGTTGGAAAAGCAAAAAGCCGCGCGCGCTGCCGGCGGCAGTGTGTTTGGAGGCTTCAGTGCGGTGGCTTATGGCCATCAGATGCCCCGCGTGTTTTCTAGCCCTGGGCCTATTTACGAACCTGAAGGTGCACGCGCGGATTATTGGCGCATGGCCCGCGCCATTGCTGCGGCTGGGTTTAAGACGGGTGAACTGATTCACAACTGCTTCAGTTACCACTTCACACCCGCGGGCTCCATGATGGAGACTGGCGCCCACGCCTTGGGCTGCACCGTGTTTCCAGGCGGCATTGGTCAAACCGAGCAGCAAGTGCAGGCCATGGCAGAGCTTCAGCCAGCAGGCTACATTGGCACCCCGAGTTTTTTAAAAATCATCATTGAGAAAGCCGCTGAAATGGGCGTGCCTTTGCCATCGGTGAAAAAAGCCTTGGTGTCTGGCGAAGCCTTTCCGCCCAGTTTGCGTGATTGGTTAAGTGCCAAGGGGGTAGATGCCTATCAGTGCTACGCCACGGCCGATGTGGGCCTCATTGCTTATGAAACCAGTGCCCGTCAAGGCTTGGTGGTGGACGAAGGCGTCTTGATTGAAATTGTTCGACCCGGCACGGGCGACCCTGTCCCCGTAGGTGAGGTGGGTGAACTGGTCATCACCACTTTGAATCTAGACTACCCCCTTATTCGTTTCGGCACCGGCGATTTATCGGCCATTTTGGGCGGACCATGCCCCACAGGCCGAACCAACCAACGCATCAAAGGCTGGATGGGCCGTGCCGATCAAACCACCAAAGTGCGCGGCATGTTTGTCCACCCCGGCCAGGTGGCCGAAGTGGTGAAGCGGTTTCCAGAAATTATTCGGGCTCGATTGGTGGTGGAGGGTGAAATGGCCAACGACCGCATGACCTTGCACGTGGAAGCCACCACCTCGGCCGGGGCTGAAGAGGCTTTCAAGGCGCGCATTGCCGAAGTCATTCGCGACGTAACCAAACTGCGCAGCGACGTTCAATGGGCTGCGCCAGGTACTTTGGCCAATGATGGCAAAGTGATTGAAGACGCGCGCAGTTATCAATAAACTTGAAGATAACCACAAAATCTAAATGGATCGGTGTTTTCGAGCCTATCAAAGACCAAATATCACGACTACACTGTCCGCTTATTTCTTTGGAGAATTTTATGAAACGCATGTTGGTTCTCGCAGCAGCTGCTTTTAGCTTGGTCGCTCAAGCTCAAAACTTTCCCGGCTCCAAACCCATCACTTTCGTGGTGCCCTTTGCAGCCGGTGGCCCCACAGACCGGGTAGCCCGAGATTTGGCCGAAGCCATGCGCGCGCCCTTAGGTGGTGCCGTGTTGTTGGTTGACAATTCAGTTGGCGCGGGTGGCTCCATTGGTGCCAATAAAGTGGCCAAGGCTGCACCCGATGGCCACACGCTTTTGCTGCACCACATTGGCATGGCCACCATGCCCACCTTGGTTCGCAACATTCCTTTCAAAGTAGAAAGCGATTTTGAATACGTTGGCATGATCAACGACGTGCCCATGACGCTCATCAGCAAGCCGTCTTTGCCTGCCAATAATTTCAAAGAACTCACGGCTTGGGTGAATGCCAACAAAGACAAAGTGAACTTGGGCAATGCCGGTGTGGGTTCTGCGTCTCACTTGTGTGGGTTGCTTTATCAAAACGCCATTCAAGTGGACATGGCCACCGTGCCCTACAAAGGCACGGCCCCCGCCATGACCGATTTGATGGGTGGCCAAATTGATTTGATGTGTGACCAAACCACCAACACCACCAGCCAAATTGAAGGTAAAAAAGTCAAGGCCTTTGCCGTCACCACGGGCAAGCGCTTAACTACGCCGGCCTTGAAGGACGTGCCCACCATGCAAGAGTCTGGCCTCAAAGGTTTTGAAGTCACCATCTGGCACGGCTTGTATGCGCCTAAAGGCACGCCTGCCGATGTCTTGGCCAAAATCAATGCAGCGCTCAAAGTGGCCTTGAAAGACCCTGAATTCATCAAGAAGCAAGAAGGCTTGGGTGCTGTGGTGGTCACCGACAAACGCGTGGAACCCGCCGAGCACAAAAAGTTTGTGGCCGCCGAAATTGCCAAGTGGAGCCCCATCATCAAGGCTGCTGGCGTTTACGCCGACTGACTTTTCATCACTGGGGTCAACTAATTGGGGTCAGATCAACATTAATTCCCAATCGAAGCGAGATAAAGGCTAAGGGGGCTTCCTCATACTGGCGTACCAGAAATCGTTCAGCCCCCTTAACCTTTATCTCGCTTCGATTGACCAAATTAATGTTGATCTGACCCCAATTATTTCAGTCGCTTGAGCTTCGGGCTCACCACGGGGGTGGTGAGCATCGTGCTGGCAACGGCCATCAGCAACAGCGCTGTGAAAGTGGCTGATGAAATGATTTGTTTGTCGAGCAAGATGTTGGCAAAAATAATCATGATCAACGCCTTGGTTTGAAGAAGCCAGCCAATCACAGATGCCTCGCCAGCAGGCCACCCCAAAATCTTGCCAGCCAATCGAACCCCCAGTAACTTGCCTGCCACAGAAGCCAGTAACAACAAAGCTGCCGCCACAAAAACCAAGGTGCCACCCATAGCCCAGTTGGTCTTCAGGCCAGTGCTTAAAAAGAACACGGGCATCATGACCAACAGCACATGCTTTCGCAGCAGGTCCATTTGCGTTTGATCAAACCAATCGGCATCAATCACCACCCCGGCTAAAAACGCGCCCACCATGAAGTGCAACCCTGACCAGTCAGCACCGAGTGCGCAAACAATGAGCCAAATCAAGGCCACGTACCATCGATCTGCTGAAGGAATGGCCTGCATCAGGCGGCGCAGCACCAAGCTCAACACCCAGAACGCCAACAAGAAAACGACCTGTTTGCTCATGCGTTCCCAGTCCATCAAAATCAAGGCCAACACGCCCCATATGGCGATGTCATCCAAGCTGGCATAACGCAAAATTCTCTGGCCCAAGGGTTGCCGCAAAATCTCAAGCTTTTCCATCAACAAAATGAGAATGGGCAAGGCAGTTACTGCGCTAGACATGGCTACGCCCATGATGAACTGCCAATCTTTGCCCAAGGCTCCCATCCACCCCGCTCCCATCTGGCCCGAGTTGATGTAACTCGCTGCAGTTGCTCCAAAAATCAAGGGCACCAACAAAGCCAAGCCGGCGGTCAAAGCGCTTTCTTTTTTGGCAGCCCAGGCTTGGCTTAAGTCAAGCTCAATGCCAGCCAGAAAAACAAACAACATGACCGCCCACCAAGCCACACCGTTCAAGGACTGAACCACCGTTGGGTTAAACACAAATTGATAATAGTCGGGGTAGACATAACCGAGCACGCCCGGCCCTAGCAAGATGCCTGTGATGATTTGCACCACGACCAAAGGCGCGACATGATCGGTGCGTCCCAACCGCCAAATGAGGTAGGGCACCGTAAACACAATGCCCATGGCGATAAGGTAAATTTCTGTGGTGTTCATGACAAGAAGTCTAGGCCATTGCTTGATGCCTTAGGCGTGGGTCATCACATCATGCGTTGCCGACCAAGCCAGCACCTCGGCCCAGCGGGGTGGCACGCAGCCTTGTTCTTGCACACACAAACTGGCACTGGCCAAGGCATGTCGCAGTGCTTTTGCGAGAAGAATTTTGAGAAGCGCTTCATGCTCAATGGTGGTTGATGTTTTTGGATCGAGCATCGAAGCCAAATCACCTTGGTGCTGCATGAACGCAATCAGGCCGGCCAAGAAACTGTCTCCCGCCCCCACGGTGTCCACCACCGACAAGGGACTTGATTCTTTGGCATACAAAGAAAGGGCGGGCGTGAGCAACCATGCGCCTTTGGGGCCCAAGGTCAAGGCCACCATCTGGGCTTGCGTTTGGACGAGCAGTTCTCGCGCTGCAACCACAGGGTCGGTGTCGGTCCAGCCTAAGTGCACCAAGTCTTCATCGCTCACCTTGATGAGGTCGGCCAGTTGCAACATGGACAACACATGCGCTCTGTACTGCGCCAAATTGGGCATGACAGAAGGTCTTAAATTGGCATCGATCACCACCCGTCGACCTGCACTTCGCTGTGCTTGAAGCCAAGGCACATAAAAGCTTTCATCGCGTGGGTCCAGGGCCAAACCACCTGTGCAAACCAGCTTCAATTCGGGCTGTGAATCACAAAGCTCGTTCAAGCCTTTGGCGTTGATGTGACGGTCTGCAATGCCATCTCGGTAAAACGCATAACTGGGGTGACCTTCAGCGTTCAAACTGACCAAAGCCAAGGACGTATTCAGGCCAATGGGTTCGGGCTGGGCCAGCACAACGCCGTCACTTTGAAGTTGCAGGGCCAAGGCGCGGCCCATCACATCGCTGGAAAAAGGGTTCAGGAAAAGCACCCCTGTGTCTTGCCGGGAGAGTGCCCGCGACAGGTTAAAGGGCGCACCGCCCAAGCAAGGCAGGTAGGTGCCATTGGGCTGGACGATCAAATCAATCAGAGCTTCGCCTGCAATGGCAACGCTCAAGGGTTGGACGCTGGAGGGCATGGTCATTTGCCCAATAAAAATAACACCGGTATGTCAAGCCGTGCCGCCCACGCTTTTTCATTGTGGCCCGTGCCTTCAAACACACGCGACATGAAATTGACCGGTTCACCTTGCTTGCCAGTTTGCTCACGATAGCCTTTGTCTCGAATGATTTGATCCACAAATTGTTGATAAGGTGCATACAGGGCGTCCAATTCAAGGGTGCCATGGTCTTGGTAAATTTTGTGGCCTTGGGGTGGCGCCAAGTGATCGCGCAGATACATATAAGCAGCCAAGGGAATATGTGAACTGGCTTCGTAACCGCCGATCCAGTGTGTTGAGAGCCCAGCAGCACCGCCAAAAATGTGCGGATATTCATTCAAGGCATAAACAGAAATGAGGCCGCCCATGCTCGAGCCCATCAGCACGGTATTGGCGGGGCCAACCAGCGTGGGGTAACGTTGGTCGATGGCGGGCTTGAGTTCTTCCACCAAAAAGCGCAGATAGGCATCGGCTTGTGGCTTGTTTTGCAAAGCCTTCTCCAACAGCAACTGGCGTGGGCCTGGCAGCAGATGTTGCAAAAACTTTTGCGGAAAATACTCACTGTGACGGTACTTGCCGTTGTTCCAAACACCCACCACCAAGGTGGGTGCAATCTGACCAGAATTCATCAGGCGCGTCATGGACTTGTCCACAAACCAAGCCTGCTTGTTCCATGTGGTTTTAGCATCGAACAACATTTGGCCGTCATGCATGTAAATGACATTAAAGCGTTGACCAGCGGCTTTGAGGGCATCGTAGTTGTCTGGCAGCCAAACATCCACATGCCTGGCGTCCACATGTTTGGATGCAAATTGAGCAAGTCTCTCAATGCGACCCGAAGAGGGTTGCGGCACCACATCGTATTGAGCCATCACGCTGGCATGAAACAGCGCGCACACCGAGAGAATGACGAGGAGGAGGGGGCTGCGAATTGGAAAGGGTTTCATATCAAGGCTTCACCAGTTGCAAAATAGTGACAGAGCGGGCTGGCAAATTGAACACGGCGCCCAATTGCAAACGTTCATCGGTCATGACATTTTTCACGTGGGCTTGTGCTGGCCAAACTTCTTTGAAACGGTCGATTTGCAAGGCTGTGGCCACATGGTTCTTGTTGTACAACACCATCACAGCCTCGTTGGCGGATTTTTTGTGCGGTGAGCGGCTTGGCTTGAAAGGCAGGTAGCGAACCATCACATACGTGCCATTCTCTGGCACAAAGTGCATCAGTTGGCCCTGATGAATCACACTTTGTTTTTTGCGCCAGTTCAGCAATGTGCGAAGCCATTGTTGGTGTTCTTTTTGGCTGGGGCTGAGGCCTTCACCCGTAAAGGCGTTGACGGAATCGCCGGCCCAGCCTCCAGGAAAGTCGGACCTGAAAGCGTCAAAATCATTGTGCGTTTGCGGACTGGTCATGAGCACTTCGGTGCCGTAATAAATTTGAGGCGTGCGCTTCATGGTGAGCACGTAGGCCAGTGCCATGCGGGTTAAATCAGGGTCGTGGTTCAAGGCGCTGAACAAACGCGGCGTGTCGTGATTGCCATCAAACAGCATCAGGTCTTGCGGTGCTTTCACCAGCTGATCGCTGACCAAGCTTTCATACAGGCGCCGCAGTCCAGTGTTCCAAGTTTCAGGCTCCGCAAAGGCTTTAAGCATCTGTCCTTGCAAGACAAAATCCATCACACTGGGCAGCTCTGAACGAAAGCCATTGGCTTGGGTTTTGCCGCGAGCCCAATAAGATTGCACCGCAGGGTTGTCGGTCCACTCTTCACCCACCATGCCAATGCGCGGATATTCCTGACGGATGCGCCGCACCCATTCGTTGATGAACGCTGTATCGGAGTAGCCATAGGTGTCCACCCGAAAACCAGCCAGTCCCGCATATTCAGCCCACCAAATGGCGTTTTGAATGAGGTAGTTGGCCAGCCGCGGGTTCTTGGCATTCAAGTCGGGCATAGAGGGCGCAAACCAACCGCCGGTAAAGGCTTCACGGTCGGCCGCCGACGCATAAGGGTCGCTTACAGTGGTGCGTGCGTGGTTGGTGGGTGTATAGGTGTTGGCATGGCTCAACCAATCCTTGGCCGGTAGGTCACGTATCCACCAATGTTGATCGCCTATGTGATTGGGCACGATGTCTTGGATGACCTTCAAGCCCTTTTGCCGTGCTTGGTGCACCATGTCGCGGTAAGACTCATTGCTGCCATAGCGAGGATCGATGCGGTAATTGTTGGTGGTGGCATAGCCGTGATATGAAAAACGGTCTTGCTTGTTTTCTGTCAAGGGGGTGGGCCAAATGGTGGTGTAGCCCATGGCTGCAATATGGTCCAAGTGCGCCACGATGCCCGCAATATCACCGCCGTGGCGGCCGCCTGATTGCGTGCGATTGAGCTTGTCCTCAAAGCCCACAGCGTTGTCATTGTCGGGGTTGCCATTGGCAAAACGATCGGGCATCAAGTTGAGCACCACATCGGTGGTGTTGAAGCCCTGACGTGACGCAGAACCCGAGGCACGCCCTTCCAAAACATAAGGCACCCGAAGTGTCTCTTGGCCTTTGCGCAGGACAATCGACAACTTGCCCGCTTTGGCTTTGTGCGAAATAGCCAATTTGAGCCAAAGGTAGTTGGGATTGTCCGATTTCAAGGTTTCCAGCAGCTTCACATGAGGGTGCTGGAGCGATGCAGACCACAGGGCAATTTGCTCTGCATGCAGCATGATTTCAAGTTCGCGAGATTGCATGCCCGCCCACCAATGGGGAGGCTCCATGCGGTCAATCTGAAGCGTTTGGCCCAAGGTGCTGAAGGGAGCCCCTAAACAGGCAAGCAAACAGAACTGAGTGAAAAGCTGAGACAGGTTCATGGCGCCCAGCCTCAACTCAGTGGAAAGACCTTGAAGCGCCCAACAATGCAGGCGATTCAGCCGCGTGAATGACCCAAACGGGAATGTCTTTGAGGTACTCGCGGTACCGGCCCTTGGCTTCAAACCGTTCTCTGAACACAGAAGTTTCAAACCAACCCAACCAACGCGGCACCACGCCGCCGCCCAAATAGACCCCGCCCAAGGCACCCAAGGTGAGGGCCAAATCGCCAGACACCGAACCTAAAAAACCTGCAAACATGTCAAGGCTTTGCATGGCCAAGGGGTCTTTGTTTGTCAGGGCCCACTCAGAAATAACGGAGGCACTGGTGACTTCAATGGGATGGCGTTTTTGCAGTTGTCGCAATGCCATGTACAAATCAACCAAACCTTGGCCTGACAACACGCGTTCGGCTGAGACATGCCCATAGCGCTGGCGGATCAATTCAATCACGCGGTATTCTGTTTCGGTATGCGCTGCCAGAGTGGCATGCCCACCTTCGCCTGCAATGGCCACCCATTGATCGACGCCCTCTTTGACGGGAAACAAACCAGAAACGCCCAATCCGGTTCCAGCACCGATGATGGCCTTGGGTGCATGGGCGAGGGCTTTTGTGCCGCCAACTTGGATGAGGTGCTCTGGCGAAATGGAGGGAATGGCCAACGCCAAGGCCGTGAAGTCATTGATGACATTCAGTCTGCCCAAGCCTAAATTGCGCTGCATCTCAGCTATGGAGAATGTCCAATGGTGATTGGTCATTCGAATTGTGTCGCCCGTGATGGGGGTGGCAATGCCCAGCGCGCAAGTCTTTGGCGCTGGCAGTTGGCACTGTTTCAAATAGGTTTGAATGGCCACTTCCAAAGAAGGATAGTCGGCGCAAGGCAACACCAGCACATGCGCAATGTCAGATCCGAATGCTTCTTGCCATCCAAACCTAGCATTGGTGCCGCCCACATCCCCTAACAGGCGTGGAAACAATTCGCTCATTTTTGAAATCGGGTGTGAATTAATTCACAAACTCAATTGACAAACTGCTCAGAGCCCACAATGCCCAGCTTGTTCAGGCCCAAGCGCTGAGCGCTGGCCATGACCAATGCCACGGCTTCGTACTTGGCCTTGGCGTGTGAGCGAATGTGCAACTCAGGCTGCGGCTGAATGGCCGCCGCTTCTGTCAGCTTGGCCTCCAGTTCCGCGCGCCCCGAGACCGGCTTGCCGTTCCAATTGATCACGCTTTGCGCGTCCACATCAATCTTGATCACCACAGGCTCCACCTTCTTGGTGGGCGGCGTGGAAACCGGCATGTCCAAATTCACCGAGTGCAACTGCGCTGGAATCGTGATGATCAACATGATCAAGAGCACCAACATCACGTCAATCAAGGGCGTGGTGTTGATCTCCATCATCACTTCTGGTTCGTCACTCGAACCGGAGCCTACGTTCATTCCCATGATCTTGTTCCTTTATTGCGGCTCAGTGATGAACCCGACCTTGGTGATGCCGGCGCGCTGCACCGCATACATCACCCGCCCCACCGACTCGAAGTCGCTCTTGCCATCGCCCCGAATCTGAACCTCAGGCTGGGGTTTCATGACCGCAAACTTCTTCATGCGCGCGAGCAAGTCGTCTGAGTTTTTAATGGGCGTGTCGTACAAGAAGATCTTGCCCTTCACATCCACCGAGATGATCACCGTCTCTGGCTTGGTCTCGCGGACCAAGTTTTTTTCCTTGGGCAAGTCCACCTTGATGGACGTGGTCACCACCGGAATGGTGATCAAGAAGATGATCAAGAGCACCAACATCACGTCCACCAAGGGCGTGGTGTTTATCTGGCTCATGATCTCGTCATCGCCTTCTGAGCCTACTTTCATTGCCATGATTGGCCTCTCAGTATTTTGATTACTTGTTGCTAGAAGCGAGCAACACAGAGTGCATGTCGGAGCCAAAGGCGTTGACGTCTTCCATCACCGCTTTGTTGCGACGCACCAACCAGTTGTAACCGAGCACCGCAGGCACCGCCACCGCCAAACCAATGGCCGTCATGATCAAGGACTCGCCCACGGGGCCCGCCACTTTGTCAATGGAGGCTTGGCCCGACATGCCGATCTTCACCAGCGCGTTGTAGATACCCCAAACCGTGCCGAACAAACC